>Ga0210049_1002240_pt1 | contig 18114 bp, 19 predicted proteins | sample CryGeyCG2014_300_2_FD_183964 | JGI IMG/M metagenome (GOLD analysis project Ga0210049, IMG submission 183964) | Groundwater microbial communities from aquifer - Crystal Geyser CG06_land_8/20/14_3.00 (SPAdes) (version 2) | ecosystem: Environmental > Aquatic > Deep subsurface > Groundwater | place... | reverse complement strand
CGCCAAGAGAGGCGTTTTTGCCACCCACCAAAGCGACATCACCAGCACCGACTTCTTCAAACCACTTTACAAACTTCATCGCTTGACTAACAAACTATACCAAAAATAAATATTAGTCCTCACAGCTAGGGTAAATTAAGTATTTTAATATACCACACTTAAAGATATTTAGGCAACCTAACTAAGCCAGGCCCAGAACCAGCTATCTCCTACAATGCCTTGACTGTAAATAAGGTAGAGACTATAATCATCATAAAGGCAATTTATATAGTGTGAGTAAATATGGCTACTGGATTTGAACGATTTTCTGAAAGTGCCCGTAAGGTATTAACACGAGCTCAAGGCGAGGCGCAGCGCCTGGGGCATAACTATATTGATACCGAGCATTTATTGCTTGGACTAACACAGCAAGAGTCAGGAGTAGCTTCCAAAGTTTTAGCCAATTTAGGAATCTCCCAAAGTAAAGTGCAATCAGCGGTGGAGTTTCTGATTGGAAAGGGGCAAAAACCAAGTACTACTGATGAGGTAGGGCTTGCTCCTCGAGCCAAGAAGGTCATCGAATTCGCTATTGATGAGGCACGCCGCCTCAATGCTAGTTATATAGGTGCTGAACACATTCTATTGGGCTTATTACGAGAAAATGAAGGGATAGCTCATACTGTTCTAGAAAATTTGGGCGTTACCTTAGACAAGGCACGAGATGAGGTTAATCGAGTCAGCAGATATGAAGCAACACACGCCCGAACTCTTGGGCGCAGCACCTCACGCACACCAATGCTAGACCAACTTGGAACAGATTTAACCGCTTTAGCTAAGGCAGATAAACTTGACCCTATTATTGGGCGTAATACAGAAATTGAAAGGGCGATTCAGATATTAAGCCGCCGCACTAAGAATAATCCTGCCCTCATCGGCGAACCAGGCGTTGGTAAAACAGCTATAGTGGAAGGATTAGCCCAGCGCATAGTAAAGGGAGAAGTTCCTGAAGCGCTGCAGGGCAAAAGGATAGTTGCTCTAGATATTGGTGCTTTAGTAGCTGGAACAAAGTATCGCGGTGAATTTGAGGAAAGGCTCAAAAGGATTATTGAAGAGGAGAAAGCTTCAGGGAATTGTATCCTATTCATCGATGAAATGCAGACCATCGTTGGTGCTGGAGCTGCTGAAGGTGCTGTCGATGCCGCTAATATTTTAAAACCTTCGTTGTCGCGGGGTGAGATACAATGTATTGGTGCCACCACCTTGAATGATTATCGCAAGTATGTCGAGAAAGACCCTGCCTTGGAACGGCGCTTCCAACCCATCTTAGTGGCTGAACCTACTAAGGAAGAAACGCTGGAAATCCTGCGAGGCATTAAGCATCGCTATGAACAATTTCATTGTCTAACCATTGACGATGAAGCACTGCAAGCAGCGACATCCCTAGCTGCAAGGTATATCGCTGACCGCTATCTACCCGATAAAGCTATTGATCTAGTAGATGAAGCTAGCTCCAGGGTACGCATTAAACGCGGTAATGCCCCAGTTAGCTTAACCGAGGCAAAACAGGCTCTGGAAAATATCCGCAAGGAAAAAGAGACTGCCATTGCTGCCCTTCAATATGAATATTCCAGTGAACTGCGGGAGCGGGAAGTGCAGCTTGCACAAAAAATCGAAACCCTAGAAAAGGAATGGCAATCAAAACAAGAATTAGATAAACCTATAGTGACAAAAGAGGATATCGCTGAAACAGTTGGCATGTGGACGGGAATACCAGTGGTGAAGTTATCCACCGATGAAACTAGCCGCCTTCTCCATATGGAAGAAGCTCTGCATCGCCGCATAATTGGTCAGGACGAAGCGATAGAAACTATCGCTAAAGCAGTAAGAAGGGCTCGAGCTGGATTGAAAGACCCGAGACACCCAATAGGCGCCTTCATATTCCTCGGACCCACCGGCGTTGGCAAAACTGAATTAGTAAGAGCTTTAGCAGAATTTATGTTCGGTAGCGAGGATGCGTTAATCAGGCTTGATATGTCCGAGTTCATGGAGCGTCATACTGTGGCTCGCTTAGTTGGTTCACCACCAGGATATATTGGCTATGAAGAGGGTGGACAATTAACCGAGGCAGTGCGGCGGAAATCTTACTGCTGCATCCTCCTCGATGAGATTGAGAAGGCACATTACGATGTGTTTAATATACTGCTCCAGATTTTCGACGATGGTCATTTATCTGATGCAAAGGGACGTCGCGTTGATTTCCGTAACAGCATCATAATCATGACCAGTAATATCGGTGCTGAGCTAATAAAACGTAATATGAGCATTGGTTTTAATATTCAGGGTGATAGTGATAAGCAAATCGAATACGATAAGATGAAGGAAAAGGTGCTTGGGGAAGTGAAAAAAACCTTCCGCCCTGAGTTTCTTAACCGCATCGACGCCACTGTGGTTTTCCACGCCTTGACCAAAGAACATATTCGCCAAATTGTCGATTTAATGCTTAACGAGATTATTGGTTCACTCAAGGAAAAGAATATAACTTTAGAAGTTACCGAAACTGCCAAAGACCTCCTCGGTGATAAGGGCTATGACCCTGTTTTTGGAGCACGCCCATTGCGACGCACCATCCAGGAAATGGTGGAAAATCAACTCTCCGAGGCTTTGTTGCACGGTGATTTTCTCCCCGGCGACACTGTTGTGGTAGATTGTGAAGATGACAGAATCGTGATACGAGCACTGGTTAAGGAAGGCTTATAACAGTGCCACAAGAGGTAATCGAAGCACCACTACCAGGCAAAATATTAAGTGTTGCAGTTACTGTGGGTGATTCGGTGAATGAAGGTGACACGGTTTGCGTTATAGAAGCGATGAAGATGGAAAACCCAATATTAGCCCCTGTGAAAGGGTCTATTACGCAGGTGGGGGTTTCACCCAATCAAGTGGTCAAAACAGGCCAACTGATAGCTGTCATTGAATATTAGGTAACTTGTCCTGAGCAACACAAGGGGGCAGGTAATTAAAAAATTAAAAGGAGGAGAAAAATGGCTGCTAAAATGTGGTATGTAGAACCAGCAATGCAGACAGGCCTGTCCACAATGGGGGGTGAAGCTTTTAAAGAAATCTATGGACACTTTTTTTCACCGAGGATGATTTTTACCGGGAAAATAGGGGCAACGGCATTATCAATGCTTGTCGCCTTTATGCGTGAAAGGAGAAAGGCGTTCATTTTAAGCGACACTGTGGTAGAAAGACACGCCAAAAGTGTGGCTAAAGATTTCCAAGAAGCCAGCTTTCAGACAATGGTTTGGAACGAGTCTGCTCCAGAACCCCCGATAAGTTTAGTTAAGAAGTGTGCCGATGCGATGACAAAATTCGAGCCTGACCTTATCGTTGCGGTAGGCGGCGGCTCCACAATTGACCTGGCTAAAGCCGCATGGATACTCTACGAGTTACCAGGTTACGACCTGAGGACGGTAAGCCCTTTGATTCCTATGGGATTAAGGAAAAAGGCACTACTGGCAGCATATCCAACAACGAGTGGTACTGGTTCGGAAGTCACCTGGGCTTCAGTGTTGACCGATGATTCCGTCACCCCCCCTATGAAGATCGAAGTTTCCTCAGCGGAAATAGTTCCCGACTTCGCAGTTCTAGTTCCAGAATTCACCGTTGGAATGCCACCCAAGATAACTGCAGGTACAGGCCTAGATGCTTTAGCACATTCAGTTGATAGCTACTTGACCTCTTATGATACTGATATCTGCGATGCCCTGGCAATAAAATCTATAGAATTAGTATTCAAGTTCTTGCCTCGAGCATATAAAACACCCGACGATATGGAGGCAAGATACCGCATGCAACTGGCAGCAACCATAGCTGGACTTGCATTTGGAAATAGCCAAGCGGCACTGACGCATAGCCTGGGGCATGCAGTAGGAAAGGTATTCGGCATCCACCATGGAATAGCAGTGGGTATTTTCATACCTTATTCAATACAATACTATGCCAGAGCAAGCAATAAGTATGTGCAATTAGCCCAGAAAATTGGGATTGAGGCAACAGATGAGGCGGAATGCCTTGAAAAACTCGTTGACAGGTTCAAGCAATTTCTTTTGAGCTTTGAAATACCCTACGCCTTGAAGGAGCACGGAATCACCAAGGAGAGATGGGAGAAAAACCTTGCCGCTGTCGCCAAGTATGCCTCGGAAGACGCATGTACAGCGGCAAGCCCAAGACCTACCTCCATCATTGACATTAAGAAAATGCTTGAGTATGCCTACGAAGGGAAAGATATCGACTTCTGAAAGGAGGGATTGAAATGTACGGCTATCATGGAAAAATCTTGCAGGTTGATTTAAGCACTCGACAGACAAAGGATATAGAGCTAAAAGAAGAGGATTTGAGGAAATTCATAGGTGGGGCTGGGCTTTCCGCAAAACTGTTATACCCGACGATGAGCAAAAACCTCGACCCATTGGGCCCAGAAAATCCCCTCATTTTCATCACAGGACCGTTCACGGGAACAGCAATTCCATCCACAGGCCGACATACCATTTGTGCCAAATCGCCACTTACCGGTGTATGGGGAGAATCGAGCGCCGGGGGCTTCTTCGGAGTTTCACTGAAATCCACGGGTTACGATGGCGTCATGGTAGTAGGACGCTCCGATAAACCTGTTTACCTCTTGATACACGACGGGATTGTAGAAATAAAAGATGCTTCCCATTTGTGGGGAAAGGGATTTTATCAAACAAAAGATATCTTGACGAAAGAAGTGGGGGAGAAGAGGGCAAGGATATCTGCTATTGGGCAAGGTGGCGAAAACCTCATTAAGTATGCTGCCATAATGAATGATGATGGAAGGGCAGCGGGAAGATGCGGATTAGGGGCTGTCATGGGTGCTAAAAAGCTAAAGGCAATCGTTACATATGGGGATAGAAGACCCAAAGTCGCATATTCAGACAAACTTAAGGAGAATATAAAAGCGGCTTTGGTTGTCCCGATAACAGAACTGAGCGCCTTATCCACTCTAGAGATGTTCAAGGAGTTTGGGTCAATCGGGTATCTCGACATGGCGATGTATATATCAGATGTCCCGGCAAAGTATTTTTCTAAATCCGTCTTTCCTGTCGAGGAGATAGACGGGAAGGCATTAAAGCAGAATTATTATGTAAAATCAGTTGCCTGCTATGGCTGCCCCATAGGCTGTGGAAGATTGACACAATACGGTCAACACGGAATAGATAAGGTGGATGGCCCTGAGTATGAAAGCGCTGCCGCACTCGGCCCATGCTGCATGAACCTCGACTTAGACTCCATTATCTACGCAAGTCATCTATGCAATGACTATGGGATTGATACAATATCAACAGGGGTCTCAATAGCATTCGCAATGTATCTGTATGAGAAAGGTGTACTCACGAAAGATAAGACCGGGATGGAAATAAAGTGGGGAGATAGTAAGGCTATTGTTGGCCTTGTTGAAAAAATCGCAAAAAGAGAAGGGGTGGGAGACATCTTAGCTGAGGGAGTGAAAAGGATGGCGGAGAAATTTGGTGTCTCACAAGATGAGGCAGCACATGTAAAGGGATTAGAAATCCCAATGCATGACCCCAGAGCATTTTTTGGAGACGCCGTGGATTACGCCACAGCACCTCGCGGCGCATGTCACACGAAGGGAGATTACTATATGGTTGATATAGGGCGGGGGGTCCTTGATGCCAGCGTTATACCTGGAGATAGATTCGAATCATCTGAGAACAAAGGCGCTATGGTTGCCAGATACCAGAATTTGAGGGACCTCTTCAACTCGCTCCCCTTGTGTACTTATTCACCCATAATATCGCCGGGACATATAGCAGGATTATTAAATGCAGTTACAGGGTGGGATTTCAATCCCGATTCCATTATGATGGCAGGAGAGCGAAGTTTCAATCTAAAACGTGTAATTAATATCAAGCTTGGCATCACCAAGAAAGATGACAAACTCCCCAAGATAGCAACTGCACCGCTCTCAGAGGGAACATCGCAGGGTAAGGAACCAGATATGGAAACTCTAATGCGAGGACACTACAAAGAGCGGGGATGGGATGTAGCGACGGGTAAGCCAACAAAGAAAAAATTGGAACAGCTCGGACTTTCTGAGGCGATAAAGGATATATAGCATATTAATCAGCTAGCTTGAAATCTAGTAATCATGGTAAATTAAAATTCAAAACTCTTTTTGTTTGCCAGCAATGTGGCAAGGAAAGTCCTAAATGGTTAGGCCGTTGCCCTGAGTGTGGCACTTGGAATAGCCTCGTAGAAACAACGGTCAGTTCTTCTCACCTGTCTTACAGCAGAACCGCCCTTAAAAGAAATAAACCCCAGGAGCTTTCCAAAGTAGAGAAGAGCACACTGTCCCGCCTCAGCCTCGGTTTCTCTGAGATAAACCGTGTTCTAGGAGGCGGTTTAGTGCCTGGCTCCGTAGTCCTCATCGCCGGAGAACCAGGAGTAGGCAAATCCACACTGTTACTTCAAGCTTCAGCAATGATAGCTAAAGATAAACAACCTGTGGGCTATATTTCTGGAGAAGAATCTATCAATCAAGTTAAACTCAGGGCTGAACGTTTGAACATAAATGGTGAGGGGCTTCTCTTTCTCTCTGAAGCCGACATAGCTATTATTATTGAGCATTTGGAGGAAATTTCACCTAAATTGGTGGTCATTGACTCCATTCAAACTATGTACCTGGAAGATATCTCGGGGATGCCAGGTAGCGTCTCTCAAGTGCGGGAATGCACATCGAGGATAATGCGCTGGGCAAAGGAAAATGATGTGCCAGTACTGCTTGCTGGTCATGTGACCAAAGACGGTTCTATTGCTGGTCCTGGAACGTTGGAACATATTGTCGATGTAGTCCTTTATTTCGAAGGTGAGCCTTTTAGCAGCTACCGTGTGCTGCGAGGTATTAAAAACCGCTTCGGCTCCACTAATGAAGTTGGACTTTTCGAAATGGGCAACAGTGGGTTAGTGGAAGTAGATAACCCATCCCAAGCTTTGTTATCCAGGCATACCGATGCCACCACCGGCTCAGTGGTAGTGTCCACACTTGAAGGGAGTCGCCCCTTGCTCGTGGAGCTACAAGCATTAACCACCACGACCAGTTTTACTCTACCAAGACGCATCGCCAACGGCGTTGACTTTAACCGCCTGCTTCTAATTATCGCTGTGCTTACCAAACGCGCTGGGTTAAGGCTTTTTAACCAGGATGTTATCGTCAACGTCACCGGTGGATTGAGACTTAGTGAGCCAGCAATCGACCTTGGAATCGCCTTAGCTATTGCTTCTAGCTTCAGCGACCGTGTGCCGATTCCACGCTCAGCTGTGTTCGGCGAAATAGGGCTAAACGGAGAGATTAGAACTGTACCACAAGTAGAAAGACGAATCGCTGAAGCAGCTAGACTGGGCCTTAAAACTTGCCTCATCCCCAAACTCCCTCAAAAACCCGTGCTTAACCACGTCGATATTCAACTGCTCGAAGCTAACTCTCTAGGCGAAGCCCTTCGATTAGGACTTACCAGGAAAACCAAGAGGGAGATAATCGGTGGTGAATAAGACCCCCAAGCTAGGAGCCATCATAGCCGCTGCAGGTGACAGCCAGAGAATGGGTAACCTGAGTAAAATCTTTGCCCTTCTTAAAGATAAACCTTTGTTAGCTTGGTCAATAGATACCTGCCAAAAATGCGACTTGATTAACCAAATAGTTATTGCGCTGAGAAGCGAAGACCTAGAGTTAGGGCAAAAATTAGCCCGAGAAAGAGCATGGACTAAGGTTAGTGATATATACCCTGGTGGCTCATTGCGGCAAGATTCTGTAAAGCGAGGCCTGCATAAGCTAGTAAATTGCACCTGGGTTATGATCCATGATGGCGCACGTCCTTTCCTGACTGTGAATTTAATCCAGAAGGGGATAGAAGCAGCGAGGGAAACCGGAGCAGCTATAGCTGCAGTGCCGGTTAAAGAAACGATTAAATTTGCCAATGACACTGAAATAATTGAAAAAACTCTCCAGCGTAGCAAACTATGGATAGCACAAACCCCACAGATGTTCAAATTTGAGATAATAACAAAAGCCTACGAAGCACTCAACGTGGAAGTGACTGATGATGCTGCTGCCGTTGAGCTTCTTGGCTATAAGGTAAAGCTTTACCCAGGCACCTACCAGAATATAAAGATAACCACCCCTGCCGATCTATCTTTAGCGGAGGTCATTGCTAGTGATGTTGAGAGTGGGCATCGGCTATGATTGCCACCCCCTTGTTCCAGAGCGCAAGCTAATCCTGGGAGGAGTTCATATCCCCTTTGATAAAGGCTTATTGGGATATAGTGACGCCGATGTGGTAGCTCATGCCATAATTGATGCTTTATGCGGTGCTGCTGATTTAGGCGATATTGGCACCCAATTTCCCCCAGAAAATCCAGAGTACGAAAATATCTCCAGCTTAATTTTACTAGCTAAAATCGGTGAACAAATAAGTAAAAAGGAATTCAAGATAGTCAACATTGACATTACCATCATTGCTCAACATCCCAGATTATCCCCTTTCACCTCCGAAATGAGGAAACAAATTAGCCATTCACTGAACATCGAACCATCACAGATAACAGTCAAAGCCACCACTACCAACGGTTTAGGCTTTATCGGCAGAGGGGAGGGAATAGCTGCTCAATCTATTGCTTTAATCAGGAAAAAAAGCTAGCTTACCACCATATCGTAGCTCAAGTTATCCCCTTGCCAATAAATCATAAATTTAACCGTCTTTCCTTGAATCAAATATTTCTCGCTTTCGCTGCGAAGTTTTCTAAAATCCATCCTTTCCAGAAAGGCTTTAAGAAGCTCAATTTGCCCGGCAAGCTCTTTATCCCCTGCTTCACCCTCCATATACTTATTTGCCAAATTCCAATATGCTTCTTTGGCTACAGTCTCTATGCAATGCGAAAGTGACGGAACAAGTTCCATACTACACATATTTTAAGTTATAACAATGACGCCTCATTGTTTTCAAATGGCAAGATTATTTTTGCGAGAATATTGCAATTCACCTATCGGGAGGGTAACATCCCTTTAAAGCAATGGAGCAAATCTGGGCACCCTGGAGGATAGAATACATACAAAAGGCTAAGGAGAAAGGCTGTATTCTGTGCCAAAAACCTAAAGAGAATAATGATGAAGCAAATTTCATCCTCCAACGTGGCAGCACCAACTTCATAATGCTAAATGCCTTTCCATATAACCCGGGGCATGTAATGGTAGCACCCTACCGGCATATAGCAAACCTTCAAAATTTAACCGATGACGAAGCCAAAGAGCACTTTACCATGGTCAAGAAGAGCATTGAGCTTTTAACGGAGATAATGAAGCCCGCGGGGTTCAATATTGGGTTAAACCTGGGTAAGGTTGCCGGTGCCGGCATCGAAGGGCATCTCCACACTCATATAGTGCCTCGATGGGAGGGCGATGTTAATTTTATGCCAGTATTATGTGACACGAGGGTTATCGCAGAGGCACTGGCTGATACTTATCGGAAACTAAAGGCTGGGATAATTTAATCACTGTTCCCACTGAGGATAAGAACCCAGTATCTTAATGAAAGTAGCTTCCTGTTTTAGCCTCTCTATCGCTTCCCGGTAAACTTTGCTACCCAGGTGACCCTCAAAATCAACATAGAATATGTATTCCCAAGGTTTATTTTTGCTTGGCCTTGATTCTAATTTCGTCAGGTTTATATTTTGGGTAGCAAAGATTCCCAGCACAGAATAGAGTGCACCAGGTACGTTCTTCGTGCCGAAGACCAGAGAGGTCTTGCTCTTCCGCGTTAGCTTGGATTCCTGCTGGGAAATGGCGAAAAATTTAGTGTAGTTATCCCTGTTATTTTCTATTTTAGGGGCTAAAATCTGCAAACCATAAATATCGGCAGCCCTTTTGCTAGCCACAGCCGCACATCCCTTTAACTCGCCTTCACTTATCATCTTGGCACTGCCCGCAGTGTCGTAGCCAGGTATTATGTTGACCTTCAATTTTCTTAAAAATTGTTCGCATTGAGCCAGGGCTTGAGGATGTGAATAAATCGTTTTTATGCTACCTAGACTTTCCCCTGGTAAAGCCATTAAACAATGGCTTATCCTGAGGATAATTTCAGCAAATATATTAAGGGGGTATTCTAACAGCAAGTCATAAGTTTCGTTAATGCTACCTGCTTGTGAATTTTCCACTGGCACCACCCCAAAATTAGCCTTATCTTCCAACACAGTCTGGAAAACATCTCTAAACTGAGCACAAGGCAAAAAGGCAGCGCCCTCACCGAAAAACTTCACCACTGCGTCTTCGCTAAAAGCGCCTCTTTCCCCCTGAAATGCAACTTTGGACATCGCGATTAACTCTCCTTAAATATAGCTTGAAGCGAGCCTATATTTTCAGTAGGAACCAAGCAGATGAGCTGGTTACCCTCTTTTAAAACAACGTCCGCAGTTGGTATCTCAGATTCTTCCCCCTGAGAGATTACCAGTGATATAACAGAGCCTAATGGCAATGATAGCTCCCCAATCGGCTTCCCCACTGCCGGCGAATTCCTTCCTACTCTCACAAGCACAACTTCCAATCCCCGGTCTCTAATGCTAAATAAGCGGGTCAAAGGGAAGAGCATGGTCTCCGCTTTAATATGCTCCGAAATAAGGCCTACAGCATCTACAGTGCGTTCTACTCCTAATTTAGCAAATATCTTCTCATTCCTGGAAGTGTTAATTCTAGCGATAACCCGAGGAACTTTAAACTTTTGCTTAGCTACCTGACACGCTGCCAGGTTATCCTCGTCTTCCCCAGTAACAGCGATAACCATGTCTGCTCTGGTTATCCCCGCTTTGTTCAAAATAGTTATCTCAGAAGCATCACCATGCAAGCATATATCACCAAGCTCCTCCTCAATATGCTCACACATCTTGGCATCCTTTTCAATCACAACTACTTCATGGCCTTCACCAAGCAATTGCGTACATAGATAATACCCCACCTCTCCACCACCAACGACTATAACGTACATCTCCGCCTCAGTTATTCTCCCAGCCTTTCTTTTAGCAGGCGAACAAATACCTTCGTGGGGCTAATAGCCTCAAGACCTAAGCCACTATAAAAATCCTCTCGCAATGGGTCATAGATTCGACATAATACCCTGGGGACATTGAATATCTGTTTAGCAATTTGAGCTGCCATAGCATTGCGTTCATCATCACGAGTCAGTGCTACAAAAGCATCAGCTTGTTCCATACCTGCCTTCCTAAGTATTTCCTCATCAGTGGCATCTCCCAAAAAAGCCATACCGCTAAAATCAGGCGGTAATTCGTCAAAACTGTCGCTATCTACATCGATAACGGTTACTTTATGCCCCTCAGCATCAAGTAAATGAGCTAATTCAGCTCCTATTCGTCCACAGCCCATAATAATTATATTCACCGTTTAACTTCAAGAAATGGAGTCTCGATACACTAAGACTCGGCAAGGAGCTTCTTTCAACACATAATAGACAGCCTTGCCCAGTTCAGGTACACCATGTGCTTTCTCATAAGTAGTCGCCATTATTATTAAATCTACCCCTCTTTCCACAGCCTCATTAACAATGGCCGGCCCAGCATCTCGAGCCTGGAGCAAATCAGTCTCTATTTCGTAATCCGCATCAGCAGCAGCATCCTCAGCCTGGGTAAGTATTTTCTCCGCTTTCTTGGTATCTGAATCGACCTGGGTATCCAAAGAGAGGCTTCGCTCTACCTCAATAATATAAACAGCGTAGACTTTTGCTTTAGACCTCCTGGCTAAACTGCAAGCTAGCTTTATGACCTCCTCATCAGCACCACCGCCATTTGTAGGCACTAAAATGCTCTTTATCTCCATCATCAACTGGAGATATTAACCTGCTATCCCTTTTTAGTCAACAGGAAGCTTAGCTTCGGGAGCTACCCGAATCAAAGGTAATTTCTTCCGATGGCGAAATACGAGGTAAGTAATAAGCCCTAAAGCCATCCATCCTAATCCAACCCAACGGGCATAAGGTTGTGTCGTAACTATTGTGAGCCAAATAGCACTGGAAAACACTAGTCCGAGAATAGCTGTTACGGGCAGTTCATACCCCTTGATCTTGATATTCAATCGGAGCTTGAAAGGACGAGAGAGCTCGGGATGCCTTATCCGCAACCTGAGTATGGAGGCATGAGCCAGACTGAAAGCGAGGAGGGAACCAAAAACATACAGCCCACCCAGTATGACAAAAGTTTCCGGTTTAAAGAATCCTGGAATTAGAAGCAAAATAGCAACTGAGGAAAATAAGATTATCGCTCTATAAGGCGTCTCAAATTTATGATGAACTCTTGAGAATAGCAATGGTATAAGCTGAAACCTCCCCAGGGAAAAAGTTAACCTGGAAATCCCCATAAGCCCGGCATTGGTAGCGATAATCAAAATGCTTGTTGCTAACACAGCTACTAATATAGGCAGTAGTTTCAGAATCCCTCCGAAAAAGGCAGTAATGACGATAATCCCCGCCGGGCTCGACGACAACCCTGTGGCTATCTCTTCAGGAACTATGGCTATAGAAAGCCCATAGGCAATGCCGGCTATAGGGTCTCTTGCCCATTCTAAAGCCATCTCAGTCGGTGTCATAGTGGAGAAAGCCGCTACCGATATGCCACTGAATAAAATCATCACCACGGCTATCAGTAAGATTAACGCTCTGGGGGCAGTTATGGCAGGATGTCTTGCCTCTTCAGAAAGCTGTGATACTGTCTCCACACCAGTATAAGCCAGCGTGGCTATAGCAATGCCCAGAATTAGACCGGATGCTGAAGGCCAGTTACCGATAACGTTATGAGAAAAGATTTCAGGGTGAGGAGCGAAAATGAACAAGATAGCCAAGAGTATGATAATTATCTGTGTAATTACATCCAGTAGAGCGAAAAAGGTATTAAGGATTGACGACTGCTTAACGCCAATGATATTGAGACACATCAAGAAAAAAATGATTCCCATAGCAGCAAGCGTGCCAGTTACTGGTTCTGTAAGTGGTTGCCAAAAATATCCCAGATAAGCCGGGGCAGTGTAAGAGGAAATGGCAATGGTTACGATATAGCTAAATGCCAGTGCCCAACCAGTTATGGAGCCAAATAAGTCATTAAAGCCACGGCGAGCAAAACTGGCTGAGCCGCCAGCCTCGGGCATCATTGCTGTGCCTTCAGCATAAGAGAGAGCGGTAAAGATGAAAAAAATCCCGGCAATAAGCAAAACTATCGGAGTTGCCCCTAAAGCGATTAAAGCTACCAGCCCTAAGGCATAGTAAATGGATGAGCCAACATTACCGTAGCCAGCGCTGAATAAACCAAATGACCCTATGGCGCGCCTTAACGGATGAGCTTTAGCTCGGGGGCGGCGTATAAACTTGTCTCCCAGTTTGGGTCGCCAATTAGTTTTCAAAATAAAGTCCCACTATATACCAGTGGCTTTTAAATTGCGTGGCGATTTTAATTTACCCCACAATCACTGCCAACACCAAACCCTGTCTTTAGCTTCTCTAACCAAGCCATTGATTTAACCTCCCGCTGCAAAAGATATGTTATATACTCTTGCATTAGCAGCCTCAATTCTGAAGACAACTTTGAAGACATTTTTACCCTGCTCACAGTATGATAATCGCAATCCTGCCACAGCCGCAGAACTTTTAAGGCATCAATTGAAATAGGATGAGAGGTAAATTCCCCGTGATTACATCCAGAACACAGTGCCCCTCCCTGGCCAGGACTGAAAAAATTAACCCCTGGCTTAAGAGGCAAATTACAGACGACACATCTACGTAACTGAGGACGATAGCCAAGATGCTGAAGAAGATGAAGCTCAAAATACCGCAGTACAGTTTCGTCGCCATTGCTCAGAGATAGATTTTTCAAGGTATCAAGTAATAGCTCAAATAGTGGCTGGTTGGGACTACCTTCAGTAGTAAAAGCATCAACGAGTTCTAAGATGTAAGAACTACAGGAGATACACCATAGGTCGCCTTTCACTTTCAAAAATCCATCCATAGTTTGGCTTTGAGTGATAATGTCCAGGTTACGTCCTTTAGCTAGCATTACCAGACAATAATTTGGTGGTTCTACGTTGCCGCCTAACTTACTTCCAGGACGACATGCCCCTTTAGCCACTGCCTTTAGTTTGCCAAACTCCAAAGTATAAAGAGTAACAACCTTATCAGCCTCACCAATCTTGGTCTGCTTAATGACAATAGCTTGAGCCTGATAGGTATGAGGAGATGTCATTGGTAGCTTTTAAAATTCCCGCCTGCTTTCCAGTGCTTGAGCAAGCGTCACGTCATCAGCATACTCTAGCTCGCCACCAAATGGTAACCCCCGAGCCAGACGCGTGATATGAATACCCAGAGGCTCGAGAATCCGATACAAATATAACGCCGTTGTTTCGCCCTCCATATTAGGATTGGTCGCTAGAATCACCTCACTAACCGAACCATCCTGAAGCCGGGATAGTAATTCATTTATCCTCAACTGCTCCGGGACTATGCCCTGCGATGGGTTAATGGCTCCATGAAGCACATGGTACATACCCTGGTATTTCCCAGTTCGCTCTAAAGGCAGGACATCCGACGGTTTCTCCACAACACAAATTTTAGAATGATCGCGCTCTTTATCCTGGCAAATAACGCAAGGGTCGCAATCAGTGATATTAAAACAAATTGAACAGAGCCTTATCTTTTCTTTAAGCTCCAGGATAGCCTCGGCTAAGGCTTTGGCTTCTTCATTTGAATTGCGCAGCAAATAATAAACTAATCTTTGAGCACTCTTAGGGCCTATGCCCGGTAATTTGCTAAATTCCTGGATTAAGTTAGCTATAGGCTCAGCAAAGAATGACATCTGTTAAAGAATTCCCGGTAAATCAAGCCCGCCGGTCAGACTGCTAAGATGCTCTCTAGCAAGTTCCTGCGACTTAGTAATAGCTTCATTAACCGCTGCCATGACTAAGTCCTGAAGCATTTCAGTGTCTTCAGCATCCACTACCTCCGGTGATATTTCCACGGAGCGAATCTTCTGGTGTCCATCAATTACCACTTTGACTGCGCTACCTCCACTGGTAGCCTCTACAGTAATGTTCTCCAATTCCTGCTGGACTTTAGCTAACTTCGCTTGAAGCTGCTGCGCCTGACGCAATACCGATTTATCTATTTTCATCTTCTCAATTTATTGGTCCACAACTCTGGCACCCATTTCTATGGCCGCCTTGATTATTGGATTTTCCCTCTTTGATGAACTGGGCACCCTTTTCTTCCGCTTAACCAGAATACACCTTATTTTACTGGGCTGGTGGAAAAATTCCTTAAGCTTCCTTTCTACCAGATGTTGATATTTGGGGTCTTCGATCTTTTCCTTATGGAAAGCATAGTAAAAACCCAATACCAGGGTATCATCCTCCACAGCCACTGGCTCACAAGCACTACGTAAAAAGGCATCTAGATTGCCATTAGACCCTTCGCCTTTCAAAGAATTGATAAACTCTTTCCACTGAGCCTGCACATAGTTAAGACCTTCGCTCTCCTCAACTTTTTCCCCAAAGGGACTAGGCTCCTCCCTGAATTCCTCAGAACTTTGCGGTAAGGTAGCCTCTACAACTTCCAGAGGTTTATCGACAATAACCTGCTGCCCATCGGTAAAGGACAAAACACAATCCATCAACGCCATCTCTAACGGCAAAGCAGAATAACTATCGCCACGAAAATCTATTCCCGCAAAGGATTTAATCACTTTTAATAGGTAATCCAGCTTAACATTGGCTACCGTTTCCTTCATTTCATCTAAATCTTCATGGGTAACGTCTATCGCTTCTTCACAATTGGATTTAGCTAACAATAAACCCCGAAAATACTCCACAAGCTCCCGATTAAATGAGCGAAGGTCAATGCCATCGCTGTTGACACTGTTGATAACCTGAAGACCAGCGGAAATATCCCTGTTGATGACGTGCTTTGCCAATTGCTTGACCCTTAAATCACCGGTTAACCCCAGAGCTGCCTGAACCTGTTCAAAGTCAATCTTGCGACCATAGTAGCCTACCAATTGCTGCATTAAATTTTCAGCGTCACGTAGACTCCCCGTAGCGGCTCGGGCGACGGCCCTTAAAGATTCAGGCTCAATCTCTATATCCTCTTTCTGGCATATCATCCCCAGCTTATCTACTATCGCTGATTGTCCCAGGCGGCAAAAATTAAACCGCTGGCATCTCGATATTACCGTGGGTATCACCTTGTGCGGCTCAGTGGTAGCCAGGACAAAAATTACATGAGGTGGTGGCTCCTCCAAAGTCTTCAGTAGGGCGTTAGAAGCTGCCTCAGTAAGCATGTGAACTTCATCTATGATGTATACCTTGTAACGGGTGATGCTAGCAGCATAATTCACCCTCTCCCTCAGATTGCGAATCTCATCAATGCCACGGTTGCTGGCAGCATCTATCTCCATTATATCCAGAGAGCTTCCCTCGGTAATGGAGCGGCAAATATCACAGTTATTACATGGTTCACCGCCCTTTTGATTGGGGCAATTAATAGCCTTGGCTAAAATACGACCTGTGCTTGTTTTACCAGTGCCTCGGGGACCACAAAAAAGATAAGCATGGGCTATTTCCCCGCTCTCCACAGCACGGCACAAAGTCCTGGTTATCGGCTCCTGCCCCACTACTTCAGCAAAACTCTGTGGCCGCCACTTACGATAGAAAACTTCAAACCCCATATGATATCTTCTATTATACTCCCCACGATAAAATTCCTAAAGAAATTTTGGCTATTATTAGCTTGATTCTTGAGCATAAGGGGAGATAAAAAGGTTAATTAACCTGATGCAGAAATAAGGCAGCGGTAGCCGTTCGGAATAGCTACCGCTGCCTTGCTAAAACACACTAATTATTGAGTTAGCCAGCAGAGTAGGATGCAAGCACCCTGGTCTCCGCGCCAGCCCAGGTCTCGCGGTCTATCTGCTTTACATCCGATTTCACAGTTGCGTTGAACCAGTGCTCATAAGTGTAGGTATCGGGACTTGCGGGGTCATATTCCACTATATAATAGCAGCTGAATGTTCCCGCAGGCACCGTAATATCCTCTACAGCAAGCACCTTACCCTCTCTGTTAACCAACTCATCAATCATGCCCCCGCCAACTACGGTGTGCTTTGTGAATGTCCAGGTGTCTCCCCCCACGGTAAGGGGCCAGCTTGGGGATGTAGTATAAGCCCACGTAACGCCGGCTGGTAACCCCGAAAGCTCTGCGATTGATGAACTCATTTTCACGAGCTGTATGCTATCTTTGACGTTCCACACATCAGCCGTACTTACATGCAGCACTAGTGTCATTCCGGCGGCAATAGAATCACGCATTGCCTGGGGAACGAAGGCTCCACTGAGATGGTAACTAGCTTCGGTAAACCCTTCTCCCGCACCAGCCGCCACTTCACCGGCAACAGTGAGATTTAATTCAGAAGGGTCATACTTCGAGGTCCCTTCTGGATTTTCATAAGTGCAGGTATATACCCAGTTATAACCAACAGCCCAGACTGGCAACTCTGCTCCAGGTCCGGGTCCAGGTCCCGCTGCACTTACAGTGAAATTCTTACTCTTGGTAGCATTAGGAGTAGAAACAGTCGCCGTGTAGTTGCCCTCGGTTGTTGCGGCGTAACTAAAGCTGACGGGTGTGCTTGCACCACCGGCTAATGAGCTGATAGACTGGCTATCAGTGTAGCCATCGATGGTTAAGCTAACAACACAGCCGTCAGACACTTCACCTGCATTGGTGACAGTAGTTCCGATGGTAACCGTGTCATTAACAACCGGCGCTGATGGCGAAACAGTCACGCTGGAAAGCGTAAACTCAGCAGGCGTCCCAGGACCACATGCCGCCAGAAAGCTTACTGCCAGCAGCAAGACAAGTATCACCCCAAAAAACTTTTTCATTTCTGCACCTCCTTTTTATTTCTATCCTTCATTATATCCTTGCTATAGCGTATAACACAAGTTGCGGTATTGTCAATACTTTTTGGGCTCTTTGTAATAATATTTTTGAGATTATAACC
>Ga0210049_1002224_pt1 | contig 18169 bp, 23 predicted proteins | sample CryGeyCG2014_300_2_FD_183964 | JGI IMG/M metagenome (GOLD analysis project Ga0210049, IMG submission 183964) | Groundwater microbial communities from aquifer - Crystal Geyser CG06_land_8/20/14_3.00 (SPAdes) (version 2) | ecosystem: Environmental > Aquatic > Deep subsurface > Groundwater | place... | reverse complement strand
AAACGCAGACATGGGGGATATGGAATGAACAGAATGACGCCTCAAGAAAAAATAGCGTCTACATTATTTTTATCTTTAAATAATATTAATTATCCACAGAAGGTAGCTTTGACTCTGCAACAGTACATGTATTGACTTTTTTTTAGTTTTGAGTATAATAATAATACCGTGAGCATTGCGGTTTTTATTTTTAATTAATATTTTTTTTATGTCTAAAATGGCAGTCATTAAAACTGGCGGAAAACAATACAAAGTTAAAATCGGCGATATAATAAAAATAGAAAAGTTGCCGGCCAATGACGGTTCCAAGGTTAAATTTGATACTTTATTAATAGCGTCGGCTGACGCCCGGGAAGTAAGTATTGGCAAGCCTTCATTGGGAAATAAAGTAGAAGGCAAAATATTGGCGCATGGCCAAGGAAAAAAAGTTCATGTTATTAAATATAAAAGTAAAACCAGATATAAAAGAAACATTGGCCACCGCCAGCATTATTCCCAGATAAAAATTACCGGTATTGCTTAAATTTTAAACAACAATGTTTTATTGTTATGAAATACAAAAAACCGCATTCATTTTGAAGGCGGTTTTTTTGATGGTTTGCGATTAGTGTTGATATTATTTAATATTAAAGCGCTAAATAAGCTTATAATTCATTTCTATATTTTAAAGCGTTAGTCAGGGTTATTTCATCAGCATATTCCAAATCCGCCCCGACCGGCAGGCCTTTCGCCAAGCGGGTAATTTTTAATTTATACGGCTTTAATATTTTTACCAGATACAAAGCTGTTGTTTCTCCTTCCATATTCGGGCTTAAGGCAAGAATTATTTCTTTGTATTTTTCGTTTTTAGCTTTTTTAATCAAGGTATTAATATTTAAATTTTCCGGCTTAATTCCTTTTATAGCGTTCAAATGTCCGCCTAAGACATGATAATATCCGTTATATTGTCCGGTTGATTCTATGGTTATCATGTTGCGGTAGTCGGCCACTACGCACAGCAAATTTTTATTCCGCTTGTCCGAAGAGCAAATCGGGCAAGGGCTGGTTTGGGTATAGGCATAGCAATTTTTGCATATCGTTATTTTATCCGTTAAGACAGATAAATTTTTAGCAAAGTTATTTATTATTTCCTTCGGCTGTTTTAATAAATAAAAAACATACCGCTCCGCGGTTTTAGGCCCGACGGTAGGCAATTTCGCGAATTGGTCTATTAATTTTTGGATAGCCGGAGGATAGTTCATTATAATTTTTTAATTTTTAAATTATAAATTTAAAAATTAGGCAATCCGCCCATTTCCTGCATTTTTTGAGCCATTAACTTTTGCGTTTTTTTAATGGTGTCATTTATTATATCCTTTAAAATTCCTTCCAAACTGGCTATGGCCAAATCAGGATTAATGGTAATAGCGGTGATTTCCATATTGCCATTCATGGTAATATTAACTCCGCCCTTAGCGACAGTAGTGGATTCCAAAGCTAAAGTGTTTTGGATGGCTTTGGCCTTGTTGCGCAGATTTTTTAAGTGTTTTAGTTTGTTGAACATATTAATTTTTTAAACATGCAACATATAACATGCAACATGATTTTTTATTTAAATTTTAATTTGTTTCAAGTTTTGTGTTATATGATTAAAATTCCGGCGGCGCTTTCAGGTTGGATTTAGCCAGATTTTTAAAACTGACAGAATTTTCATCAAAAAATAATTTGACTTTTCCGGTCGGGCCGTTCCGGTGTTTTTCAATATGTATTTCGGCGGTGTTTTTTTCTTCTTCCGATAAGTCATCCCGGTTATAGCCTCGGTCGGAAGCTTTGCGGTAGATAAACATAACCACATCGGCGTCCTGTTCAATAGAGCCGGACTCGCGCAAATGGGACAGTTTCGGTATGGCCGGCTTGGATTGCTCCACAACGCGGGAAAGCTGGGATAAGGCGAGCACCGGCACATTTAATTCCCGAGCGATGCCTTTTAAGCCGCGGGTAATTTCCGATACTTCCTGCACGCGGTTATCGCCGTATTTGCCCCGGCCTTCCATCAATTGCAGATAGTCAACTACCAAAAGGCCTAAATTCTGCTCCATTTGCAGGCGCCTGGCCTTAGTTCTTATTTCCATAATAGTAGAATTGGCCGAGTCATCTATAAAAATAGGCGCTTCGGAAAGCTGGCCCATAGCCGTGCCAATATTGGAAAAATCATTGTCTTCTTCGCGGTCGGATAATTTGCCGGTGCGCATTTTCCAAAGAGAAACGCCGGCTTGGGCGCAAAGCATGCGGTCAACCAATTGTTCTTTGCTCATTTCCAAAGAAAATATTCCCACCGCCTCTTTACTTTTAATGGCCGCCTGGCGGGCAATATCCAGGGCTAAAGAAGTTTTTCCCACGCTCGGCCTGGCCGCTAAAATTATCAGATCTGATTTTTGCAGGCCGGCCAGGAGATTATCCAAGTCGGCATAGCCGGTGGACAATCCCCGCAGTTTTCCTGATTGTTTGTGCAGTTCATCAATCCGGTCAAAAGCTTCGGCCAATAGGTTGTCAATCGGCATAAAGACGTTTTTCAGGTATTTTTGAGACACTCCGAAAAGTTTCTGCTCGGATTCATCTAATAATTTTTCTATATCTTCTTCTTCCCGGTATCCGATTTCCGATATTTCCGCCGCGGCCGAAAGCAGGCGCCGAAGCGTGGCTTTTCTTTGGACAATATTGGCGTAATTGACCGCGTGCGAAGAAGTAGCCACCATATTGGAAAGCTTGGCTAGATAAGCGCGTCCGCCAACAGCTTCCAGCTTGTTTTTTTCATCCAGCCGGTTAGTCAAGCTTAAAATATCAATCGGCTCATGGCGGGCATATAAATCTTTGATGGTTTCAAATATTATACGGTGGCTGTCTTTATAGAAATCATTTTCCATGACCGCGTCGGCTACTCTAATAATAGCGTCTTTATCAATTAAAATAGAGCCCAAAAGCGATTCTTCGGCCTCTATATTTTGCGGTGGCATTTTTCCTAAATTGGATTCTAGCATGGATTAATATTACCTTATCAATTTAATTTTATCAAGCCGTTCTTTTCCACGCTTTATCCACTAATATATTCTCTCTCCTTACTACTTAATTTATTATTTTTTATCAAGCCAATGCAAATCTTCAGGATCTTCATTGGTTTTAAACACCAAAATTACCAGTTCTTTGGAGGAATTGTTAATTATACTATGGATATCGTTCGGCTGACAGAGGAAAATATCGTCTTTGCGGCCGATATATTTTTTTATTATTAAAGTAAAAAATTCCTTGTCCGCTTCTGATATAAAAGGTTTCATATACTCTTTTATGGAAATGAAAATCTATTTTTGTCTTAGCCGGGAATTTAATAATTTGGAACCTGGCCCCTTTCTGATTAAGTTTTTTTTCATCAAAAATGATATTTTTAATATAGCCATACCTTTTTTTCCACTCTAAATTTTTCAATTTTTTTCTTATCATATTTTCTATATCGCCCCCTTTGCGTAAAGACCCGCTTCGCCATAGCTTTAGCGAGGCGAGGGTTAGGGGGATTTATTTATGCCCCTTTTGCGTAAAGGGGGGTAGCCCGTCTCGCCTTCGGCTTGCAGAGGCGGAGGTGGATTTCGTTTTAGCCCCCTTTGCATAAAGGGGGGGGTAGCCCGTCTCGTCTTCGGCTTGCCGAGGCGGAGGGGGATTTATTTTTAAGCCCCCTTTGCATAAAGGGGGGCTGGGGGGATTTATATTTCTTCCAAATAATCATTGATTATCCCGCAAACCGTTTCCAAACCATTCAAAACATCATCGTTCCAAAACCTTAGCACCTTGATGCCTATTTTCTTCAATTCTTTTGAGCGAATTTTATCATATTTAATTATATTTTCATTTTCATCCAAATGGGTTGTGCCATCCACCTCAATCGCTAATTTCAGTTTGGGGCAATAAAAATCAACAATATAATTTCTAATCGGCTTTTGCCTTAAAAATCTATATTTATGCCGGCGCAAATAATCATACCACAATTTCTTTTCAGCCAGAGTCATATTATTCTGCAATTCCCTTGATTTGTTTCTCAAATCTTTTCTATAGGCGTAATGGTATTTGTTGGTATATAAATTATTATTCATGTTCTTTAAACCCCCTTAATCCCCCTTATGCAAGGGGGACTTTTTTTTCTGCCTCCTTTGTAAAAGGAGCCTGCCTGCCGGTAGGCAGGTTGAGGAATTTTTTTTCTGCCCCCTTTGTGTAAAGGGGGTTAGGGGGATTTATATCTTTTTCTCCCTTTTCAACATCGTTACAGTCCTCTGCGGAGAGACTGTGACTGAGATAAATTATTCTTTAATTCCTTTTTCAAATAGGCAAATATTTTTCATTGCCTCAAATTTATCAATACCATTTAAATCACCGCCAGAAATTTTAATCTTTCCATCAGCCATCTCATTTAGGCCGTGTCGCCAATGTAAAAATTTTTCAAAAAATTATTTTTAAGATTAGCCAAATTTGACAAAAATCAAATAAAATTATTTTTGCTAATTTTAGATAAAAAAATTTAATTGGCGACAGTACCATTTAGACAATTTATTCTTATTTTCATAGGCCTCCATTCATACCAATAAAATGCAAATCCCAGAATGATTAAAATTAGTAGCCATGAAGCGATAAATTTATAGTGGTTCATAATATTTTAATTAACTTGCGAACCAGATACACCATATTAGGCATAGTGGATTTAAATTATAACATTTTTATTAATTTTTCTTGATTTTTTTCATATTTTCCTACTTTACCATAAATTTTAACTACTTTTCCGTTAATACTTGGGACGGCGAATCTAAAAGGACCGTCCCATTCTTTTGAGTTAATTTGAGAATTTTTTGGTGGATCAACAAGCCATGAATCGTTTTCCAAAAAGAATTTAAGAGCTATGTCAGGATTTTTTCTTACCTTATTCCAAAAGCGTGGGTTGCCTTTTATAAAAATGATTAGAAAATACCATGCGAACCCAATAAAAAATATTATTAGAAAAATTTTCATATTTATGTATGTTAGTTATAATTTAAAATCAATTTCGCCTAACGTATACCGATATCCGAAGTTTTCTGGAGCGAAGCGAAAGAAAATTTTGGTGGAGGCTCTCGGAAGAGCCGAAACCGGATATCGTGCTGTTAGCTGATGTATATGTTTTTCATTGATTTGCGAATGCAAATCACTTTTAAAAAGAATTAAATTTTGTTTTTCGTTTTGGGGCAAAAGGAAGAGTGGAATTAAAGGGGTGAATTCCTTTTGCCCCAAAACTCCTATTTTTTAGGATAATATTTATTTTTATACAAATAGAGGTTTTCTTCTCCCATTGATTTATTACAAGGACCACAAATTGGCCTTAGATTTTCAATTATTGGTTCACCGCCATTAGAATCTGACGTAACATGCCCTGCTTCAAATTTGGATATATGTATCTCTGTTTTACAGATATAGCATTTTCCTTTTGCGTTATCTTCTCCAAAATATAATATCCATAAATCGTCTTTAACTTTTTTGGGAATAGTTTTTCTTTTTCTGGTTTTTTTATTTGATACTATTTTTCTGATATGCTCTATTGCCATATCAACGTAACGTTTTCCCTGAAGTTCAGTTTTTAATAATAAGTTGTTGTTTGTAACAAGTACAATCTCACCAATATCTTTTATTTCATAGAAATGCAGTACCTCATCAATTGCATAATTAATCCTGCCAATTTTTTCATAGTAGAATTTTTTTGCCAGGACGCTACAAACAATTAATTTAAAAAAATGATTTTCTAGAGATTTCTCTCTTTTGATTAAATAAATAATCTCGTTCCACTCTTGAACTAATTTATCCAAATCACAAAACAAAAGTTTTTTATCATAACCGAGCATGCCTTTAAGCTCTGAAATATGTTCTTCCATTTTTTTCTTATTGCTTCCGATAAAACTTATTGAAAATACTTCGTCTTTAATAAAAAAATTTATAAAGTCTTCTACGGTTTGATTGGGGCTTAACTTAAAAATCTCTGAAAGAAAATTTCTTAAGGTACTGTCGCCAATTAAATTTTTTTATCTAAAATTAGCAAAAATAATTTTATTTGATTTTTGTCAAATTTGGCTAATCTTAAAAATAATTTTTTGAAAAATTTTTACATTGGCGACACGGCCCTTAAATAATTATTAACAAATATGCTGTTATTAGCTTCCATAAAATTATTTTATATTTTCAAGTCGATTTTTAATATATTTAAGTAAATATGTTGCCCCACCAACTTGTTTTACCTTGGCGTTTTTAGCAATCTCTGAAAAAATTGGAAATTGCCCCGTTTCTTTCCACATACTAATTGCGGTTATCGCTAGTTTAAAATGTTGATTTTTATCAACAGTTGGCTTATTTGATAACTGTCTATTGCAGGAGTAACAAATAACCTCAAGATTTTCTAATCTGTGATCTTTAGGATTGCTGTTAATATGATTAAAAGATAATCTCATCTGACTACCACATTTATGACATCTAAAATTAGAATCTTCAAGTTTTTTCCAAAATTCTTTTGTTGTTGGGGAATTGTGTCCAAATGTTGAAAGCCTCATCCAGTTTTCTCTTGTTGCTGGCGGAGGTGGTGGCGAAACAAGATTTAAAATAGCTTTTATAGCATCATCTTCTTCAACGTCCAATAATTTCATTAATTCTTTTAAACTAACCATATTTTGTTAAATAAATATTATTATAATTTTTCGTAGCGATAGCGAAGAAAACACAATATTTCCCCTCTTAATTTAATAAAAAACAAAATTTAATTCTTTTTAAAAGTTAGGGCGGTAGCTCTAAAAGAAAAACATATATTTCAGCCAACAAGTTATACACGAACTTATTAATATTAAAACTAATATTTCACTAATTATTCTTATTATAAGGTATTATAATAATAATAGATTTATTTTACCAATACTCCTCTAAAATTACAAGTTTTTATTGTTTGTTTTCATTATGGGTAAAGTATTATATAATTTAATGACAAGGGAAAGAAAGTTGCTACTTACTATTTATATTTAATATTCAGATTTATTTTAATAAACCATGGATCCTGGCTTCCGTCCAAGGCGGATTGGCATGGCTGGGATGATAAAAGGAAGGCCGGCATAATAATACATTCTGTCATTGCGGGCTCCGACCCGCAATCCAGGAGAGAGCCGTAGGGTGGTGGATATAAAAATAAGTTTTTAAGATAGATTTTTTGAAGACTTATTACGAGGTTTACGTTTATATATTTTAACTCTGGATACCGGCTCGGGGGCCGGTATGACAAAAAGGAAGGATAGTATGATAATTAATATTATATGAGAAACAAAAACATAATAAAAATCAGAATTGCATTATGGCTGATACTTTTATTCATTATCGGCTGGCTTTTATATATGGCCATTGTGCCGTTTGGAAAAATTAGCTATGTTTATGATTTTAAACAGGGCAGTTATTTTATTTCCAAATTAACGCCTCTGGAACGGGTAGGGGAGATGCAAAATGGGCAACAGAAAATTATCGGCGATCCGGTTTATTTTAATCTGCGCGTGCCAAGAAAATTTGATAAAGCCAGGCTAACCATGATTTATAAAAATGAAAGCGTCTTACCTATAATTGAAGCTGGAGTTTTGGCTGATAAAACAATCTGGCGCTATTATTTACAGCCGCTGGAAAATAATATCATAAACAAGTTGAGCCAAAGCTGGGATATGACAGCGGGAAACGGAACAGTATTACTGCAAAGGGGAAAAAAGTATAATTCAATTAATGAATTTTTAGATAAAGAAAAAAATTTAAGCGAGATTGCCGTCTATAATTATGATTTTAAAGCAGAATATTTACTAGCGAATTATAAATCGGCAGAGGAAAAACAAATTATTGGTTATTCCCTGCGGGGGCCGTATCAATTTTATACTTATCTCAAAGATGAGGATTTGGATTTTAATTTTATTTTTTCAGATTTAAACAAGAATAAAGATGCTGATCCTATAAATTTAAATATATATTATAATAATACACTGATTGATAATTATAATTTGCCTGATGACGGCATAGTATCTGATGTGGGGGAGGTTGGCAAAAATAGGGAATTAAAATTTAATTTAGCCAATCTGCCGGAAGGTGCTTATAAAATAGAATTAAGGGCGAATGACGATATCATCACCAAAAGCATTGCTACTGGTCGAAATAAAATGGCTTTTATCAATAAAATTTGGCTTGCGGACAGCGGCAATAAAAATATTTCCCTTTTTACGGACAGCCAAACAATAAACGCCCAGACAGCCAATCCGGCCAGCTTACAAGTTTTTAAAATCGGCAGCCAAGAATTGGGAGTTAGTGAAACTTACAAACAATTCAGTATTAATAATCTTGATGGCGTGAATGAAATCAAATTAAGCCAAGATGATATAATTTTATCAGGGGACGGAGTTTTTAGTTTTAGCCAAGCCGGTTTGATAAATCCCCAGCTTAAAAAAGTTGATAATAATTTTAATATTGATGACAGCGGCGTCAATTACATAATCGCCAGTTATATTTTTCCCAAAAAAGTTATAACCGTCGGTTCCGATGTTTGGCACAGCGCCACGGCCGAATTTGATTTAATCGGAATGTATCAAGAAGACAATAAATACAGTTTTATAATTTCTATTCCCGGCTTAAAAGCCGATGACGATATTAATGATTATATTGAAATTGGCGAAATTAGGATTAATCTGGAAGGAAAAACATTATTTGAAAAAATAAAAAAAATATTTTGATTAATTATTTTCACCTGTCATTGCGGGCTTGACCCGCAATCCAGGGTTAGGCGCATCTAAATATTATTACTAAAATTAATAAGTAAGTCGCGACTACTCCTGGATCCTGGATCAAGTTCAGGATGACAAAGGTAATTATAATAATAATTAAAATTAAAATAAAATGAAAAATTTATATTTAATATTTAAAGAGTTGTTTTATTCGCTCACCGGTGCTTTAGGGTGTTTTGTCATTATGGAAATTTTACGACCGGGGATGGTGCTGGCTTACATTAATATCAACTGGGTGTTGATTTTTTGGCTTATTATTGGTATATTAGTATTAACTATCAATGATATAAAGATAAAAATTAATAATTAATAAACTAAAATATAAAAACTCAAAATTCAAAATTAAAACATAAAAGCTTTTTATTTTATTTATAAATAGTTTTTAGTTTAAAATATGGATTTAATATTTGAAATTTGATTTTTAAAATTTAATTTTATGGAAGATTGCATTTTTTGCGATGTGATAGCGGAAAAAATTTCCAGCTATAAAGTTTACGAAGACGATAGCGTCATGGCTTTTTTAGACATTTTGCCCATGAGCCCTGGGCATACTATTGTCGTTCCCAAGAAGCATGTGGCCGACGTGGAAGTCTTGTCTGATAATGAACTATGCGCTATGTCGCTGGCCGCCAAAAAAATCGGCAAAGCCATTATGGCTGGTTTGGGCGTAAAGGGCTATAGTTTTTTTCTGGACAATAAAAGCGCCGCTAATCAGCATATTGCCCATGTTCATTTTCATGTCGTGCCCAGAAAAGAAGGCGATGGTTTAGAAAGATGGCCTCAGGGCGGTTATAAAGAAGGCGAGGCTGAAGAATGCTTGCGGAAAATAGAAGAGAATTTATAATTTATATTTTATGATTAAAGGAGTAGTGGTAAAAAGACTGGAAAGATATAAAGATAAGCGGGGTTCGTTGGCGGAGATTTACAGAAGCGATGAAGTTAACTTTAAGCCGGTGATGGCCTATATCAGCGTTACCAAGCCGGGAGTGGTTAGGGGACCGCATGAGCATAAAAAGCAAAGCGACTGCTTTGTTTTTGCTGGACCGGGAAATTTTGAGCTTCATTTATGGGACAAGAGGAAGGGTAGCGCGGCTAAAGGCGAATATTTAAAAATTGAAGCCGGAGAGGACAATCCGACCATGGTAATAGTGCCTCCGGGCGTGGTGCACGGCTATAAATGCGTTTCAAAAATAGACGGCTGGTGCGTTAATTTTCCAGATGAATTATATCGAGGCAAAGACAAAAAAGAAGATGTTGATGAAATTAGATGGGAAACGGATAGAAATTCGCCTTATAAAATAGTTTAATAAATTGTCATTCCGGGCTTGACCCGGAATCCAGGGAAAAACCGCAGAAATATCGGAAATTGTAAACGATAATAAAGTATACTCACGTTTCCCTGCTGGATTCAGACTTCAGACTATTCAAAAACTGCACTTTACTGTCATTCCCGCCCGCTTCGCTATAGCTTCAGCGAGGCGAGCGAAAGCGGCCAGCCTGACGGCAGGCAGGTAATCCATAATTTGTCTAATATTAAACCTTTCTGGATCCCCGATCAAGTCGGGAATGACAAAAAAAATAGTTTTCGGATAGTCTGATAAACTCCTGCCGGGATGACAAGAAAAAAATTAAAAATTTATTTTATGTCCTGCATATTTTGTAAAATTGTATCCGGAGAAATTCCCAGTTATAAAGTTTATGAAGATGAATATACTTTGGCATTTTTAGATATAGCGCCGGTAAATTACGGTCATACTTTGGTAATTCCTAAAAAACATTATGAAAATTTAGAAATAATTTCCGACAAAGAATTATGCCGAGTAATCATGGCGGTAAAGAAAGTAGGTCAAGCGATAATAGTCGGTCTAGATGTGGCTGGCTACAACGTAACGGCCAATAATAATCCCATTGCCGGCCAAATAGTGCTCCACATCCATTTTCATGTAATACCGAGAAAGAAAGGCGACGGGCTCCATCTTTGGCCGCAGGGGAAATACAGAGACGGCGAAGCGGAAGAAACGGCAAAAAAAATAATCACCGCCAAGCGGGATTCCGTACACGGGAAAAGTAAAATATAATATTTATATTACACGCAAATAATTAATTTTTTATTTATGAAGTTACTTATAACCGGAGGTTGCGGTTTTATCGGCAGCAACTTTATCCATTATTGGCTGAATAAATATCCAGAGGACAAAATTGTCAATCTGGATGTTTTAACTTATGCCGGCAATTTGGAAAATTTAAGAGATATAGCAGGCAACCCTAATTATAAATTTGTCAAAGGCGATATTGGCGATTATAAATTAGTAAATAAGATAGTAAAAGGCATAGATTTAATTGTCCATTTTGCGGCTGAGTCGCACGTAGACCGTTCAATTAAAAATTCAGCCGATTTTATAAAAACCAACGTGGAAGGCACTAGGGTGCTTCTTGATGCGGCTAAATCCGCCAGTCGGCGGAATGGAAATATTAGATTCCACCATATTTCTACTGATGAAGTATTCGGCGCGTTGGGGTCTGATGATTTACCTTTTAATGAAAAAACAGCTTATAATCCCAGAAGCCCTTATAGCGCCTCTAAGGCCGCTGCTGACCACCTTGTCCGCGCTTATTTCCATACGCACAAGCTGCCCATTACAATTTCCAATTGTTCTAATAATTACGGTCCCTATCAATATCCGGAAAAACTGATCCCATTATTTATAACTAACTTAATAGAAGGAAAAAAAGTTTCGGTTTACGGTAATGGTAAAAATATTCGCGACTGGATATATGTTGACGATCACAATGCCGGGGTTGACGCTATTATTAAAAAAGGCCGTCTGGGCGAGACCTATTGTTTGGGGGGCGGCAATGAATTGGCAAATATAGATATTACAAAAAAAATATTAAAATTAATGGATAAAGGAGAAGAAATGATAGAATATGTTAAAGACAGAAAAGGGCATGATTGGCGCTATGCCATAGATTATACAAAGGCAAGAAAGGAATTAGGCTGGGAACCAAAGGTTGATTTTACAGCCGGGCTGAAAAAGACAATTGATTGGTATAAAAATAATACAAATTGGTGGAGAAAATTAAAAGTTAAAAATAAAAAGTTATAAAGTTATTAAATATGAAAATATTAATATTAGGAGCCAAAGGCAATTTAGGTCAGCAATTGGTAAAAGTCTTTGCCAATGGAAATAATGTAATTAGCTGGGACAGGGATGAAATAGATATAACCGACAGGGAATTGGTAATTAAAAAAATAAACGATATCAAGCCGGAGGCGATAATTAATGCCGCCGCCTATAATGCCGTGGATAAATGTGAAGCTGATGAAGATGAATTTTCAAAGGCAAAAAAATTAAATGGCGAAGCGCTTGGATATTTAGCAGAGGCGGCTATAGAAAATAACTGCCTATTAATTCATTATTCCACGGATTATGTATTTAAGGGCGAGAAAAAGAAAGGATATAGAGAAGATGACGCGCCTTCCCCGATTAACAAATATGGAGAAACAAAACTTGCAGGCGAAAGAGCCATAATTGAATTAAGCCACAAGAGCTTGAAATGGTATATTATCAGAACTTCAAAATTATTCGGTTCCAAGGGTAAAAGCGAACTGGCTAAGCCGAGTTTCTTTGACATCATTCTGAAAAAAGTTTCAGAATTATCCGGTAAAGATTCTAACGAGGCAAGTATAAATGTAGTTAATGCGGAAGTAAGCTGTTTTACTTATACTCCGGATTTAGCGCGAGCCACAAAAAAATTAATTAATAGCGATAAAGGATATGGCATTTACCATATAACCAACAGCGGTTCATGCACATGGTACGAGGCCGCTAAAGTATTGTTTAAAATGGCAGATTTGCATATTAAAGTAAATCCAGTATCTGGTGATAAATTTTCCAGACCAGCCAAGAGGCCGAAATATTCAGTACTACTTAATACTAAGATAGAACCAATGCGCGATTGGCAGGATGCGTTAAAAGATTATTTATTATTTATGAATAATAAATTATGAATAACGAATAAATATAAAAATTCATTATTCATTATTCATAATTCAAAAATTATATGCGCGGAATAATTTTATCAGGCGGGTCAGCCACTCGGCTGCGCCCCTGCACCAAAGTAACCAGCAAGCAGTTATTGCCGGTTTATAACAAGCCGATGATTTATTATCCCTTAAATACTTTAATTAAGGCCGACATTAAGGAAATATTAATTATCGTGGCGTCGGAATGCGCCGGTGATTATTTGAATTTGCTGGGAAGCGGCCATGAGTTTGGAGTTAAGTTTACTTATGAAATTCAAGATAAGCCCAAGGGGTTGGCGGAAGCGTTTATTATCGGCGAAAATTTTATTGACGAGGAAAATGTTTGCATGATACTGGGGGATAATATTTTTGAAGATGATTTTTCCAAAGACATTAAGAGTTTTAAAAAGGGCGGAAAAGTATTCGCTAAAAAAGTCAAAGATCCGGAGCGTTTTGGCGTAGTAAAATTCAATGAAGACAAAAAAGCGGTTCAAATTGAAGAAAAACCGAAGAAATGGATTTCAGATTATGCCATCACCGGGCTTTATATTTATGACAATCGGGTAGTGGCCGCGGCCAAAAATGTAAAACCAAGCGTTCGGGGAGAGCTGGAAATTACCGATCTCCATAATTTTTATTTAAAGAAAGGAGAATTGGCAGTGGCGATGGTTAAAGGGGAATGGCTGGATGCCGGCACCTTTGACAGCTTGCTGGAAGCGCAGATACTGGCAAAGAATAAATTGCAGGATAAGTTGGTGATATAACCATGTCTAATATTATTCCATAATTTTCTTGTCATCTCGACCGAACCATGAGCTTGCCGAAGGGGGAGTGGAGACCTGCCTGCCGGTAGGCAGGGATTCCCTTATCCATCACACTAAACAATATTTATTAATTAAAAAATTTATCACTATTAAAAGGGATTCCTCGGCTATGCTAGGAATGACAAAAATATTTAAAATAACTAATAAATAATTATGGATGGCAAAGAAGTAAAATTAATAATCGGTTTTATTATATATGGCAAGGAAATTTATAAGTACTTGCCGTATTTTTTAGATAGCTTGAAGAAGCAGGCATATAAAGATTATAAGATATTAGCAGTAGATAATTCGGATATGGAAGATAAAGATAATGAGAGTTTTGATTTTATCAAAAAAAATTATTTGGAAATAAAAATTGAGCAAGCGGGAAAAAATTTGGGCTTTGCCCGAGCCCATAATAGAATAATAAGCCAAGTGATGGCGGCCGGGGCAAAGTATTATTTATCATTAAATAGCGATATGATTTTAGAGCCGGATGCAATTGAAAAAATGGTTCAAGCCATGGAGGCAGACGGCGCGCTGGGTTCGGCCTCACCCAAAATATTTAAATGGGGTTTTCCCAATAATAGAAAAACAAAAATTATTGATACATGCGGAATTGTTTTGCAACCGGGATTAAGGTTTGAAGATTTGGGGCAAGAGCAAAAAGATGATGGCCGGTTTGATAAAGCAGAAATTTTAGGCCCGTCCGGCGCGGCGGCTATGTATCGCTTGAGCGCTTTGGAAAAAGTTAAGACCTCACCCCAACCCTCTCCTTGCCGAGGAGAGGGAGAAAAAAGTGAATATTTTGATGAATTAATATTTATGTATAAGGAGGATTGCGATTTGGCTTACCGTTTGTTTTTATCCGGCTATAAATCAAAATTTGTGAGCGAAGCGGTTGTTTATCATGACCGGACCATAAGCGCCAAAGGCAATAATAATTGGCAAATTGCTTTAAATAGGTTAAACAAAAGCAAGCAGGCGAAAAATTGGGCTTTTTTAAACCAGCATATTATTTTTATTAAATATTGGAAACCGCAGAATTTTAAAAATAAACTGGCTATAATATGGTACGCTTTAAAAATGTTTTTATTTGTATTAATTTTTGAGCAATATTTATTGGGGCAGTATGTTAAATTATATAAATTAAGAAAGAGAATTATAAAATACTAATTGTCATTGCGAGGAGTCCCGTCGCTTGCGAGCGGCGGGACGACGAAACAATCTCGGTGAGCAGAAAAAAACTTTAATATTAAAACAGAAGTTATACCTTTTTCCGAGATTGCTTCGCTCCCGCGGGTCGCTCGCAATGAAAATAAAAACATGGACTTATCAATAATAATCGTTTCCTGGAATGTCAAGGAAAAATTAAAAGAGAATTTAAAAGCTTTATATAACAGCCGAGGTGAGTTTAAATTTAAAGTTTTTGTAGTGGATAATAATTCTTCTGATAAAACTGTGGATATGGTTGAAAAGGAATTTCCGCAAGCGAAGCTGATAGCTAATCCAAAAAATTTTGGCTTTGCTAAATCCAATAATCAGGCCATAAAAATAGCCAATGGAGATTTTATTTTACTGCTTAATCCTGACATGATGGTGGAAGAAGATACTTTGAAAAATATGATTGCTTGGATGCGCGAGAATAAGCAAGCCAGCGTGGCTGGCTGCCGCTTACTGGACGAAAGCGGGAAGATCATCAATCATGTTCGGCAATTTCCGGCTTTTTGGGACCAAGCGGCCATAGCATTAAAACTGCCTCATCTATTTCCTAATATTTTGCATAAATATTTAAGAAAAGATTTTGATTATTCCCAAGCGCAAAAAATTGATTCTATCAGAGGAGGATTTTTTATGATTAGGCGCGAGGCGATTGAAAAAGCGGGCTTATTGGACGAGAGGTATTTTCTTTGGTTTGAAGAAGTTGATTATTGCCGGCAGGTTTATAAAAAAGGTGGGGAAGTTTGGTATGCGCCGGTGGCCGAGTGTATTGATTTTGTCGGCCAAAGCTTTAAGCAGGTGGAGATAATAAAAAAGCAAAAATATTTCCGCGACAGTCAGCTTAAATATTTCAAAAAATGGCATTCGGCTTGGCAGTATTATATTTTAAAAATTATCTGGCCGGTCGGATTATTAATAACCATCGCCATTGAAAAATTCGGCTTTAAGAGCAGGACAAAAACATAATACTCTTGACAGGTTGGACGTTTTTGCTATATTACTTTGAATGCTAATTTTGGCGTCTAATAAAACCAAAAAAGGAGGTATTCTATGAAAAGCTCTTTGAAGCGCTTTGCAGTATGTAGTATTTTACTACTTTATTCTCTCAATGTCGGATGTTCTCAGGAGCCAGGTTCCCCGGGTGTGGCCAACGAAGTAATTTAAAAAATATTCTATATTAAGGATCCGAGAACAGATATTTGTTTTGCATATATGTATGAAGCATCAGCTTATGGAAGTCCTGCACTAGCAACAGTCCCTTGTGAATCTATTCCATTTGAGTTGCTTGCGACAGCTAGTTTGCAATAATTGACCATGTATTAATAAGCCGTTTTCTTTGAAGAGAAAACCGCTTTTTATCAAAAATTTAAAAGTGCTTAATGGAAAATAAAAAATTATTAATTGGAAAAAGTTTTAATATTGATAAAAATACAAAGACATAAAAAAACCTTCTATAAAGAAGGTTAAAAAGATTTTTTAGAAGAAGCTATATTATAAATACATAGTTCGATGTGGTATTCCTTTCAAAAGAGCAAGACTTTTCTTCGTCTCAATTCTTCTTAATACTTTCCTCGGAATTGTTTGTTTTTTTACTCTTTTTACTCTTTTTGTTTTTTTCTTTCTTGACATACAGCCCTCCTTTGTGGAAGAATTTAAAAAATTTATTTCACCTAACATATCGGCACATGCGAAGTTGTGCCGTGGATTATTGATTAAATTTGTTAATTATCGCTTATCTCTATTATATCATCAAACCTGCCATTTCGTCAGCGCAATTTGGGTGAGGAAATTTTGCACTCCTTGAAATATAATTGCGCAAAATTTTTTAACCGTTTATTCTGTGTTAGGCAATGTTTTATTTGCCCTTAAAATACCTTAATTTAAGCCCTTTTTCAATTTTTTGGCGTTGCCTTGACAGACTGTCGGTTTCCTGCTATACTACTTTGATGCTGGATTTCCTAATTCAATTTTAACAACAAGGTACTGTCGCCAATTAAATTTTTTTATCTAAAATTAGCAAAAATAATTTTATTTGATTTTTGTCAAATTTGGCTAATCTTAAAAATAATTTTTTGAAAAATTTTTACATTGGCGACACGGCCAACAAACCAACAAGGGAGGTTCTTTTTATGAAAAAGTCTATAGTTTTAGTTACCGTTACGGAGGAAATGAAAAAAAATTGTCCCTTTGGCGAACTGAGATGTGTTGAATGTCTCAGTCAAGCATGCAAGCCTGACCCAATGGAGGGTGTCGATCTTGCCGATATCATGTCCGAAGAAGAGGATTAGGCATAATTCCAACCGACGACAATTCCTAGACCGTTGCTATCCAAAAAATATTGGAAGCAACGGTTTTTTCTTTGTAAAAAAATTTCAAAAAAGGGCTATCTAAAAAAAATTTAAGGGCAAATAAAATTTCACATAACGTTACGAGTATCCGAAGTTCGCCGATTAGGCGAATTTGCGTGGAGGCTTCTGCGAAGCCGCAACCGGATACTCGTTGTTATATGATGTAATAAAAAATTCTTTTCGGCTTTCGCCGAAGGCGAAAGATTTAATTGGGGCAAATTTAATTTTTTAATTTTTTAATTATCTTATTTTTAAGGAAATTATTGTTAGAGACGACTGGTCTTCCAATTCGTCGTTCAATCTGTTTTCTGGCTGTGCCAGCGATTTGTCTGCCAACGCGAGCGTCATCTTTTAATCGTGGCAATCCTTTTGAATCTTTTGTGCGATGAATTTCAGTTGTCGTTCTTTCGCCAAGCATAGTCAAGATAAGCTCAAAGTCATCCATGTGGTCACGGAGATTCTCACGTTTTAATCCCTTTATTTTTTTATATTCATTCGGTTTTATTCCGAAAGTTGCTTGCGAAATTTCGGCAGTCAAAATTTCATAATCCCTTTCATTTTCCGCTCCTCGCTTTTGCCATTCATCAGTCAATTCTTCGCGAATTGCGATTTCGCGCATTCGTTTTTCAATCCAATCTTTGGGATATTCTTTGAGTTTGTATAGCAGTTTTGTACGTTTGGTCGCTAGTTCCGGGTTTTCTATCTCTTGCACGCGCTCATAACCGACTTTAGCAAGCCAACGTTTAAGCGGCTCTGCTTTAGGCGAGGGGATTGACTGGATAATACGGAACATGCCCTCGGTGTTAGCACAGTCGGTTTCGTATTTTTTACCATCGTTAGCCTCCAATTTCAGTCCGTGACAAAATGTCACGACCTCACTTCCTTCGGCTATTAGTCTTTGTTTTAACTTTCGTCAATAAGCACCAGCGTCAGGGCTATCAG
>Ga0210049_1002212_pt1 | contig 18239 bp, 14 predicted proteins | sample CryGeyCG2014_300_2_FD_183964 | JGI IMG/M metagenome (GOLD analysis project Ga0210049, IMG submission 183964) | Groundwater microbial communities from aquifer - Crystal Geyser CG06_land_8/20/14_3.00 (SPAdes) (version 2) | ecosystem: Environmental > Aquatic > Deep subsurface > Groundwater | place... | reverse complement strand
GGTGCATTACCGATATCGGAAAACTACCTATCATATCACTGTCCGGCAAACGCGCGCTGGGAAGAACGAGACGAGTGTTACAGTCGATGGCGTTGAGCAGCCCGACAAGGCTATTCCCCTTGTTGACGACCGTCAGAAACACTCGGTAGAGGTGAGGATACCTGTTGCAGGCGGTTAGCAGTTTGGAACGAGAGTTCTACCTGCATGGCAGAGACATACGGCAAGGTTTATATTCTGTGGGACCCTGCCAAGAAGGAGCCGTTGGGAAAGCCTAAGGTGTCTATATTGCCTGGACATGGAACTATGGAGGTTCAACCTAGATAGAAGCTCAGAACCATTAATGCATATTTCTACACGTAACTCGCGCCCGTGATGTATCGGCATATTCCGCGTGTTTCATCAAAAAGAAATCAGCGGTGACAATTTCCCCATATTTTACGACCTTTCGCTTTTAGTCCGTATTACCGAAAAAGACGAAATTATTGGACTATTCTATAGTTGATTTTATTAGACTTTTCTGTTTAAAAAAATCTTTTAGATATGCTATAGTTTAGACAGTTTTCGGAAAAAAGGATACTTCGCATATTATATGTTAGGCAAAATAAAAGGAAATAAAATATGAACGATAAAAATAGTGGAATAGTATATGTGTTTTCAAATCCAGCTATGCCAAAAATAGTAAAAATTGGAATTACAACGCGCGATAACGTTGATGATAGATTAAAAGAATTGTTTACAACAAGTATTCCTGTACCTTTTGAATGTGAATATGCTTGTAAAGTTGAAGACTATAATGCAGTAGAAAAGGCGATACATATTGCATTTGCTCCGAATAAAATAAACCCACAAAGAGAATTTTTTGAAATTGACCCAGAACAGGTCATTGCAGTTTTAAAATTATTATCAAAAGAAGATATAACCCCTGAAGTTGTAAAAGAATTTGAATCAGATATGAATCCTAACGATGTAAAAGCGGGTAAAAGATTAAAAAAACAAAGGCGACCCCCTTTAAATTTTAAACAAATGGGGATTGAAATTGGTGCAAAACTAAAGTATGTAAAAGATGACATTGAAGTAATCGTTACAGCAGAAAAAAAGGTAAATTTTAAAGGCGAAGAAGTATCTTTGACAGAAGCAACAAAAAGAATAATGAATTTAGATTTTAACATTCAACCAACAAGATATTGGACATATAACGGAAAAAATCTGAGTGATATATATAATGAAACATATGAAGCAATTGAAGATGGTGCATAACCCGTTAATCCACCCGACGCAAAAAGCGCGCGGGTGATTATTATGTTAATTCCCAATTGAAACATTCAGACATATCGTCTTCTTAAAAATGCGTGTGAGAAATCCTATTATAGAATGCGGCTCTTTTCTATAGGACACTTTCTGTGAATTCTTGGAGGCGTGTTAAACAGCGCCTGTCGCTCTTCAAGAAACTGCAAATAACTATCAACATCTTCCGTGCCGGCAGAACTGCGTCTATTCCGCCTCATCGTTTCAGTGGCAGTGTTAAATTCCTCTAATTCGGAATCCGTAATATCACCTAAAACTAAGGATTTTCTCATATGCTTTCTCCATATCAGTTATCTTACAATAATGCCTGACTTTTTCCCAATCAAGTTTGTCTCCCATAATCTCAACTATAGACTGAATATCAGCCCAGTCCTTCATTTCCCTTTTGGGATTGTTCCGGATTCCATCAAGTTTCATCCCGATGATATCCTCGGGCAGCGCAACCCGTATGTCTACATTACCGCTTTTAAATGTCCTGCTTGACTCTATTATTCCTTTTTCTCTCTGTGTATAGAGAAAGTCTACTAACCCCATGTTTTTTAAAATATGGGAAAACTGGTCGGCAAATTTGGAGCTTACGACATGGTCATAACCTAAAGACTTTATTAATGTTATAACTTTTCCCCTGTCTCTCTCTTTTACAAGTACATCCACATCTATCGTATCCCTTTGCACTCCCCAGAACCCCATTGCAACAGCTCCAATTAGCGCATAAGGGATATTATGTTTATCTAGTTCGAGAAGAATGATTGTGATGACTTTTTTGAATTCCACAAGTTATATATCTATATTCCTCGCCTCTAAGGCGTGCTTTGTAATGAAATCCTTGCGCGGCTCTACCTGGTCGCCCATGAGGATAGTGAATATCTCATCTGCCTGCACCGTGTCTTCTATCTTTACCTGAAGGAGCGTCCTTTTCTCGGCGTCCATTGTTGTGTCCCAGAGCTGTGTCGGGTTCATTTCTCCAAGTCCTTTGTATCTCTGAATCGTGAGTCCTTTTTTGGCAACGCTGAACACATAGTCCAGAAGCTCTGAGCTTGAACCAAGCTCTTTTATACTTTCTTTTGTCTCTGCCCTATACGGCGGCTCGCCAATATCTTTTATAATGCTGTAGCTGTTTTCAAGCTCTTTGAATTCAGGGGACATCAGGAAATTCATGTCTATCAGGACTTTCTTGTTATGCCTTCTTATCTCAACGCTGTATGCCTGATGTTCTTCGTCAGGATTAATTTCGCCTATGGCAATGTCAGGCATTTTCTCTATCACAGCTAAAAGTTTTTCAACCGCCCTTTGGTCTTTCAGCGTCTCTTTATTTATCCCAGCATTTAAGATAATCTTTAAAACATCCGTGTCTTTTCTCCTTCTGCTGAACCATTCCATCAGCCGCTCAAACCTGGAAAGTCTTTTTAGATGGGAGATTAGCGCCTTCCCTTTTACAATCTGCCCTTTTATTGGAACAGCGAGGTCGTCTGCGGCAAGCTCAAAGAGCATGTTCTGCATCTCTGTCTCGTTCTGGATATATTTTTCTGCCCTTCCTTTCTTGACCTTAAACAGGGGCGGCTGTGCAATGTAAAGATAGCCGTTTTCTATAACCTGCGGCATCTGCCTGTAAAAAAACGTGAGCAGGAGCGTCCTTATATGCGCGCCGTCAACATCAGCGTCTGTCATCAGGATTACCTTGTGATAGCGGATTTTTGATATGTCAAATTCTGTATCAATGCTGGTCCCAAGCGCTGTTATGAGAATTTTTATTTCTTCGGAGGCAAGCATCTTGTCAAACCGAGCCTTTTCAACATTCAGTATCTTTCCTCTGAGAGGCAGTATAGCCTGAGCGCGCCTGTCGCGTCCTTGCTTGGCAGAGCCGCCTGCAGAGTCTCCCTCAACAATAAATATCTCGGATAAGGCCGGGTCTTTTTCAGAGCAGTCCGCAAGTTTTCCGGGCAGTCCTGTGTCGTCAAGAATCCCTTTTCTCCTTGCAAGTTCCCTCGCCTTTCTTGCCGCATCTCTTACCCTTGCCGCCTGCACAGCCTTTTCAATAATCTTCTTAGCGACAGAGGGGTTTTCCTCAAAATAGGCGCCGAGCGTGTCATTGACTATTGACTCTATTATTCCTTTTACCTCGCTGTTCCCGAGCTTCATCTTTGTCTGGCCTTCAAACTGGGGATTGGGCAGCTTAACGCTTATAACCGCAGTAAGCCCCTCTCTTATATCATCTCCTGAGAGCCCTTCTTTGCCGTTCTTCAAAAGCCCCGAGGATGCGGCATAGCTGTTGGCTGTTCTGGTGAGGGCGGATTTGAATCCTATGAGATGCGTTCCGCCTTCTTTTGTGTTTATATTATTTGCAAATGTGAAGATGTTTTCTGCATAGCTGTCATTGTACTGAAGCGCAATCTCTGCGATAATTCCATCTTTTTCTCCTGATATATATACAGGTTTGGGATGAAGCGGAGTTTTGTTTTTATTCAGAAGTTCAACAAAGGAAATAATTCCTCCTTCATAATGGAACTCCTGTTTTTTGTCTGTGCTTTCATCATATATGGAAATCTTAAGCCCGTTGTTAAGAAACGCCATCTCTCTTAACCTCTGGGAAAGAACATCATAGCTGAATTCAGTTGTCTCTTCAAATATCTCGGCGTCTGGCTTAAACGTAATCTTCGTCCCTCTGCTTTTTGTCTTCCCGACAAGAGCAAGAGGGCCTGAAGGTTTCCCCCTGTCAAAATGCTGCTGAAACACCTTTCCGTTTTGCTTTATCTCAACCTCAAGCCATTCAGACAGGGCGTTTACAACAGAGACTCCGACGCCGTGAAGTCCTCCTGATATCTTGTATGCCTTTGCCTCAAATTTCCCTCCTGCATGAAGCTCTGTAAGCGCAATCTCCGCCGCTGTCCTTCCTTCCGGATCTCTGGGATGCCGGTCTGTAGGTATGCCCCTTCCGTCATCTATCACAGTGCAGCTTCCGTCGTGGTGGAGTGTTACCTCTATATTTTTACAAAAACCGGCCAGGGATTCATCAACGCTGTTATCCACAACCTCATATACAAGATGATGCAGTCCCTCGGGGCCTGTTGAGCCTATGTACATCGCAGGCCTTTTTCTTACAGCGCTGAGGCCTTTCAATATCTTTATGTCCGATGCGCCATAGGACTCTACATCGTTATTTATCTGTTCTTTTTCTTCCATTAATTCCTCTCTCTTATGGTTGTTGGGGATTAGGGTTTTGGGATTGGTAAAAAAGCCTTCGCTAACAACTAATCCCTGACCCCTAAACCCTTTTTTATACTCTCATCGGCATTATCACACATCTATAGCTCGCATCCTTTTCTTCTGTTAAGAGGGTCGGGCTTAACGGATCCTGAAGTTCAAAGACAACCTTTTCTCCGCTCATGGCATTCAAAGCGTCTATCAGATACCTTGCATTAAATCCAAGGGAAAGCGCTTCCCCTTTATATTCAACCTTCACCTCGTCTTTTGCCTCGCCGAGGTCCGGGTTTGAGGCAGAAAGGACAAGCGCTCCATCTTCAATATCCACCTTGATGGCATTGCTCTTTTCCCTGCTCATTACGGAGACCCTTCTCAGCGCTTTTATAAATTCATCTCTGCTTATTATGACTTTCTTTTCATTGCCTGAGGGGATTACCTGTTCATAGTTCGGGTATGTCCCTTCTATCAGCCTTGTTAGAAACTCCACTTCCTCTATCTTAAACATTACATGGCTTTTGCCTATGATAACCGTAATGTTCTCGGTATCTCTGTCAAGAAATCTTCTGATTTCCGCCGCCGCCTTCCGAGGGATAATCACTTTTTTCTCTTCTTTTAACGGAGTGTTTATCTTCCTGCTTATGCATGACAGTCTATGGCCGTCTGTGCCGACAACAGTCATTTCACCGCTGTCTTTTTTTGCATGAAAGAGCAGTCCGTTCAGGGTATATCTGGTATCGCTCTCTCCTGCGGCATAAAGACTCTTTTCTATCATCTCCACCAGGTTTTTTGTAGCTATCTGAGCTTCTTCTATATTTTCCATCCCGGGCCAGGCGGGAAATTCGTCTGCTGAGAGGCAGGCAAGCCTGAATTTGCTCCGTCCCGCATTCACTTTGAGCCACTGTCCGTCTTCGGACTCCATAGTGATGTCTCCGTCCACCTCTTTCACTATCTCAAACATCTTCCGCGCCGGGATGCAGAGTTTCCCTTCTTTTTCAACTTTTACTTGAATCGGTTCTTTTATTGCCGTCTCAAGGTCAGTGGCAATAATGTATGCCTTCTTTTTTCCGGCGTCTAAAAGGAAGTGGCTCAGCACAGGCATCGTATTCCTCTTTTCTACAATATTCTGGATGTTTGAAAGCTTTTCCTGCAGTTCCTCTTTTGAAACACTCAGCTTCATAACCCCTCCTTAAGGTTTTATTTTACGCAACAGGGTTTCTACCATCCTGTTAAAATTCTCGTCTTTTGCCTTTCTGTCTTCTACCTGCTTGCAGGCGTATATTACCGTTGCATGGTCCTTGCCTCCCATGCCCTTGCCGATATCGTTGAGCGAGCACCCTGTAAGCTGCTTGCTCAGATACATCGCTATCTGCCGGGGCAGCGCTATCTCCTTGGTCCGCTTCCTCGCTTTTATATCCTGCATTTTTAAGCCGAAATATTCGCAGACTGTTTTTAGTATCTGCTCTGTTGTTACCGGCTTTTCATCCTGAATAAAATCCTTTAAAACCGCCTTTGCCATCTCCACATCTATCGGGCTTCCCGTAAGGGCCGCCTGCGCCCCGAGCCTGATAAGGCAGCCTTCCAGTTCCCTGACGTTTGTCTTTACTTTTGCCGCAATAAAATTTATAACGTCGTCTTTCAGGTTTAGCCTTTCCATTGCTGCTTTTTTATGTATTATTGCCACCCTTGTTTCATATTCCGGCGGTTGTATATCAGCGATAAGTCCCATACTGAAGCGGGACCTGAGCCTGTCTGTGATAGTCTTTATCTCCTTTGGGGGCCTGTCGCTGGAAATGACTATCTGTTTCTGCTTTTCGTAAAGGGTATTAATAGTATAAAACAACTCCTCCTGTGTTGCCATCTTATTTTCTACAAACTGGATATCGTCTATAAGGAGCAGGTCCACATTCCTGTATTTCTTTTTTAACTCTTCTGTTTTTCCGTGCCGCACTGCCGATACCACCTCGTTCGTAAACTGCTCTGACGGCACATAAAGCATATTACAGTCTTGCTTGCTGTCTATGACGCTGTTGCCTATTGCGCTGATTAGATGCGTTTTCCCCAAGCCAACACCCCCATAAATGAATAACGGATTGTAAACCCTTCCGGGCGCTTCTGCCACTGCCTTTGCCGCGGCCTGGGCAAATTGATTGCTCTGTCCGGTTATAAAGTTTTCAAAGGTATATTTTGGGTTAAGGTATATTCCTCTATTTGCAAGCCGCGTTTTTCTGCTTTCTAACTTGGCTTCTATCCGCTTTATCTCTGCCACTTGTTTTTCGGCAATCCTATATTTTAATGTTACGGCGCGGCCAAGTATTCCTTCCAGTGTTTCATTTATGAGGGTTGGATAATAATCCTCTATCCATTCTTTAAAAAATCTGTTCGGCACCTCTAATGTGAACTGCTGCTCTTTGAGCTGGACAGGCCTTATAGGCTTAATCCACAATTCAAATATATTGGTTCCGATTTTTTCTTCTATTTTTAAAAGGCTTTTCCCCCAAATCTCTTCTAAAGTCATTTCCCAACCCTCAAAGTTATTAACAGTTTATCAACAAGCGTTAGTAATTCCCTATGGGAGGCGCATTATTATATCGCATCTCTTAAACTACAAGCAAGAAAACTGTTAGTTTTATTGTTAATATTTTGTTCTTTTTTTCTGTCGTCTTCTCTTGTTAAATATATTGCCGCCTTTCTATATATTTTATAAACAATAAAAACTCTTTTAAAAAAGCAGGTTTATACATATTTATACTTACTAACATCCTCTACCTCTACTACTAAAAAGATTATATATATAAGAAGAAGTAGAGCTTACGGATTCTTTATTCTCTTTTCTAAAAATGCCTGTATAAATTTATCTATGTCTCCATCAAGGACTGAATCCACATTCCCAATCTCAATAGAGGTTCTGTGGTCCTTGACAAGCCTATAAGGTTGAAGAACATAAGACCGTATCTGGCTTCCCCATGCTATCCCTTTCTTATCTCCAATAATATTTTCCATTTTATTTTTTTGTCTCTTAAGTGAGAGGTCATAAAGACGTGATTTAAGTATCTTCAGAGCTATTTCTTTATTTTTATACTGTGAGCGTTCATTCTGGCAGGAAATGACTATACCTGTGGGTATATGGGTTATTCTGACAGCAGAGGATGTTTTGTTCACATGCTGTCCGCCTGCGCCGGACGCCCTGAAGGTGTCAATCTTTAAATCATCTGCTTTTATTTCTATAGTTATATCATCTTCTATTTCCGGATAAACAATAACTGCGGCAAAAGAAGTATGCCTTCTTTTATTTGCATCATAGGGTGATATTCTAACAAGCCTGTGGACTCCAGCCTCGGCTTTGAGAAAGCCGTAAGAATAAGGGCCGCTGACTGTAAATGTTGCGCTCTTTATACCTGCCTCTTCTCCGGGCAGGAGGTCTACAACCTGAGTCTTAAGATTATGTTTTTCCGCCCAGCGCAGGTACATACGCAATAGCATCTGGGCCCAGTCCTGACTTTCAGTGCCGCCTGCGCCGGGATGAATAGACACAATTGCATTGTTCTTGTCCAGCTCTTCGGACAGCAGGTGCCGCATTTCCAGTTCATCTATCTGCGTGCGCAGACCTGTAATCTCTTCTTGAATCTCCTGAAGAAAGACCGCTCCTTCTTCCTCGTCCAATATTTTTATGGATTCCTCAAGGTAATCTGCCTTGTCCGACAGCGCTTCAAAGGGGAAAACTATGTCTGCTATGTACGCCTTTTTCTTATGGAGTTCATGCATTTTGCGCGGAGAATCCCACGAAGAAGATAGGGAGAGTTCTTTGTCTATATCTTCTATTTCCTGTTTAAGTTTTGGGACATCAAAGATACCCTCTAAGGGCTTCTATCTTTGCGCTTAAGGCTGAAAGCTCTTCTTTAAGTTCTGACTGCGCTGCCATATTGCCTCCGGGATACATTTATTAATAATAAAACTGTTATAACAATACACAGATACGAAAACAGGTCGCCGTAGCGTGAGTAAAAACTCCTCCTGGCGTCAGTCACTATATCCATTGTCATAGATGTTCTCTGAAACAGGGATGTTTTCCCCAGTATTTTCCCCCTGCTGTCAATAAAACCTGAAATTCCCGTATTCGCGGCCCTGATTACCGGCTTTCTGTTTTCAACAGCTCGGAACACAGCCACGCTGAAATGCTGATAGGGCCCCGATGTTGTTCCAAACCAGGCGTCATTGGTTATGGTTACCATAAAATCCCCGCCGTGCGAGTACGTTTTTCTTACCAGTCCCGGGAAAACAACCTCATAACAGATAAATACGCCGAAACTCCCGTATGGCGTTTCACCCCTGAGTTGGTGTTCCCCCGGCGCATAATCCCCTATACCCGAAACAAGCTTGTCCAAGAAAAACAGAACTTTTCTAAAGGGGACATATTCACCGAATGGGACTAAATGTATTTTATCATAAATTAACGAAGGTTTTCCATCTGGCGCAAGGAGGATAGCGCTGTTTGTCAGAAGATTTTTACTGTCGGCGCTGTCTCCATCAGCAGATTCTCTAACGAGGACGCTGCCGAATAAAAGATAAGTATTCAAGGTCTGCTGAAAGCTTATAAGTTCCTGAGTAAAGGCCCTGTCGGAATTAAAATAAAAAGGCGCCGCGGTTTCCGGCCAAACAATTAATGCAGGAGAAAGGACAGCGGCTGCCTGCGTTATGTCCTTGTATGTATTGAAGACTTCACGCTGATAAGCCAAGTCCCATTTTCTATCCTGCTCTATATTCCCCTGAATAACGCTTACCCTGACAGTCTTGCCGACAGGGGCTTCATCTAAACGCCGGAATCCATAGAAAAATACAGCGGCAATAAAAACAAAAAGCAGGGAGAATCCGATTACTGTATGGGAAAGCGGGAAAAGGGGCATGGAGCGAAGACGTTTTTTGATTATGAAAAAATCAGCAATAGCTCCGTTTACAGCTACAATTAGAAAAGATACTCCGTAAATCCCCGTAACGTCGGCAAACTGTATTACAGGTAAAAACAGATACTGGGAATATCCAAGACTTGACCATGGAAATCCGGTTAAGGCATAGGAACGCAGGAACTCAAGGGTTACCCATAAGACCGGCGCTATAAAAAGCGCGGGCAGGCGGGTAGTTGCAATCTTCCATGCAAAAAGCGCCGCAAAGACTCCGGTATAGAGGCTTAGATACAGGCATAGGAGAAAGACGAGAGCAAGGCTTGGGATTATAGGGACGCCGCCATAGTGGTTTATTGAATGATATATCCAGTACAGCGTGCCAAAAAAATAGGGGATGCCGAGATAAAACCCCGCGCGAAATGCCTCTGACGGCTTTTTATCCATGAGTGAAATTAAAAAGGGCGTAAGCGCAATCCATGCAAGGAAGAAAAAATCAAAGGTCGGAAAACAAAACAGGAGAAGAGTCCCTGAAAGCATAGAGGGCCCGTAAGTATGGAGTTTCTTTGCTATAAAAGTTCTCATGCCTTGACAATAAAAAACTTAAAAGTGTAAAGTTAAAACTTAAAAGTGAACTGAGCAAGGTTGCATTTAAGGTTTAACTTATAAACTTGCAACTTTTAACTCTAAACTTAATCACACGGGCAGTTAGCTCAGTCGGTAGAGCAGAGGCCTGAAAAGCCTCGTGTCCGCAGTTCGATTCTGCGACTGCCCACCATGATTTTATTCTTATGGTTAATGTTGAGTCAAGAATAATCGCAACCCTCCATATTATTGTAAAATCCTGAAGATAACAAAAACCTTTGTAAAGGGGAAAGATGGCCGAGATTATAGAGAAGAAGACGTTATGGCAGGGGAATTTTTTAAAGAGCGTGGGCATTGTATACAGAGATTCAGCAGGCGTCCTGAGAAGCTGGGAGACATTTGAAAGGGTAAACTGCAGCGGCATTGTTGTGATTGTGCCGGTTTCCCCGGAAGGCGAGGTTCTCATAATAAGACAGTTCAGGCCTGCGGTGAACAGCTATGTGATAGAGTTTCCGGCAGGGCTTAACGACAAAGGCGAATCCCTTGAAGACGCCGCCAGGAGAGAGCTTCTTGAAGAAACAGGATATTCCGCGAAGGAAATGATTTTTCTTGCAGAGGGGCCGATATCAGCAGGCGCATCCGGAGAGATACTCACCGCGTATCTTGCAAAAGGATTGGAATTTAAAGGGAAGCAGCAAAATGACGAAGCAGAGGATATAGAAGTTTTTCGGATTCCGGCGAATGAGCTATACGACAGATTATCTTCCTTTAAGAAAGACGGCAATCAAATTGACCTTAAGATTTTTGGGCTGATGGAACTTGCCGGAAAGCGCCTTTAACGTGTCGGATATACTTAAAATCTCCGCTGTCTTTGTCCTTATACTCATTCTTTTAAGAAAGAAAATGAACATAGGGTATGTCCTGCTGGCCGCCTCCGGAGCTCTGGCGCTTTTATATCTCATGCCCCCGGTGTCAATGGCGTCTGCGGTAAAGGCTGCATTTCTTGATAAGGTTACAATCAAACTTGCTCTGGCCCTCACCCTTATAAGGATTTTTGAATTAATACTCAGAGAGAAGGATGTGCTGTCGGATATGATGACGGCGTCGCGGCTGCTGTTAAGGAGAAAAAAGGCAGTTGTGGTCTCAATGCCTCTGCTGATAGGGCTTCTGCCGTCTGTGGGAGGCGCGTATTTTTCAGCGCCTATGGTTGAGGAATCTGCAAAAGGCATGAATATGTCGCAGGAAGAAAAGGCATTTGTAAATTACTGGTTCAGGCATCCCTGGGAGTATATCCTTCCGCTTTATCCCGGGTTATTGCTGGCCGCCGCAGTGTCAAACATAGAGTTGAGGAATTTAATTATTGCAAATATGCCGTATGCTGTTTTTGTTGCGATAACAGGATTTATGTTCAGCATGAAAGGCGCTTCAGGCAGGTTTTCAGAGGCTGGAAACATATCAAGAAAAGGGCTCTTCAGCTTTGTCCCCATAGCGATAGCGCTGATGCTCGTTGTTTTCTTTCACATAGAGCTGCACTACGCCTTGCTGATTATGCTCCCCGGGCTTTTTATCTTTTACAGGTTCGGGCTGAAGGATATAATCAGGGTAGTTAAGCGCGGGCTGTCGTTTGATGTAATCTTGCTTATAGCAGGCATAATGATATTCAAGGAAATCATGGAGTCCTCGGGCGCAGTAAAAAACCTCAGCGAGTTCTTGAGGTTAAACGGCATTCCTGCTGCTCCGCTGCTTTTTATGCTTCCGTTTGTGAGCGGCCTTCTGACAGGCGTGACAGTCGGATTTGTCGGAAGCGCCTTTCCGCTGATATTGAGCATTGCGGGAGAATCATCTACCGTAATAATCTCGTTTGCATTTGCGTCGGGTTTTTTGGGCGTTCTGCTTTCTCCTGTGCACATCTGCCTGGTGCTTACGAGGGAATATTTCAAGGCGGATATGTGGGGTGTTTATAAGAAGATAATCCCCGCCGCCTCTGTTGTATTTCTTGTTGCTGTCGCCGAATATCTGATTTTGCGGTAGCGTGTTCTTTATCTTGATTAAATCCACAGTGAACGGTTAGTATAATAATCAAAATTTTCTCTCCTCCCCCGATGACATCAGGGGAGGCAGAATGGAGGTTAGAATGTTTAATGACATAGCATGGGCAATGGCGCCGGCGCAAGGTCAGGGAGCACAGGGCGGAGGAGCATCAACAATCATGTCCTTTCTTCCGTTAATACTGATTTTTGTTGTTTTTTATTTTCTCCTGATAAGGCCGCAGCAGAAGAAGGCTAAAGAGCATCAGAAGATGCTTGAAGCCTTAAAAAGGGGAGACAAGGTCATTACATCAGGCGGAGTGTACGCTGTTATAGAGGCTGTCGGCACAACCACAGTGACCTTGAAGATTGCGGAAAACGTGAAGGTAAAGTTCGGCAAGGCATATATTGCCGCAGTAAGGCCCGCTTCAGAGGAAGATTGATTTGGCTCCGGACCTCAGCGCCTTGCACAACAACAAAAGGGCAAGGCTTTATATTGAAATGGCAGACAAATATCTTGAGCTCATCGGCTACACCGAGCACGGCTTCAGGCACACAGATATTGTCTCTAAAACTGCCTACAATATACTAAAGAAACTTTCATCCAGCGAAAGCGAGGCAGAGCTGGCGGCGGCGGCGGGGTTTTTACACGACATTGGCAATATGCTTGGAAGGAGCAATCATCATAAAATGGGCGCAATCCTTGCAAAGGAAGTCCTGGAGGAACTCGGGTATGAACTCAGAGACATTATAAGGGCTATGAGAGCAATAGTCATGCATGAGGAAGACGAAGGCGTGATACCGGATGCTATTGCGGCAGCGCTGGTCATTGCTGATAAGGCTGATGTGCACAGGAGCAGAGTGAGAAACCCTGCGATGGTCACAGAGGATATACATGACAGGGTTAATTATGCGGCGACAGAGTCGGAGCTCTCGGTAGATGCAGAAAAGAAGCTCATTATGCTTTCGCTTATAATAGATACAAGGATTTCTCAGGTGATAGAATATTTTGAGATATTCCTGTCGCGCATGGCTGCATGCAGAAAGGCGGCTAAGGTCCTGGGTTGTGAATTTCAGTTGTATATAAATAATACAAGAATGGCATAACGTGATGCGTAAGGCGTTATGGCGTGCAGCGTTAAAGCGCAATGACGCAATAAACGCACTACGAATTATTTTGGAGGTTAGATTTAGATGATGAAGAAAAAGATTCTATGGCGGTTTATTCTTATTGGCTCGGCGGTTGCGCTTGCAGCAGTATTTTTTCTGCCAAACACGCCGTTGTTCAAAAATATGCCGGACTGGTGGCAAAAGAATATGCCTGATAAGGGCATATCACTGGGGCTGGACCTCCAGGGCGGGATACACCTGGTTTTTGAGGTTGAAGGCGAAAGGGCTGTTGAGATAACAACAGAAAGAATCGCCCAATCAATCAGGGATATTATTTCAAAAAAGAAAATAAATGCAGAGGTTGCGAGCAAGGGCCTTTTTATAACAGTTTCCCCTTCCTCAATGGAAACAAGAAAGGCGATAGAGGACAATTATCCCGTGCTCACGCCTGTTGAGACAGGGACAAATATTGTATATAAGATATCAGACAAAGAGGCAAACAGGATTAAAAACAATGCCGCTGACCAGGCTATTGAAACAATCAGAAACAGGATTGACCAGTTTGGGGTTGCAGAGCCTACGATTCAAAGGCAGGGAACAAATGAGATAGTTATTCAGCTTCCGGGCATAAAGGACCCGAAGAGGGCGATAGAGATAATTGGAAAGACAGCGCAGCTTGAATTTAAGCTTGTTGATGACGCATCCCCTGTTGCCGCTGAAATCCCTGCATCCATAGAACCGGGGGAAGAGGAAAATCTTTTAAAGAAGTTTGCGGAAAAGCTTCCCGCAGACGATGAACTGCTTTTTGAAAAAAGGGTGAATAGAGAAACAGGAGCGGTAAGAAAGATTCCTATCCTTGTGAAAAAACAGGCAGCGCTGACAGGAGACCTGCTTAAGGAGGCAAGGGTGAATATAGATTCGTCAAGGGCCGGTTATCCTTATGTCTCTATATCATTCAATGCGGCAGGGGCAAAGCTCTTTGATGAGGTTACAGCAGCCAATGTCAAGAAGAGGCTCGCCATAGTCCTTGACAACACAATATATTCAGCGCCTGAGATTAAGGAAAGAATCGGGGGCGGCAATGCACAGATTTCAGGCAGCTTTTCAATGGACGAGGCAAAAGACCTTTCAATAGTCCTGAAGGCAGGAGCGCTTCCTGCGCCCGTAAAAATGCTGCAGAACATCACGGTAGGGCCTTCTCTCGGCACAGACTCTATTGAGGCGGGGAAGATGGCAGGTATTCTCGGGACACTGCTTGTGGTTCTTTTTATGATTGTTTATTACAAGCTTTCGGGCGTTATTGCGGATTTTGCTCTGGTCCTTAATATCATACTCCTTCTTGGAGCGATGGCGTCTTTAAATGCAACACTCACAATGCCCGGCATTGCAGGCATAATACTCGCAATCGGCATGGCTGTTGACTCAAATGTGCTTATGTTTGAAAGGATGAGGGACGAGCTGCGCTCGGGCAAAACTCCGAGGGCTGCGGTTGATTCAGGATATAAGAAGGCGTTCTGGACCATATTTGACTCTCATGTTACAACCCTCATAACAGCGGCAGTCCTTTTCCAGCTCGGCACCGGGCCGATAAAAGGCTTTGCAGTAACACTCAGTCTTGGCGTTGCAATAAATCTTTTTACAGCGCTTGTAGGAACCAAAACAGTCTTTGACCTCATCCTGAGCAGGCGGGACATAAGGGAATTGAGCATATAGTCTGCGACTCGTAGAGTCTGCAACTCATATAGGAGGACAGATGTTAGAGCTTATTAAAAGCACCAAAATAGATTTTATGGGGAAAAAGCGCATTGCATTTATATTTTCAGGGATTCTTGCAGTTATAGGCGTAATCGCCGTAATCCAGATTGCGACGGGAAAGGCAAATCTCGGGATTGACTTTGCGGGCGGCACTGCGATACAGCTTAAATTTGAAAAGCCTGTGGCGCTTCATGCTGTTAGAAAGGCGCTTGAAGAAAGCAGTCTTAAAGATTTTGACCTTCAGGACCTGCCTAGCGTAAATAAGATTCTCATAAGAGTAAAAAAGGCAGAGCAGAAACTCGGGCAGACGTCAGATGCGGTAACAGGCATTCTCAGCCAGAAATTTCCAGACAATAAGTATGTTGTTGATTCCACGACCGAGATAGGGCCGAAGGTGGGCGGCAAGCTCCGTGCAGATGCGGCAATGGCAGTGGGAGCTGCAGTTTTAGGGATACTCGCATATGTGGCGTTCAGGTTTAAATTTAACTTTGGAGTGGGAGCTACAATAGCGACATTTCACGATGTGCTTGCGGTTCTCGGCATGTTCTACCTTATGGGGCACGAGATAAATCTCATCCTGGTGACAGCCTTGCTCACGATTGCAGGTTATTCACTTACAGATACGGTTGTTGTATTTGACAGGATAAGGGAAAACATGAAAGTGCGGTATAAAGAACCGCTTGAGAGCATAATGAACATAAGCATCAATGAGGTTCTCTCAAGGACCATCATAACTTCCCTTACGGTGCTTTTGACGTCAATTACACTCTTCTTTTTCGGAGGCGAGGTTATACACGACTTTGCCCTGGCGATGATAATGGGAGTTGTCATCGGCACCTATTCTTCAATATTCATTGCAAGCCCCATAGTATTGCTCTGGGGAAGGAAGAAGACGTTTGCAAAGAAATAGCGGCAGGTTTTAAGTCACATAATCAAGATGTCATGCTGAATTTATTTCAGCATCCCGCCTTCACCTTTGTTCTCATGCTGAAAAATTACGCCAATTTAGTATAAAATGAGTCTTAGTAATGGCTAAAAAACAGCAGACAACTTTATTGAAAGACCTCTGGATAACCGCAGGTATCTTTTCAAGTCATTATCTTTTAGAGCGTCTGCCGCAAGCAGGGCCAAAAATCTGGCCTTCTGACGAAGAAGTGCTCTCTGCATATAAAGCTTTTCAAGAATTATATAAGAAGAATATAGTCGGCTTGAGAAAAGGAAACGAAGCCAACACCGAAAGAAGATTTATTGATAAGATTTTTAACAAGTTAGGGTTTGGTTATCTTAATCAGGATAAAATCCCGGAAGCAGAGCGCAGACAAGTGCCGGATTATTTTCTCTATTACACTCCTGAAGAAGCCGACAAGGCATTTGAACTGTCCCCACATAAGAAATACAAGCTCTCAATTTCAATTGCAGAAGCAAAACGCTGGGATCATAATTTAGACCAGCCGTCTTCCGGTAAAGGCAAAGCTACTAAAGGCAGGTATCCGCACCAACAGATAAGAGATTATCTGAATGAGTCCGAACACATAAGATGGGGAATTCTTACCAATGGCAAGGAATGGCGGCTTTATTTCAAAGAAGGACGTTCAAGTAAATTCTTTGAGATAGATATTGAGGCATGCCTTGAAGACCTTCAGAAGTTTAAATATTTTTATATTCTATTCAGACCGGATGCCTTCATAAAAGACAGTTTGGATAGATGCCTTCTCGACAACATTTATGATGAATCACTGAGATTTCAGGAAGATATAGAAAGAAACCTTAGAGAAAAGGTTTTTAAATGCGTTGAATGGCTTGGGCATGGATTCCTGTCCAGAGAAGAAAATCGCCTTTCAAAGAAAGACCTCGACTCGATATACCATCACAGCCTTATCCTTTTATACAGAATACTTTTTGTTCTTAATGCAGAGGCAAGAGACCTTCTTTCCACAAATCCACAAACAAAATACTACAAACATTACGGTATCCAGAGGATAAAAGATAAGGTAACGAATGAAAAGGGCGAATTCATAAGCAACAAAACAGTTCTGTACGATGCCCTTTTAGCTCTTTTTCATCTTATAAACGGCAGTGATGAAAAGCTCAACAAAGATATGAGTATTCCGAGATATAACGGCGGCCTCTTTGATCCTGAGAGGTATAAGTTCCTTGAAGAAAACAAGGCAGGTGACGATATACTCTCAGAGGTGATTTATGAGCTCTCTTACCGCACTGACAAAACAGGGGAAACCCATAGCATTGATTACAAGGGGCTTGGAGAAAGGCATCTTGGAACTGTTTATGAAGGACTGCTTGAACACAAGTTTAGTTTTGACAATGGAAAAGTCAGCCTTAAAAATGATAAGGGCGAACGAAAAGCAACAGGGGCATATTACACTCCGGATTATATCGTTAAATACATCATTGAAAATACGTTAACACCGATACTCAAAGAGATAGATGAAAGAGTTAAAAAAGAATATAAAGGCATTAAAGATGACTCTTTTGCAAAAGAAGTTCTCAAACTCAACATCTGCGACCCTGCAATGGGTTCTGGCCATTTTCTTGTTGAGTCTGTTCAATACCTTGCGGATGAGATTGCTTATCATCCAACAACAGAACTAAAAACACCGAAAGGCGAAACAGAGTATGAGATTAATTACTGGAAGCGAAAGGTAGTAGAGTCCTGCATTTACGGTGTTGACATAAAAGAACTTGCTGTTGAACTTGCAAAACTCTCTTTGTGGCTTAAAACTGTTGATAAAAGCCAGCCGCTTAACTTTTTAGACCACCATCTCAGGCGCGGTAACTCGCTCATCGGCGCAAAGATAAATGATTTAAGTTATCTGCCTATATCAAAAGGGAAGCAAAAGAAGTCCGAAAAACAAGATGAACAGCTTGTGCTTTTTGACAAGTCCCGTTTTAAAGAAGACATTACGGCGGTTATTAAGGGGTTCCATGCAATAGAAGAAATGCCGAGCGAGAAACTTTCGGACATAAAGAAAAAAGAAAAGACCTTTAACACATTGAAAGAAGAACTCATCCGATACAGAGAAATTGCCGACCTCTGGACAAGTCTATTCTTTGGAAATAATCTTGAAGAAAAAGAACAGGTATTTGAAGACCTCTTGAAAGACCAGTTTAAATATCAGACTGATATGTTCGGGTCAGATGCCGAGGTTACTGTAAAAAAGAAATCAAAGGCAGGTATATCCAGTCAGATTTATAGTTTCGTAGTCAGTTCATTGCAAAGTCCTGACGGCAAGACTCGGATGCCGAAACTTGCTTCGTTGCTCGAGAATTCCGAATCGATCTCCAAAGACAAAAATTTCTTTCACTGGGAACTTGAATTCCCTGAGGTGTTCTTTAATGCAGA
>Ga0210049_1002205_pt1 | contig 18271 bp, 22 predicted proteins | sample CryGeyCG2014_300_2_FD_183964 | JGI IMG/M metagenome (GOLD analysis project Ga0210049, IMG submission 183964) | Groundwater microbial communities from aquifer - Crystal Geyser CG06_land_8/20/14_3.00 (SPAdes) (version 2) | ecosystem: Environmental > Aquatic > Deep subsurface > Groundwater | place... | reverse complement strand
AATAATGCCTGCCAATAATATTTATTTTTATTTTATATTTATGAATATCCTCATTTGTTGATATTTCATTAAATCCCTTCTCAAAGAGATTCATGAGATAGTTGAACTCTTCTTTTGGCCTGTTAAAATTCTGCATAGAAAAGCAATAAAGGGTAATTTCCTTAATATCCAATTCCTTACACCATTTAAACAGTTTTTTGAGCTTTTCAAAACCTAATTCATGCCCTTTCCATGGATCTAAATTAAGCCTTTTTGCAAAGCGCCTGTTTCCATCTAAGATAATGCTTATATGCTTTGGATTATTGTTCATGCGATAGGGTAAAAAATAGGTTATTTATAAAGCTTTTTGTATATTTAACAATCTTTTAATTTTTAATAAAAAAATTTATTTTATTTATAAGGTTATTTGTTCTTTCTATGCCTTTTTTACAGTCAAGAAGCTGATACCTGTATTTTATCATTGCCAATGGATTTTTTATAATGTACTTAAGCCTTACATCAGCTCCTTTCAGCCTGTTGAGTTCTTCTGCATCTTTAATTTCTTTTTCATATTCGCTGAGTTCTTGGTTAATCATGCCAACTGCATAATTAAACTTATTATTTACCTCAAAATTTAATTTATTTATATTGGCACTGTATTCATCAAGTTGATCTTTAATCCTTTTTTCGCTTTTCCACTCACCATACTCGTCTATTCCTAATATTTTTTCCTTAAGTTCCTTAATTAATGATAGTTCTTTGTTCTGAATTCCATACTTAAGCAATGGATTAAGCTGCTTTTGCAAACTCTCAACTTTGTGTTCTTCTTTATAGATATTATCCCTCATACCATCTAGGAATACAAGGTAATCCTGCTTTTTCTTGCTTATCTGCTTTTCAATCTTATCAATTTCTGAAAACATTTTTGTGTTTCCAAAACAGTCATACAAATAACTTAAACTGTTATTTTTTGATATTAAATCTTCAAGCTTTTCAATGGTTCCTGGTTTCTCCCAGTCACCGTTATAAAAAGCATTATTTATCAGTTTAAATTTAGCATCTATTTTTCCTATTTCAGAAGTTATTTTGTTTTTTATGTAATCTTTAAAGCTGTATATTTGATTAAGAAGCAATATAACATTACTATTGAAATAATTGTCTCTCTCGAGGATTTTAAGTTTTTCTGAGTTGGAATCAAGTTCATCAATTATGCTATAAACCTCATCCATTTTTTGTTTTGTGATGCTTCCATTAAATGTTGTTTCCACAAGATTTTTGTTTTGTTGAATATTTTTGCTTAATTGGATTTTTTCATTAACAAAATTAATTAATTCTTCACTGTTTTTAATGTATTTTTTTGGAAAGTGTATTATCTCTCCCTTTTCAGCTATTGAATCAAAATTCTCATCAAACTTTTTGTTGAATTCAATTATTTTATTAAGGTTATAGTTATCATTACAGACTTTTTCTGCTATTGTTTCCAATGTATCACCTTCCATTACTTGGTAATATCTGGAATTCTCAAATAAAACATCTTGATTTTTCTTTGCTTTATAAGCTTCAGCAGAACAATAACCAATAATTGTAATTATTAATAAACTAACAATTGTTTGTTTAATTCTTTTCTTGAGATAACCTATTTCTAACTGTTCACTATTCATCTTATTGCTTATTTTTCTGTCTAAATCATTGAATTTTGATTCAGTATCTTTTAGCAGGTTTTCAAGTTCTGATTTCATTTTATGTTTGGATTATACTCTTAATTTTGTTGAATTGATTGCGATATCCTAAAAATTCTTTTTGAAGAGATTCAAATTTTTTCTTTCTTATTAAATGAAAAAAATATTCTTTTTTATTATTACCACTTAAATTGTATTTTTTCTCCAAATCAAATATATTTTCTCTTATTATTTCTACGCCTTTCACTGCTTTTTTGTTAAATAAGTCATTCAAATCTGTTATATCTGATTTATACTCATCAAAAACTTCTTTATTTTTAGCATAAACAGGCGATTGTATAATTGATATACTCTTCTTTATATCATTTAAAAGACATATATCTTTTTCTGAGATTTGATGCTGATTAAGGAATATTTCTTTAATTTTTTTTATGTTTTTGCAAACTTGGTATTCCCTTGCAAATTCAAGTGCTTTTTGTTCAGGATTTAGTTTAGAATTGATTGTTTGATTTGAATACAAATTATCAAGAACAGGTATGAGAGCATCAATAAAGATTATTGCTTTTAAATCGTTTATATCATAAGATTGGTTTATTAAGTTTTTTGATTCATTATGACTCAATAAGCCAATATAACATCTAGAAAAAATTTCAATGTTTATATCATTACAATACCTTAAAAGTGGATTAAACACTTTTGGTCTTTTATTATGTTTTGGTTTTTCTTTTTCAATTAAGCCTTGTGTGCAATAATCCATTAGGGCATTTGAATCTTGTTTACTCAATAATTGAATAACTTCTTTCTTGTTTTTTTTATTAAATCTAAGGTAATAATCGGCTGAAATGATATTCCTTAAATTTGTAAAATCAATTTTTTCTTTAATTACATCTTTTTTTAGATTATCAAGAAAATAATTTAACATTATATTATCCTCAACTATATCAGAAATCCTTTTAAAATCAGGTTTTATGGTATCTGCTATGGATTTAATTCTTTCTTCCAATATTTTCTCTGGATTAAATTGATTTTCATCTTCTTTTTTGATCTTAATTCACCTTTATTATTTTCCATTTCTCCAGTAAATAAAATTTTCAGTGATTTCATTATCATTTAAGATGTTATACTTCCTATGACGGACATCAAATTTATTATAAGCAATGTCAACAAGAATAGGATTATTCTGAATATAAACCACTGCACATCCATGATTAACTTTCTTGTTGTCACAATCAACCTTAACGCTTACATACTTTGACTTTAGCCCTGCTGTCCGTGCCATTGTTATATACAGGAAAGCCATCTCTCCGCAAATCCCTAATTTACGCTCCAAAGTTTCCTTTGAGTTTTGGTATTTATTGTTATTTCTTAAGTTATCATAATCTATATTTTGGTGCATCCAATTAAATATTCTTTTGGCTTTTTCCTCATCACTCTTTATATCAGCAGTATAATCCTTAATTATTTTCACAAGTTCAGAATTTAATATAAAAGGATTTTCAATGCTTTTATCAGCTAATACAACATTGTATCCATCACTAACATTATTAAGATTGAAGTATGGAACAGATGAAACTTTTTTATACTCTTTTTTGATTTTCTCAATTAGAGATAATCTTTGAGGAATATTTTGGATTTTCTTGGAATCAATCACATATTCTTTTTTTTTAATTCTATTAAGAAGGTTATTATTAACTTGTTTTGAATTTCTCTTTATTTTTAGTCTTTTAATTATACTTCCTAGTTCATTGCTCATTTTTAATACCTATGATTCATAGAAAATTTTGTTGAATTCTGTTTGTAGTTGAGGATTTAATTTTGATACATCATTAGAAAGTGTTTTGCTAAATTCAATTTTGGTTTTGTCCTTGATTTTATACTGGTCTTTTAATTCATATGGCTTTAGAGAGCCCTTAGTTCCAGTGTTTTTTAGTGATTCTATATTATATTTTTTTCCAAATTCCCTAATCTCTTGCTGCCTATTTTTTTGATTTTGGGCAGTTGCTGGACTTTCATTAGCTGCATAAACCAATTCCCACAATTCAGGGGTTGCAGTTTCTTTATCCATAATTCCCCATAAAGTATCTCCTTTTTGGATTGTATACTCTGTGTTATTAGCTTGATTATCTACACCTCTTTTGTTATTCTCAATATGCTTGGTGATAACCTCTTTAGCATAATTTACTCTGTTGTTAGGACTATAAACAACTAAAGGAATGCTATTTTCTTTTTCTATAACCTGTTCTATTTTCTTAGTTGGCTCAGCATACTTAATTTGTTTGTTTGGCTTATGATTAGCATACATAAGTGAACCAACTCCTATTGCAAGAGATAATGTGCCTATAAGACCAGCTTTCCAGTATTTTTTTATTGTCTTTTTTATGAAACCTTTTGTTTTTGCAGAATAATCTTTTAATGTATTGCTTATGTAAGTGAGTGGATTATACTTGGTTATATTTGGCGGCTCTTTTTTATTATTTTTTCTTCTCCAGTTCACATTATTTCCATTATTTTCATATTTATGAAGGATACTATAAATTGTAGAAGTGCTGAATTTTTTCTCTGGTTCATTTTCCTGCCTATTTTTATTTAATTCGTTGCGTAAGTCCTTAACCTTAATATTTGTGTTATTATACAAATTAATAATATCTGCTTTATACTCATCAGGAATCTTATTTACTCTTTTATTTACCTTATAGCCTTTGTTTTCTGCTTCTTTTAGAATTTTGTCAAGAGTATAGTTATTGATATTATATTCATTGCATATTTGTTTTCTTGTTAATTCCTTATGATTATTGTATTTGCCTACAATCTCTTCTAAATTACTATCTTGTATTCTATGTACAGGCTTATTTATTTGCGGTTCAATAGCCTTTTTCTCTTCAGCTGAATTGTTTAATTTATTATTATATATTATTGCAGGCAATTGTTTTACATGTTCAATTGGAGTCTCTTTTTTGTATACGTCGTTCTGTTTTTCATCACTATCTTTTAATTTTTCTTCAGGTGTTTTTGTTATTATTTCTTCTAAGTTTTTATTCACTTCTTCCCCTTTTTCAGAAGGCTTAATCACAGTCATATTAAAATTATTAACTCTTGTTTCCACTTGATTTATGATTGTTCTTAATTCATGGTCTGATATTTTTCTAGTTGGAAATTTTCCATCATGATGGACTCTTTTGGATACATCATCAACTAATTTTTTATAATCTTCAAATTGAAGCTTTTCATCATCTATAACCTCTAGAGTAACATCTTTTCCTTTTATGTAACTTATTTTATCGTCTCCACTGTCTTTATAAGAAACTTCTAAATAAGGCTGCATATTTTTGCTGTTGGTTACCATACTATAAGCAAAAGAAATTTTTGTTGGATCAGCTTTTTCAACTTTAGCTATTTTAATGTCTTTAAGAAGAGGTATAATCTCTGAATTAATCTTATCTATTGACAATCTAAAAGAAGGACTATTGTTATTATTTTGATTTATTAATAAATAATTTTTACCATCTTTATTAGAATAATTTAAGTTATAACCTCCCTCCAAATTGTCTATATCAACAAAATTGTCTATACTAATCTTATTATTAGGAAATACACCATAAGAAATTCCTTTAAAAGTTTCTACATCAGTTAAAGAATGAAATGGCCCATAATCAAGTCCATGACTATGCCACCACCCTATTATTTTGGAACCTTTACTCTGAATTTTTTTGAATTCATCCATCTCAAAAAAAGGATCGCCAGTACATGTTGAAGATGTAACAGTTTGATTATGGGACAAATAGATATCATCAATAACATCTTCACTGGTTCCTTTTGGTGCAACTAAATAGCCCATAGCTTCAAGTGATTTATCAAATAATTCTGAGACAACTGTAGAATAGAAGTTTGCTTTTAATAAAGTACTTTTTTTTATTTTTATTTTGTTAAATATTGCTTTAACATTAAACAAATTTTCTTTTTTATAATTATCCTTAACTTTATTTTTTTCTTCATTTCTTCTTCTGATTATTTCTACTAATTTTTTATTTATCATTTTTATTTATCATAAAATTTTTTACTGCAAAAACAATCTTTATTTGGTTTACATTTAATCTTATTCAAGACAAGCCTATCTCTATCGAAAGAACTGTATAGCATGCCATTCATCACTGGTTGTCCATAAACTTCCGGATAAAATATTGTTCTTATCTCACCTAGAATTGCTGCAGCAATTATTTGGTTTGACATAACAACACTTGGCTCGTGATCATTTGCAGTACAATGATCGGAAATTTTTTCTTTATTCTGCTCTTCAATTGCTCGATAATAAACATTCTCCTGACAATCTAAACATGCTGTTTTTCCAGGACTATAGACTCTTACCTGTCCAGAGAAAGGACTAGTTCCTCCATCTATGTAAGGAATAGAATTTTTTACAGCCAGCCTATTAGCAAATGCTCTTGCAGAAACATTATCAAGACAACCCAAAATCAAATCACAATCAAGCTTAAGAAATTCTGATTCATTAATCAATTTAACTTGTTTTCTTTTTTCTTCTTTATTAAGATTATTCCCTAATTTCCCATAAATTCCTATAGACCGAGTAGTTGGATTTATTTTATTCATTAATCTAGACAATATCTCAACCTTTTTTTCACCAACATAATTCCCAAGAGTGTAAAGAATCTGCCTATTCTTATTATTCTCCTCAATTTCATCCATGTCAATTAAGTATATCTTATCAAAATTCATTAGAGACAAACCAAGTCCAACAAAATTTCCTATTGAACCTGCACCAATTATTGCAACTTTTTTATTCTTAAACAGGTTTTTTTCATTTAGATAATCAGACATACTGAGAGTTATCTCAGATTCATCCTTAAACCTAGTATTAGACAGAAGATTATATGTTACTGCTTTTTTCATCAATTTATCATAATCATATAATTTAAGTACTGATTTTCTTATTTCCTCTGTTACTAATCCAGCAATCAGACCACTTGTTATATTGCCCTGTTGGCAATTTTCAAAATCAGGAAGCAAATATTCATCTATGCTTTGGGTATAGTTCTTTTTAGAAAGAATTATTCTTTCTGTCTTACTCATAGGTGTGTAAACCATCACCTTGCCTTTATTCTTGCTTGTAGAAGCAGTAATAAAAGGTATTTTCAATTTATCTGAGATATTTATGCTTTTAAGTTTTGAACAGGAATCATTTGTAAGATCAACAAGTATGTTTGATTTGCCTACTAAATCATGGAAAAGAAAAGAGTAATACCCCTCAACTCTTATTTTAGAATTCATTTGCATAATTATTTTTTCAAGATGTTTAACCTTCCTAACTTTTTCTTTTTTTTTATAATAATCAAAAAATAAGAATTCATTAGTATTATTAGTATAATCTTCATTATTAATTATTCTTATATTTCCAACTTGCAGACCAACAAGATTTGATAAAACAAAATTGGATAATGGTCCAGCTCCGACTATTGTTATTAGAGAATTATCAAGTTTTTTTTGATTCCACCCATTTATTCTTTCTTGAGTATCTGTTCTCTCTGGAATTTAGATCACCCCCAATTCTGCATATTTGTTTGTTATTTCCCCCAAAAATTTTCCTTTGTAGATGATTCTTGTTTTTATTTCATCTAATATTTTCTCATAATCTAATGGTTTTGGATTAGAAATCATTTCACTTACTTTAACCCCTTTGTTAATTTTAATTTCTTTAGTCTTAGGGTGTTTGATAGCTACTTCAGAATAAGGTGCTACAGAATAAAAACGATTCACAACTAGGCTATATGCAAATGAAATACCTTTGAATTTTTTTATTTTAATTCCTTTAACTTTAATATCATTTAAGTTAAAATTATTACCTACCCTCATCTCAATTATATCTTCAAGAAAATTATTTGATTTAAAAAGTATATAATTATTTCCGGTTTTATCAGTTTGATGCTCAATTTTAAATGAATCTCCTGAAAGGGGGATTGTTTCTCTACTTAATTCCTTTTTATTATACGGAAAAATATTATAATAAATGCTCTTGAAAGTATCATCATCGGTTCCAGAGTGAAAAGGATTCATACTTCCATGACTATGCCACCACCCTAAAACTTTATATCCATCATTCTTGATTTCTTTTAGAAAATCCATATCAGGCTCTGAATCAACAACATATTCTACACCTGTTACTTTTTGATCTTTTGACAGATACACATCTTTCACAATATAATCATGGTCTTCTTTAGGAGCTACTAAATAACCACCACATTCAATTGATGCATTAGCAATTATGCAGGCTAGAGAAGCATATGCTTTTATTTTTTTATACGCATAATCAGTAATCCTTAACTCACTAAACAATTCATCTGTTTTTTCTTTTGAATTATTTTCAAGTATATATTCTAATCTTTTCATATTATCCCTGTTTTTCAACAACAATCCCTCTTTTGTTTATTTCTTGGAGAGTTGTAAGATTATTGCAAAAGGTGTTTCTGTTTAGATGGTGGTGGGGAGTCATTCCAGAACAATACCCATTCCTTAAGGCAAATTCTCCTATTTTAAGAAGGTAGAGCGCTTTTCCAACATCATCTTTTTTTTCATTAAAATCATTCATCATATTGCTACTTATGCCGTTTCCAGTACAAATATACTGTTCTGGCATATCAAAGCCAGAAAGCAAGGGATGAGAATATTTATCAATTACAACAGGTGACCCAAGTTCCATTTTATGATTATTTAATTTTAGTTTAACACCTATCTTACATTTTTCAAACACATAATAATCAGACTGATCAATTGATTTAAGAGCAAATGGTTCTTGCTCAAGGAAAATATAGTAGTCTTGCCCTTTTTTAATAAAACCAGTAGGTCCTTCTTGGTATATTTGTTTTTTTACTATCTCAGAAAAATTATTTTTTTTGTTTAACAAATTTATTTTTTCATTTAAAAGATTTCCATTATGATTGGAAAATTTTGTTATTTCATCTGATAAATTTTTAAGATATTCTTTCTCTAAACTTTCTAAATAACCAGTAAATTTATATGAGTAACTTGTATTATTAATTCTAAATCTGTTTCTTATTGTTTTATAAATTTTTTCTGGAATTTTTTTTGTAATATAAATGCTACTATTAAATATAAGCAGATTAACATTTTTTATTACATTCCTTTCAAGTATAGAATAATCCCGATTTAAGAGGCATTCAAAGCCGTCTTTAAGATTCTCAGACCTCTGTTTATTAATTTTTGGTTTTAAAATTTCTTCTAGTTTTTGATTTGGTTTTGGGTTTTTAGATTTTAATTTTATATTATTCTTGTTTTTAAAATAGCGAGGAAAAACTTTGTTAACTATAAAATCAAGGAGCTCATATTTTTTTTGTAATTCAAATATATCCTTTTTTAATAAGTTATTATCTTCTTTTAAACTTTTTTTTGATATGTTATTAATAATTGACTTAAATTCAATTTCATTATTTTCTAAGTATATTCTTTCAATACATCTAACACTCTCTGATTCTTGCAATAAATACTTTTTATTAGCAAAATAAAAAAAATTATTGCCTTTTTCTTCTCTTGCTTCAGCTGTATAGAGTCTATTATTTAAAATAAGGCAAAGTTTAGCTTCTTCAGCAATGCTACTAAAGCTAGATTTGGGTAGTTTCATCTTATTTTGAAAGAATGTAGTCTAATCCAAATCCACCTTTTCTCATAAAATGTACTTCTAAATCTAACCCATTATATGGTGTCTCTTCAATCGTTCCTGATTCAAAATAATTTTTTGCTATATCTGTTTTTTTTATTATTTGGGTCATTCCTCCACTTTGATTTGGGAAAGATTTATATCCATCTCTTCCTTCATTTAATACCTTTATAGACAGACGCTCAGGAGCTGCCATTGAATCATCCATTTCTTTTTTTACTCCTTTCATCACTTCCTTTTCTTCATCATTAAAACCATCATCTTTTGTTAAGTAATCTATAAGTCTACCAATAGTTAAGTTTGGTTCTTCAATCAACTTTTCAGTGACCTCTTTTGTAAGAGGGTCCACACTCTGGTTCATAGCACTTCTTACACTTGCAACATATGTTTCATTTTCTTCTGCCATTTTTTGCCTCCAAAAAATTTTAATTTTTTAATTATTAAGAAGAGTTTCTTTTTTATATGCATTTCCGAGAAAAAAGAGGCATTTTTTCGGACAAAACGTGAATCTTTAGAAGTAAACCGGAAAATATTTGGTTATTATATAAAATATTAAAAATAAATAATAAAGAATCTTTTAGTTCGTATCCTCTCTGCTATTAAGGTAATCCTCCATCTGGTTCTCCAAGTTTCCAACTTTATCAAGATGACTTGATGAGATATTATATGCTATCTGTTTAATTCCCCTATGAGTCCTTAAATAATAGCTATTGAGGATATTTGGATTGCCTGCAATACCTCCCATTTTTTTTATGCCTTCATTTAACTTTTCATGCAGGTTATTGGAGTATTCACCAAGCATAGCCACAGATTTATACAATGCTTCAACAATCCTGCCTTGAGAAACAAGAGTATCCCATTGCTTTTTTGTATTTATAACATAACGCAATATTCCGCTTGTTTTATCACTGATGGTTTCACAAACCTTTATTCCTGTAGTAAGCATTTCTTCAAGGTCTCCAAGAACATTCTCTTCCTTCTCTCTGTCTTTTATTTTATTAGCAGAAAGGTACTTTTGGTGTGAGATCTCATCCAAATCTCTTCTTAGGTTTGTACATGCTCTCTTAAGGATAAAATAGTTTTTATCACCTTTTTCTGTTGATTTAAATTCTTTGTCTGCTTCTAAATACAATTGATGTTTTATTTGTCCATCTTTGTCTAACTTCTTATATTTCCCCATATTCTCGTCCCATTCTTTAGTTATTTCATCCCTATAAACTATTAATTTATTTAATTCCTTCCTCGAATTAAAAATAACATTTGTTAAGTTGGAATCCAATCCTTTTATGTTGAGTATCTGCCTGTCAAATATATCCTCTATTGAATATGCTTCTTTTCCGAGTATTTTTGTTTTAATAAAATCTGAGGAGTATACCCAAAGTTTAATTGGTAACGATTTGTTGGCAAGAAGTTTTCTGTTCATATCACTGTTTAATTTAGCTATCTCTTTAACGTTTTTTTCTAATCCAATGTAATTATCTTCTTCAGAAAGCCCCCTTTGGTGTTTTAGAGTATCTACAATTGAATTTTCTTCAGGATGATATCGCTTTATGTTATATTTCTTTTCCAAAACCCCATTTTTTTCAAGTTTTTTCATTATTGAATATTTACTATTATTTAAATTATTGATATTATTTGCTTTAATTTTTTTTATTAAATCCCCATCCATTTTTTTCACCTTTATAGTTTTATTATTTTTTATCTTTTGGATAATACAAGGTTAGGCTTTTTTCAAGCCCATCAAGCTGAGTAAAATCTTTCATAACTTTTTTATCTACAGTTTGATAATAAGCAGGTTTTGTGTAACTAGTCTCTTTTTTTATTTCCTGATTTATTGTTGTGCTCTCACATCCTCCTCCCATATAGTAACCAATTGAGAATATTGCAAAATACTTCAATAATTTAAATCCGAACCTGATAAGACCCATTTAACGCTCACCTTCATTTATATAATCATCGACCTTCTTTTCCAGATTTTTGTAGAATTCTTTAACTCTTGGCTTTTGTTCTTCAGCAAAATCTATAATTTTATTGTATGTATCATCAATTTTTTCAGTTATTAATGGTTTTATTATTCTAAGCTTTCTTTCATTAGTCATCTCGCTTATTCTTTTCTCAAGAAGCTCATCACTAAACATATCTGCTATTTCTTTTTCATAGCTGTTTTCAATACCAACTTTGCTTATATCCAAAATGTAGTCTTTGAATTCTCCAGGGTTTTCGCTAATAATCCCTTTTGTATATCCAAAAAGCTCGTCAATATTTTTTCCGGCAATGCCATACATTGGCTGCTCTTGTCTTTCAGTAACCACAATCATTTTTTCCTGCACAACAGGTTTTATTTTATCTTTTTTTTCACATCCGACACTAAGACAGCTTGTTACTGCAATTGCTCCTGTCAAAAATAAAATTCCAGCTGTTCTTTTTAATCCCATCTTGAGATAAGATTAGCATTTGTTTTTAATAAGCATTTCCGAGAAAAAAGAGGTATTTTTCCGAACTTAATGTTAATTCTTAAGAATAACGCGGAGATTATTCATTTTTTAGAAATCTTAATCCTTACTATAACTTAATCTAATCTAATCAATGTGTCTCATTTTTAATTCTAAGCTAAGTCCTTTATAATTTATCCCATCAAAAGTTTTATCTTCAAAATAATGCTTTGCTTTTTTAATTTCTTCTTTTATCATAGGGGTATTAGATATTCCTCTAGTCCTAATCATATCTTTATTATAATATGCTTCAATGAACTTATCTTCTCCTTTATTATTTCTAAATCCAACCTCAACAAACTCATATCCTTTTCTTCCTATCCTGATTAGTTCATCTAATTGATTTTTTATTTCCTTTTCATCTTCGCTGAATTCATCGTCTTCTAATAAATAATCTATTAATCCCCCTACATTCAGGCTTGGGTTATTCTTTAGTATTTTAGTAACATCTTTCATAATAGAAAAAGAATTATAACAATAATCATATTTTCTTATACTTGCAATATACAGCTGATCTTCTTGTTTCATTTTCACTCAAGATATAATAAGTTCTTTTTAATAAGAGCTTTCGAGAAAAAAGAGGGAAATTTCCGTTATTTTTGTAATATTTCCGAAATAAACATAAAAGTTTATGATCAAATAAAAAGAATTGATATAACTATCTTTATTCTAATATAATTTTTGTTTCTAACAAAGCTAATTTCCCAGAATCCAAAATTTTTAATAAAGTAGGATTTAACGAGTATAATTCATTTTTGGCTTCTTCAATTTCAGGAAAATAAGTTAAATGTTTTTTTTTAAATAACTCTTTTAATTCATATTTTTTTAATTGATGTTCATTACAAAAAAGAATATTTTCCTTGATTCTATACTCAGCCTGAATTTTTAAATCCGTTGGTATTTTATTAGGGAATTTCATTGTGCATTCTCCATCCTTTTCATCCATAACAAATCCACAATGATCCAAGTTTGCAAATGTATGACCAAATTCATGTAAAGCAGCCTGTTTTATTACCTCTTTTTTATCATCTTTGTACCTCATTATGCTTAGAATAGTACCTTGTTCTAAACCCTCACCAATCATGAAATTGTAATTATAGCGAGGGCTATATAAATCAAAATCAGATAAAATTATTACATCATAATGTGGTTTTTCATTTTCTATAGGATCATTTTTTAAATCCTGCCAAAAAACATCCAAGTTACATTGACCTTTTCTATTTATGTCATAATCTTTTCTTTTTGGATTAAATGCTTTATCAATATACCAATCTATACTTTGATGAGGTTTATCTCCTTTATTCCAATAACTCAGATTATATACAGGTAGAATTTTTTTCATATTTATAGAACTTAATACCTCTTTTAATGCATTAACAACAATTTCAAGGTTTTTATGAGAAGTTTCTTTATCACACATCGCAAAGATAGGTTTAAACCTATAAAAAGGTCTGATTGGTTCTTGTATATATGCTAAATTATTTTTATATCTTATAACATCAATCAAACGATTTCCTTTCTTTTCTCCTGCTTTCTCTATTGGTTGTTTTATCGTTAGGGTTATCTTATTCCCATCATATCTAAAATCTTTTTTATAATTCAATAATTTGAGTAGTTCTGAATTATTTTCATCCATAGTATTAAAATAATTTTAAGATTTTATATAAACTTTTTGTTTTTGTTGCTTTTCTAGAATAGTTACAAATCAATAATTTCTAAATCCAAAACTATAAAAACAAATAAAGTTTCTTATATTTTATGAGAGAAATAACAGATGAAAAGCTAAATAAGTACTTTGATATTACAGGCCAAGCCTTAAAAAAGGCCAAGACAAACATAACAAAAGACAATTCAAAGAAAGAGTTTGCAGCTGATTTCCTTGACATGGCCCAGCGTTACTACAAAGATGCCAAATACTTCAGGGAAAAAGATGATTACGTGAATGCTTTCGCGGCCCTAAGCTACGCCCATGGCTGGCTGGATGCAGGCGCAAGAATAAAGTTGTTTGATGTTCATGACTCTAAACTGTTTACTGTGGATGATTAATTTTTTCTATAATCTTTATTAAAAGAACAAGCAATAATGAAAAAATAAATGCAATTATAATAGCTCTTACAAAAAAACCCTGGAAAAAAGATTACTGGTAGGTTTGGATCATCAATGAGCTTGCATTAAACTGCCAGTTGCCCTGCGGAAAAAGAATCAAGTGAAACAGTTCAAAAAACTTTTCAAAAAGCAGTGAAGCAATAAAAGATAACAATGCAATAATTATTATGATTATTGATGCTTTTTTTAAGTGATTAAGATGTATTTTCCTCTTATAAACCAACATAAAAAACCAAATTAACAAAGCAATAAAAAGAAACTCTTCAATCATAATCAACCTTTTAACATCAGCCATGTGTGATTTTTCATTCTCATCAAAATCAACATTTAATTCTGAACTAAAGCCAGTTATATATTTTGTTACACCCCTATCAATCTCCAAATAATTAGGATTATCTGAATATTTCTTTATAAGCGAGCCATGAAAGCATGTTGAATAAAGAAAAAAGTTAAAAGAGCAGAGAACAATTATAAAAGCTATTAATAACGCAATTAAAAAATCTTTTTTTATTATCTTAAATTTAAGCATATAGTTATTAATAATGAATTATATATTAAACTTTCCTAATTCTTTGAAGATAATCCACATAAAGACTCTACTAATTCATCCTGAGTAAAATTATCTTTTTTAAGGTTATTAAGCGTAGCATCATAATTCTTTTTTTTTAATTTATAAAAAGCTAATTTTTCTGAATTATATAAAAATCCCTCTAAAGTGAGAATATCATTTTTAGGTTTAATGTCATAATTATTATTAATCAATTTTGAAACATCTACTTCATAATTATTGTTTAATTCAACTATCAATTCTAAGGATTTTCCGTTTCCTAGTTTTTTTTGAATTTTTTCTTGATTCGATTGGGTTAAGAATTTCCTCTCTGTGAATTTGATACCGCTTATATCCTGGGATTTATCATTATAATTCAAAAAATATCCAGTAACAGTATAAGCCTTAACCTCACCATCAACATTAGAACCATTCCATTTTTGAAGAAAAATGAATGCTCTCTGTAAAAAACTAACGTTCCAGTAACGATTTGGAATAATGATTGGATTAAATAAATCTGTACTCTCCTGTATAGAATTTTTGTATGAAACCTTATATTCAGTCATTTTTACCTTTAGTAACATCCCTCTGGCGTATAAACAAATTTGATAGCTATTTTGGTTAGCTCATCAGGCACTTTAATTCCCAAATATCCTACTTTCAACTTTCGCATAGCATCTAAAGCACTCATTTTATCAATAAATTGATTAAAACATATTATATTTAAATCTTTCTATTGTTACTACTAAAAAGTGTTTAAGAATCTGAACAAGAAAAATTAGTTTTCCTACTTCTCAACCTTTGGATAAGTTCCAGGCAGCATGAAAACCTTTTCTGTTTTTACTGCAAGGCCCCTTTCACCAAGCATCTCCTCTGAATCAAGCTTTGCTATCCCATAGCATATAAGCTCTTCTTTTAACGTCATTACAGCAACAATATCTTCATTAGTTATGCCCGAATCAAGCTTTGAGATTCCAGGCACATTAAGATTGGCGCCATGGCACAAGCTGTCAACAGCACTGTCTAATACATAAATTTTTGGAAGATGCTTAACAGCATTTTCAATTGGCTGTATGCAATAACGCAGGTATTTTTCATTTCCCTGTTCATAATAATAAAAAGCGTCTGTTAAATCCTGTAAGGTAACTAATGTATTTTCATCAAAAGGTCCTGCTTTTGTCCTTCTTAGCTCAGCCATATGGGCTCCGCAACCAAGCTTTTTGCCAAGGTCATGTATAAGCTTTCTTATGTATGTCCCTGCTTCACAGCCAACCTTAAACAAAACTTCCTGGCCATCAATCTCAATCACCTCAAAATAGTATATCTGCCTTTCCCTTAAAATTCTTTTAACAGCGCTTTTTATTGGCGGCATCTGCATTATCTTGCCCACAAATTCATTGCATACCTGATAAATCTCATGCTCTGGAATCTTTTTGTGTATATGCATCAGCCCAACATATTCTTTGCCTGCCTTAAGCAATGTCTGCACTACTCTTGTTGCCCTGCCAGTTGCGATTGGCAAAACACCCGTAACACCAGGATCAAGAGTGCCAGAATGGCCTGCCTTACTTATGTTGAGAATTTTCTGCAAATAAGCGCTTACCTGGTGTGATGTAGGTCCAGGAGGTTTGTCTATGTTTACAATACCATAATTAATTAGTTCTTTTACAGTTCTGTTATCAGGATCACATCCAAATTTTGATGAAGTTACAGATTTCTTTCTAACCAGAATCTTTCTTTTAATCTTTTCAAAAGGCAGTAAATCTTTTTGCATGCCTGAAAAGAGTTCTTTGCTATTTAATAAGTTTTTGCTTATTTAGAATTAGTTTTTTCTTCTTTAACTGCTTTTTTGCTTTCTGCTGGCTTCTTTTCTTCGGACTCTTCTTTCTTTTCTTCTGTTTTCTTTTCAGGTTGTTTTTCTTCTTTTTTCTTTTCAGTTTTTTCTGTCTTCTTTGCAGGTTTCTTTTTCTGTTCCTTTGGCTTTTCAACAGGAGCCCCAACAAGCTCAGCTTTTACAAGGCCGTCATCAAACTTCTCAACCTTAACTTTAACCTTGTGTGGTGGGTTTTTTATTCCATGCTCCCAAACTTTTAGGTTTAGGTATTTTCCTATTTTAACATTATCAGACTTCATGTGCTTTACTAAGAATTCTTTTAAGGCTTTGATAGTTTTTTTTGCCCTTTTATATTTTGGGGCTTTCTGAAATTCTTTCCTTAGGGGAATTATATATTCTCTTTCCAATACAACCTTTGATTTTTCCTCTTTCTTTGCCATTTTTATGCCTTTGTCTTGGTTCTTCTCCAGGATCTCTTTATCTCAGTATGCCTGCCAGGATGGACTTTTCTTCCTTTTCCATAGATTTTCATAACTGTCCAGAAAGGGGCCCATCTAGTCTGCGAATGAAGTTTTGCTAATCTTAATTTTCTGCTTAAATGTTTGTATCTTGCCATTTTATTTCCTTATCATCGTGAACTTGTGTTTTTTTGGCTGTAATCTCATTAAAAGGTTTTTTAATGCATCATCATCAATTGTTTTTATGTGATTTGTCTGGATTGCCTGGCTTAGCAGTATAAGCAACTGAACAGCTAATTCAGGATGTGCTGTTTTGAGGTTGCCATATCTTTCCAATGCTTTTTTTGTTAATACTCCTTTAACCAAAATCTCGAGTTGAGCTATCTGTTGCTGTATTTCTGCTTCTTCTGGATCATATTGCTGTTGCCCCTGAAGTTCCTCAAGTTTTTTTCTTTTAAGCTCCTCAAGATCAGTCATTTTTTTGCTAGCTCATCAGCAGCTGGTTTAATTTCATCCTTTTTGTCTTCAACCTTGTTCTCTGCTTTAGCTTCAGCAGGTTTTTCTTCTGCTGGTTTTTTGATTTCCTGTGATTGTTCAGTTTTAATATCCTGCTTTTTTGCTTCTGGTTTCTTAATCTGTTTTGGTTCCTCTTTCTTAACAGGCTCTTTCTTTATTTCAACTGGCTTCTCTGCTTTTGGTTCTGGTTTTTTTCCGGAAATTTTGGCAGCAACATTATCAAGAATAGACATTCCTTTTGGGGCAATTATCCTTCCCTTGTGAATTCCTTTTTCTGTTTTCTTTACAAGTTCTGCTTCTTCAAGCTGCTGCAGTACTAATCTTATTATTTTTCCAGAGCCCTTATAAAATTTCTCTGGCTTAACTCCTCTGTTTTTTTTGCCGCCATATTTTGTTCTTAGCTTTGAGACACCAATTGGTCCAAGTTTAGATACTGTCCTTAGGATAGCTGCTGCTCTTACATGCCACCAGTCCTCTCTTGCAGGTGACCTCTCTTTATGAGCGCCTGTTTTAACAAATTCTGACCATACAGGAGCCTTGATAGAAGGTACTTTTTTCAGTTCTAAGGCTGTTTTTTCTATTAATTCGTTCTGAGGAACGTTATAAATGCTTTTCATCAAAATCACTCCGTTATTTAACTTATGTATTCAAAAATAATGGCTTAAAAGTTCTTAATTAACTTTTTAAACAAGTTAGTTTAAAATAGAACCCTTAATCCCATTAAATAAACTTTATTTAATATTGTGCTCTAGCAAACCAGAAAACTAGGACTATTTAAAAAGCTTGTGTTTGTTAATTAAATTGTTCAATTTGATAATCAGTTCACACTTTTAACTTTCTTCTAATTTTTTTCTTTTTGGTGATATTAATGAATGAATTAACCAAAAAGAAAAGGAAATGGATTGTACATCAGTTTAGGGCTGGCAGGAGCGCTACTTCTATAGCAAGAATCCAAAAAATTAGCAGACGTTATGTA
>Ga0210049_1002197_pt1 | contig 18292 bp, 17 predicted proteins | sample CryGeyCG2014_300_2_FD_183964 | JGI IMG/M metagenome (GOLD analysis project Ga0210049, IMG submission 183964) | Groundwater microbial communities from aquifer - Crystal Geyser CG06_land_8/20/14_3.00 (SPAdes) (version 2) | ecosystem: Environmental > Aquatic > Deep subsurface > Groundwater | place... | reverse complement strand
CTTACCGCTTTTCTTGGGAGAATATGTCTGGAGATATAATCATAAAAAGGACGATTTGATAAAACAGAAGGAGAGATTGCTAAAACTATTAATTAATAAATTTGGTGCTAAATATTGACTATTACCCAATTATAACTGTTAGCGTGGCTTAAATACCCTAAGTAAGATTGTAAACTTTGATCAAAGTTAATTGAATTAACTTTTTCTTTAAGTTTCTTAAATATTCTTCTTTTAGTCTTTGGCCTGGGTAACCGATAATGAGGCAAAACGACATAACCCAGGAAATCAATTCCCCAATCAAGTTTTCTAAAAACAATTTTATTGGGGTGGAGTTCAAGTTTAAGTTCTTTCTGTAAAAAAATACTTATCGGTAAAATAAAGCTTTCCAGCTTTTTTCTATCCGTGGAAAGCAATAAAAAATCATCAGCATAGCGAAGGTAATATTTTACCTTCAACTCATGTTTAATAAACTGATCAAGCTCATTCATGTAAACATTCGCAAATATCTGGGAAGTTAAATTGCCAAGCGGTATTCCCTTACTCTCTCCTCTCTCCGAATGAAAACTATCTATTCCCTGCCTTAATAACCAAATAATATCTTCATCCTGAATTTTTCCCTCAAGTAAGAGAAGAAGAACTCTATGGTCAACACTTGCGAAAAACTTTTTAATGTCACCTTTCAATGCCCAGCAATCAACCGAATAATTTTGCGAAACCTTCCTAGTATAGACTTCTAATCTCTCAAGCCCTCTATGAGTTCCTTTCTTTAACCTACAAGAATACGAATCATAAATAAAAGTGTCGTCAAACAACTTATATAAAAAGGTATAAAGGAGATGATGAACTACCCTGTCTGTTACATTTGCCTTATGAATATGTCGTTGCTTAGGGTCGTGAATATAGAATGATTTATAGCTCCCGTGTCTATAGGTTTTATTTTTTAATTTTTGATATAAGGTAAATAAATTATCTTCTAAGTTTCTTTCAAACTCTTGCACATCAATGCGTTTAGCTTTTCCTTTTCTAAACGCACTCCATGCTTGAAATAAATTTTCAACTGATATAAGCTCTGAATATTCAAAATGCATACAAATAAGGATATTCACACACACACACACACACTGCCTACAGCAGCTTGGATCTTCCTATTTTTGCCAAGTTATACGAGTTTTACGAAAAATTAACGCTTGGAATTGCCATTTTTCCCAAAACTAAACGCTACACATTGGGCCAAAAACTAGACAATATCACTTTAGAAACTTTTGAATTATTATTCTCTGTTTCCAACAGTAATAACAAAACCGAAACACTGTATAAAATAAGCAATAAGATTGACCTTCTAAAAATACTCTTAAGGCTTGCAAATGATACTCAAGCATTAACAAATAGAAGTTACCTTCAACTTCAAGAAATGCTACAAGAAATAGGTAAGATGCTTGGCGGATGGATAAGAGCCACCAAGCAGAGCTTACTCTAAAATAAATCTTCTTACCAGAAACTATCAGAGGAGCCGCATGCACATTGTCATTGCCGTTGTCAGCGTTCCAGTTGTTGACATACAAGCCATCATCCGCACCGGAGTAACCAACATAAGCGACATCGGAGCTGCTCTTTAAAAATACCTTTCCGTAAACTATAACATCACTATGGTTTGATTACTCTTACCATTGTATTTTATTCGTCCCGGTTTAATCGGAACAAAAGAAAGGTACTCGTAGTGTCTAGTATTTTCCCTTTTAGTACTCCCCTATAAAAGATTTTATAGAGCTCTGACTGTAGGAAGATTCTGGGATAAGGCGAAGATTAAAACTTGTTTAATCCTACACTGCCTCTTACGTTGAAGTATAACAAAAATTTGGGAAACCAAAAGACCAAAAATACAAAGAATTCAATTGCCAAGTCTTAAACTGGCACTACCAGAGGAGCCGCATGCACACAGCCAAAGCCGTCCGCAGCGTCCCAGTCGTCGACATCCAAGCACTCACCCGCACCGGAGAAACCAACACAAGCGACATAGGAGCCGCGAACTGGGGTTTTTGTCCTTGCGAAATCGCAGTTATATCTTACCCCAAATAAATAATCTTTTGCGGCATCAAAGTGTTGAAATACAAGTTCTACATAATCAGGGGCATCACCAATAATTGCTTTAACACCTGGTACTTTCTTTCCTAGTTCTTGCGAGAACTTTCCTACCATATCTTCCTGTTGTTTGAGTGTTTTATTATTGCTTCTTGGTAAAAAGAGTTTGTCTGGATTTATGGCAACTTCGCTTTGCATAGAAACGAGGGCTTCAAAATCAGGAAATTTTTCGTGCCATATTGACCAGAATTTACGACCGCTATCTCTTAAAGCTTTTATAGATTGTCCTGTTAAACCATAAACCAGATAACCTTCTTTTTCTAAGGCTTCTCTTTGTTCAGGAGAAAATCTCTTTATTTCAACTGGAGCTTCTGTAACTGGCAGAGGTCTTCCTTCAATAGACGGAAGGTCAATATCACCAAATTGTTGAATAAGCCCTTCTGCAATTTTTCCTGCAGCAGAATTTCCTTTCGCAAGTTGTCCTAATCTCCAATACTCCATTGACATAAGTTCACTTTATATCACACTATAAGTTTTTTGTCAATCATTTGTACTGGTAGGGGAAATTGTAAAGTAACCTCTCAATTTTTTAAAAAACCGTTAGGGTATTAAGCCCATCCTTCATTTTACAAACCCTGGCAAGCAATTTATTTAAGGGGGACCAGATAATTCCCAAATTTCTTCGTTTTGTAATACAATGGGTGTCATCTCTATGAGTCCGAAAATACTTTTTCAAAATCAATTTCAGAATCAATCCCCGAGTCGTTCGGGCAAAAATTTATCCACTCCGCCAATCGTTACTGTCGGTCCAAAGACAATCCTTGCTCTCCCGATTCTCACTTTACTAAATAAATATCAAGAAAGTCTAAGGCCTCCTGCCGAAAAAGAAACTACCAGAATCCACGTTGACGAACTCGCTTCGAAAGTGGCTTATCTTTACGAAAGAATTATCAAAATTATTGATTGGAAAGAAGAAAACCTCTTGCGGAGAAATGCAATTGAAAGGTTTTTAAAAAGAAATCTGATTGCCGAGCTGTCAAAAGTCAACTTTACTGGCAATGCTAATATGCGAAGCAGCCAGGAAGATACAGCGGGTTTTAGCCCGCTGAGATTCATTTTTAAAACCAATGTGGCGGAAATCAGTGAACTTTTGGTCAGGGAGTTAATCCGCGGCGGTCATCTTCCTAATGACGAAATTGGCCAAGAAAAAATCCCCGCCGTGCAAAAAATAGTCGAGAAATACCTTTACCTTATCAAAAACGCTCCTTTCGACACTTCCTCTTTTGTTTTCAAAAAAAGAGTCAATTTTTATAATTGGATTTTGGAAATCGCCGCCTGTGAAATCGAAGAGGTTCTCTCCCCGCCTTTTAAAGAAAATGCCCTGATGGAAACAATGACTTTGCTTATGGCCGAAAGAATCCGTCTTGTACCCGAAAATTCCCTGAGCGAAGAAGAAAAAATTTTACAAACCAATATCGCCGTCCACCGCACTTTATTTGATCTTAATGAAGTAATTATCGCCTACCATCTTTTAAAAGACCGTTTTCCCCAATGGAAAGAGTCACCGGCGATTTTTCTGGACCAAGTCACTAAAAATATCTTCTCTATTCAGAAAAGTCTTGAGAACGACCTTCACCATCCGCTCGGCCGGGAATTTTTCAATCTTTGCGAAAAAACAGACACGGTTTTTACTATTATTAGCGATATTTTAGATAATTACCAAAAAGAACCGAAAAAATTGCCTTTCGTAATTTTGGATAAACAAAATCTTAAGGTCTTAATCACCAAGGCCTATAATAACCGCATCGCCACCCTTAAAAACAGATTGTTTAAATTGGCGGTTTTTTCTTCTTTGTCTGTTTTTGTCGCCAATTGGTTTACTTTTTTTGTGGTGGAAGTTCCCATCGCTCATTTGTTCTACCAGGGGTTTAATTTACTGGCCGCCACGGTTGATTTTTTACTGCCGACCGCGGTAATGTTTTTCCTCGTCTCTCTAATAAAACCGCCTCCGTCAAGCAATTTAAACAAAGTAATCGGATTGACAAACCAGTTTGTTTATACCGACCAAGGAAAAGAAATTCTGGAAATTAAGTTAAAAAAGAAGAAGAGGCCTTTAACTATTTTTATTATTTCTCTGATTTATCTTTTGGTTTGTCTGGGCACTTTTTACTTAATTGCCAGAGTGTTTTTTCTGGCGCAGATTCCCCTTTCTTCAGTGATTTTGGACACAATCGGGATTGCTTTAAATGTCTTTGCCGCTTTAATCGTCAGGAATAAAGCCAGAGAACTGACGGTTGAGGAAAAATCGTCATTTTGGGAATTTTTACTGGACGTCATCTCCCTGCCGATGGCGGAGATCGGCTCATGGATTGCCTCAAAATGGAAAGAATACAATGTGGTTTCCGTCTTTTTCAACGTCATTATTGAAACCCCATTTAAAACTTTAATTGATTTTATTGAAAACTGGAGACAATTCTTAAAAGAAAGAAAAGCCGCTTTCCATTAATTCAAAAAAGCTCCAAGAGTTCCGACCTTCAAGGTGTAACAGCTCAAGCTAAAAAATTTCTCTTGTAAACAGCTCGCAGTCCGTTAACATTCCAAGAAACAATTCTCATTGCCAATTAAATATTACTTTCACTCCTTAAAAATCTCTCCCTCTAAACTTCTGGCTAAACCAAGAAAAAACTGGTTCATTTTTTCTCTGTCAAAGGATTTAAGCATTCTGGGGAAATCTTTTTCTTCGAGTATCGTGGCATCGAGAAAATGTCTTGATAATGTTTTCGGGTCAACGTGCAAATCAAACTTGTTTCTTGCATAGGAAACCAATTCTTTTAAGGTAAAATCTTTCTCTTTTTGAAAAATAAAATAGAGATCAATATAATCCCGCAGTCTTGGGTGTTAGAATAAAGTAAAGACTTTATTGGTGACTATATCAAAGACGGAATCGACCTTCAAGTTGTTTATCTTCTTACCTAAATCAGCTCTAATTTGCGGATAAGGATAAGAACAAAAATCAACCTTCAGTTTTTGGGTTTTTAAATCCAGAAAATACATAAAACGATTCCCGTCTTTCCTAAGAATATCCATATCTTGTAGTCCAATGGCATTTGTATTCTTTTTTAAAAAAATAGTGATATAAGTTGTATCAAACTCTTCTTCAGAAAAAAAATCCAAATCCTCAGAAAGTCGACGTTGCAAATAAAATTCAGCCAACGCAGTTCCTTCAGTAAAGTAAAACCGTTTGGTGATTGGAGAATACTGGCTTATTTTTCCCAAAAGTACTTTTTGGGCTTGGGTGAGTATGGTTTGTGCCATAAAAAAACTCAATTAGACTTCTTTCTTTAGAATCAACTTTCTCTTTTATCTTTGACCAATTTTTTTTAATTTCACTTTTACTTAATTTCTCCCCATCTAAGCCGTAATTTATCAACTGCGTCAGCCGCCAAACCCGATCCCCTTCCGGGTCTTCTTTTTTAAATTTTTCCTCGTCCGTTGACCAGTTATACATAAGTCAATTATAGCAAAAATGAGGGTAAAATGTTAAAATTCCAGTTCTTTTTTTCTGAAAAGCCTCACCTGTTGCTTTAAGAAATGTTGAATTTCCAAAACTGAAGGTTCTTCTTTAACAAAAGAAATTTTTGAAACTTCAATATCCTCAAAATAAATCAGTTGTTCTAAAAAAAGTTTTGGATTAAATTCTACCCCAAATTTTTTCTCGCCTAACCTAATTAATTCAAAAATATCCACAGTTTTATTTTTTAGAATAAAAAACAAGTCAATATAATCGCGCCAAGCTGCCCGGCGGCCAACAGTATAGGCTTTATCGGCGGCAATATCTTCAATAGCGTAAAGAGGCAAAGACGAAGTAACAATTTCAGGAAATACTGATTTGTACGGGTAATAAAGCAGAGTAATATCCACGTTGTTATTAGTAATAACCGTCAATTGTTCGAGGGTATTTATTTGGATTTCCGCTAGTTTAAAAGTCCTTTTTATTTTCAAAAGGTCTTCTTTTTTTAGCGGTCTTTCTAAAAACAAATCAAAATCAAAAGAGAGACGGTGGGCAATCTGTAAAGACAAAGCGGTTCCGCCTCCTAAAATAGCTGTTTTGGAGAAAATTTTTAACTTCTCAAAAACCTTTCTTCTCTCTTTATCTAATAATTCGAGGTGTATTGACGACATATTTTTCCTTAACAAGAGGGGTATTGCCCATCTCCAGTAAGATTTCTTTAACGAAATTAAAAGTTGACGGCCGGTAAGTCTTTATCGGGTGGCGCAAAAAAATATTCTTAATTTCTTGTAATGGATAATTTTTAAACAACCATTTTATCTCTTTAAGTCCGCCATAAGCCAAAATCTGGTTGGCAATATAGACCTTATCTTTTTGGAGGTCTAATTGGCTAACTTTAACTGACCAAAGAAACGGCTGAAGTTTTTTAGGAACTTTTTTCATCCTGCGTAAATTGTAGCACAAAGCCAATCCAAATGGTAAAATACGCCTAATGGATAAAACTTACAATCCGGAAAATACTGAAGATAAAATTTATTCTCTTTGGGAAAAAGGCGGGTATTTTCAACCAAAAATTGATTCCAAGAAAAAACCCTTTGCTATTATTCTTCCCTTACCAAATGCCAGTGATCCCATGCATATGGGTCACGCAGTCTTTGTTATTGAAGATATTATGTGCCGTTATCACCGCATGCTTGGTGAACCAACCTTATGGCTTCCCGGTTCCGATCACGCCGGTATTGAAACCCAATTTGTTTTTGAAAAGAAATTAAAAAAAGAAGGCAAAAGTAGATTTGATTTTGACAGGCAAACCCTTTACCAAATGATTTGGAATTTTGTGGAGGAAAACCGGGAAATAAATGTTACTCAAATGAAAAAGTTAGGCTTTTCTATGGATTGGACCAGATATCATTACAGTTTAGAACCAAAAATCGTAGAAAATGTTTTTGCCACTTTCCGCAAACTTTATAAAGACGGACTCATCTACAGAAAAGAAAAAATTGTCAACTATTGCACTTTTTGCGGGACAGCTTTCTCGGATTTGGAAGTTGACCATCTGGAAAAAGATGAATTCCTTTACTATCTTGACTACGGCCCAATTCAAATCGCGACCACTAGACCAGAAACAATTTTCGCCGATGTCGCCGTGGCAGTCAATCCAAAAGATCAGAGATACCTTGATCTTGTCGGGAAAAAAGCTATTATCCCTTTAATTAATAAGGAAGTTCCCATTATTGCCGACGAATTGGTTGAAATTGGGTTTGGAACCGGCGCTTTAAAAATCACCCCTGCACACGATACGACTGATTTTGAAATTGGTCAAAAACATAATTTACCGGTAATTTCTTGCATTGATTTTTCCGGTAAAATGATTAACGTGATACCAGAGTTGGAAGGACTTTTTTTAAAACAAGCCAAAGAAAAGACAATCGGGCTTTTGAAGCAAGCCGGAAAATTAGTTAAAACAGAATCCCTTCATCATACAGTTGGTTTTTGCTATCGCTGCAAAAATGTCATCGAACCGCTTTTAATGCCTCAATGGTTTGTAAAAATTGACTCTTTGGCAAAACCGGCAATTAAAGCAGTTGAGGAAGGAAAAATTAAATTCTTTCCGGTACGTTTCAAAAAAACGTTTTTAGACTGGATGAAAAATATCCGGGATTGGAATATCAGCCGGCAAATTGTTTGGGGTCCACAAATTCCTGCTTGGTATTGTTTAAATTGTAATCCAAAAATAAAATTAAATTTTTTAGGTAAAGATAAAAAAATTGTTTCTGGTACTTTTGTGGAAGTTAAAGACAAATACAGTTTCGAGGAAATTAAAAATGGATTACAGTCTTTAACTGCTCCTGTTGATACAAAATATTTATTAGAAAAGAAAGGAAAATGTCCAGACTGCCAAAGTAATCATCTTCTTCAGGAAACCGATACTTTCGATACTTGGTTTCTGTCCGGTCAATGGCCATTAAATTCTTTAGGTTTTAATGTTGAAAATCCTGAAAAAAGCTCCGAAGACTTTAAATATTTTTATCCCACCAGCGTAATGGACACCATGTGGGACATACTCTTTTTTTGGGTTGCCAGAATGACCATGTTTGGGTTATATTTGGCAGGTGATGTTCCTTTCAAAACAGTCCACCTCCACGCGAGAGTGGTTGACAAACATGGCCAAAAAATGAGCAAAAGCAAAGGCAACGTTATTGATCCAATTCCAATGATGAAAAAATATGGTACAGATGCCTTACGAATGTCGTTAGTTTTTGGAATTGCTCCAGCTTCAGATATCGTCGTTTCTGAAGAGAAAATAATGGCGATGAGAAATTTTGCCAACAAAATTTGGAATGCAGCGAGATTTGTTATCACAAATCTCGAACTCAAAAATCAAAATTCAAAAATCAAAATTGAAGAGGAAAATATTTGGAAAAATACAGAGAACTCTGATGATAAGTGGATTCTTTCCGAATTGGACAAAATTACCAAAACAGTCACCAAACAAATTGAAACTTATCATTTCGGCCAAGCAGCAGAAACCCTTTATGAATTTTTCTGGCATGTTTTCTGCGACAAATATATCGAGATGACCAAGCCACGCCTTTTTTCCAAAGATAATCCCGATTTTAAACCCGATGAATCAGCTCTTTGTACTTTGTACTCTGTCCTTTGTACTTCGTTAAAGCTTCTCCATCCGTTCATGCCTTATGTGACCGAAACTATTTGGCAACAATTACCAAATAAACCGCAAAAGCCTCTTATTGTTTCCGAGTGGCCTAAAACTTAGCCCTCCATTGTAAATTTTCTTCTCAAAATCTAAAATGAACTGATGGTTCAAAAAGAAAAAGAGAGATTTAAGGTTAATAAAGTTCCAAAAAGTATTTTGGTCGGTTTTCTTTTTTTTCTTATCTCACTTGTCTTTTTAGATAATTACAACCACCGTTTAAAAGCAAGGGTTTTAGGGATAAATATTCAACTTCAGGCTGACCAAAAAAGAATTTTTGAATGGGAGCAACTTTTAGCAGAAAAGCCTGATTACCGTGACGGTTGGTTACAACTTTCTTCTTTGTACGCCAAGGTGGGTAATGTTAAAAAATCCAAGGAAGCTTTTAATAACGCTAAGAAAATTGACCCGAATTTTGAAGAGCTCCCCTCTTTGGAAAAATTACTCGAAGAATGAGGTGACCAGAGGAGAGTTATTCTTTCTGGTCTTCTTTTGGTTCTTCCGTCTTTGGTTCCGCCCCTTCAACCGGAACTTCACCTTCAACCGGAACTTTTTCAGCTACCGGAACTTCTACTTTCTCTTCGGCCGCCAAAGGCTCAATTCTGGCCAAAACCGTTTCTTCTTCCAGAGAAGGCTTAACTTTGGTGCGGTCAAAAGCCAGATTTTTAAGAAGCACCTGGTCGCCGACATTGGCCAGTTTATTTACCTCCACGACAAAATTCTCCGGCAAATCCAAAGGTAGCGCCTCGACTTCTATTTCCGAAATTGTCTGAATCAAAATTCCCAGTTTTTGCTGGACGGCCGGAGCTTCACCCGAAAGAGCCACCGGCACTTTGGCGCTGATTTTTTCCGTCAAAAGAATTTGTCTTAGGTCAACATGAAGAGTCTCCCCAGACAAGGGGTCACGCTGAAGATTTTGGATAAGAATCAGCCTTTTTTCTTTTTCGCCTTCAATATTAAGCTTGACAATACCCGTTTCCCCCACGTCGGAAAAAACTTTCTGAAATTCTTCTTTCTTTAAGGAAATCGAAACCGAAGCAGTTTTTTTACCGTAAACATTGGCGGGAATTAAACCTTCTTTACGGAGATTTTTAACTTTTCGACCACAAATAGTTCTTTTTTCTGCCTTGAGCTTGGTTTCCTGCATAAATGCAATTCTAACAGAAGCCTCTGGTTATTGCAACCGACTCTAATGGGCCAGGTCGATTTGAAAAATTAAATCACGGTCCAGTTTCCCCTGGATTAAAAGTTTACCTTCGCCAATCACGGCGGACGGGATAACCCTCAAGGGAACGAAACCTGCGGGGTAAACAAAACTTAAAGTATAGTCCGAAGGATAGGCGCCGGGCTGCTTTTGCAATAAAAGCAGGTACGAACTTAACTTTTTCGACAGATCAACTTTTTGCGGAAGCTCATATTTAATTTCGATTGATTGCTGTGATTTTATCGGTACGTCCAAAAGAAAGCTAAAAAGGCTTTTTTCGTGGTCTTCGGTGTTTTCAAAATTCTTAAAATCGTAGGGCAGCCAGAGATCGGAATTTTTCGGGTCGGACAAGGAAACAGCGGTAACCCTGGCTCCTTTAGGCAAGTAAAGCCGCAGATAATTTTTGTAACGTCCGGCCGGCCAGGTCTCGGCCGGGCTTTTATTGTCATAGGCAACAGTTAATTTTTCCGAAACTCCCCCGTCGGGCAGTAAAGAGATTTCCTGGCTGATTTTTCTTTCCACAAAATAATTGGCTTTATTGATTCCCACGTTTGCTTCGTTAATTAAAAGGAAATCAGCAAAAATCGGCTGGTTGGTCATCACTGGTTGGTACTCACGAATCTTTCCTGCCCAGTTCAAACCGGAAAAAACATTCTCTATTTCGGGACTGTCAAAATAGGCCAAAACTTCCTTCTGCTCCAAACCGGCAAAAACCGCTCCCCCGACACTGATTAACTCTTTTCCCTTGGTATTTTTAATTTTTTCAAAAAGGGCTTGGGCCAAACTGCCTAAAAAATCTTTTTTCTGTGTCGACCCGGGAAAAGTGGCCAATTCCGCATAATACTCCGCCTTTTGGAAAAGATTATCTTTATTAATTTTCTCCTGATATTCCGGGACAGCGACTTCCCCTAAGGCGCCCATGACTTTGGCCGCTGCTTCCAGAGTTACGGCAACCGTTCCGTCAACCGAAACTTGCATTTCTTTGTCCAAAAACCACTGGGCTCTTTGGGCGGAAACACTAAAATCGGGGTCCCAGTTCGAATCCCTGAGATACCAACTAGCTTCACCCAAGTATTCTTTCAGTTTTGCCGGCGGCTCAACATGGCCTTTTAACTGACCGTCAGCCTGATAAACATCAGAAACTTCAAAGTCTAAAAGCTGACCTTTTTCCAAGCTGACCACGGCAAAGGAACCGATAAAGCCGCCAGTTGGTCTTAGTTCAGCGTTGTTTTCAAAAAGCACCAAATAAGTTTTCCGGCCTTTAAAACCCAAAATCTCCGGCATCACTCCCAGAAGGTTTTGACCTTTTAAAAGAATTTCCCGCGACTCCAGTAAATATTTCTTAATTTTTTCGAAAAGGTCGTCCCGATGAATAAACCGAAAAACCGGCTCGACTTTAGTCAGGGAAGTTTGGGTTAAGGAAGCCCGTTCATAAGCAAAACCCAAATTGGCTTTAATCGCCCCCAAGGCTTCTTCTTTACCTCCTCCTCCATTAATAAAATCGTTAATCCAAGCAGACCAATCCCGACTGGCTAAAAGAGCGAATTTATAGGTAACGTTTAAATTCTGGGCAAAAAGCAGGGTTTCGTTAATTGCCTCGGTTTCCTTGTCTAAACCAAGAAGACCATAAAAAGGGCTGGTCGTTAAAACCACTTTCCGAGCAAAGTTAAGGTTTCTTCCGCCGCTTTCATTTTTTTTGATAGCCAGAGAAAAATTGCTCCTATCAATGGCTTCTTGGGATTTCTGCACGTCCCTTATTCCCGCAGTGCCAAAGATACCAGCCAAAGCCAAAGGAACCACAAACGAAAAAAAGACTAAGCCAAGAAATAATAAAATACCAAAAAGAATTTTCCTTGTTTGGGGTGCTGCCCTTTTCTCTTCTTTGAAAAAAAGATTCAAGTTTTCTTTGTCTTTATCTTTAATTACTAATGGCTTAATCTCCTTTTCAAAAACGGGAGCCTTAGATCTCGTTTCTTCAGAGAGACTTTCTTTTGTTTGAGGAATATTTTTTCTAAACCAGTTAACGGTTTTTTCAACCTCTTCATTTAAATCGTCAGTAAGGCAAATTTCTTCAAAAGGAAACTTTTTTTTCTCTATCTTTATTTCCTTTCCTAAAAAATTAGGATGAAAAGAAGAATAATAGTTAGCCGCCAGTTCCCCAAATTTTTGAAAAGAAATCTCTTCTCCTTTTAAAAAATAGGCTTTTGACTTAGTCTCAGGAATAAAAATTGTTTTGACCATTTCCTTGACTAAATTATCAACAAAAAGAGGAAAAACTTTTTTCTCTTTGTTTTCGGTAATTGCTCCTTTGTTTTCCCAAATTCCTGCTTTAAAAAACTTAGCCAAAAGCCCTTCTTCAATTCTCGGACCAAAAATATTTTCAAAAACAACTAAACGCCGGTTTTTATCTCCCTCCTTAACTAAGTTAAAATATTTTTCCAAACCGGGATTTTCGATCGAGCAACAAATCAGAGTTTTGCACAAATACTTTTCCGTCAGCCAGTTAATCTCGTCAGCACAAGAAAGTAAAATTTCGTTTTCCGCGGGAAAATGAAAAAGATAACTAAGTTTGTTTATTTTTTCAATCTCGGAAATTGAATTTAAAAAAACAAAATTATTTTTCTCAAGAAGATAGTAAAATGTCTCTTTTTTTTCTTTACCAAAGTAGTAAACCAGGCAACCATGATCAAGAAGCGCATCAACCAACCTAATAGATATCTCGCCTAGCTCATCAATTACCAAAACATTGGTGTAATAATCAAACTCCGTTTTTAAATTTAAAATATTTTCGGGCATTAAAAATATTCTAAACTAAATATCGCGTTATGACAATTCTAAAAAAAGACGTGAAAGGCCTATAATTATTTTTTAAGGGAGAATTTTTTTTCAAGTTTACCTATTTTTTCGAAGTATTTAAAGAAAAATCTAAAGCCTGATTGACCAAAAAGTCCGCCGTTTTATTTTTATTGCGATTAATCGCCTGAAAGGAAATTTTCCCGCCAATTTCCTTTTCCATCTTTTTAACCTGAACAAAAAAATCTCTCAAAATGGCATTTTTAATTTTGAAAAGTCCTTTCAGTTGGTTTACCACCAACAAAGAATCAAGAAAAAAATTAAGATCCGGTCTTCCCTCTTTCGCTTTTTCTTTTATCCACTTTAAAGCCTCAATAACGGCTAGGTATTCCGCCTGATTATTGGTCCTCTCTCCGATTCTCTTGCCAAACTTAACAACTTCCCCACCGACGTCATCAGTAATATAAACTCCAATCGCGGCCGGTCCGGGGTTGCCCCTGGCTCCTCCATCGGTATGAATTAAAAAAACTTTTTTCATTTAATAACTATACCCAACATTCTCCAATTTGTAACTTATTAACCAAGATGTTGGGTTCATTTTAACCAGTCTGATAACGATATATCAATATTCAAAACAAATGGAAATATGACCTTCTGTTTTGAACTGGCTATAACTTATCAAAAAAATGCTCTTTTTTGTTGAGGAGTTTACCTAAATTTTCCCCAAAAGCCTTTGGAGAAAAGCGCAGATTAAAGTTTCTTGCCAAAAAATTCTGGGTAAAAATGAAAATAGTCAGCTCGGTCAAAATGGTGATGACGGCGGCGGCCGGGAAAGAGAAAAGCGGAATAAAAACCAAATTAAGGGACAAATTAACCAAAAAGGCGATCAAGGAGAAAGCCAATAATTTTTTTTGCTTTCCCAAAGCGATCATCAAAAATCCGGTTAAGTGATTAAGATAAGAAAAAAAAGTCGCCCCCAAAAGTAAACGTAAAGCTAAAATAGAGGGAGTAAAGCCTGGGCCGGCAATTACTTTAATCACCCAAGGAGCGAAGATCAATCCCCCGCTTAAAAGAATAAAACCGGAGAGCAATAAAAGAGTAAAAGCTTTTTCATAAATTTGTCTCAATTTTTTCAAATCATCCTTTAATGAGGATAAAAGAGGAAAAAGGCTGTTCATTAAAAAAGCCGCTCCCAAAACCAGATTGCCGTGAATTTTATAGGCTAAACCATAATAACCAACGATACTAATGGGAAAAAATGTTTTTAAGATAAAGGAGTCAATCCCCCGGTCGTAAACAGAAAAGATTAAAAAATAAACACCTAGAGGCAGGGCTTCTTTAAAAAGGCGAACCATTTCCTTTTTAACAAAACTTGGCTTTAAAAAATGGTATTGACGGCTAATAAACCAACCTAATATCGCTGAAACTAAAGCTGAAGTTAACCAAAAAAACATGAGTAAATTTAAGGAAACACTTCTTCCTAATACTTTAAAAACAAAAATTAAGATCAAAAATAAAAGCGAGGCAAAAATTTCCAAAGTCGAGGCTAAGTCCAGACGTAAATTGGCTTGTAAAACTCCCTGGCTCACCGTGCGCAAGGTTAGAAAAAAGACGACAAAGGAAGCAATAAAGGCGGACAGACGCAAACCGGCAAACTGCGGCAAAAACAATATTGCCAGATTAAAGAGAAAAAACAACATTAGGGTTAAAATTGACCGCAAAGCCAAAATCTGATCAAAAACCGCTCCTTTTTCGTCTTTTTTAGCAGAAGACTCTCTAACCCCAGTTAAAGTTACTCCTAAATCAGAAAGACTTATAAAAATAAAAATAAACGAAGTAATAAAAATATAATTACCATAACCGGTAGAACCAAACATCCGCGTCAATAAGCCTGTAGTTAAAAGAGAAATTAAAACGACCAATCCCCGACTGGCAACCTGAGAGAAAGTATTAACCACTACCCGAATTCCGGACTTCATTGCCTCATTTTAACACGATTAAGAAGCTAAAGATAAGCTCAAGACCAAGACAAAAATGAGTTGGTTTTGAATCAAAGTCAAGGAATAATGATCAAAAAGTCCGGTGAGTAAAATTGCCAATAAGGAGACCAGTAGCCTGAATTTAAGATTGAAGACCGGAGAACAAACGAGTTTTTTTACCGCCAAAAGCAGTATTCCCAAAAAAAGACCCAAACCTAAGATGCCTGTTTCCGCCGCCATCAGAAGAAAAATATTGTGAACCGGCTGCAGCCAGTACAAAGAAGACCAAATTACTTTACTTTGTGAAAGCGCCACCACAAACTGGCCGGCGCCAACCCCCAGTAAGAAGTGACTTTTAATTAAAAAAAAAGCAAAATACGCCAAATCCTGGCGAATGAAAAAGGAAGAGGGGTCAACCACGGTTCGGCTGAATAAAAAGAGGCTGACGGGAAGAAAAAGGAGCGTGGTTAAATAAAGGAAAGAAAGATTAAAGGTCCTCTTCCGCCAATTTTTTCTAAACTGCCAGAGAAAATAGCCTAAACCCAAAATAAAAGCGGTTAACCAAACCGTCCTCGAAAAACTTAAAAAAATCAGTAAAATACCCGCCAAAACCGCCACTTTATCGGAAATCTTTAATTGTCCTTTGGTAAAAACCAAAATGAGGGCGACCAAGGCAAAACCCGCCAGGCTGTTGGGATGGGAAAAAGTGCCGTAAGGCCGCAGAAAAACTTTTTCCAAAAAGGACGCCCGGGCAATACCGGGAGTAAGAACGTTAAAGCTCCTTTCCCCTAAAAACCAAAAAAGGCCGTTTAAGGAAGACTGCTTAACTACCTGGACCAGACTCAAAACCAGTTCAAAAATTAAACTAAAAGGAAGAAGCTTTTCCAGTAATCTTAAGGATAGATTCAAGTTTTTAATAACCATTAAGCCCAGTAAAATCATTTCCGTAATTCTTAGCCAGGAAAAAAAAGAAGATAGGGGAGTCAGAGAAATATAAATATTAAGGAAAGCAAATAATAGGTATAATAAGCACAAAATTAAATACTTTTTATCTTTAAGAATCTGCGGGATAATCTTTGGAAGATAATAAATAAGTAAGAGAACAATAATAATATCTTGCAAATAAATAGTAGGGGAGAGAAAGTCGATTTTCAGGCCAAAAAGGAAACTGGCCTTTGGCCAAAAGTGACGGCCAAATTGCAGGGGCAGAAGCAGAATAAGGGTAAAAAAAAGGATTTCTAAAATCACCTTAAGGTTTAACTTTAGGTTTGATCGTTAAAGTTCTTTCCCGACCTTCACCCTCAGATTCAGAAATCACGTCGGGGTGATTAGTCAAAGCTAAATGGACAATTCTTCTTTCCGAGGCGGAAAGATTAGGAATGATCTGAGTTTCATTAGAAAGTTTAGCTTTGGTGGCTAAACTCAAAGCTAATGTGGTTAATTGCTCTTCTCTTTTTTGACGATAGTCGCCAACGTTAACATTAACCCTTGTCCATTTACCTAAAACTTTATGGATCATAAAGGAAAGCACCAATTGAATCGCCTGCAGGTTTTCCCCATGGAAACCAATTAAAGCGGCTGCCTCCGGCGACTCGATTTGGATGTTAATCTGTTCTTCTTCCTGCTGGACCGTGGCCTCGGCCGAAAGTCCTAGGTCGGAAATCAACCCCTCGATAATTTCTTTGATTTTTTTAAGTTGCTCTTCGCTCATTTTGTCACCGCCAGTTTGTTTTTATTTTTTTTGACAATGAACATTTGCTGAAGAAAAGAAAAAAAGGAAAAGGCAAACCAATAAAGCATCACTCCCGACGGCATGGTATAACCAAAAATTAAGGTCATTATCGGAAAAAGATAAAGCATTTGTTTTTGCATCGAGGAAGTAAAATCATCGGTTTTCCCTTCAGTTACTTTGGCTAATTTTTCTTCTTTTTTAGCCATTGGCATCATCATCTTTGAGGAAAGGAATTGAAAAATTGTCGCTAAAATGACAAAAAGTCCGGGTAAGGCGACAAAACCGGGAAGATGAATTAAATCCGGCTTAGACAAATTTAAATAAAGAAAATTTAAATTAAGAACCGAACCTGTTGCTAACTTGGCGATCGGATAAAGATTTTGATTAAGTTTATTTACCAAACCGACATCCGGCTTAATGACCTGGTTAAAAGCCTGATAAAGAGAAATTAAAATGACAAATTGAACAATTTGAGGGAGACAACCGGCAGCGGGATTAATTCCGTGTTTTTTATAAAGCTCCATTTGGGCCTGCATCAACTTTTGCTTGTCGTCTTTAAATTTCTTTTTTAAATCTTCCAACTCCGGATTAATTTCCTGCATTTTCTGCGCAGACTTCAGTTGGGGATTAGTAAGGGGAATCAAAGCCAAACGGACAATTGAAGTCAAGGCGAGAATCGCCAAACCCAAATTGGAAAACAAAACTTTATACAGCAAAATTAAAGCATTAAGAATTGGTTGACTTAAAAATTGAAACATACTTTTAGAAGGAAGGTTATCTGACTGGATCGCTGCCGCCTTTATTCCAAGGGTGACACCGAACAATTCTTTTTATACCTATCCAACTTCCAGAAATTATACCATACTTTTCGATTGCCTGGTAGCAATACTCAGAACAACTCGGCTGAAAGCGACAAGCTTTATCGGTTAAAAAAAGCCGCTTTAAGAAACCAGTATCAAAAGAAAGATATTTCTGGTAAAAACGAATCAAAAAAAGAATGGTCTTTTTCATTTGACGGGCAGAACCTTTTGTTTAAAAGATAAAATTTCCTTTGGCAGCTTTTCATCGTCGGCAAGCAAACAGTTTTTCTTGGCTAAAAAAAGAAAAAAACCCGAACTGTCCCAAAAATTCTCTTTAATGACTTTGTAAAGCAGTCTTTTAACTCTGTTTCTCTCCACCGCTTTTTTGGCGATTTTGGCGGAAATAATCAAACCAAATTTTTTCTCTAAACTAGGGTAAAAAATCAGGCCAAAAAATTCTCCCTGAATAACCTTACATTGTTTCTCTTTTAAAAGAAAAATCTCTTTTTTGGTTAAACGATTTTTTTTCGGAAGCATTTAGTTAAACAGAAAGCCTTTTTCTTCCCTGAGCCCGGCGACGCTTAAGAACTTTTCTTCCGTCATGAGTTTTCATTCTTTCCCGAAATCCATGAACACGAAGTCTTTTTAGTTTTTTGGGTTGATAAGTCCGTTTAGGCATAAAGTTTAATTAAATTTAACACCTAAATAATAACATATCGTTTCTTTTATATAAATAGCCAGTAATCGCAAAGCACAAATATCAAATATCAAATCTGAACTTAAAGATAATCAGATTTTAAATTTTAGTTATGGTTTTGATTTTTAAGATTTGATTTTTGAACTTATTATCGTTACGTATTAAATCATGAAATTATGTAACGGAACTCATATTCATTAAATCATGAATTTTTGTAACGATAGTTTTATTAAGTTTTTCAGTTAATTTGTTGATTTTTCTTTTCATTTCCAAAGGGTTGAGA
>Ga0210049_1002195_pt1 | contig 18320 bp, 21 predicted proteins | sample CryGeyCG2014_300_2_FD_183964 | JGI IMG/M metagenome (GOLD analysis project Ga0210049, IMG submission 183964) | Groundwater microbial communities from aquifer - Crystal Geyser CG06_land_8/20/14_3.00 (SPAdes) (version 2) | ecosystem: Environmental > Aquatic > Deep subsurface > Groundwater | place... | reverse complement strand
TAGTGGCGTTGGCCTGCGGGTCCAAATCAACCAACAGCACATATTTGCCCAGCGCCGCCAAAAAAGCCGCCAGGTTGGTAGCTGTGGTGGTTTTGCCGGTGCCCCCTTTTTGATTGACAACGCTGATTATTTTTGCCATCCAGATAGTGAAAATTCGACAAATTAAAATTTATACTTCTGACTATAAAAATATTCTTTAATCATCCGTTTCAACAATCTTGCGCCCCGACTTGTTTTTAAATACTTTTCTCTTCTTCTGGCATCATTTATATTCAAATATGCCTCAAAATGAATGATCCGCCAAGGCAGATATGGCTTTGTTGAAAAAACCGATCCGCGATTATGTTCTTTTAGGCGATTATTTAAATCTATAGTATAACCAACATATAAGTTTTCATTTTTTATGCTTTCAAGCACACAAACATAATGGAACATAATCGCAGTCGAATTTCTACTACCTGGCATTGCTTCTATTTTACACTAAAAACAAAATTGACAAAAGGGGTCAAAGGCAGTTAAAATTAGACCGAAAATATGCCGCGGTGGCGGAACTGGCTTACGCGCACGACTCAAAATCGTGTGGTCTCACGACCGTGTGGGTTCAAATCCCACCCGCGGCACCAAAACAGAACTCAACGGCTTCTTCAAAGCCAGAAGGTGGGACGCGCGGAGCGCGTGGTGGCTTGAAACTAAGTTGTACGCTCCACGAAAGCCCCGCCACCGCCTCGCTTCACTCGGCAACCCCAAAAAGAAAAAATGTTCCTTGCTTTTCGGATTTGCGCGCGACCAATTTTTTCTGAAAATGGAAAGAACATTTTTCTTTTTGGGGTTCTGCCCTCCAAGTATTCGGGCAGTGTGGCGGGGCTTCAATGCGGACGAAGTTTTGGCAAAACTATTTTTTGGGGAGGAAAGGATTTGCCAAAACTTCGGCTGATTTGTTTTTGAATTCGGATGTCGCAAATGGAAAAGGAGGGGTTTGGGGAGGAATTTTCCATTTGCTCCGCTTTTTTCTTTTGGCGAATTTCGGGCTAATGAATACATAAATACATTATATCCTGATTTGGGATTATTCTGCAATAGGATATATCATATAAATACAAATGAACAAGTCTGTTTATACAAAAGATTATAAAGAGATCATAGAACGCTTGAAAACAGCGCGTATTGAGGCTGGACTTGCACAGCAAGAGGTTGCCAAGAAACTTGGCAAACCTCAATCGTATATATCAAAAATTGAGTCTGGGGAAAGACGGCTTGATGTAGCAGAAATGAAAAAATTTGCTGAGATATACAAAAAGCCGTCCTCATATTTTTTATAATTTATGTTAGTACAAAAATTCGACAAATTTTTACAGTCAGTTGACCTTAAATCCTATCGTGATCAGTATAGGCCTATTAAAATTGTAGAAATGGATATGCCTAAAGAGGTTCAGGCTATCAGTATGCTTTACAAAGTATATTGGGACCAAAAGAAATTTTTGTCTTTTGAAGATTTTTATAAGGAGCACTTAAATTCTCTAAAAACAGAAATTGAATCCTTTAGACAAAGAACAACGATGTGTAAAGATTGTTTCTATCGAGGATTGCCTGCAAGAATTTATCGTACTTGGGCAAGTATTATTACTCAAATCCACGCTGGTTATGTAGCTGAATCGGTTTTTGGCGAAGATACAGTTGCGATGTCAGGTGAGCTCGATCATCAAGGAGCTGATTTTCAGGTTAAATATAAAGGGAAGATTTTAAACTATCAGGTTAAAAAGAAATCGTTTAGCGGAGAAGTGAGACGTGGTAAGGGTGGAGTTAAAAACAAAATTGATGGAGAATTTATCGATATTAATTATGAAGTTCCAAGTGGTGATTATTTTGAAAATCCAAAGAAAAAAGATGGCACAGATAAATTACCATACGCTAGGTTTATGGCAAATAAAGAACTAAAAAGATTTCCAAATGGTTTTGTAGTCTTTACTCCATATCCTTTTGAACAAAAGAAAAAAGAGATAGATAATTCTCTAAAATAATTTAGCAACGGACTTTTTATCACCTACCATTTTTTCTGCGAGCCTCACATAATCTGGATTGATCTCAAATCCAATATATGATTGGCCTAATTCCTTTGCCGCCGCACACTCCGAGCCAGTACCGACAAAAGGTACTAATACAACGCCATCTTTTTTCGGCATAGCAGATCTTATCAATTTTTTTGATAGTTCAAATGGTTTTTGCGTTGGGTGCTTCATTATTTCATGTCCATCGTGATTTTTTAGTTGTCGTGGCTCACATACAGAATCGCAGGTTTTACACAAAAACCATCTTTCATTCATTCCGGCCCCACCGGCAAGGGCAGGAATTTTAATAACATCTCTCGGTAATGCTCCTCCGTCGTGAGCTTTATAAACGGTTTCTAAACCACTGCTACTAAACCTTCCCAAAGTCCCCTTTCGCACTTTTCCAGCGGCTCCGTTTAGAAATCCCTCTGTATATGGTTCTCTAACATCATCTCTGTTGAAAACAGGTTTTTCTTTCCAAGCACAAATTATAGCTTCATGGCTTCTTTGCCAGAAATTGAGCGAGGCAACATTTTTGTTCGTATAGTGCCAAATCAACCATCGCTTTTGTATCGGAATTTCTATTGAAAGATACGCCAAAATTTCACTAAAACCGTAAATAAACATTGTTCCATTCGGCTTTAGAATTCTTATGCTTTCGTTTATCCAACTTTTACACCACTCAACATATTCCCCAAGTTCTCGTTTATCTATATTATTTCCAAAATCCTTTCCGATATTATAAGGCGGATCAATTATGACAACATCACAACTTTCGTCAGGAAGTTTCCTTAGTTCTTGAACGGCATCTCCTAAAATTATTTTATTGAGTGGTAATTTCCTTTCCTTTTTTATTTCTTTTGTTATTGTAATTTTTTCTGCCTGTAATTCTTCCTCGTTTTTTATAACATCAATAACAATACCTTGAATTTTAATGTCACGATCTTTTCTAATGATAATCGGCTCAAAAGTTTTATTTGCAGGTTGCAATCTAATATGTCCTCGCTCTTGATAAAATTTCTTTAGTGTTGCCTCATGGTTATCTATCAATGCAACGACTCGCTCTCCATTTTCTGCAACATCCTGCTGTTTTACCAAGACAACATCTCCGTCTTTTATATTTTCATCAATCATACTATTGCCCATTACACGCAAAGCATAAAGATTGCCACCGCTAGGCAATATATTTTTAGGAACAGCAATAAATTCATTTTCTCGTATTGCCTCTATTGGTTCTCCTGCGGCGATATTTCCTAAAAGCGGAATTTTCACCATAGGTTCCTTAGACGCAACACTAATGGTACGAGCTTTATTTTCTATATTCCCCAAATAGCCACCCTTTTTGAGTTTCGAGATATGAAAATGAATGGTTGAAACAGAAGCGAGTTTAAGTCGTTTTCTGATCTCTTCAAAGGAAGGAGAGTATCCTTTCTTTTTCGTGTAATTTTCTACGAAGTCGAGGACTTCTTTTTGGCGTTTTGTTAACATATAGACTTGACTTGTTTACTACACTTCAATTATAATAGAACAAAAGTAGAAAATCAATAATGAGTTATCCCCAATTATGTCTATCCCCGAATCACAACTAGAAACATGGTCTAAAAAAGGGGTGCTTGACAGAGACAGCCGCCTGCGGCGGCGAAATGGGTTCGCACTAATTCAAGAATAGAGCACAAATCTTAAAAAGGACCCGTCTGGGTCTTTTTTAATTTACCAGCTTTACTTTTCTAGCTACTGCCCAAACCACCCAGCCAGTAAAAATACCAATCAACGCGCCGGCTAAAATATCCGCCGGATAATGCACGCCAACATACACGCGCGCCAGAGAAATTAACAAAGCCGCCGCCAAAAACCATCCGCCAATTTTTTTATTATACAAAAATACCACCACTGCCAAAGCAAAGAAAAAAGTGGCGTGGCCGGAAGGAAAAGAGGGCTTAGCCGCGTCATAGAAAATTAGCTGCGTGGTGGCATGGGCGACAAACGGCCGTAGGCGCGTGAAAAAATAATAAATAAGCGAAGCCACGCCATACCGAGCCACCAACGCCGCTAAAAAAGCTAAAGCAACCATCCAAGCGCGGCTAACTTCCTCCTTTTTGGTCTTGCCGGCCAACACAAAAAGCAGCAGTGCGCCAACCACTAAATACTGGCAATAACTGGCCAAAAAAATTCCCAGCCAATCCAGCCAAGCCCACTGCTTCGCTAAGCCGTTGATTTGTTGAAACAACCAATAATCCATTTGTATTTTGAAATTAAGTTCCGAGCGACTTTTATATACTCAATATCTCCAATAACTTCTTCTTGTCCACCGGCCCGATACGTACAATTTTGGGCTTGTCGGTTGATAAGTCCAGCACCGTTGAGGGCTCGCAAAATTTGAGGTCGCCCGCGTCCAGAATCAAATCCGGCTTCAAAAAACTATTCTCAAAATATTCCAACACCTGACTGATTTTAATAGTGGCCTGCTCCCCCGATAAGTTAGCGGAAGTAGCCACGTATGGCCGACCCATATTTTCGGCCAGCAAATAAGTAAGCTTATAGTCGGGAATTCGCAAAGCAATTTTTTCCCCGCCGGCGGTTAACACCTCCGGCAGTTTATGACGCCGCCATAAAATCACGCTCACCGCGCCCGGCCAAATAACCTCCAAAGCCCGTTCCAGCCGCTTGTCAATGAAAGATATTTTTTTAGCCATGGCGATATCGCGCACCACCACCGCCAGTGCTTTTTTCTTGTCACGACCCTTCATTCTGAAGACCTTTCTGATAGCCGCCTCATCCGTGGCGTCACACCCCAAGCCGTAAACCGTATCGGTCGGAAAAACCACCACGCCGCCTTTGAGCATCACTTTGGCCGCCTCAATTATTGCTTCCTCCGAGTCCCTTAAATTTTCTGGATTGACTTTAAAAATTTTCATATTTATTTATTCCGAGCGCAGTCGAACGATTGACTTTTAAAACGCGCATTGCTTTTACTCCAATTTTACTCCAACATACTGAAATGTTGGAGTAAATTACTTTTAGTTACCTATTTTATTCCGCTGGCCAAGTTTCAACAATTAACGCTTGATGCAACTTATAGGGCATTTCCTGATAAATCGCCTCGGTAATAAACGGCATAAAGGGATGTAGTAATTTAAGCGAGTCCCCCAGCACTTTCCAGAGAACATACTGCGCGGTGGTCTTATCTAATTCGCTACGGGGCTCCTTAATTCTCTTTTTCACATCCTCAATGCACTTGTCGCAAAACTGATGCCAGAAAAAATGGTACGCGCTTTGCGCCGCTTCATGAAAATTAAAACTATCCAAGTCCTTGGTGACTTTTTTGATAACCTCGCCCAAGTCCTTTAATATCTGCTTATCCGCCGCCGTGAATTTTGGTTTTATGTTCTCGGGATTAAATCCTGCCAAATTAGACAAACTGAATCTGGCCGCGTTCCAAATTTTATTGGCGAATCTTTTTTGCGCCACCACTTTGTCCTCGTTAAAAGGCAAATCGCTGTCCGAGGCGGCGTTAAAAACTAGCGCCATGCGTAAAGCGTCCGCGCCGTTTTCATCAACCACCGCCAGGGGATTGACCACATTTCCCTTGGACTTTGACATTTTTTTCTTGTCTTTATCGCGAATTAAGCCGTGCATATAGACCTGCGAAAACGGCTTCTGGCCGGTTGCGTAAAATCCCATCATTATCATGCGCGCCACCCAAAAAAACAAAATATCCCAGCCGGTTTCCATCACCGCGGTCGGATAAAACTTCTCAAAATCCCCTGCGTTGGTTGTCTGCAGAGTGGCAAAAGGCCACTGGCCCGAAGAAAACCAGGTGTCAAAAGTATCGGTTTCTTGAACAAATTCCGTTGCGCCGCATTTTGGACATTTTTTAGGTTTTTGGTCAGAGATGACATAGCAAGATTTTTCGTCCTGCTGCGTAGAATCTGGCGAAGCCAGACAATACCAAACCGGGAGCCGTATTCCCCAAACAATCTGCCGCGAAATATTCCAGTCGCGGATATTGGCCATCCAATGCTGGAAAATTTTCTCGTACTTGGCGCTAATAAACTTTACTTCACCCTTTTTAACCGCTTTTACCGCGCGCTCGGCCAACGGCTTAATTTTCACAAACCATTGCTCCGAAACCAAGGGCTCTATCACCCGCCCGCATTTATAACAAACCCCAACCGAATGGCGATATGGCTCTTCTTTCATTAAAAATCCTTGGGCTTCTAAATCCTCAACAATTTTTTTCCGCGCTTCAGCAATTGGCAATCCAGCGTAAACAGCGCCAGCCGCCGCTGTCATTTTATCATTCCGTCCGATAACCGAAATACTTTCCAAATTATGACGCTGACCGATTTCAAAATCAGTCGCGTCGTGAGCCGGCGTCACTTTCACCGCGCCCGTGCCAAACTCCATTTCCACCGCGCTATCGGCCACAATGGAAATTTCGCGGTTCATTAAGGGCAATAGAGCCCTTTGCCCGACTAATTTTTTATAGCGCTTATCCTTGGGACTGACCGCCACCGCCGTATCGCCCAGCATCGTTTCGGGCCGGGTCGTGGCCACTTCAATATAATCAAAATCTCCCCTGACCCCTCCTAAAGGAGGGGAACTATTTTTACTCCCTCCCCTTAGGGAGGACTGCCCGCCTCGACTCGCGTCGAACGAGACGGGAGGAGGATTTTTTAGTTCTACAATGGGATATTTGATATACCACAACTTATCTTCCCGGTCTTCATATTTAACTTCCAAATCCGAAAGTCCGGTCTGGTGTTTCGGACACCAATTGATAATTCTTGGGCCGCGATAAATCAGCCCGTCTTTACATAATTTTTCAAATGTCTGATAAACGATTCTAACAATATCCTTGTCCAGAGTAAATTTATTGCGCGACCAGTCGCACGACGCGCCCAAACGCTTTAGCTGATTCCGGGCAACATCTTTATTTTCCTGAACATAATCCCAAATCATCTGATAAAGCGTTTCGCGGTCAAACTGAAAGCGGCTCCGGCCTTCTTTTTCCAGTTTTTTTTCAAAAACCACCTGGGTTTCAAAACCGGCATGGTCTGCGCCCGGCAGCCAAAGCGTCGCGTCGCCTTGCAGGCGGCGATAACGAATTAAAATATCCTCCAGTGTCGTCATCAGCGCGTGGCCCAAATGCAAAACCTCATTGGCGTTGGGCGGCGGCATAATAATGCAATAGGGCTTGGTTCGCTCTTTGCCATTGGCTAATTTCGGCAGATTATCCGGATTAAAAAACCCGCTCTCTTCCCAGAGCTTATAAATTCTATCTTCCACCTTTTTCGGGTCGTATTGCGGTTCTATGATGGTTTTTCTTCCCCCTTTATTTTTCTCTTATCTTATCCCAAATCAACCAAAAAATCCAGCTTAAAGCTGGATTTTAACACCGCAGAGGTATCGACGACCCGACGCAAGCCAAAACGGGAGCTTTCACATTTCTTTTGAAGACATCAAACACTAAATTTCAAATCAAATGCCAAGAAATTTTTTGGCCAATTTCTCTTTTTCCCCGATAAAAAACTTTTTTACCTCTTCCCATTTTAAATCAACGCGCATCTGCGGCATGGCGTCGGTGTCGGCGTCGGCAAAATAAACCAAGCTTTTGATAATATGATAAATGTTATAATCGTATTCGCCGAACTTTTTTTGAAACATAGTTAGCAATTCTTCCAAGGGTTTAAAATTTTGACAAAGCCAATATAAATCAACAAAATCCCGTTTGGTGCCCCGGTCGGAAATAGCTAAAATTTTCATCGCGGCCAAATCCGCCAATTGAGCAACGGCCAAATTTTCTTGTTTTTCCGCCGTCTCCAAAAGAGCGTACGGCAAGGTAAAAAAACTAATTTTTATATCGTCCAGCTTGCCAATAATCGTGTTCTCCGCGTTTTTTAATCCTTCAAATTTTCCGATTTCCTTTAACTTCTTAACCAATAGCGTCTGGCTGAATTCTTTCTCGGAAAAAAAATCCAAATCGTCCGAGCGCCGATGATTTAAAAAAAGCGCCACCGCCGTGCCGCCGGCCAAATAAAAATCGGCGATAAACGAACAGCGGCTCAATTTTTCCAGCAGCAACCGGGTTTTTTCCGGAAGCCAATCAAAGTTAATCATTTTTTTACGTTAAAAAAGATTGCCAAAAATTTTTGGTTGTTGATGAGACATCGCGAGATCGCAGGGCAATTTGCCAGTCGTTTCTAGACAAGTTTTTCCAGGCCCATTTTATTGCCTCCGGCCGCCCCAATTCAATAAGCCGCTTAGCTATATAAACAGAATTGGCCGCCAAATTAAGCTTCCCCTTATCCGCTTCCCAGAAATATTTTTTTATGTTTTCTGGTATCCTTTTCATAGCTTCATTATACCAAAAACCACCAAAAAAATCCAGCTTTAAGCTGGATTTTAACTAGCCCCTAGTCGCTATTGGCTAGTCGCTATTTTTTCATCCCCGCTTTCTTTTCCAAAACCTCAACCCGCTTCTGCAGCTCAACTAGTTCAAAGCGATAAGCAACATTATCCAGCCGTAATTTAATATCTTCGTGTTCGCGAGTATTATTTTCAGATAAAATCTTTAAATTATTTTCTATTCTATTGGTATCGGCTTTCATAGCCATTTTGTCTTCCAGACCGCTAAAACCCCGCTGCACCATGCCGGCTAAATCTTCCATTGTAATTTTTTTGTTCTTCTTTGCCATACCCATATTTTACCCCTTATAAAACCCTTGTCAAATCCGCCTCCCCCGCCTTGTTTACCTGTTCACCTGTTAACTTGTTCCCCCCTTCATCTCCGGCATCTTAACAAAGAAAGTAGACCCTTTATCTTCTCCTGGGCTCTCGGCCCAAACCTCCCCCTTTTGCGCTTCTATTAGCTGCTTGGCCACATAGAGCCCGATGCCCGCGCCTTCGGTGTAATAGCGGGGCGCTTCAGTGCCGCGCACAAACTTCTGGAATAAATTAGCCAGCTCGCTCTTTTTCATTCCCATGCCCGTATCCTTCACCGACATTTGCACGTTCCCGTCAACGCGCTCCAAAATCACGTCCACCGCTCCCTGCGGCGTATATTTTATGGCATTGTCAATTAAGTTCATCACGACTTGACGCAATTTTTGCTCATCGGCCCAGACCCAGATATTCTCATCCGGCGTGCGCCACTTAAACTTCAGTTTTTTCTTCTCGGCCGGCGGCGTCAGTTCTTCAACTACGCTGCGCACCATCGCGTCAAAATCAACTTTGGCAAAATTGTATTCCATTCCCCCGCCTTCCATGTGAGATAAATCCAGCAAATCATTCACCAGCCGCACCAGCCGTTCAGTGCTCTCAAAAATCTTCTCCAGCTTATCGCGCACCACGTTCGTCACCCGGCCATAGCTGCCTTCCAAAATCATGGAAGTGAAACCCTTAATCGCGGTTAGCGGCGTGCGCAATTGGTGCGAAGCAATGGAAATAAAGTCGCTCTTGGCTTTGTCCAGTTTTTGCAATTCAACGTTCGCCTCTTTAAGCTGCTTGGTCTGCCGTTCCACTTCTTTTTGCAACGTCACGGAAAAGCCCCGCGTTTCGCCGTAAAGCTGGGCGTTTTTAATGGCAATCGCGGCCTGCGAAGCAACGGTTTCCAGCGTCCGTAAATCCTCGTCGTTGAACATGTCACCCGATTCTTTATTCCCCAACACCATCACCCCCAGCATCTCGTCTTTAATATTAAGCGGCACAACCACCGCCGCGCCCAGACCCATCAGCGTATCAATCATCTCTTTGTGTCGCTCATAGGCGACGCTTTTAATTTCTTCAACGACTACGATTTTTGATTTTTTAATATACTCCTCCTGCAAAATTTTATCGCCCGAAAAAATCTTCCGGTCGCCCAGCAAAAAGCCGCTGTTGAACTGCACCGCGTACTGCCCGCTGACGGCGTCGTAATTTAAAACACCCACGGCCTTGGTGTGGAAAGTGCCGATTAGGGTGCGGGAGATAAAATTATAAACCTCCGTCACGTCCAGCGTAGAACGCAACCCATCGCTTAGCTTGGTGATAACTTCGCGGACGTCATACAGCGAAGAGAAAAAATACTTATTGGCGATGCGATAATAGTAATCCCTGGTAGGCGAGAAAACTGAAACAGCTAAAACCAAAACAGCTAAACTGATTAAGATAAGATATTTAGGAAAATAGAAATCTGTCAAATAAAGAATGGCGGAAGCCGGAATAACAATGGCTAAAACAGAAGAAATGTAAACGAAAGACCGACGCAATGCTAACTTAATATCCATTAAACGGTGGGCAACAATGGCGTAGGCACTTAAAATAACGTAGGAGGAAGCTAAAATATTACAAAAAGGGGGAAAGTTAATATTATACCATAAGAGATAATTAGTAGATCCGCCAGCGAAAGATAGAACCATTCCGGCAAAAATATATTTCATCTGTGACCGCTTAACGCCTGTCACTTTGTTATAATGTTTAATCAATAGGTAAGACGAGTAAATGGCATATCCGAAAAAAAACACAAGATAGTAATGATACAATAACCCAGGAGTTGCCCAAAAACGCATTGAAAATTTTGGCACCATATCGCTTATAAAGTACGGCGAAAATACAAACGAAGCAAAAAAGACCGCTAAAACATAACCAATAGCTATTGTTATTTTCATCGCTCTCTTTTTCGTCAAACCCAACCACGAAGCTACAAAGTGTAAATAGGTGATGGAGCAAAAGCTGGCGCCGATGTGTAATAGTTGAAAAGACAATAATGTCCCTTCCCTTGTTTTGGCTAATGGCCAAAAGACATAAGGGTACGACCAAGCGGCCACCGCCAGACAAAAAAAAGCAAAGGTCTGATTGACCACATTTCGTCTGTCTTTAAAAAACACAAACAGACCCAGCAAAGTACTAGTAACCGCATTAAATAAACTGCTTAGGGCAAAATATAGATACATTAAATCGGATTTTTACAAATGAAAATCCCTGGGCGCTATTTTTTAATTATAGCAAAACCCAGGGATTATTAGAAGCCTAGTTTTTAGACTTCTGGTTTATGGAACATTTATGGAACAACTCCGATCCCGATCTCGTAAAATCTGGTTGGTTCTTCCTGGAAATACCCTTCGTATTTCCAGCCCGCCTCTTCAAATACTCCTTTGAGTTCTCCAAGAGGCGGATACTGCAACTCCCATCCTGCGGTCTCCCGTAAAATATAGGAGCAAAGCAAATCTTCAATTGCCATCTGCTCCAAGAGAGACGCGGCCATCAGCTTTGCTCCTTTACGGAAGTATGGCTTGATAACAGACAGAAGACCCACTCTTTCTCCGCGGGTCAGCCCGCAGAGAATTCCGATGAGTAAACCATAGTCCACGTTTCCGGGATAACGTCTATGGAGCCTCGTCATGCTCTTTTGAACGAAACCCACTTGCTTAATACCGAACTCGTCCTCGAGTTCCCGGCCCTTGATGATGGCGTCCGGGTCGATATCAATACAGTCGATCTGGATCTGCCCGCTGAACTCGGGATGCTGGCGACACATATCGATTCCGTTCCGACCCGGTCCTGACCCGATATCAATCATTAGACACTGGTCCCTATTGGCCAAAACTTCATTAACATGCTCGCAGGCCATGTTTGTTACTGCATAATAACGATTATACAGTGCCCGCCCGCCGGCCTTGCTTTTAAGAAAGTATTCGTCAATAACACCATACACCGGCTCGAAGTGATACATTTTCTCAAGCATAGTAAAAGTGCCGGGATTTTCGGCCAGTGCCGGAATGATTCGGCTGTTGGCCATGAAATACCTCACAACAACTTTATCCCACCCGGCAATATCCTCAGCAATCTTGCCGTTTAAGAATCCGTAGCGAAGCATCTCTGCCACATTTTCCGGTAACCCATTAAACAAAAATTGAGCATCCGGAGTTTCCAGGTGCTTCTGTTTCTCCTGTGGCGAAAGCTGATAGTACCTCAACAGATTGGGACAAATCAGCCTTTTTACTGCCATTGCGTTTTCTGCTAACTTAGCCATCGCTCTTACCTCCTTTTCTATTTTATTTCTATTTTATTTTTAATCTTCTATCCATTTTCCAGCCGTTTGAATTCGTCAGCTGACGAATCTCACAGCTGGGGTAATCTCTCATATATTTAATTATAGCCCCCCCCTCAAAACTTTGTCAAGCATTCTCCGACAAAATTGTGGATAACTGCCATTCTTGAACCTGAAATAGCGTAAAACACAGCCCGACATAATAACCCTATCCTCAACCAAAAAATCCGCCTATTTCAGGCGGCGACACAATGATTTTTTTGTCAAAGAATCCCTAACGCTACTTCGTAATGCTAGCTATTGATTTTTTATTCTTTTTGTTATTGTTTATTTCTTCAGATAATTTTTTATTATGGACAGCTATACTTTGTAATTTATATTGGGGGAAAAGATTTTTTAATTTTGTCTCTATAAAAAATAAATCCACCATTCCCTCTCTTTGCTCATACTCCAATTTTAACTTTTTAACTTTATTGAAAATTAACAAATGAATTAACTCATGAGCAATCGTTTCATTGGCGTTTTTGATGTCTTTTTTGCTGTTTGCACGCAAACTAATTATATTTGGATATTCAAATTGCCCTTGAGGGCCGTACAAAGAAATATAACAAATATATTTATCTTTTATATTAAACCTAAAATCGTTAAAGGCGTTAAAAAAATCCCGCTCAATTTTCTGCCAGTTGTTTTTTATTTTTTCCTGCCTTGTTTGATAATCTTTTTTATTATAAATTTTATTCAGTCCCTCGCTTATTTTTTTAGCAAAGATTCTTTTATTACTTTTATTTTGCCGGTAAATCTCCGCATAAAATTTAGGCAAGACAATAGGAAAATCATTGTCAACAAACCATCGATACTCATTATAGATATCTAATAATTTTTCTCTCTCTTGGTTTTTGGAATATAAAAATCTTAGCATCATGCCTGCATTATAACTTAAAATAAATAAAGTGAAAAATGGCCAAGGTATAATTTATGCTTTTTTACCTTGGCCATCGCGTGAACTATGCGATCAGATAAAATCCGATTCTCGCAATTGTCTTGCAATAGACAAAACTTCGTCCATTGAATTTTCGACTGCGGGAAAGGTGTCTTTAACCGACTGCCCGATTTCTTGCAGATTTTTTTCTCCTGTCATCTGCTTGACGATAAAAGCCCCTATTTCATTAAAAGTTAGAACACCCTTGCCCTGAAAGAAGCCCAGAAAACCGTCGATGTCTTGCCTGATTTTGAACCGACAGTTTATTTTAGGCGCAAACTTGTTGCTCATAATCGCCTCCTTCACTTTGCAGAATAAATTCGTCCGGAGCATACATTCCGCCGTCATAACAAGAAGCTGAACATCCGCCGCCGCAGAAGTTATCGCATTCCTGACACTTTATGGGTAACCATTTTAGAGATCGGAAATGAGCTAATCGCTTAACCCATATTTCGGTTAGAGGAACTTCTAAAATATTGCCGTAGCTTCCTTTGGCGATAGTGCATGAACGGACATTGCCCAAATGGTCGATGTGGCCAAAGCCAGTACCTTGCCAGCAACCAATCACATAATCATGGTACTTAGCAGAAAGTAAGCATAAAGGAAAGGCATCTCCGAAGTTGGCTAAAACGCCCAATTCATTTCGAATCCTTTCTAATTGTGGGAAGACAGACAAGTAATCACATAAGGATAATTTGACTTGTTCCCAATCGGATTTAGCCCGACCGTAAGGAGTTAAACGGCCTACATTTATCTCATTTATCTCTATCCCGCTTGCCTTCAACCACTGACAAATCTCAAAAACTGACTGATAATTGCTCTTGGTTAATGTATAAAGAATGGAGATGCCAATACCGTTTTCTATACAAAACCGCATACCATTGACGGCGGCCTCAAATGATCCGGCTACTTTGGTTATGCTTTCATGAATTTCTTTTGTGCCGTGGAGTGAAATAGCGCCGACGGCAACACGATGATTCATTAACTTTTTGGCTACTTCCGCGCTTATATGAGTGCCATTTGACACAAACGACAAAAAGAAATCCAGCGCGTCAGCATATTCTAATACTTCCTGCCAATATGGATACACAAAAAATTCTCCTCCAAACAACCGAATCTCAAAAACTTCGGCCTCAACAAGCTTATCCAAAATGGACATAACTTGTTTTAGTGAAGGATGGCCCACTTTTTTACATCCCGCTTCAGCATTAAAACAGAACTCACAAGCCAAATCACAAACAGGACTCACTTCAAAATTTACCGAGATAGGCGATTTCAGGATTACCAACTCGTTCATCTTCTTCCTCCTAAAAGTTAGATGCTGGAGGGATGAAATTTTTATTTCATCCCTCCAGCTCGGTTCATATGCTACTTGCAACAGCGACAAGTGCACTCTCCGGCGCATCTCAGCGTAGTCATACGCATCGGCGTAAGCTGCGGGCGAGCACCCTTCAGGACGCTGAATTTCGCCATCACGGCTTTGCTCGGCTTGTTCATAGCATCTGTCCTCCTTTCTATAGATTTTAAAGATCTAATCATTTCTAGCCCCATTTAACATCTTACTCCGCCCCCCCCTCTGTCAAGGTTTCAAAAAATACCACCAAACAAAAAAGAGGCTCAATCGCCTCTTTTTTAAAAACTATCCCTCTTCAGCCGCTTGAATTCGTCAGCTTTGTTGTTAAGCGAACTATAACAATAATCGCATAAACTCGTTAAAATTTCCTTAATTCCCCCATGTAAAAAACCCGCCTTTTGAAGGCGGGTTTTTAAATTCAGCTCAAAATATTGTCATTAAATTGCCCTAATTTCAACGCCGAGTTTATCCTTTATAACGTCTTTTATTTTCCGTACTTCTTCTTTCATAATCACAAATTCCTGTTTAAATCCCTCCTGCGCGGCGACATAACTATCAATCAATTTTTGAACATCGCTAATTTTAGCCCCTAATCTCGTCTCTGTCTCTTTCAATCTTTTCTCCAAAATTCCGTCCACCGCCACGACTAAAACTTGTGAATATTCTTTAAATTTATCGTCTAATTTCTTGTCTAAATATTCCTTTGTCACTAAATCTTGTTCCATAAGATTATTCTATTCTTTCTCAAAGTTAATGTCAACCGCATCTCCTTTGCGCCTGTGGTTTCGGAGTATTCTGTGGTGCGAGGATTACTTAACCCGTCTGTTTTTCTTCTTATCATCCAACCCGCCGAAGATACCGACCAGCAACATAAACAGGGCCGGAATGGCCGCGATGACGAGGATTAAAATTATTATCCCCTTGCCAGTCATAAGTTTACACCTATATCTTGTTAAGCAATCACCGACAATTTACCTACTTGTGGATAATTTTGTTCATTTTCCACTTATCCACAAACCCGCCAAATCCTCTTTATTTAAGCCAAAATCTGCTCTATATTCCTATAATACATCCCTTTCTCTTTTCTTGTCAAGCGCTTCCTGACAGAATATCAATCCTCCCCGCTCTAATCTAAAAACCCGCCTATAGGCGGGTTTTTGATAAAAATACGGTGGAGAATAATATCCGTCAATTCAAACTAAATTCTGTCAATTCTTGCTTGATTTTTTCATCATTAACTTCAAATCCGGACATAAAGATTATCTCCTCTGAATAATTTACATCGGCAATAATTCCAGCCGCTCGGTAGTCAAAATTTCTTTATGCATATCGGGAAAAATAAAGCTTGAAATAATTCACAATTTTGGGGTCGTAATTAATTCTTTTTCTGCTAATTTGCTCACTAAAAATAGCGGCTACTTTTTTAACACTCAAAATTGAAAATAATTCGCGCACATCATCCCAAGTGCCGTAATTCAAAGTATGCTCAACGATAGATTCATCATTGAGCTTATTCAAGTCCTTAGCGTACCAGACAAGATAGGGCCTCTGTTTTATAAATTCTTGGGGGGTCAACATATTAAAAAAATAAAGTTAATAATTACCAGATTAAGCGACTCTCTATCTTTATATAGTATAGCATATTTCACGCTATTTTACCATAGCAATTTTATAAGAATTGCTTGCTCAACCAATAGAGTTCCAAACGAGTTGCCCCAACCAAAAAACCCGCTTGTTTGGCAGGCGAAAGATAATCGGTAATGAATTTCTATTTTCTTTCTTTCAGTTCAATTTCTTCTTTCAATAAATCGAACCTAACAACAAAAATATCAAAGAACCCCCTCTGCCCTAAAACGCCAAAACCATACCTGGCAATATCGTAAGAAAAACCAGCAACGGTTTTGTATTCCCAGCCGCCGATATTTAATTTAACTTCGTGGAAAAAGGCCTCCGCGCTTCCCCGACCCTGAATTCCACCAAAAATTTCTTTTTCTCCACCCCTTATGTCCAATCCCAAAGCTTCTCCAATTTCCGCATCAAAAATACAAAAATCCGCGCCAGAATCCACCAGCGCGGAGTATCTAATAGTTTTATCTTTTGCAATAATTTTAACGGGTATAATCGGCTTTAAAATTGAGCTTCCTAGAATATTTGACTTGCGAGGAAGAGAAAATTTTGAATAGGGAAATTTCATGATTAAAGATTGCCCACATACGGAATAATTTTTGTCGGCACACGAAAAAGAATCGGTTCTTTGAAACCTCTTTTATTGGCCTTATTCATAACCCCCTTAACTGTCTCATCGGCAGCGATAACAGTTCTTTGGTCATTCTTCAGGGCAACCCAAAGGCCTTTGTATTTTTTATAAATTTGCGTCCAGTCTATCGCCATATGGCTCATTTTATTAAACTTCGTGACATCTGTCAATCTTATTTACCATATTTTTGTTTACCCAGCCACTTATTCAATAGCCAATCAATATCCTGTTTTTTGCCCATTGTTTTTTCATCTGGGCAAACATTTTTTCTGTGCTCGGATAGGGCTTTGATTCTAATATGTTGGGTATAATTTTACGATATGGCGCCCAATTTTCCATCACGTTATTAAAAACTTCCGAAACCTGCCAAATGAAATTTTTTGGTTTGCCGGCAATTTTCGTTTCTTCTTTCAAACCGTATTTTTTATCAATGTAATCAAAAAACATAAAGTGCAGCATTTCGTGCGCGATAACCCGATTAGCATAGTTCTTTATTTCATGCTTATACGGAAAAAAGAAAATCTTTGATCCAATGCATCTGGGAAACATATGAAAAATAGAAGCATATCCCCGATAGTTTCCTTTGGGCCAGGGATAATTTTTAAAAATGCGGCTGGCTAGTTTAAAATATTTATGGTTAATTTTTAACCACTCTTTTTCGGTTCTTTTTACTTCGGTCAAAATTTCTCTTTTTCTTTCTTTATAAACTTTCTTCGTATAATCTCTCGAAATTTTATTTTTTTCGCTTATCAAAAATTCTTTATTCAAGATATATCTCAAGTTTTCCGGTAAAAACCAGGTCGCAAAAATTTTTTGCTCCGGAAGCCGACCATATTTAATAAAATCCACCGCATTTTTCATATCAGTCCCTATGCTAACTTTAAATTTTATTTTAGGGTATCGCTTCATTGTTTTAAATATCACTTTTTAGCCACTATTTCAAAAACCCAATGCCAGTGTTCCCCCGCTGGCGGATGATTGGCAAATTTTTTATGCTCTTCCAACTTTATTATCTTAAAGCCCCGCATTAATTCTTTAATTTCTTTCTGACTATAATAATGAATAAATTTATTAATTTTAGGTAAAAAAATCTCGCTAGGCGCAACCTGCAAACCCTTTTGAGTAAAATCAACCAGTTCATCATCCTTGTCACTAAAAATCCTAATAAAAACTACTCCGCCATCATTCAACCAATCCTTTATCTTGGCTAAAATATTGCTGGCGTCTTGCTTCTTAAAAAAGTGCAATACCGAAACAGCCAAGATTAAATCATATTTTTTGGCCGGGACAAAATCCGCTATATCGACATTAATAATTTCTATTCCGTTAATCGATTGCTCCTTTATTCTTTCATGGAGCTTAACCAGAGCTTCTTTATTCAAATCAACGCTGGTTACCTGAAGCTCTTGCTGGGCCAGATGAATAGAATGCCCACCCCCGCCACAACCCAAATCCAAAACACTTCCCCCTTTTTTAACCGAAGTGATAAGCTCATCCAATATATTTTTATCTTCTTCCATATTAAACAAGGGTCTTGTCTAGGAAATTTTGATATAATGTCCTAGAAAGGCCATGAAATACAGCAAATTAAGCAATTATCAAATAAAAAAGATTTTAAAGTGTTTTTGCTTGGAATTAACAGCGGTCCAGACAGC
>Ga0210049_1002192_pt1 | contig 18335 bp, 22 predicted proteins | sample CryGeyCG2014_300_2_FD_183964 | JGI IMG/M metagenome (GOLD analysis project Ga0210049, IMG submission 183964) | Groundwater microbial communities from aquifer - Crystal Geyser CG06_land_8/20/14_3.00 (SPAdes) (version 2) | ecosystem: Environmental > Aquatic > Deep subsurface > Groundwater | place... | reverse complement strand
TATTAAAGCAAAATTGGCATAAAAATTCGCCAACACTTCTTTTTGTTTTAAAATTATCTGGTTATCTTTCATATTCTTCCTATCTGTCAATTTCTCAATTTCTATCTTTTTCTATCTTCCACCCTCCCTCCTCCTAACCCACTTCTATTGATACAGCTTTCCCACCACTTCCTGACTCGGCGGTTCTTGGCCTTTTGGCACTTTTATCTTCTTTTCATTTCCGTTAACTACATAAGAATACTCTTCCCAAATAATTTCATCAGGTTTATATTGATAGATTCCAATATTTTCTTTCTCACCAGCATAAACTCCAGTTGTTACCTTACTCATTGAATTATTAATAATATCTACTATATCTTGAGGTAAAGGATCTTTATTAATTACTCCTTTTTTATTTACCAAATGTGAGGGAATTTCATTTGATTTTAAATTAAGAAAAAGATTGTTAATTTTGGCAATAAAGTTTTTTGTAAAGAAAGGATTAGGCTTCGGTGTTCCGGCAATAAATATCCCTTTAGTAACGAAGTTAACCGTTAAAAAAGCAGTTATTATAACTAATATTATTTTTATTCTGTTTTTCATACTAATTAATATATATCCAAATTGAAGTTCCTCCAAAACAATTTTCAGGACCGCCAATAGCTGTCAAAGGAGGACTATTAACATCGTCTGTATTATTAGATAACTTATAAAACATATAACCTTTAACTTTACCAATAATACAATGAGAAAGTCCAGAAGCAATATCTGTAAGTATTAGAGAAATAGATTCAAAAGGTTTAAGCTCTGTTAACGATTCCTTTTTTCCGTTTTCATCATAAAGTATATAATCTACTGAACTTCTATAAGTTCCTTTTTCGATTAATAAGCTTTCGAGATAAATTGATGTTGTTCTAGCATTAAATACTCTTATCATTGCTTTTTCTTCCAAATTAAATCCAGCTTGGGCATTGTATACTTTAGTTGCCTCGCCTTCATTCCCAACCGCTTTACAGGAAACTTCACTTTTCTCTGTTCTACAGGAATACATACAATCATACTGTGATCCTTTATGATTACATAGACGATAAGCGATGTTTTTTCCTGCTATATCTTTATAAGCAATATGATTATTACCGCAACCTTTTTGTCCTGGGTCTTCAACGAATGTAACTGAGTTTATTATATTTCCAAACTGTATCGTTACTTTTTCTTTTACTAAACATGTTCCTGTAGGAACTGGAATTGAAGGAGATTCTTGTTCTTGTCCAGTGGTTAAATATTGATCAACATTAATTGTTCCAAAATCAGTTATTTTACCATTTTCACAAGATGATGTAAATTCGTTTTTTTTTGTATTTGATTTATCAGTTATTTCTATTTTACAATCAAAAATATCTTTATCGAATTTTTCATATAATACCGGATCTATGTTAGTAGAGGTGTTAAATGAACCATTGTTTTGTATAGAAATAGGAATATTCTGATTAGAAGACCCTGCATTTAATTCTGGTATAGTAAAAAGTAAAGAAAAGTCTTGTTTAAACTTAGTTAAATCAGTTGAATTAATTTCACCTTTTGCTGAAAAAATAATCGCCGCTGGAGCAGTTTCTCCTTTTTCAACACATGTTCCTTTACTACTATTTTCTGTGCATTCTAAGCCTTCATCGCAAGTAAAAGAAGATGTCTTAATATTAGGATCAGGATTTGAATAAGGACCATAACACGGTCCACCCTCTTTACCTATATTTGAGGTCGGAGCAGGCATTGAAGTCGGGGTTGGCAATTCATCTTTACATTTACCCGTTTCTGGATTAGTACTACTATTGACTCCATCCGGACAGTTAATCAGATGTCCTGGCCCGCCTTGAGTACTAATAATAGTTTTATCACACGGTGCACCAGTACATCCATACCAACGATAGCGATATTCTCCATTGCAATAATGAGTATCTACGACACAACAAGCATTGGGATAGCCTGGATGAGTAGCGCATCTATCATCTTCTCCACTTGAACTAGGGCTTTCTGCTTCCATTGCCGGATTTGTAGTTCCATCTTCTGGTTGTCCACCATTTCCATCTTTACCACAAGTATTTCCGTTATAAGTATAACCCAGATCTCCTGCTGTCGATTCATCACAACATTCTTGTGTGTAACATTCTCTAGTTAGATTATCTGCATAGTAATTATTTTGATTACATATATGCTGGTCATCTGGTAAAACATAATTTATTGAACCCCCAACACAATAGTTCCAATTATTAGAAGGTAAACTTGTTTTTGAACACTTATGTATTGGCGTTCCAACTTCTTCTTTATTAGTATCGGGTTCGCATCCACTATATGTTGCCCTTGAATTTGAAGCAAGATTAGTTTTTTTGGAAGTTAAAATATTTGAAGAAGCAAAGCCAATGATGCTCATCACTACCAGTGCCACTATCATAAGCGCCGTTCCGATCTCTGCTTTTTTCATAGGGATTGGGGATTAGGGATTAGTTTATCAACTAACTATTCCCTAATTGTCTATTCCCTAATCCCTATCATATAATGTATATTAATAGTAAAACGAAGTCAATATGGACACACCAAACTGGAAAATCTTTTTAGCCATTTTTTTTTCTCTGCTGATTTTTTTCGGCGGAAATTATCTATATAAAAACTATCAATCAATAAAACCTCCTGATTTTCCCTACTTTAAAAACTTATTTACTTTTAAACTTTTTAACCCAGCCAACAATCAAGCAATGAATCAATGGAATAATGGAAATAATTCTTTTACCCTTCCTACTCCTCCACTCTTGCCAACCAATCGTAGTAGGGGTTTCATTAATGAAACCCCTACATCAACCCTTCGTACAACCGCCCCGGTTGTACAAAGGCCGTCAGCAACCCCCAGACCAACCGCAAAACCTCAGCCAACTGCAACTCCCCGTCCGCAGCCAACTGCCACTCCCGCTCCCCAGCCAATTACTTCAGACGTCCGGCCAGGCACTACCTTGGAAGAAATCTTTGAAGAGGTTAATAAAAGAATCTGCGTCCCTGTAGCGCTTCTGCGGGCGTTTCAGGAAGCAGAAAGTGGAGCCTGGGTTGAATATAACAGTTTTAATCCTGCTCCTTATAATACTTACGGTTGGTGGAAAACAACTGGCCCTGATCCTTGTAAAGGGGTTGGATATGATGAGACAACAGGATATACTTTTCCCGATATGGCAGTTCAAAAAAAATGCGCCAATCCGCTTAGTACAAATCCCGGTCAAACAGGAATTTTTTCAATTAACCAGTGGGAGCAAGAAACTAGTAGAAAAAATACGATAGAATTTCTTCCTAATAATATAGACCGCCGGGTGATTTTTGATGCGGCTATTATTTTTGCGTCCGCCACTATAAATCGTGTTGTCGAACCGGAATGTGGCGAAGTCTGGTCGGATGATGTTGTTAATACTGCAGCAGCAAAACACGTAAGCGGTCAATATCCTTGTACGAACACAACATGCGAACAGTATTCCAATGACATTCTTTCGCTTTATAAAAAATATAGATAATTCTCCTATTTGACATTTGAAATTGTTTATATATAATACAAACTATGTCCATCTCTACCAAACCAGTAAGAAAAATATCGCTTGACGACTTACCTGATTTACTAACCATTCGCGAAGTAGCAGAAATTTTACGCATCTCTCCCCTGACCATCAAACGCTGGGGAAAAAAAGGAAAACTACCCGCTATTCGCATTAACTCCCGCGGCGACCGCCGCTACCGCAAAGAGGTCATCCTTCGATTGCTGGGAGTGGAAGAAGAAAGGTAGATTTAAATTCGAAATTCGAATATCGAAATACGAAACAATAATTAATTTATAAATTTAAATTAATAAACTATTGACACTTTCGCATTATTGCACTAAAAATCTTCATTAATTCTGTTGATTCATTTATTAATTCTTTACGTTCAATTTCTAAATTAGAATTATTATTTATATCAACTAATTCTAACCAATATCTGCTTTCTTTAGCTTCTTTACGAGATATTTTAATTCTTAAAATAAAGTCTTTCTTACTTATTGATTCATTAGCTTCGATGTAATTTGCCCCAACCGAACCAGAAGCTCTTACTAATTGTGAAGAATCTTCATAATTATTTAGATTCTTTGGAAGCTTTTTTATAAACTGTCTTACTCTCTTTGCAAATTTAAAAGTTCTTTCTTCAAGGTCGTAATGTTTTTGATTTATTATTTCTGTCATTATAATTTGTTTCGAATTTCGGATTTCGTGCTTCGAATTTATTATAAAGGTTAGTAATATTTTGTCTATAGACAATAACCTACAAGACCTATTTTATGGAGCTTCATAACAACTTAAAAACTCAATATGCCGCTTTACATCTAAAAAGGTGGAGATATTATTTTGCTATGAATTCTTCTGCAGTTATACCGGCTTGATTAATAATACTTTTTAAGGTCCCCGATTTTATTTCCTTATGATGCGGGACAACACAGGTTTTCTTTTTATTTTCATTCCACCAGATTTCATGAGTACCACCGGTCGATCTTCGGAAAACAAAACCAAGTTTACGAAGTTTTTTAATCACTTGCCGATATTTTTGTGGTGAAATTTTCATGGAATTTCTTAGTTGGCAGAAACAATCAAGGGAAAATCTAGTTTAAAATAAGTTGATCTATTTTCTTTGATTTTTTTCAGTTTTAAAGGTATCTCCAATCCTTCTTCTTTATAAAGCTCTATTAAAGATGAAGCTACATAGGAAATTTCATTAATAGCTTCATCAATCGTATCGCCCTGAGCAAAACAATCACTCCAAACTGGACATTTAGCTATAAAAACATCATCTTCATGCTGAATTTCAATAGGAAGCGAATACTCTGCTAAAGTTAGATATTTTTTTGTTCTCATATAAGAAAATTGTACTCCTCCCCTCTCCTAATTTCAACGCCAAATCAATTTAACAATTTGCTATAGACTACTTGTCCCTCGAATATCAACAAAACTCTCTCAATATGCTAGTTTACAGATGAAGAGGTGGAAAATTTTTTCTTATAAATTTGAGAAAGTCTCTAAAAATCGTTTCCAAATCTAATTTTTTACCAATCTTAAATGGAGCGGACGTAACTTTTTCGTAGCTTTTATCATGAAAATGGATAGGAAATGAGCTTACTTTTTTCCATTTTTGATCCGGAATATTATCCAATCTATAGATTGTCTTATCAAGATGCTGCCTCTCCCAATGCAAAGAAAAACGGATGACTTTTGCCGCGGTTGTAAAGAAAAAATCAATAAAACTTTTATCCTTAAGATAAATTCTAAGTTTATGATTTAAATCCTGAGTAGATAAGACTAAGTCCGAAAATTCAATTTCGGCAATTCGAGCAAATTTTGCAAATTTTTCCATATATCCGCTTTGTTTATAGAAAGACTCTCAGTCTCTTTTTCCAACTCTTTTTTTTGACTAATTAGAAAATCAAAAACAAAAAGGTCTTCTTCAACTTTTTTTTCCGTTACTTTACCCTTAGAAATAAAGGAATCAAGCTCATCAACGCTTTTCACTCCATATTTTGATGCCAACCTAAAAATCTCCGCCTCAACCAAACGAAGTTTTTCAATTAAAACAATGGCTCGACTTTTATCTTTGTCTGACATATAAGAAAATTGTACTCCTCCCCTCTCCTAATTTCAACGCCAAATCAACTCAAGTATTTTGCTATAGATTACCTGCCCCTCGAATAACAAGAAAACTCTCTCAATATGCCAGTTTACAGATGAAGAGGTGGAGATAGATAAGAAGACTAAATATTCTTTTTCCTCTTGACATTATTATTTTTATTTCTTATACTTGTAATAATTTATATTACAATTTATTACAATAATATGAGAAGCGTTGTTAATATTTCCCTACCATTTTCTTTTAATCAAGTAATTGAAGAGGCTGTGGAACAGGGTCGATATGCTAGCAAAAGTGAATTTTTTCGCGATCTCCTTCGCGCTTGGATGGAAGGCCGGCTTTTGAACAGTCTTAAAAACAGTCGCCAAGAAATAAAATCCGGAAAAGGAAAACTTTTGAAATCTCTTCGTGATTTGAGATGATAATATTTGAATTTATTAAGAAAGACGAAGTCTGGTTTTTATCAGTTGGCACCCATGGTACCTGACTTTCGCAAATTAGTGTCCTGATTCTAGTTTTTGCAATAAATTGTGGATATCTTTAGGAATTTCCGGTTCTGCAGAGTATTCTGAGCCGTTAATAACGATTGTGCCAGAACGAATTGGTCGAAGGAGATTAACAATTTGTTTAATGCTTACTCCTGTTAGTTGCTTTATCCGCCGGGAAACAGCTAAGCTAGTAAAAACAATTGTCAGATGGGCTTCAATCGCATCTCGTTTGTGGAGAAAAATTGGTCTGGCCTTAAGATCAGATTTCGCCATTCTGAAACTTGCTTCCACTTCAAATAACTGATGATAGGCGTTAATAATTTCCTGAGGGGGAAGATTTAAATTGGTAACGTAACCTTTGATACCTGCCAAAGCGTAAGCTTTGTCAATAAGACTCTGGTTTAAAGTTTTTCGCTCGCTTGTCAGAGAAACAAAACGGTTTCGCTTTACCGGAGCTATTCCGTTAACCATTCTTTTGGCTTTGGCAATTTGTGTCTCAATATTTTTAATATCCAAGCGGGCTCTTTTTTCTCGGTACTGGTAAATAATTCTGTAATCACCTTTTTGAGTAGTAATAATCTGATTATCAGTTAAAGTTTTTTGTTTTTGAAACTGGGCAATATCGTAGGGAATCTTTGTAAGACGAGAACCAACAATAAAGTGATAATCATTATCAGTTAATGATTCCAAATTTGTTCGGCTTAACATGGCGGCGTCAGCCACCACGGTAATTTTTTTCAAATGATGTTCTCTCTGAAATTCTTCAAGAACAGGAATAATTGTTTTAGTTTCTGCTGTATTGCCTTCAAAACTTTGGAGCCCCAACGGAAATCCAAACTGGTCGACTAAAAGTCCGATTACAATTTGTGGCTCGAGTCTTCGTTCTTTTGATAATCCAGGTTTACGGTAGGAATCTTCTTCTTGGACTTCAAAATATAGGGTGGTGACGTCATACAAAACCAAATTGAGATTTTGACTGGTCACATGGTTAAAACAAAGTTGACTGATGATTTTACGGTAAGTACCCGTAAACTATCCAATTTAGAAGTTGGTTCAACAATTCTGGCAATACAAAGATTGGCAAAATCAGGATCTTCGAGTTGAGAAAAACCTAATTTTTGATACTGCCGGTTTAAAATCTGAAAGAGAAAACTGGAAGACGACCGTCTTAATCTAATTTGTAATTTGTTCCCCTGATTGGGGAATAAAAACATCTGATTACCCCGTAATCGTTCTTTAGCTAAGGAGATTAACGTTTCCAGCTCTTGGAAACTGTGAGCGCTTCCCAAATGTTCTAACTTTATCAGTTGACCGGCAACCTTATGAGCAATTTGTACTGCCGTTGCTCCACTTTTAGTTTTGACTTTTCTGATAAAGGCCACGAAAACATTTTAACTCAATTGTGCCTGTTAGTGTCCTGAAATTTAAATAATTGAAGCTAATTTATGGAGAAAATATAGTTTTTGCGAAAGTCAGGTATAACCATATAACAATGTTTTTCTTTTGTCTATAGACTATAGTCTACAAAAAGAAGAAAGACTACCATTTGTTAAACAGGTTGAGGTGGGGCTAAAGGCTGAGATTCTCTTGATGGAGGTACGGGTTCGGGTCTTTTCGCTATTATGTTTCTTCTTTCAAGATTTTTAACGAATTTATTGATGAAATCTTTTGACCAATTCCAGCTTCTAGTAAAAAAACTTTTTATTCGTTTGACTAAACCAATTCTTCTCTGTTGAGGTTCTGGTTGACCATCTGCGTTTTCTGGAACCACTTTATCCGGATCCAGACCTTGTTCAACTGCTGCTTGCTGAAGCTGTTCTTTTAGTTCTTTTAGATAATCTTGGTCTGGACCTAGTGACGTTGTAGTAGATACTGGTTCTTTTGCTTGAGCTTTTAATTCATATAAATGATCTCCTAATGGTGTAAAATCTTTAGGATGTAATTCATTTTTGACAACAGGCGGGACTAACATTTCTGGAGTTGGTGTTGCATCAAGCATATATTATTAATTTTTTTTCATAATCTCTTCAAGTTTAGATCTGACTCTCGATAGATCTGTTTGTTCGACGTTTTTATAGAATTCCAGGTCCATTTCTTTTTCTGTCTCTTGTTTTATTTTTGTGTAGAAACTCTTGTCAGTGGGAAGATGTTCTTTTATCACCTTTTTCAAAGCAATCTCGATATTGCGATTCAATTTTAATTTATAGATCGCGTTGTACATCTCCCAAATGACGTTTTCTATAACGAATTTTTGGTCTGGATTGAATTTATCGAATCCGTCGACGATCCGGTTTTTAAATTCTTGATCAAACGGTAACGATTTTAGGATATCCAAAGTCGTTAAGACCATAATAACAAAATTAATTTATAATCATGAGCCTGTGGCATTGGCTTTTACTATTAAACCTAGTTGATCGTTTCTCTCGCCATCTCCATTGAGAATATTTCTTATCATTGTCTGGAAATCAAATTTATTATATGAATTATCTTTGATAGCGGCCTGAAGTGCGGTTAAACTGGCAGTTAAATCCGTGGTTGTTGGCAGAGTGATGCCTGCTTCAGCTAAACTATCGCGTATATATTCTGATAGCTCCGAAGGAGGTAAGGTTTTAACAATCTTTTGTGCATAAGCGCTTCGATCATCTCTTTCTCTATAACCAAAAATCATATCCATCATATTCCAATATCCTGTCAAGGTTGGTTCACCATTTATAGCAGCTTTTTCAGCGGCGGTAAAAGCATTGTTATCAGCAGATATAGGATCAGGGCTAAAATAGGTTTCAGATCTGCGCATTACATCAAGAATCTGTTGATAAGTTTTTCCTGTTCTTTCCATAGCATCAGTTATACAGATTAAAATATCGACATCGGTTGCAAAAGTAAGGGATTCTTTCCTTTTGGTCAGCGCTTTTATTTGAACGTCAAGATCATCTAGTTTGGCTCTGACTACTGCGTTATGGCGAAGTATTATTCTATTTCTCGCCTCGAAAATAACATCGTCAAGTTTTTTCAGGTTGGCTAGGTTGGTATTGTTAGCAAGAGTATTTTCCCAACCCTTAGTATTATCTGCTACCCAAATTTGGTGGATACGATGAATCAACCTCTGTCTTGACATGTTTCTCAATTCAGCAGGAGTTAACCCCCATGGGTTAGTACCAATATTTGTTAAATCACCATAGTCTTTATCTCTTTGTTCTTTTTTCTCGTCGAAACCTTCCTCGAACCGGGCTTTGGCTTCGGCAATGGCATTAATGACCATCGCCCTTTTATCCTGATCAAAGTTATGAGCTTCAGTCCACCTACCCTTATGACTCTTAACCGAAAGGGAATTTATCCTTGCCATTATTTCATCGATGGTCAAATTCCTTAAATTTGATTCGTCAATACCCCATACGGTTATAGTGGTGAAATCACTCTCCATTGCGGATAAATTTTCTTTTGCCTTACTGCAGATAGGATCTTCTTTTTCTTTTTTTGCTTTATCAGCCGCGTCTATTCTTTCTTTTATCTCCTTCAGTTTGGCTATTTTAGTTCTGATTTTTTCCTCTTCAGCAGTTAATTCATCTTCTTCTCTTTTGAATTCAGCATCAACTGTTTTCTCGCCTCTTTGGTATCTACGATCTATCCAGTCAGCCGTTTCGCTCTGCCTTTGTTTAGCAGGTAATGCATTAATCTGTGCGACTTCTGCATCAATCGAGGCTTTTACTTTGTCTTCTTCTTCAGTATATCTTATTTTTTTTCTTCTTCTCAGATCTTCCCATATTTCTTTAAAAGAATGTGAATCGGTACTTTTTGTTGATATTAAATCTTCATATGTTTTAATTGCTAATTCAATTGGACCAGCAGAAAAATCATCAGGATATGTCGTTTCGTATTCCTGTTTGGCTTTTTCAAATTTAGTAAGTTCTGCATCGTAGGCATTCACCGGAGCGAATTCCCCTGTCTCTAATTCAGTTTTTTGTTTTGTTAATTCGTCTATTCTTCTTGTTTCCGGAGCAATCAAATCTTTTCTTAAAGTGCTTTCAGGATTTTGCAAATCAACGATTCTTCTTCGATTTCTTGATACAAAAGCGCTATTAGCTTCTCCATCAACGGTTTTTATCAAATAATCCCTTATTATTTCCGTCATTGCCTGTTGTCTTGCCGCCATATAGTCACGGATATTTTCTTCTATACTCTTACCGGTGCGGCTGGGATCATTTGGTTTATATATCTCCATTATTCTCGCTGACCAAACACTTCCGGTTTGCTCTGGGGAAGGTAATCCTTTATACAAGAACTCTTCAGGCAGGGAATCCAAAACTTCAGGAAGCACGCCCGCTTCTTTATAAAACTGAGCCCTGGCTAATAAACCTTGATAAATCTCATTCTTTGTCACGTTAGCTGATAGGCTCTCGATAGTTCTTCCACCCGGGCCTCCTGAAATGACTTCTATTCCGGTTCCCGCGGCATTGACCTTAAAGTCATCTAAATCTATACCTATTACTTTTTTCAAATATAGTTTCTGCTCGGCTGAACCGTTTTTAAGGACATTAAACGTCTGAACGCACTGTTTCAAATCTATGATCACTCCGTTTCTTAAAGAATATGCGGCGCCTTCGACGATCCCGCCTGCTGCTTCGGCTCCGACAATAATTCCTGCTCCAACAGGACTACCCGCAGCGGCAATACCACCGGCTAAACTAGTGGCTCCTCCATAACCAGCTAGATGAGCTAGTAGGTTTTTACCTTTTGTCCATGTTGTTGCCGGCCGGCCACCTGCTCTTAATGCTGGTTCTTTAAGCCATGGAAAAAATCTTTCAGACAATTGATGCCTTAACCATCCTTGATCTTCATGAAGATACATGGTGTGAGGGTCAATCATATATTGACGAACAGAATCCGGATTGATATTCGCTACTAATCCGCTAGCAAATATCTTTAAGCCGGTATCGTGTTCAAGTAGTTGAATTGCTGTTTGCCAACCGGCTTCGGTTTCCAAAAAATTCCTTACCAACATCTCATCCACTTTACCATCCTTAGTTAATGCTTGAATCAAATCGGCTTCCAGCGGAAAATCTTTTAGAATTTGAGGCGTAGATATACCTTCGGTAGAACCGACCAATTTACCAATATGTTTCGTCAAGAATTGCGTCATTTGATCTCTCATTTCGGCGCTAAACTGGATGTCTTTTTTTTCTTGCCCTAGCTCTTTTTTTCGCCAATTTTTTGTTTCAACACCAGTACTTTCTACTCGGAAAAACTTTGATCGACTGAATGTTGGGCTCTTTTCTGGAACTTTTTGCGGTTGAGTTGAGGCATTAACACCTGCTTGTTGAAATAAAGCATCAGTTCCTGTGGCGGCTTTTGTACCGGCAACTTTCTGCGGAAGATTATCCAATACATCCAAGGTTTGACTTGATACTTCTCGAGTCTGAGGTCCGTCTAACATATATAAATAAATAATATTGGAATTATCAAACAAATTCAAGTATCATTAATAATATATGTTAGATGGACCAATGACCGAAGCTATGTTAGATGGACCAATGACCGAAGCTGTATCTCAACCCGTACAACTGGAACAAGAATCTCCACCACAAGTGCTACCGGCGTCAGTACCGGAAACTCAACCACAAGACACTCCTAAACAAACGGAGGCAGGAAGCACTGCAGACGAAATTAGCCTGAATCCAGATGCGGCAGAAAAAGTAGGTGTAACTCTGTTAATGCAAAAGGCAGAGGCGACTTATCAACGATATCTAAATCTGACTCCACAGGAACAAAGTAAATTTTTAAAAGATCCCAATAATGCTCGATTGGTTAATTTACGGGCGATTCAATCATTAGAGCAACGATCACTTGATGCCGCCAACGAAAAAAATGCATCCAACAATGCTGAATATCAAATATTAGCAACAAAGAATATAATAATTACAGACTGGGCCGGACACCATCTAAGAGTTATTTCTGTAACAAATGTTGTCGGAGACTCTTTCGATCTGAAAGTAGAAGACGCCACAAGCCCGGGAAACCCACAGAGATTTTCTGAAAGAAATAAAGGTCAATTGATTTCCAGAAGCGATCTGATTAAAGCCTGTATCGTCCAAGATATCGCTCCCAATATCGATTCATTTCCCGAAGACCAACGTCCTCTCGTTCAGGCTTATGTCGATGCTGTAAGCGGCAATCCTCCGACTTCGGAAATAAAATTTGATCGGATGAAATTAAAAGAGGCGCTTGAAGCGGCCGGTATTTTAACAGTCGATGATATAAGAAAGTTTCTTGAAAGAATGTTCCCTCAAACACCAATTCCTAAAGATCAACAAGATACTAAAGTACTTGAAGCTGCTAACGAACGTAATGCAAAAAGAGTGGCTGAACTGTTAAAACCTTTTGAAGATAATGGATATATAGTCGATAATCCACGACAAATTATTACCTTATTTTCTGAACTAGGAGTTAATGCGGTCAGTTTAAGTGAAACCCAAAATCAAGCTGCCCAAGAAGTAATTAGATTAAAACTTCTTCTTGAAGCTAATAAAAAGAAAATTGGTGACACTATCACTATGACTATTGAAGGTAAACCTCATACTGTTAAGCTAACTAATGAAATATATAGGCAATGGGAAGTACAAAGAGTTCTGGCCGAAACTGAGAGTTTGGTTTGTCTTGACACAATCAAAGCCTTTAAAGAAGGATTTCTTAAAGATTATTTTGACCAATTAAACGCTGGTACTTTGTCACCAGAAGATGGTCAACTAGTAGTAGAGTTATTCCGTAGCGGCGAGATTGCCAAACCGCCTGATATTAAAACAGCGACCGATGAACAATCTCGGGATAGACTAGAAAAGCTACAAAAAATATGGGATAGACAAGAAATTTTAAGAAAGAGCAAGAAAGGTTTGTTGACAGGAGGTTTCAGCATTCTTGGATTATTAGGTGCTCTTGGTTTATTAGCAAGTAAAGAGAAACATGCTTAATTTAAAATCAAGACTTTATTTCTTTTAACTTCCTTGCCGCCTCTTTCGCCTCCACACTGTTTACCATTATCTCCGTCAACAGCTCAAATCCGGCTCGTTCCATAAACCATGGAATAAGGAAAATTAGGCAGAAATTAGCTTTTAAGCTACCGCTTCAAACAGAATTCTTTTGATTAAAGTCTGATAAGGAATATCATTCTGGTGGGCTTTTATTTTTAAACGATCTACCAAGGTATTCGGCAGTCTTATGGTGATAGGTCTGCTTGTTAATTTTAGATTTGGGAACTGCCAGTTTTCAAGATCTGAATAGTCGACATATTCTGTTGAATCGACTTTCTGCCAAAATTTCCTTTCTTCAACCTCTGATTTGAAATACGGAATTTTTTTAAGTTTTTTCATAGTTTCTTTTTTCTTTTATATTGGCCATTCTGGCCGAAATAATTCTAATTTTATTTTTTCTTCTGGTAAAAACAATAAATAAAATATTTTTTGTTAAATTTTTTCCTAAAGCAATCTGTCTTTCTTCTTTTTGAGAATGTTTAAAATCTTTTTTAACTTTTAATCTTTCATCCAAAAAAGCTTCTTCTGCTTGATTTGGCGTAATTCCATGCTTTTCATAATTTTTATCAATATTTCCTTTATCCCATTCAAATTCTATTATACTCTCCTGCTTTACCATGTACATATATTATAAATACAATAAAATAAATGTCAATAGGTAGAAATTACTTAATCTCTCTCAATTTCTTGGCCGCTTCCCTCGCCTCCACGCTATTTACCATAATCCCCGTCGACAGCTCAAATCCGGCTCGCTCCATAAAACGAGGAATGATGCGCAGATACCAAGAGTCGTATGGATAGATATAAAAATTATACCCAAACGCTTTCTTTGCATAATGAGAATTATTAGTGTGGATTTTTTTTAGTTTGATAATTGATGATTGAAGAATCTTTGCTAAATCCTTTATCTGTGTTTCGTTTATATTTTTAAAATTTGTAATTTGTAATTCATTTGTCATTTGTAATTTGTCATTTGTAATTTTTGTTATCCACAGTTCATATGCCCATTCCGAATATTCCGGACAGTAACTGACAAACTCTTCAATCTGTTCAACAATATTGACTACTGGTTGAACGGCTAATGTTTTGGTTGGAATATCATTTGGAACCAGAGAAAGTTGCGAGTGAGGATGTATTAATGAAGCCCCGCTGACTAAAGAACAGTTATGAAAGATAAAAACCTTGCCTTTGTCTTTTAAAAAATTAAAACGATTAATATAAGTTTTGATAATATTTTCTACTTGATCAAGAGAAAAATCCTCGATATTTTTTTCATGTTCAGGCGAATGGATAATTACTTCGTGAATTTCTGTGATTGGAAACAAATTAGGAACGACTCTTATCTGCCAACCAGGTTTATTGGCTTCTCCTCCGCCGATACGATAGATTTCAGGCGGAGTATCAGCTTCGTTTCCCGGACAAAAAGGACAACGAAATGGCTTACCATCCATGCCTGTACGGACTAATCTTTTTGGATTACTAACCATCCAGTGAGTTTTAGTAGAGTCAGAAATATAATTAGGCATAATTAAGAATTTTTATTTTGAATTTTTTATTTTTCAATGAATATTAAGTTTTAAGTTTGAAAACTAAGACATTGAAAATTCAATGAAAATTGAAAACTGAAAATTGAAAATTAATAATTTTTAATAGTTATATAAACTATAACAAAAAATTAACTATAATAATAACTATGATTTTAATTGTGGGTTTGGGAAACCCAGGAAAAAAGTATCTAAATAATCGGCATAACGTCGGTTTTCAATTCATTAATTATCTAATTGAAAACCTTCAAATCCAAAGCTCCAAATCCCAAGATTCAAATAAATTTCAAATTTCAAATTTCAAATTCTATAAAACCGACTGCTTTATGAATCAATCAGGAATCTTTGTCAAAAAACTCATTGGTAATTGTAAATTGAAAATTGAAAATTTAGTCATCATCCATGATGACTTAGATATTCCTTTAGGCAAATTCCATATTCAGTTTACGGTTGGTCCGCGCCTCCATAACGGTCTAGAATCAATTGAACAACAGCTAAAAAGCAAAGATTTCTGGAGAGTAAGAATTGGTGTTGATAATCGTCAACCAAAAAACAAGATCCCAGGTGAAGCTTATGTCTTAAAAAACTTTTTACCTAAAGAAAAACAACTTTTACAAACAGAAATTTTCCCTAAACTCCTTTCCCAACTAAAAACTCAGTTTTTATAACTTTTTTAATAACTCTTTGACGCTGATTTTTAAGGCTTTAGTGATTTTATGAAGAAATTTTATCGACGGATTAGCCTTACCTTCTTCCACTTCGGCTAAATAACTACGGTCAACATCAGATAAGGTAGCCAGTTTATATTGAGAAAGTTTTTGTTTTTTTCGACTAGAAACAATGTTCTCTCCCAATCTCTTATAGTAGAAGTTTCCTCGCATATTGAGGAATGATATTAAAATCTTTCTCTTATTTCAGTTGGTTATAACCTACAAAGTTGATATTTTAGAAGATAACAACAATATTTTTTCTCTCATATACCATATCGTTTATATCCAACATCTTTATAAATATTTAAACATCTTTGTCAAGCGAGTTTTCAAAATTTTAGCGATTTTGCACAGCGATCTCAGTGAAGGATTAGCTCTTCCTTTCTCAATCCTCGATAAATAGGTACGATCAATGCCACATCTAAATGCCATTTCTTCTTGCGACAGTTTCATCTTATACCTCTTCCTGGTAATATAGTGTCCTAACCGTTCATAGATGAAATGTCCGTGCATATAATTTAAAGTCATAAAGTCGTAAAGTCGAAAGTCTGTAAAGAAAAATACCTCTCTACAGATAGTAAGCTTTATGACTTTATAGACTTTATAAACCTTATGAACTCTTTTGTCTATGGACTATAACCTACAAAAGTATGGAAATAGGGCGAAGAGGCGGGAAAAAATTAACGATATACCCTGTCGTATATAATCAACACTTTTTAGTTTTAAGTTGATTTTTAAAAAAAGATGATATAATTTCTCAAAAGATATGAAAGTGCTTTACCTGTACATGTTTCCATTATGGGGCAACGGATCAGGAAATTGGTTAAGAAGATTGGTTAGGAATCTTAAGAAACACTATCCTGATCATTTTGAAGCCTTAATTGTGGCTCCGGAAAGAAGAAAAATGCCCGGAGCAAAAATCAGATCTCTCAAACCGCCAAAGATGGGAGTTTTTGTCGGCAACCCTGAACTACCTAATGAAAAAAAATATTCAAAAATGTCCAACCAAGACCATATTAAGATATATAACTATTATCTCCTGCAAACTGCCAAAGTAATTGAAAAATTTAAACCAAATCTTATCCACTGTTTCCATACGGCTTTTCTTCCGCCAATCGCCAGACAGTTGGCGAATCTTTACAGAATTCCCTATTTAATTACCACTCATGGCAGCGACCTTTATTATTTTAAAGAGGACGGGCGTTGGAAATCACTGGTGAGAGATGCATCTACAAGAGCAAAATTTATTACTGCCAACAGCAACTTTACCCGCCAGTGGTATCTTGATATGTTTGGCCATGATTTATATAAAAAAATGAAAACCATTCCCGCTGGCATCGGTTATGACACAGACTTTAATAAAGACGTTTCCTGGATTGACAAAAAATATAATTTTAAATACGATAAAATGGTGCTTTTCACCGGAAGATTGACCGAACACAAAGGTGTTGAATATCTCATTAAAGCGGCTCGGCAAATCAAGGCGGAGATCGTCATCGCCGGCGACGGACCGGAAAAGAAATATCTAGAAAGCTTAATAACTAAATATAAACTAACTAATATCCATATGGTCGGCTACTTCTCAAGCAGACTTGATACCATTAACGATTTCTATCTTCGCGCCGATGTCTACGTCGCTCCTTCAGTCTGGAATGAACCTCTAGGATTAGTAATTCTTGAAGCCATGTCTCATAAAACTCCTGTCGTTGTCTCTCGAAAGGGAGGAGTAACCACTATTGTTAAAGACGGCGTCAATGGCTTTTTAATCAGACCCCGCTCGCCGGCTCTTATTGCCGAGAAAGTTAATCTTCTTTTTAACGACGATAAATTAAGATGGAAGATGGGAGATAAAGCTTACAAAACCGTCATGGAAAAATTCAACTGGGAAAAAATCGCTACCAAATTTTATCATCTCTACGAAAAATCTCTGTAAAAACCAAAGCCCAACAACGGAAAAAATCATGTAAAATGATTCTATGAAGATCTTGCTTGTTTCTCTTTTGAAAAGGAAGGTTTCTCCAGATATGCTGGCTTCAAGACCTCGTGTAATCTATGAAATTGTCAATGGTCTGGTGAAAAAAGGTCATAAAATTAGTCTTTTGGGAACTGGTGATAGTTATATACCAGGTGTAAAAATTATTCCGGTTATTGAAAAAGGTTTTGTCGATATGCCGGTCTTTGAAAATCCTTTTTATGCCGAGACCGCCTATCTGGTTAAATTAGCCAAAAAAATCGAAGAAATCGGGCCGAACTTTGATATCATCCATAATCACACCTATCCGGAATTTATCAATCTTCTCATCAGTAATCAGGTTAAAACGCCGATCGTTTCCACCATTCACGCCCAATACTTTCCAGAATTAGACGAAGTCTTGAGTTTATTTCCTAATACTTATTTGATATCGATTTCTCAGGTCCATCGACAACTTTTCAAAAAAGCGAAAATTTATAAAGTAATTTACAACGGCATCGATACCAATATTTATTCTTATCAGGAAAAAAAAGATGATTATTTATTATGGCTCGGCCGGCTGTCAAAAGCAAAAAACCCTGATGGAAGTTTTATGGATCCAAAAGGAATCAGATGGGCAATTAAACTGGCGCAAGAAACCGGATCCAAATTAATGTTGGGCGGCAACGTCGAAGACATGAATTTTTATAATCAAGATGTCAAACCAAATCTTAACGATAAAATTAAATGGCTGAGCCCGATTTCTTCAGAGTTGACATTAACTAAACTAGAAGTCGCTAAGTTGATGCAAAATGCCCGTGCTTTTTTAATGACCATCAACTGGTATGAACCATTCGGCCTGGTAATGGCCGAGGCTGGAAGTTGTGGCACGCCGGTTATTGGCTTTGACCGCGGCTCAGTCAAGGAATTAATTGTTGACGGAAAAACCGGATTTGTTGTTAATC
>Ga0210049_1002188_pt1 | contig 18342 bp, 14 predicted proteins | sample CryGeyCG2014_300_2_FD_183964 | JGI IMG/M metagenome (GOLD analysis project Ga0210049, IMG submission 183964) | Groundwater microbial communities from aquifer - Crystal Geyser CG06_land_8/20/14_3.00 (SPAdes) (version 2) | ecosystem: Environmental > Aquatic > Deep subsurface > Groundwater | place... | reverse complement strand
ATCACTTGAATTAAATATTTCTCCCGATTCCAAAACCAAAGAACTATCACTTTTGATATAAGAGGCGGTTGTATTGGTAAAGTTTAAATCATTGGCAATAGAAACATCGCCGCTGGCAGTAAAATTAACGGTATTATTGAAAGTAGACTGGGCCTGGGTAACGGTAAAAATATCACTTCCTGCATAATTAAGATTCAAGATATTGCCAGTCCCATCAACTCTAACATAGAGTCCAGCACTGGAAGCTCCCGTATTCCCATTATTAATAGAAGCAAGATAGTTGGCGCTATTACCAACAAGATCAAGCTGATAAGCAGGAGCAGTTGTTCCGATTCCTACATAAGAAGCAAAGTAAGCAGTCCCGCCAACTCCAAAGTTGCCTGAGGTATATAAAGGATAATTAATATTAGTGGCTCCTACCCCTAAGGTAGTAAATAGTCCTGAGCCATTAACATGCAGATTGTACAAAGGATTAGTTGTTCCTACCCCAAAATTAGCATTTGTTCCCAAGATACTACCATTATCATAGAGAAGGGAATCAGTCAGTATCTTAGAACTTGACCATTTGGAAACAAAACTGGCGGTTCCGGATCCGGTGGTAAAGCCGGCGGTATCACCGATACCAATAAAGGAAGAAGCATGCAGCCCGTCAAGATAATCAGCATTAAGATTGGCAACCATTGTGGTGGAACCGATTCCCAAAGTATTGAAAATACCGGAATTGCCGACATTAATACTACCATTAACATTTAGGGCATAAGCGGCAACCGCAGTGGTGCCGATCCCTACATTGCCACTGGAGGCAACAATAAAGGCTTGAGTATTGCCAATGCCTACCATAAATGGCCCAAAGGGGTTAGTAGTGCCTATTCCTAAATAAGATCCGTCTGCCCAGAGATTGGCTGATTCAAGAATAATATTGCCTGCGTTGTAAGTCCTAAGGGTTAAATCATCCGAATTATAATCCCTGCCTGCTTGAATTGTTAAGGGAGCTATAGAGTTGATATATGAAGAAGTTGTATTGGTAAAGTTTAAATCATTGGCAATAGAAACATCGCCGCTGGCAGTAAAATTAGTGGGAGCATTAAAGACAGCTTGAGTAGGTGAGAAAGTATAAATATCAGACCCCTGGTAATTTAACCTAAGTATTTCCGCTTCACCATCAGATCTGATATATAATCCTCCGGCGGAAGCACCGGTATTGCCATTGCCGATATAGGATAGATAGTTATTAGAGCTTCCTTCAATAGTAAACAAATACGTAGATGCAGTTGTTCCGATTCCTACGTAACCAGTTGGATAATCAATAAAGAAAACTTCAGTATTGCCGATATTAAGACGGGTGTCTTGGATAAGAGCTCCGCCTAATTGAAAATATCTGGTATCAGGATCCAGGGTAATGCCATTGTTTGAATTATAAGTCTCACCGATGCCGGAAGAGTGGGGCTCTACCCAAGTAGCATTGCCGGCCGCATCAGACCGCAGAATATAATTGTTCTGCGCGCCATTGGTCATTGTGAGCTTGGGTGTAGTTAAACCAACTCCAACATTTATCATGCCGTTGAAATTAGCATTGCCCGAAGTATCAACATAAGCCACCATAGTGAAATCGTGATTATAAATAGTTAAGGGATAAGAAGTGACTGGAGCAGAAATTTCCTCATTATACCCTAAAATAATGTCGCCTTCCGCGTCAATTCTTGCCCGTTCATAACCGGCAATACCCACACCCAGTAAAGTACTATTGGCCGGCGGATTGGTGGGGTTAATCAAAACTGAGCCCTCAGTATAAGTAGTATCGGCCGGTTCGTAAGTAAAGGTAACTTGGCCGACATAACTTTGCGCCACACTGGTGTTAATATTGGCAACATAAATATTATTAAACCGCAAGGAGGCAGAGCCTAAATCCGCGCCCAGATCATTGATTGGCAGAATAGCAGTGCTGGTTGCCAGACGGCCGTTGAAAGTAACCGCATCATTGGCAGAACTGCCCAAGCCGATATTGCCGTTTAAAACTGCCGGCCCGTCAACAGTTAAACTTGAACCAACTCCCAAATTGCCGGAAAATAATCCTGCGCCGACAACGTGCAATTCTGAGGTTGGCGTAGAAGTACCGATGCCGACCCAGCTATTAAATACTGCCGTACTGCCGGCAAAAAGATTTCCCTCCACCTTGAGTTTATATCCGCCGGTGATGGCAGTGCCGATGCCGACATTATCAGTTGCAGTGGTTAATCTGACAGTAGTGCCGTCATCAGTCCAGCCGGGATTAAGACCAGTTATCGTTAATTTGTCATTGGTTGCATCAGTAGTCAAAGTAATTCTGTCTCCGGCGGCAAAAGTAAAAGTATCGGTATTGCTGTCTGTCGTAATATCGGACTGGCCGGAAACAGAATAGGTTTTGAAAATGTTTTGAGCAGAGCCGGTATCGGAATTGGTAATGCTTAAACCGGAAACAGAAATGCCAGAGCCGGCGGTTAGAGACAGAGCACCGGTACTGCCGCCTAAAGAAAGAACACCCGAGTTGGTAATAGTCGGGGTTTGGCCGGAACTGACAGAAAGGCCTGAGCCGGCCTTAAGCGAGTAAATTAAATTATCAGCAATAACAGAGTTGGCGGTAAGTTCATTGACATTGAAGGCTTTGGCAAAAGTGACATCATCATAAAAATGCGCCGGCACATTAACACTAAAAACGAAGTCCGGCACTACCGTTTCTTCGCTTAGGACTTTTGTGCCAAGAACTGAAGATTTAGGAACAGGAGAGCGGATTTTATAAAAATCTTTCAAACCGCCGTAGGAGAGCAGGGAAAGACCGGCAATACCGATAATCAGTGCTCCGACCATCAGACTCGGTTTAATATTGTTTGGAAATGACAGATATCTTTCTTTAGGTAAATTTAACCCATTCGGGATCGCCGCGTCCCGATGTTCATCGGGACTCGCGATGACATTGTATTTGTAACTTTGACCAGTTGCGTTGTTTTTTGGCGGGGGATTTTTCTTAAATTCAATCAGCTGGCTTAGAAGATAACGGCGCTGATTGCCGATGGTTCTTTGGGGAACCAGCTGGCCGGCCATATCCCATCTACGAAGCGTTTTAGTAGAAAAACCCAAAAAGTAAGCGGCTTGGGCAACGGTTAGTAGTTTATTTGGCAGGTGATCCATTGAGAATAAATATTTAAATCCGAAATCCGAATATCGAAATTCGAAACAAAATATGCTAAATTCAAATTTTCTAAATTCGAAATGTTTTGAAAATTGAAATTTTGGTCATTTGAATTTGTTTCAGATTTCGTGCTTAGAATTTCGGATTTTTTGCTTTGTTTGTCCAACTATATTGTCCAAGTTTAAGTATGACAGAAAAAAAATAGTTTTGTCAAGCCTTGTTTCAGCCTCAAAAACAGTTATTGACAATCACTTTTAATAGAATGTATAGTTGCATAGATATGTTCTGCCTGTTAAAAAAAATTATTTGCCTGGCGGGTTTGTTTTTTCTTTTTTCTTTTTCTGTTTTCGCCCAGGAAAATCAGGATAAAGTTTCTTCGGGAATAGCGATTTCGGTCAGTGTTGTCGACAGTGAGGTGCAAAACGGGGATATTATTTCTTCGACCCAACAGGGTTATGTTTTAAGCAAGGTCGCTTACGACCCGACTGTTTATGGAGTGGTTTCTAAAAACCCGGCAGTTTCTTTTGAAACCGGAGAATTGCCCAATTCGTATCCGGTGATTAGTTTAGGAAAGATTTATGTTCGGGTAAGCGCGGCCAATGGAAAAATTAAAGAAGGAGATTTGCTGACCACTTCCGAAATTGCCGGGGTGGGTCAGAAGGCATTAGAGGATGGGTTTACCATCGGATCAGCTTTGGGAGATTTTGACAGCGATGATAAAACATCGGTCGGTACAATTTTGGTAAATTTTAAGCCCCAATATAGTGTTGCGATTTCCGGCCGGGGCAGGGGAATAAATTTAATAAAAAATGTTAAGTGGGCCGCTGCCTCACCTTTTTTAAGCCCGTTAACTTCACTCCGATATATACTGGCGGTTGTCTTGACCGCTTCTGCCTTTGTTTTAGGCTTCTGGTATTACGGGAGATTTGCAAAAACAGGAATAGAATCGTTGGGTAGAAACCCGCAGGCGGCGAAAACAATTAGCGTCGGCATACTTTTCAATATTGTCATGACCACGGTGATTATCGGAGCGGGTCTTTTCCTGGCATACCTTATACTGGTATTATAAAAATCGAACACATGTTAATCGACCCAATTTTTTTCTATATTTTCTTAATCACGATTTTCTTTCTGGCTGCGGTTTTAGTAATTGTTGTTTGGACGCAGATTTTGTTTTTTAAAAAGTTTTCCGCGGTCAAAAAAGAAAACTTGCAGTTAAAATCATCTTTGATAAATGAGGAAGCGGAAATACTTAAAAACGCCAGGGAAAAAGGTGAGAGAATCATTACTTCAGCATTGAAGCAGGCCGTTCAGATTGAGAATACTGCCCAAATGAACCAAAAAGAATTCAGCGAGCTTTTAAACAAAGAATTGAATCAGGTCATCAAAAAGTATTCTGATCAGCTTGAGGAAAACAGCCGGAAAGCTCTTTCTTCTTACCAAAAATCGCTTTCAGGACAGATGGAAAAGAATATTAAGAGTTCAAGCGACAGCGCCGAAGATTTTGAGCGTGCCCTGCTTTCCTCAATGGAAGCGGAAATAGAAAAACAAAAAACAGAAAGACTGGTCAGATTGTCAGAACAAATTTTTGGCGTGCTTCAGGATGCTTCAAAAGAAGTTTTAAACCGCTCTTTGAATTTATCAGCTCATGAGGATTTGATTACGGAAGCGCTGGAGAAAGCTAAGAGGAACGGGGGACTGTAACTAATAGCAATGAAGCAATATCTAGAAATTATATATACCAAACCTGAAGCCGACAACTTACTGGCCGAAATAGAGGAGCTGGAAAGAAATTTATTCCGCCTCTCAGGCCGTGTTTCTTTTTCTCCTTTACTTAGTCAGTTGGTGCAGGAGCAGGGAGTGGATCTTAAAATTAAATCGCAGGTAAATGAATTTTTTGAAACACTTAAAAACGAATTATCAAAGCTTGTGGTTTTAGATTTAACCGTGGCGATTAAGCCGTCAGCAGAATTTTTAGCCCGAACCTGTCATTGGTTAAGAGCAGAAATAGATCAAAAGGCGATCTTAGATATAAAAGTGGATCCATCAATTGTTGCCGGAGCCATTATTTCTTTTAAAGGGAAATATCGGGATCTAAGCGTAGGGAAAAAATTAGAAGAATGGTTTGAGGAGAAAAAAGAGGAAATTAATAATAAATTATGAAATCTTTTAACTATTATCTTGATAAAATCGGCGAAATCGGCTATGTTGAGCATGTTACGAAAGACGTGGTCGGCGTATCCGGCCTGCCGTCTGCTAAAACTGAAGAAGTGATTTTTTTTGAATCCGGCCAGATCGGCCAGGTTCTTTTCCTTCATTCTGACGTTGTAGAAGTGCTTCTTTTTGATGAAGCGCCGGTTAAAAGCGGCACCAGAGCAGTAAGAACTGGGGAAAGGCTTTCCATTCCTGTGGGAAAGCAGTATTTGGGGCACTTAATTAACCCGCTCTGTCAGCCGATTAGCAATGTTAGGCTTGTTTCTAAGTCGTTAGAAACCCGTTTTTTAGTTGTTGATCCGTTGGGAATTCAAGAGAGAACTTCTGTTTGCAAACAGCTGGAAACAGGGGTGATACTAGTGGATATACTCATTCCTTTGGGTCACGGACAGCGGGAGCTGGTTATCGGTGATCGGAAAACCGGAAAAACTACTTTTTTACTGCAAACGGTAGTAAATCAAGCAAAAAAGGGCACGATTTGCATTTGGGCGGCTATCGGTAAAAAAAGAGGGGAAATAAAAGAGATTGAAGAATATTTTATCAAAAATAAGGTAATGGATAAAATTGTTATTATGGCTTCCAGCGCTGAGGATGCGACAGGATTGATATATTTGACCCCTTACAGCGCGGTCGGTATGGCGGAATATTTTAAGGAGCAGGGACTGGACACTCTGGTAGTTTTGGATGATTTGACGATTCATGCCAAGTTTTACCGGGAACTGTCGCTCCTTTCCAAAAGATTTCCCGGACGGGAGTCTTATCCGGTGGATGTCTTTTTTACTCATGCCGCTCTTTTGGAAAGAGGAGGCAATTTCCGGCATAATGGCAAAACAGTTTCACTAACGATTTTGCCGATAGCCGAAACAAATGAAGGTGATTTAAGCGGCTATATTCAAACCAATTTAATGTCTATGACCGACGGCCATTTGTATTTTGACAAAGAACTTTTTTCGCGGGGAAGAAGGCCGGCCATAAATCCTTTTTTGTCGGTTACCAGAGTCGGCCGGCAAACCCAAACTTCTTTGTATCGTGAAGTAAGCCAGAGTTTAATGTCTTTTTTGGTTGAGTTTCAGAAAGCAAGCAGTTTTGTTCATTTCGGCGCAGAATTGACTATTGAGGTTAGGGAGCTTTTGGCCAGAGGGGAAAAGATTATTGATTTTTTTGATCACAGTTCTGAGATGCCTATTGTAATAAATCCGGCAATTTTTATTTTATGTTGTTTATGGCAGGATTTTTGGAAAGAAGAACTTTCTGTTTTAAGAGGAAAATGGGATAAAATTATTAAAGACTATGAAACTGATAAGAAATTCCGGGATAAAATAGACGGGATGATTGAGGAGTCCAAAAGCTTTAAAGAGTTGCTGGAGAAGGTGAAGAATTTTTAATTTTTAATTAAAAATTGGATTTATTATTATGAAACCAACTACCGAAATTAACTATCTGACTGACTTGGGCCGGGTTATTAAGGCCTATGAGGAGATTGCCGCCTCCAGAATGCAGAATATCCGCAATGAGGTGGTTAAAAACCGTGAGTTTACCGGTCAATTAAACCGGATTTTTTACACTGTTAAAAATTCTTATAAAAAAGAGCTTGAGAAGTATAAACTTTCCTCAGCGAGAGGGAAGAACGGCAAAACCGCCCGAATTTTTATTGCCGCCAATACCGGTTTGTATGGCGATATGGTTTATCGGATATTCAATTTGTTTTCTGAGGAATTAAAAGAGTCTCCTTCAGATCCGGTTATTGTCGGCCGTTTGGGTAAAACACTTTTTGAGACAACTCATAGGAATCAAACCTTTGCTTATTTTGAAATGCCGGATCGGGAAATGATTTTAACGGAAATAAAAAAAATTGTTGACTATTTGGCGCCTTATGAGACGGTTTTTGTTTATCATGGTCTTTTTAAAAATATTTTAATGCAGGAAGCGGTTTCGACTAATATCAGCGGTGATAGTTTAGCAATTCCTGCCGAGAGATTGCCAACCCGTAGGCTTATTTTTGAACCGGAAATTCCCAAAATTCTGCATTTTTTTGAAACAGAGATTTTTTCCGGGTTGTTGGTGCATGTGATTTTTGAGTCCCAGTTGGCTAAATTTTCCTCAAGAATGGCGGCCTTGGAACAGGCGACGGTGAATATCAAAAAGGAGAACTTACTCGCTAAAATGGAAAATACTTTGTTAAGAAGAAGAGTTTCCGATAAAAAACAGCTGGAAATGATGGCGGGCATGAGCCTGTGGGGGAACTAGTAATTTAAAATTAAAAATTAATAAAGTTTTATCGAGAGTATGAAAGTTAATAAAAACAAACTAAATCAAACAGAAGATTATGGTATTGTCCAATCTATTAATGGCCAGATAGTGGTGGCGGAATTTAGTCAAGAAAAACCCGAGATTAACGAGATTGTTGTTTGGGCGGAAGATCAAAAACTGAAATTGATGGTTTGCGCCTCAAAAAGCCAGACATTATTCTATTTGCTGGCTCTAAGCGATGTCGATGGACTTTGCCGCGGATCAAAACTGATAAATACAAAGAAAAATTTGGAAATTCCTGTTGGTAGGGAGGTTTTGGGACGGATAATCAATGTTTTGGGAGAACCTGATGATGCTAAGGGTCCGATAAAAACCAAAACCTTGAGAAATGTTTTTTCGCCGGCGCCGGACATCGAGAGGCTTGAAACTCAAAAAGAGATCTTAGAACTCGGAATAAAAGCAATTGACTTTTTTTCGCCGATGGTTAAAGGCGGGAGAATCGGCATCTTTGGCGGTGCTGGAGTCGGGAAAACAATACTGCTGACCGAGATAATGCATAATGTGGTTATTTTGGGCAAAACTTCGAATGTTTCTGTTTTTGCCGGTGTTGGGGAGAGGGCAAGAGAAGGCCAGGAATTGTACGAAGTTTTGTCCAGCAATAAAGTTTTGCCCCGGACCTGTTTGGTTTTTGGCGAGATGGGGCGTAATCCGGCAATCAGGTTTTTAACCGGCTTTGGCGCGGCCAGCATTGCGGAACATTTTCGGGATGAGTTAAAATCTGATGTTTTGTTTTTTGTTGACAATGTTTTTAGATTTGCCCAGGCTGGCAATGAGCTTTCAATGCTGATGAACACTATTCCGTCGGAAGGCGGTTACCAAGCCACTCTTGAGCGGGAGGTAGCCTCTTTTCATGGCCGTTTGGTTTCCACCAAATCAGCTTCTTTAAGCGCGGTTGAAGCGATTTATGTTCCTAATGACGACTTTTTGGATGCGGGCGTGCAATCAATTTTTCCCTATCTTGATTCAACAATTATTTTGTCGCGCAAAGTTTACCAGCAGGGGATACTGCCGGCCATTGATATTCTTTCTTCGGGATTTTCCAATACTTTGACCAAAACGATTGTCGGTGATCTGCATTATGAAACTGCGCTGTCAGCTCAGAGTTTGCTGAAAAAGGCATCTGAACTTGACAGGATCGTTTCTTTGGTAGGTATTTCCGAACTTTCGCTTGATGATCAGGCGATTTACAAAAGAGCCAGGAAATTGCAGAATTTTATGACCCAGAACTTTTTTGTAACTGAGGCTCAGTCAGGCAAGAAAGGGAACTTCGTGCCGCGTTTAACCACAGTAAAAGACGTTAAAGATATTATTGAGGGAGTTTATGATGAAGTAGGACCGGAAAAGTTTTTGTTTGTCGGTAGCGCGAAGGAGATTAAGTAATTTATATGGATAAATCTAAAAGAACCTTATCTGATTTTTTTAACGAGGCTTCAAATTTGATCGGCCGGATAAGAAGTAAAGAACTGCTTTCTCTGACCGTGCGGACAAGAGATAAAGTTTTATTTGAGGGAGAGGCGAAGTCAGTTACTTCTACAAATGAGATTGGTGTTTTCAGTGTTTTGCCTCAGCATGCCAATTTTATTTCGGTTATTAAAGAATTTTTGACGGTGACAAAATCAAGTGGGGAAAAAGTGACCTTTCAGACTAAAACAGGACTACTTAAAATTTGGGAAAACGAGGCTCATGTTTTTTTGGATGTCCTGGAACCGGTTGAGATATGATCTATGATTTTCGCGTCTGCCTGCCTGCCGGCAGGCAGGGATTTCCAGCAGATTTGCACGGATCTGTTTAAACAAATCAGCGGGAATCTGCTTGTAATTTGTGTGAATCCAGCGTCATTCTTGGTTCCCGATCCAAAAGATCAATATTTTTTACAAACTCACCTCTTAAATATTTATAATAAGCCGCCACGCCGATCATGGCGGCGTTGTCGGTGATTAAATTCTTTTTGGGCGGAAAAAAAACCGGTAGGTTATTGTTCTTGGCGGTTTGACGCAGAAGTTTACGCAGGGTTTTATTGGAAATGACTCCGCCTCCGCAAAGTATCATTTTGGGTTGATATACTCTGATAGCCTGCGATGTTTTGCGAGTGATTTGCTCGAAGCAAGCAGTCTGAAAAGATAAAGCCAAATTCTGCAAGTTTTGGGAAAATTCTTTCTGTGACAGACTTTGGATTAAATATAAAAATTGGGTTTTTAAGCCGGAATAAGAAAAATTAAGATTTTTTTTATCTTTTAACGGTTGACTCAAAATATAGCTTCGCAAGGCCTCCCCTTTTGAAGCTAACTTTTCAATCACCGGTCCGCCGGGGTAGCCCAGCTTTAAAATCATGGCCGCTTTGTCAAGGGCTTCTCCGCAAGCGTCGTCTAAAGTTTCTCCGATAAGCTGGTATTCTCCGTGGTTTTTCATTAAAACCAGTTCCGTATGCCCACCGGAAACGACCAAACATAATGCCGGGAAAATAATTTCTCTTTTTGGCAATCCTCCCACAGATTGTGCTAAACAAGAGTAAATATGGCCTTCAAGGTGGTTAACGGCAATTAGTGGTAAACGATGATTTTCGCGGATTGCGAGCGGATTTTCACTGATTTGTTTAGCTTTTTTGATACCCACCTCAAGAGCAATCGCCAGTCCAGGTCCCTGAGTAACCGCGACTGCATCGAATCTATTTTTTTTGGCATTTTGGATCGCCTTTTGAACAACATAATCAATTCTTTCCTGGTGCGCCCGTTTAGCCAAAGCAGGATAGACCCCGCCGTATTTTTGGTGAATGGAGATTTGTGAGGAAATCACATTGGATAATACCAGGCGGCCGCTGGTAACAGCCGCGGATGTTTCATCGCAAGAGGTGTCAATCGATAAAATAATTGGTTTGTCCACTATTATAAATTATACCATAAGTACTTCAAAATATATCATTGAAAATTAAAAGATTAACTGATAAACTGGAGGAAGTGGAAGACTGTATTTTTTGTAAAATTGCCTCTGGTGAAATTCCCTGTTATAAAATTTGGGAAGATGAAAATTATCTGGCCTTTCTGGATATCAAGCCGGTGGCTGAAGGGCATACGTTAGTTATTCCCAAAAAACACTATCGGTGGGTTTGGGACCTGCCTCGCCGCCAGCCTGTCGGCGGGCAAGGCGGGCCAAACTATTCTGAGTATTGGGAGAAGGTGAGAGAAGTCAAAAATCTTCTTGATAAGAAATTTCACCCTGAGTGGGTAGAAATTAAAGTAATCGGTATTGACGTGCCCCATGCCCACATTCATTTGATACCTCATTGTCAAATCAAAGCGGTGGCTGACTAAAGACTGCGGCTTCGATCGGGTGGTTTTCTTCTCTTGGTTGCGTAAACAACTTCGTGCGAACCGGCACAAAACGTGATTTGATATTTCCCGTCTGAGAGGGTCTCAATCTTAAAAAGAATTCTGCCGGTTTTTCCCACAAGGATCTCGTGCCAACCGGCGAAAGGACCACCAGCCACTCTGATAGAATATTGTTGATGTATGTCGGTAGGACGTCTCCCTTCCAGTCTTTGGATTCGCGCAAAAATTTCTTCGGCGGACAGATTTAATCCTCTTGATTTAAACAATCTTCCGAATTCTTTAGCGTTTTCTACCGGAACAGGATCAGTGTTTTTTGAAGCAAGGTAGCATATTCGGTAATGAAATTGATTTTCTTCTCCGGATTCTTGGGGAATTTGAGAATTGGGTGGAGAGGAGGGAGATTTTTGGCGCTTTTTCCCTTTATCTAAATTTTCAGCGGTTAAGGTATTGTTTAAACCTAATTGACTGAGAGTTTTTTCTCTGATATATATCCGATACTCATTTAGGACTGATTGCGGGAGTTGATGATTATTTTGCATAAATTGCCGGGCAATTTCCTGGCCGACTTCCGGTAGAGAGGCACTTTCTTGAGTCGGGTTAATTGTTTTAAGTAATTTCCGCAAAACTCTCGTTTGAATTCTTTGCAGGCCTCGGTCAAGCGAGAGAGGCTCTGCCTCTTTGGCAATTCTTATCGCCTCAGAAGGGTTAGGATTGAATTTAAACAGACAAGCGCTTATAAATTGGCCAAAAAGCTGGCTGTCGTGAGAAAATTCCGGGGAGTCAAGATACTCTTGAAGAATTGCCTGAGCCTTTTTGGGGTTGGCTATCAGATGGCTGACCAATAATTGGTGGTCAGAGTAAATTTGGTGGACATCTGGCCGGAGTTCAGTAACTTCTTTGGGGAGTTCGGGCAAAATTTGGGGAGGAGACAGCCGGGATCTTCGAAATAAAAGAGAAAATAGTGATTCTTTGGTCATTGGTTAATTACTCCAGGAAATTTCCCTTCGGTTTTTACTTAAATGGTCAATTTTAACATAAATTACTCGGGCTGTTTTTTTAAGCTTTGATATGGTTGGTTGATCAATCTTTTCCGGCCACTCAACACTGTAAAGGTTGCCAGGCTTGATATTTTCCAAAAATCTAATTTCTTTTAGATCCGACTCAGATTCCAACCGGTAAAAATCATAATGAACTAACAATTGGGGTGTTTTTGATTCTTGTTCTATTGTTATAGAGTTATGATATAGTCTTTTTGTATCACAATACCTGCTGTTTTTTATAGGCTTATCTGTGGATAACTGCGGAAATTTTGTGGATTTATCCGCCAAAGCTTTAGCGATGGAGGAAACCTTGGCGAAGACGGGAATTTTACCGTTTGGTATTTTGTATTCGCAACTGATGGTAAAAGTAGGGGAGACGACTGTTTCTTCAATTCCCAATGCCTTTGCCAGTCCTTTGGTAAAGATTGTCTTGCCGGTCCCCAGGTTCCCTCGTAGCAGGAAAACAACCGGTTTGCCAGAGGATCTGGCAATAACTTTTGATAGGATAAATCCGGCCAAATCAAAAGTCTGTTTTTCTGATTTACTGATTAAACTGTTGGGAGTGGCGGGAAGCAGGTCGCCAAAACGGAGGGTTTTAAGCTGTCCGGAAGTGGTGTCAATTACCGTTGAAGGTTTGTTGTGAGGTAGTTTGCCGGCATCAACAATAAGATTGATTAAGAGAATCTTCTTCTTTTTTATAGAATCCAATGATTTTAAAAAAGATTCGATTGAATGGTGAGGAGGGCGGGAGCTTAAATTAGCCGAAGTGGCAGTAACCGGCCGGCCGAATTTCCGCACCAGCGTCAAAATTAAGGGATAATCGGGGATTCTGAATCCGAGAGTGTTGTTTTCCGCTTCCAGCCGGGGATCGATTCTCTGCAAGGAGTCTCCTTGCGTGCGTGCAAGGAGACTCCTTGCAAGGCACACAACCGTAAAAGGCCCGGGAAGTAAATTATTGATGATATTTTTTGCATTTTGATTGATTTGGACATATTTTACCGCCATTTTTTCATCGGCCATAAAAACAGAAATCGCCTTGCCAACAGGTCTTCCTTTAAAAGAAAGCAGTTTGTCAACGGCTTTTGGGTTGGTAGCGTCACAAAGCAGACCATAAACAGTGTCAGTGGGGAAAACAACGAGGCCGCCAGCTTTAAGCACGGTTAGCGTTGCTTTAATTACCTCTTTTTGATTAAACTTCGAAAGTTGTACTATTTTCATTAGTTTAATTTAAATTATTGAGAAGAGATCCCTCGGCTCCTGCTTCGCTTTGTTTTACAAAGCGGGTCGCTCGGGATGACACTGCGGAGTCATTTTACCATTTCCAGCCTTAAAAAGCACAAAATAAACCTTCTTGGAGTGAAATTATAGATTTGAAGGATCGGCGGCAAAGTTCCTTATTTTACTAGGATTGATTTGTGGAGGAATTTTTCCAGCAAAACGGTTTCTACTTATTCTGAAAATGTTGAGTTGCGGTTGTCCAAGCGAGACAGGAATTACTCCCGAAAACAAATTGTCCTCGAGTGAAAACGAATTGAGATCCGGCAAATTACCGATATCTGACGGGAGAGAGCCAGTCATTTTATTATAGCTGACATCAAAATCAGTCAATTGTTTGCAAGCGGAAATATTGGCTGGAATCTCGCCTTCTAAACCATTTTTCCAAACAATAAATTCCTTTAGTTTTGATAGTTGAGTGATACTCGGGGGGATTGTTCCGAAAAGATTGTTATTTGGAAGGAAAATCTTAGTAACATGGCCATTTTCTATGTGAATTCCGTCCCAAAAGCAAGGAGGTAATTTTAAATTCCATCTATATTTCCATTCTTTACCGCAGGTTGAGTTATAAAAGTCTATTAATGCTTGTTTTTCTGATTCTGGGATAGTTAATTTTTCTGGAACTTCCGGAAGCGTTTAGGGTATTTCTTCGCCCGAATATTTGAGGAGGAGAATTTTAAGAAAGTTCTCATTATTATTCCACACTTCATCGTCCCATGAATAATAATAATTGATTAAATTAAACAAACAAGCTTTTTCCTGTTCCTGAGTGGGAATGAAAAACAAACCGAAGTGTTCAGCTGTATACGTCGAGAAGACGTTCCTTCCTATTTTTAATAGTTTGTCCAGTTTTTCAAGCTGGCTTTTTAATGGCGGACTAGCTTTTTTCCTAATCTCTGTCAGATTGTAATTGCAATCTAATATTAAGTTATTTACTTCTTGTTTTAAATTGACAGTGTTACATTCAGGATCGCAAATTTTTTCGTAATTTTTTCTAAAGTATTCAATCATCCCGAATTCGATTATGTCTCTGTATTCTTGAGGTTCATGTGTTCTCTCGGAAAGATTTGGATATTTGTCCATATGTTCTCTGATAAAATTGGCTGTTTGGCAATAAAATTGGTGGCCGGCGGCTTCATTAGTGCCGGCAAGCCGGTATCTTTGTTTGAGCCAGGGTTTGTAATACAAAAAGGTATCATAGGCTCCAAAAAACCAGTGATAACGATCCCGAAAGTGTGTTTTTAGATCAGCTGTTTTAGTTGGATCGAACTGGGTAAATCTTTCATTGGCGATAATATTAAAATTCATAGTCACGTTTCCGTCTTGATCATGAATAGGATTTCCTTTTTGATCAAGTTTGACTGGTCTGTAAATACCGTGGTGGTAGAGCAGAAAAGCCAGACCGACAAATTTAGCCAATTTTTCTTCAGGAGAATTACCGACACTTTCGTCTGCCCAGTTCATTAAAAAATCTCTCAAGTTAGCGGTTGGAGTGGCTCTTTCGCTAAATACTTTTTCCAGATGCTCCAAACAAATAGCCATAGGAATTAAAGTTCCCAGTAAAGCATCGTATCTTAAGGCTTTAGTGGTTGTTATGGGCAAGACATAGCCTTTGGGAATTCCGGGAATTCTTGCCAGCCATCTATACCGGCCGTCAATTTTGATATTTTGGGCAAATATATCGCTATCTGTTTCCATGTTAATGAAAACCGCGCCAATAGTGGGGCAGTAAGTGTCTCCATGAAGTTGGGGAATAGTCCCGCGAAGGCCGTTTTCTCGCCAGGCAATGGTTTTGATAAAATCTGGCGGTAAACCTGTGAGTTCGGCCACTTCCGAAATTACTTTTTCCGCTTCGTTCACATCCGGGTCAATAATTGTAGCGTAAGGATCTTTTGTCAATTGGTTATATCTCTCGACAGCTTTATTTAACAGGGTGCGATAGGTGCATTTCAGTGCCACCCCTATTCCTTTTTGCTGTAACAAAACGGTTAAGGCTTCCGGAGCGCTTCCTTCTTTAATTTCCTGCCAGATTATACCGTTTTTTCTAAAGGTTTCCAGGCTGACAAGTTGTCTGAATGATCCATCTTCCTGTTTTTCAAACAGCTTATCAATTTCCTCTCTTTTTTTAGCTTCCCAAGGGTCAAATTTTTCAGTTTCAAGAAGGGTTGTTGATTGGGGGGGAAGAAAACCCGGAACGTTTGGTAAAAGTTTGCCTCCGACAACCCCGGCAATACCGGCCACACCGCGAAGAAATCCCCGGCGGGAAAAAATAATTTCAGATTCATCTTGTAGCATGCTAATTGGATTATACAACCTTTCAAAAATGTTTAGAGTATCAGGGTTTCGTTAATTTTTTGTTTGGGTGTTTTGCCAAATATCTGGTATCCGCCATGTCTTTTTTTGGTATCTTACCCCAGGTTGTATTTAGTCAATTCATAATTAACAAAGTTTAAGTCTGACTCTTTGTTTTTAGAGATTATTCTCCATAAACATTCTTCTTTCTTGACAGTATTTGGCAAAGTGTTTTTTAAACTCAGAGCCATTATCTGTTCTTATGGCTTGGACGGGGAAAGGGCAAGATTATGAGGGAGACGGTGAGACTTTCTTAATTTTCAGAGTCCCTGCCGGTTATTCCCAGTAAAGAAGAAGCATCTTTTTAACACTTAGTTTACCTTCCTCAACAGACTCTAAAATCTCTTTTTTTGTTTTTAAAAGAACAATTTTGGGATACTCTCCAATAAGACCTCCTTCCGGCAGGACTATTTAGTAACAATAACCAAATAGTTTAGCCTTGGGTCGTTTCTTTCAAACACCATTAAACAAAACTCGAAAGGTCAACTAAATCGTCGATACTTTAGCTTCAAGATTAAAAATGTTATACTTTCACTATGATAAAACCATTAATTACTTATTCCGATTTTGAAAAGCTTGATATGAGAATCGGGACGATTATTCAGGCGGAAGAAGTCCTTGGTAGTCAGAAATTAATCAAATTTACCGTTGATTTAGGTTCTGAGGCTGGTTTAAGAACAATACTATCCGGAATTAAGAAAGATTTTGATTGGCAGGCTTTGATCGGAACCCAAGCTTTAGTACTGGTTAACTTGGAACCTAAAGGGATGATGGGTTTGGAAAGTCAGGGGATGATACTAATGGCGGTTGAGAGAGGGGAACAAGCCGAAAAAATTACCCTGCTGGTGCCACAGGAGAAAATTCCCGAAGGAACGGGAGTTGAATAATATGTTTACCGAAGAAATTAAAAAAAGTCTGGAAAGAATCTTGCCTGGAGTGGAGATTTCACTGGAACATCCGGCGGATTTGAAACATGGCGATTATTCAACCAATGTCGCGCTGGCAGCTTCAAAGTTACAAAGTTTCAAAGTTTCAAACCCTAAAGAGTTGGCTGGCGAAATTGTCAAAAAATGGCAAACAGCCGGGTTGCCGGATTTTGTGGAAAAGATAAAGGTTGCAGGAGTAGGATTCATCAATATATGGCTTAAATTTGATGCTCTTGGCAACCAACTTGTAGAAGTGCTAAGAGAAGGTGAGCTGTTTGGAAAGAATAATTCTTTAGCCGGTAGAAAAATAATGGTGGAGTTTGCCCACCCCAATACCCACAAAGAACTGCATGTCGGCCATATGAGAACTTTAATTACCGGTGAAGCCTTATCAAGGATTTTTTCTGCCTGCGGGGCTGAAGTCTTCCGCGCTAATTATCAAGGCGATATCGGCCCTCATGTGGCTAAAGCGATTTGGGGGACAGAAAAAATTCTTACAGAAAGAGGAATTTCCTGGGATAAAGCAGAAAAACTGTCGTTGACCCAAAAAGCGCACTTACTGGGGGAAGGTTATGTGAGAGGAAACCAGGATTACGAAAAATTTGAAAAGGAAATTGACGAGCTGAATGTTAAATTGTATAAAAAAGATCCCCGGATACTGCTGGTCTATGAAAGGACCAGAAGGTGGAGTTTGCAATATTACGATAGCTTTTATAGTAGATTTTTGACCAAATTTGATCGGCTTTTTTTTGAAAGTGAAGTGGCGGACGAAGGCAAGAAAATAGTGCTTGATAATATCGGGAAAGTGTTTGCAGAAAGCGAAGGAGCGGTGATTTTCGACGGCGAGCCTTTTGACTTGCATAAACGGGTTTTTATTACCGCCAACGGCACCCCAACTTATGAGGCTAAAGAAATGGCTTTGGCGCAAGCGCAATACAAAGCTTTCCCGTTTGATTTAAATGTCCATGTGGTTGCCAACGAGCAAACAGGTTATTTTCAAGTAGTAATCAAAGCAATTGAACTGTTATTTCCAAATCTTAAAGGCAGAGAATGCCACTTGCCAATGGGCATGGTTAATCTGGTCGGCAGAAAAATGTCCTCCAGAACCGGAGTAATTTTGCGGGTTGATGATTTAATTGAAGAAGTAAAATCTTATCTTAAGCCTCTAATTAAGCTTGAAAACGCAAATGATGAAGAAAAAGCCGGGATTGCCGAAGTCGGGACTATTGCGGCCATAAAATATTCGGTTTTGCGGGTTGGGCCGAAAGCAAATGTTGCTTTTGATCCGGAAAAATCTGTTTCTTTGCAGGGAGACAGTGGGATTTATCTGGAATATACTTATGCTCGCACTTGTAGCGTGCTCGCAAACTCAAGATTGTCATTGCGAGCGAAGCCCTGTACCAGACGGTACGGGGCGAAGCGAAGCAATCTCGTTGGGGATTGCTTCAGGGGTAAACCCTTCGCAATGACAGAGGAAGAAATGTCTCTTTTGAGGACACTTTGTAAGTTTCCTGAAGTAGTGGAGCAGGCGGGGGAGGAGTTTAGTCCTAATATTTTGTGTAATTTCCTTTTTGATTTGGCCCAAAAGTTTAACCTGTTTTATGATAAGCAAAGAATAATCGGCAGTGAAAGGCAAGATTTCAGGTTGGCTTTGACCGCCGGAGTCGGCCAAGTGTTGAAAAACGGCCTTAATTTGCTGGGAATTGAAGCCTTGGAGAGGATGTAAATTGATA
>Ga0210049_1002184_pt1 | contig 18363 bp, 16 predicted proteins | sample CryGeyCG2014_300_2_FD_183964 | JGI IMG/M metagenome (GOLD analysis project Ga0210049, IMG submission 183964) | Groundwater microbial communities from aquifer - Crystal Geyser CG06_land_8/20/14_3.00 (SPAdes) (version 2) | ecosystem: Environmental > Aquatic > Deep subsurface > Groundwater | place... | reverse complement strand
CACCTGAAGGGCGGGCCCTTTCGATTCGGGTGCATTGCGGATCCGGCCGTCGCCCTTGAGGATCTCCTGCAGTCCAACCCGGGGGCAACCAGCGCGATCCTGGATCGTGTGGTCGACGCGGTACCGGGCTGCAGGGACTGCCAGGTTCGCTACTTCTGCCACGGAGGGTGTATGGCGCGGGCGTGGCTCGCGAACGGTGATCTGTACTCCACAGATCCGTTGTGCCCGGATCTATACGCCAACGAGCGAGCCAAGCTGTGGAGCTACCGGCGACGCGACGCGCACAAGGACAATGAGTCGAGGTATCTGGCGTTCCTTGAGCGTTCCTTGAGCGTGAACTGACAGCGCTCGACCTGAAGCAGATGTCCTGTCGTTCGCGCAACGGACGGGGAAACCCCTCAGTGGGATTCGCCCATCAGGCGCCGTGAGGCAGCTTTTTGGGGCGCTATCAACCGGCTGCTCGGCTCCCTGTCGTGACCTGCAGATTGGCACCGGAACCAGGGGCATTCCGTTCACGCATACGATCGAAGAAAGGAGGGAGACTGTGATGATGTGGTCCAGACGCGAGCTTCTTGAGTGGGCTCGCACAGTCGCCGCGGGATCGCTGGTCCTGGGGGCTAGCACACCCACGGTAGCACAGGGAGGCACAGACGCCGAGCCAGCCGTACTGGGCTCGTCGCGACCAAGGCCTGCTTGCACGAGCTGCTTCCATGAGTGCAACGAACCCAGGAATCCGTGCGGCATAGCGGGCACCTACGATGCGGCGTAGCCGCGCCAGCATCCCGTCGAGAGCTGGTCTGACATCCAGCAAGGAGGCATGACATGGTTCGCAACCACCTAGTAAGCCGCTCATCCGAACTACTCTGTGTGGGGCAGTACGGCGCAGCGCAACGAATCCTCGATATGGACCCCGAGGGTTGCGCGCAGGACCCGCGCGCCGCACTCCTCGCTGCACGCATCCAGGCTCACAAGTTCTTGGACGAGCGCGCACCTGATGGCGATGTGCGGTCCGCACGCGAGGCCCTTCGATCGGCGATCAAGGACGCTGGTCTGAGCGCGGAAGACCGTGCAGAAGGGCTCAAATCCCTGGCGCGAGTTGAAGGTGCAATCAATGATCGCGCCGCCGAGGTGCAAACGCTCGAAGAGCTATGCGCGCTGCAACCTCAGGGCGTGTACAACCCTACGATTCTCGGCAACGCATACAGAATGACGCAGCGCTTCGAAGAGGCGTGGTCGTGCTACGAGACTGCGTGGTCGGAGGTGAAGACTCAAGAGTCGACCGACCGCCAAGCACTGACAACGCTCTTACTCAACATGGCCGACTTGGCGGTGAGCCAGGGTTCCGATCGAGCGAAAGTCGGCGTAGCCCTCGACAGACTCGCGGAGCACGATCGCATTGCGGCAGCTCACTTCCGTGGTCAAGACCACTTCCGACGCGGGGAATGGGGGGCCGCCATCGAGGCCTACAACGGGGCGATTCGCGACTCGCGGCAGGGAGCTACCACAGCCATCCCAGAGCCCCATATCGTCTGCGGACTCGCGCTTGCGTTGCGTCACGCCGGAAAGCCGGAAGAGGCCCTAACGACGCTTGAGCAGGCGATGGTTTCTGCAAGGGCTCCCCAGACCGTGATCAGCCCGCGGGTGACGCTGGAGCGAGCGATCTGTCACGCAGTGATGGGCCAGGTCGGCCGTGCCGCAGAGCTGCTTGACGTGCTGGCCCACGACACCGAATCGCCGCCATCCCTCGCCGCGACCTACCGGGAGTACGTGAGGAACGAACCAGCCTTCCAGCGGCTGCGCCAGGAAGGCACGATGCCGGCAGTGTTCGTGTGAGCGCTGAGCGGGGGAGTCCAGCAATCCCGCGAGAGAAGAGACTCGGCGGGACGGATGACACGTCGGGGGGCGCGCGTTTACGGTCTGCTTAGTCTTCGGTAGGCGACCAGAAGGAGAAAGCCTTCCGCCAAGTGCCCGAGGATCTCTGCCGAAGTTGCCACAACCCCGAGCGGGACCCGGACTTCGCATACCGGGACGCCTTGGCACGGATACGGCACTGGTGAAGGGCAAGCACAAACGATCGGCTCTGGGGACTCCAATTCGCGCGGACGCTGGTCGTGTCGCCCCGACCCCGCACCCTCTTGCCCAAGGCGCGCCGGATGCTGATCCCCTCCAGGTGCGCCCGTCACGGCATCGGTTCGCCGGATGCCTGTTCGGTCTCTGCGCGGCGGCTCTGGTCGGCGTGCTGGCGTGGAAGATCCGGTTCCTCGAGACCGGGTGGTGCTCGGCGTGGCACCTGTACAGTCTGAACGTGACTTGCTACGTGTGCGTGCTGTTCGCGCTGGCGCTGCGCTACAAGCCCCGTCGGGAGCGGACGTTTGAGCCCGAGCTGAGCATCGTACTTCCCGTCAAGAACGAGGAGCAAGTCATCGGCCAGGCGATGTCGTCCTGCTACGAGGCCGCGTACCCAGCGGAGAAGCGGCAGGTCATCGTCATCAACGATGGCAGCACCGATCGGACCGGGGCCGCGCTCGAGGCGCTCCGCACCCGCTACCCGGATCTGGAGGTGGTGACCTGGGAGTGCAACCGAGGGAAGATCCACGGCATGGTTGAGGGGCTCAAACGCGCCCGGGGCGAGCTGGTCGTCTTTCTTGATTCGGACACGGTTCTGGAGCGCGACGCGCTGCGCGCCATCGCCGCCGAGTTCCACGATCCGACGGTTGGGGCCGTGTCCGGTCATGTGGATGTGCTGAATGCCGGGGTGAACTTCCTCACCTCGGCGCAAGCCGTGTGGTACTTCGGGGCGTTCCGGGTGTTCCGCGCGGCCGAGCACCTGCTGTCCAACGTCACCTGTTGTCCCGGCGCCTTCTGCGCCTACCGTGCGGAGTACGTGGCGCCCGTGGTCGAGCCGTGGTTGCAGGCGCGGGTCCTGGGGATCCCTTGCACCCACGGGGTGGACCGGGGTCTTACGAATCAGATCCTGCGTCGCCACCGGGTCCTGTACTGCTCCGAGGCGATCGCCTGGACCGTGGCCCCCGACACGTGGGCCGAGTTCCTGCGCCAACAGGTTCGCTGGAAGAAGAGTTGGATCCGGGAGACCATCGTGGCGTGCTCGTTCATGTACCGCAAGCCGCCGTGCACCGCGCTGTTCTTCTACTGGTCGGTGCTGCTGAATCTGCTCAGCCCGGTCATCGTCGTCCGGATCCTGGTGGCACAGCCTTTGGCTACCGGTACGCCGCCCACCCTGTATCTCCTGAGTCTGGCCCTGATCGGGCTACTGTATGGGACGTTCTACGGCTGGCAGCGCGGCGCCCGACCTGCAGTCTGGCTGTCCCGAGTGCCCTTCGGCATCCTCTACATGCTGATGCACCTGCTCCTGCTGCCGTATGCGGCGGCGACCATCCGGGACGCCCGCTGGCACACCCGCGAATAGGACGGCGCGAGGGTCGCCGGCCCGCAGCCGGTCACTGCGGCGGACTGGGGCATCGGTGCTTGGGGCTACGATGGCTCCCTCACTGCTCCGGCGTCGCCCACACTGGCAGCTCTTCCTTGGACGAGCAGTATGGGCCGACGTTCTCTGCGAGGACGCTCTGCCGCAGCCATTTGCCGAGGGCGGCGGTGCGCGGCGGGCGGTGGCTCAGAGACTCGAGATCGCTGCCGGCGGTCGTCAGCCGGTACCAGGAGCCGAACGACTTGAGGGAGAGGTCGTAGGTGTTGTGGGCGAAGCTGCGCGGCTCGCCGGTGAGTTCGTAGCCGAGGGCGGAAGCGAGGGAGACCAGACCGTCGGAGTCTACTTGCCCGTCGGACGCTGGACCCTTGCCCAACTGCGGAACCGGGCATTTCACTTTCAGCGAATCGGCGATCTTGAGTCCCCTGGGGATGAGCGACTTGGGCACTGAGACCTGCACCTCGCGGTCCACGAACTGCAGCTCATTGGGCAGATAGAGCGGCAGCGCCAGTTGTTGACGCAGGCCCAGCGGCACCCAGAGACGCTCGCCCAGGCCGAGCAGCACACGCAGCTCCGGGCGCCCCGGCGCCTTGGCCTGAATGGCATCCTTCGCCACGGTCCAGAAATTGACCGACCGCTGGACCCGGTCACACATCGCGTCGCCGGTGACACCCCATGGAGTTGGCGCCAGCTTGTGCAGCGCCGCGTCCAGGGCGATGGTCTGCAGGACGCGCTGCTGGTCTTCAGCCGACAGGAACAGCGCTGCCGGGACCCGGGACGGATGCGAGAGGAAGCCGGAGGAGGGATCAGACGACCCCGCGACCAGGATCGGGACGAGGGAGCCATCGTCGCGACGGGCGCGGTCGGGACGCATGTCGCTGGCGTTCATCCGCTTCATGGCGCCTGTCGTGAGATCGCTGAGCGCCGCGGCGCTGCACAGGTCGCTCATGAATGCCGTGACGGACTTGATCGCGGCGACCTGCTGGAGCTTGAGGACGCCTGCCGCTTCCTTCAGCACTGCCTGCATGGCGGGCTGCCCCAGGATCGACTGCAATGACTGGGCGCGATCGGCAACGGGGGTGCCCTCGTGAGGCGTCTGAAGCGTGATGGCGCATAGCGTGCGATTGCGCAGGAACGCCATCCGCTGCCGCAACACGGCGGCCTCCGCGACGGTCACCCCCAACTTAGCCAACTCCTTGGGCTCGAGCTGTGGGCAGGAGAGCAGATACCTCGCGACTAGTCCCCCGAGGCTGTGCCCCACCAAGAGGATCTGCGGATAGTCGTCCGCCGGGGCGAATCGGGCGACGTACGCCTCGTAGAGCTGCGCCGCGAGCGCCGCCGCCTGCGCCGGCAGCGGCTTCCGGCTGTCGCGGAAGGTGACCATCACCACATCGCGCGAACTTGGCGTGCGGAAGAAGTGTCGCCGAACCGGGTCCTTGCCGTCCTCGCACCGGACCGCGTCGGCCGACTCGACGCCGAACAGCCCAGCCATGAAGTCCTTCCGCCAGTAGTTGACGGCGTCGCCGTAGTCGGTGTCGCTGCGGGCGTCCAGACCGTGCACCAAGACGATGAGTCGCGGCCGGTCGGGCGCGTAGAAGCTCGTCAGCGGCGCGAGGGTGAGCCGCGCGTCGCGCGGCTCACGGAACTCAGGCATGATCTCCGCCTTGGCTGCACCCAGGTTGGCCAACAGGAGCAACGGTAGAACGCGTCGGAACACAGAGGCTGTCATCACAGGAATCACCGTCTCCTGTATTCTGCGACGACACCGGCGGAACCTGCGGCACCGGCAAACCGTTCTCTACGCAGTCGCTTCTGACTTCGGTTACACTTGGCGTGACTGGGCGTTTGCGAGCCCGAGACCGGCGGCCCCGAGTCCTCCGAGCGGCTAAGACCCGAGATGAACCCCGAACGCTTCCGCACCTACGTGTTCATGGCCGTCCTGGCGCTGGCGCTGGGGCTCTGCCTCGCACTGGTGCTGCCCTTCGTCAAGCTCGTGGGCTGGGCGGTGGTGTTGACCGTCATCGCCTACCCGGTCCACAGCGTGGTTTGCCGGGTGGTCCGTCACCCGTCCGTGGCAGCAGGGATGTCGTGCTTCCTCGTGGTGGCAGTGGTCTTGGTGCCTGCGTCGTTCCTCGTGCTCAGCGTCGCTGAGGACGCGACCACTCTGGCGCGGGACGTGGAATGGTCGGCGCGTCAGGGGGAATTGCCCCGGTGGGCGGACCCGACGCGGATTCCCGCCATCCAAACGGTGCGCCGGTGGTTGGAACGCCGGGTGGACCTCTCGGAGCTGAACCTCACCGCGGCGGTCAGCAAGACGCTCGGGCAGGCCGGTTCGCTGCTGGCGAAGCGCAGCATGGAGGTGGTCAGGAACGCGCTCTGGTTCGCCATGCAGTTGGGGCTGGCGTTGGTGACGGTGTTCTTCCTGCTGCGGGACGGGCCGAAGCTGCTGCCTGCGGTACACGACTTCATCCCGCTCAAGGATGAGCAGACCCAGGCGGTGCTCCAGCGGGCGCAGGACGCGCTCCACGCAACCGTCTACGGCGCCACCCTCGTGGCCGTCACCCAGGGGACATTGGGTGGACTGGGGTTCTGGGCGCTCGGGCTGCCGTCGCCATTGCTCTGGGGCACGGTCACGACGGCGCTGTGCTTCGTGCCGCTGCTGGGCGCCCCGGCCGTCTGGATCCCCACGGCCCTCTGGTTGCTCGTCCAGGGGCTGTACTGGAAGGCGATCGGGCTGACGCTGATCGGCGCGCTGGTTGTCGGGCTGGTGGACAACCTCCTCCGCCCGGTCGTCATCGGCACCCGCGCGCAGCTACACACGCTGGTCGTGTTCTTCAGCGTGTTGGGCGGGCTGCTGCTCATGGGACCCCTGGGGTTGCTGTTGGGTCCGGTGATCCTCTCGGTGACCCTGGGTTTGCTGGAGATCCTGAAGTTCAAGCTGAACGAAGGCGACGCAGCCGCGGCGGCCGACCAGGGGGACACCCGTACTCCGCCCGAAGTGCAGGAGCGCGCCGAGCCTAAGGAGGCGCCGTCTGCCTCCCCAAGACCTCTGGCGGCCGACGCCGACATGTAGAAGCAGAGATGCGACTACTGCGCATAGCCCTCACTGCCTTCCTCACCGGCTTTTCCGGCGCCATGATGCCGGGGCCGATGCTGGCCCTTACTGTCGGTCAGGTTGCCGCGCAGGGGTTCGTGGCGGTGCCGTTGATCTGCGCGGGACATGCAGTGCTGGAGTTGGTGACCGTGGTGTTGCTGCTTTTGGGCTTGCGGGCGATCATTGCGCGGCCGGCGGTCCGGGGCGTGATTGGGTTGATGGGTGGGGCGGCACTGCTCTACATGGGAACGGAGATGGTGCGCAGCGCGGCCGGCGTGGCGCTGGCGCTGGAGTCCCACTCGGTGGCACCCATGCACTGGGCGAAGGTCATGGTCGCGGGGGCAGCCGTCTGCGCGGCGAACCCGTACTTCCTGGGCTGGTGGGCGACGGTTGGCGCCGGGCAGTTGGCGCAGTTCGCGCCGAAGACGGCGGGCGAGTACCTCAGTTTCTACCTCGGCCATGGGGCTTCTGACTTGGCGTGGTACAGCTTGGTCGGCGTGATCCTGGTGACCGGCAGGAGCTTCCTGTCGCCGGGCGTGTACCAAGGGATGATCCTGGTGTGCGGCGCGCTGATTGCAGTGTTGGGGACAGCCTTCGTGTGGACCGGGATCGCCGCGCTCCGCGGGCGAGCGCCAGCCGCAGGGCCGGACCCCGGAGTCGCCGCCGACGGGTGACGAGGTGCCCGCGTTCGGTGCCCTTGTCGATCTGTTAGAATTGGGAGCGTATCCATTCGCAAGGCAACAGCCAGCCCCATGGCAGAGACGAAGATCGGCAAGTACCGTGTGGTGCAGGAACTGGGCAGAGGCGCCATGGGCCGGGTCTTCGAGGGTGTCGATCCGGACACCAGTGAGCGAGTGGCGCTCAAGGTCATGAACCTTCCAGAGGGAACCTCGCCTTCCAGCCGAAGGGTGCTGCTGGAACGGTTCCGGCGCGAAGCGGAGGTGCTCAAGCGGATCGATCACCCGAACGTGGTCAAGGTGTTCGCCGTGGGGGAGACGGGCGACGGGAAGCCCTACATCGCCATGGAGCTGCTCTCGGGCCGGAGCCTGCGCGAAGAGCTGGAGTTGGGCGGTCCGCTGCCGCTGGACCAGGCGGAGCGCATCGTCGTTCAGGTCTGCCGGGCGCTCCACGCCGCGCACGAATGTGGCGTCATCCACCGCGATGTGAAGCCGGACAACGTCATCCTGCGCGAGGGACGCGCGGAGATCACCCTCGCCGACTTCGGGGTGGCGAAGAGCCTCGAAGACGTCACCCTGACTGCCACCGGGGCGACCCTGGGCACCCCGGCATACATGAGTCCGGAGCAGGTACGCGGGTGGGACCTCGACGGCCGGTCGGACATCTTCTCCACCGGGGTGATCCTCTACGAATTGGCCACCCGCCGGCGACCGTTTCATGGGGACGGCATGACGGAGGTGACGCACCGGATCGTGACCGACGACCCGATGATCAACGTCAAACTCCCTCGCTATCTGACGGACATCATCGCGAAGGCCCTCAGGAAGGACCCGGACGACCGCTACCAGTCCGCGCTGGAGATGGCGGAACACCTGGAGGCGCACCGCTCGCCATTTGCCGTCCTCACCACGCAGTCCCGAGCGACGGCGGTCCCGGGTGAGTCCCCGGAGCCGCCCTCTGCAGAGCGCGCCGGTGCCACGGCCCTGCTGGAGGACGACCAGGTCTTGGTGGAGCTCTCCAGCCGAGCGGCCGAGTCGGAGGAGACCGGCAGCCTCACTCAGGATCTCCTCGCCATGGTCTTCAGCGCCGTGAGCGCGGGCATCCTGGGGGCGCTGCTGGGGTCCGTCGCCGGGGCGGTGTCCGCCCCCGATGCCGAAAACTGGAAGACGCTGGTCACAACTATGTCAGTCGGCATCCACGTGCTCTGCTTCGTGGTGGGCCTGATCATGCCGCGACTGCTCGCCACCCGAGGCTATGAGCCGGATTGGACCGGGAAGCTGCTGGGAGTCGTCGGGTTTTCGGGCGCCCTCTCGGCTTCCGCATTGTGCATCCTGGGTCTCTCGCCGGCGCAGTTCGGCCCGCTCATCGGCACCTCGGCAGTCATCGGCCTTCTCGGGACGTTGATCGGTTCTGCGCTGGCCGCCGTCTGAATCTCCCGTCGTCCCCGGGTTGCGTTCCCCACCGATCCTGGAGCCCCGGTGCTTCCCTTGCCCCACCCTCCTCGGGCATAATGGAACCCCATGAGATTGACAGTCACCGACGGCCCGGAGGCCGGACAAGCGTTCACCGCGTCACAGCGAGAGGTCAGTCTGGGCCGGCGCCGGAACTGCACTGTCTGCCTTCACGGTGATTCCCACGTCTCCCGGCTCCACGCCCTCCTTCGGGAGACAGACAGCGGCTGGACCATCGAGGACGCCGGCAGCCACAACGGCACCCTCCTCAACGGTCGGCCGGTCACCTCCGCTGTAGCACTCCCGGAGGGTGCCGAGATCGCTTTGGGGAGTTCGACGGTGCGGGTCGAACTCAACCCGGCCGACGAATCGCTCATGGAGGCGCATCACGACCTCCGTGAGGTGGAAGCGACCGGCCGGCCGCAGACAGTCGTGGAGCGAGCTTTCGGGGCTGAGGACGCGAGCAATCTCGGCGCCGAGACCACCGGCCCTGCAGACACCTGGACGCCCGAGCGGCTGGCAGCCTTGTTCGCCCTCGCAGCCCCGGTGACCTCGGCCAACCCGCTGGAGGCAATCCTGGAGCGGGTCATGGACCAGTTGTTCGCCAACGTGAAGGCAGAACGGGGGTACCTGCTACTGGAGAACGAGGCGACCGGCAAGCTGGCGCCTCGCGCGGTGCGGCGGCGGGGCTCTTTGCCGGAAGGCAGCGGCCCCGTGGAGATCAGCCGCACCCTCGTCCACAGAGCGGTGAAGCAGCGCCGGGCGATTCTCACTTCCGACGCGGCGGACGATGCGTCGCTGCGCGACGGCACGGCCAGCCTGGCCGAGTTCGGCATCCGCTCCGCGCTGTGTGTCCCGCTCATTGCCGACGAAGCCGTGCTGGGGCTCATTCTGCTGGACACTCAGTCGGTAGCCGACGCGTTCACGGAAGGCGACCTCGAGTTCGTGTCTGTCCTCGCCGGCGTGGCGGCCCTGCGGGTCAACTGCATTCGGCTGACGGCCCGCCTCGCCCACGAAACCCAGCTAAGAGAGCAGCTCCAGAGCTTTGTGCCGGACGTCCCGTTGCAGCATCTCCTCGGCGGCCGGCTGGACCTCGAGCTGGGAGGCGAGATCCGCGAGGCGACCATCCTGCAGGCCGACATCCGCGAGTTCACCGCCCTGACAGAGAGACTCGGCCCGCGCCAGTTGACGGCATTGCTGAACGAGTACTTCACCGCGATGTGTGACGTCATCCGCAGTCACGGCGGGATCGTCGACAAGTTCGTGGGCGACGCCGTCCTTGCCGTGTTCGGCAGCCCGGTGCCCGACGACGGGCAGTCGGTGAAGGCCGTGCGCTGCGCCCTGCACATGCTGGAGGCGCTGGACGGTTTGCGCACCCGCTGGCAGCAGGAGGGTCGGCCCACCTTCGAGGTCGGCATCGGTCTCAGTCGCGGCACTGTCTTGCACGGGAACATCGGCTCGGCCGACATCATGCAGTACTCCGTGATCGGCGACCCGGTGAACACCTGTTCCCGGTTGTGCGCCCTGGCCTTCCCCCAGGAAGTGATCGTCAGCGAGAGCGTCTTCGAGCACGTCTGGTCGCTCTTCCACACCGTCGCCCGCGAGCCCGTTGCCGTGAAGGGCAAGAGCGAGCCGATGAAGACCTATCGGGTGGTAGGCGAGCGCGCACCCAAGAGCGAGTAGGCCGGCGGTAGCCGGAAGCCGGTGGCCAGTCACCAGTTTCCCAATCACCCAGTCCCCTTCCATGCACCTCCGTCCCCTGACAACCGCAGATCTCCCGGCAGTCGTAGAGTTGGAGAGGCAGTGCTTTCCGAATCCGTGGCCGCTTTCGGCATTCCGGCGCGAGCTGGCCGACGTTGCCACCTCCTATTACACGGTCACGATCGACGAGGGGCGTCTCGTAGGCTATCTCGGCGCCCGAGTGATCCAGGACGAGGCGCACATCACGACTCTGGGCGTCGACCCAGGATGCCGCGGCCGCGGTCTCGCCAAGCACCTCCTGCTCGATTTGATCGACCATGGGCTCTCCCGGGGCGTGGTCCGGCTGACCCTGGAGGTGCGCGACAGCAACTGGGCTGCGCGCAAGTTGTACGAGAGCCTCGGCTTCGTCGACATCGCCTTGCGCAGGAAGTACTACCAAGACCCGGTGGAAGACGCCGTCATCATGTGGGTGCACGACCTCCGCGCGCCGGAAGTGCACGCTGCCATCGAGCAAGTGCGTGCCGGCATGCAACCGGCGGGCAGTGGTGAGTGGTGAGGAGTGACCAGTGCGCAGTCGCCGGTGGGCACTGCGCAGAGGGTCCGCCGCGCCCATACGTGACACATGACACATGACACCCAAAGGAGCAACCTACCCCCGTGATCGTCCTCGGCATTGAGACTTCGTGCGACGAAACCGGCGTCGCGTTGGTCCAAGATCGGACGCAGGTCCTGGCGGAGGTGGTCTGCTCACAGATCGACCTGCACGCCCGGTTCGGCGGCGTGGTGCCGGAGGTGGCTTCGCGCCGGCATCTGGAGCTTATCAACCCGGCAATCCAGGAGACGTTCGCGCTGGCGGGGTTGCCCTTTTCCGCCATCGACGCCGTGGCGGTCAGCAACGGCCCCGGGCTGATCGGCTCACTGCTCGTCGGCGTCGCCAGCGCCAAGGCGCTGGCCGCCGCCTGGGACAAGCCGCTCATCGGCGTCGACCACCTCAAGAGCCACGTGTACGCCAACTTCCTGGAGCCGGAGCCGCCGCCGTTTCCCTTCGTTTGCTTGGTCGTCTCCGGTGGGCACACCTCACTCGTGATGGCACGGGACCATGGCGACTGGGAGTTGATCGGCAGCACGCGCGACGACGCAGCGGGGGAGGCATTCGACAAAGTCGCGCGGCTGCTGGACCTGGGGTACCCCGGCGGGCCTGCCATCGACAAGGCCGCCAAACAGGGCGACCCGGCCGCCGTGCCGTTCCCGCGGTCCTACTTCGAGGGCACTCACGACTTCAGCTTCTCAGGTCTGAAGACGGCGGTGCTGCGCTGCGTCGAGGGGTACGAGCGCAATGGCGACCTGCCTCCCGTCGAGGATCTCGCCGCCAGCTTCCAGGACGCCGTTGTCGACGTGCTGGTGGAGACACCGCTCAGAGCCTGCCACGACCTGGGCGTCACCACTCTCGTTGCCGCCGGCGGTGTCGCCGCCAATTCGCGCCTGCGCGAGCGCCTGACCGAGGCGTGCCGCCAGCACTCGGTCGGCTTCCGCCTCCCGCCCTTCAAGTACTGCACCGACAACGCCGCCATGGTCGCCTGCCACGGGTCGTTCCGCTTCGAACGCGGCGAGGTCGATTCGCTTGATCTCGACACCTACGCTGTCTCGGCATACAAGGGGCAGCGAGGGAAGGCGCGGTGAAGAGGGGTGGGTGTTTGGCGTCCTGTGCCGCACGGCGAACAGCGAACATCGAACTCCCAACGCAGAACGGCCAACGCTCAACTCTCAGGTGCTATTGACCGCACATTTCGTGCCTTTGCTCAGTCTCCCATTCGCCTTCCACCCGAAAGGACCCGACCATGGACTTGACGCTTCCGGTTGTGCACATCGAGGCGGAGAACCTGCCTGAGGGGTGGGAACGAGCGGTGCTGGAGACTTGGCAGCGCGGCGCGCCCATCGAGACCCAGTACGACCAAGAAGGCGATCCGCCGAGCCGGGATGCGTTGGCGATCATCGTGGTCCGCGACCCCTTCGCCGAGCCGCGCATCCACAAGGCGATGCCTTGCGGCCTGGCCGAGTTGGAGACGTACCGCCAGGAAGTGGTCGACGGTATCCATGATCACTGGATCGACCCGGCAGCCGGGAAGTGGGAGTACACGTATCACGAGCGGCTGTTCGAGTATGCAGTCCCGGGTCTTGGCAAAGCCATCGACCAGATCGACTACGTTGTGGCTGCCTTGGCGGAGGCGCCCCACACCCGCCGCGCGCAGGCCATCACCTGGAAGCCGTGGGAAGATGCCGGCATCGGCGACCCGGCCTGCCTGCAGCGAATGTGGTTCCGCATCTTCGACGACGTCTTGGTGATGAACATCCACATGCGCAGCAACGACGCGTTCAAAGCCGCCTTCATGAACATGTACGGCTTCACCGATTTGCAGCGGGTCGTCGCGCAGCGGGTCTCAGAGCGGCTGGGCCGCAGTATCCGCCCCGGTCAGTACACCCACGTCGCCGACTCCTTCCACATCTACGGCTCCTACTTCGCCGACTTCGAACGGTTCCTGACGACCCTCGAGAAGCGTTCGTTTGAAGAACGCACTTATCGCACCGAAGACATCAACGACATCCTGACCGAGGCCCAGGAGCAGATCGCCGCCTCGCTGGCGGAGGAGAAGGCAACCGGCCGCAAGGGATTGTGAGCCGTCCGGGGCGACGCCGGAGGGAACTGATGACCCCGAAACAACGCGTGATGGCCGCGCTGAACCACCAACCGCCCGACCGACTGCCCCTGTTCGATGGCTTCTGGAGTGAGTTCGCCCGGGCGTGGCGACACGCCCATCCCGAAGCAGGAGATCAGGAGCTCACCGACTACTACGGGATCGACGTCGCCATCTGCGTGGCCAATGAGGCAGCATTCCCCTCCCGCGCAGGTGTCCTCGAAGACCGCGGCACGGAAGTCATCGAGCGGGATGGCTGGGGCCGCCTACTGCGGCGGAAGAAGGACGCCTTCTTCGCCGACGAGTTGGACAGCGCCCTCCACTCGCGCCAGGAGTTCGACGCCACCTCCTTCGAGGACCCGCTGGACGACTCTCGCTACGGGGCATTCGTGAGTCAGGTGGCGGCTCAGCAGGAGAATCGCTGCGTCTTCTGCAAGATCGGCGGCCCCTACCTGCGGACGGCGTTCGTCCGCGGTCAGGAGGACTTCCTAACGGACATCGCAGGCGACCCGGCATTCGCCAGAGCGCAGATCGAGCGGATGGCAGAGCATCTCAAAGTGATCGCGCTGGAGTCCCTCCGCCGAGCCGACCTCTACGACACCGGCGTCTGGATCTACGACGACATGTGCAACAACAACGGCCCGATGATGTCGCCGCGGCAGTTCGAGACGCTCTTCCTGCCAGCCTACCGCGACCTCGTCCAGTCACTCAAGCAGGCCGGCGCCGCGAAGGTGATCCTGCATTGCGACGGTAACCTGACACCCCTGCTGGACATGGTCCTCGACGCCGGCGTTGACGGCGTCAACCCCGTCGAGCCGAAGGCCGGAATGGACCTGGTCGTACTCAAAGAGAGGTACGGCCGACGCCTTTCCTTCCTCGGCGGCATGTGCAACGCCCGGGTGCTGCCCAAGGGCACCAAAGAAGAGATCGTCGCCGCCACGGAGCGAATCAAGGAAGCAGGCCGGGACGGCGGCGTAGTCATCGGCACGCACTCCATCGGCCCCGACGTACCCGTAGAGCACTACGACTGGTACCACGAAGCCGTCAGGAACCTCGCCCGCCCAGGCCGATCCGACACCTGACGCCTGACACACGCCCCATGACACGTGACACCCGACACCTGACACCTGATATACCCGCGAAGGTTGGGAACACACCGAAGTGGAAGTTCGCGGAACTTCCCCGGCAGGCGTGCAGCAGACGTAGGACAGAGGGTATTCTCCCAGACGGAGCCGAAGTCGCACCGGGACTTCGGTGTGTTCCCAACCTTCGCGGGTATACCTGATACCCATCTCTGCAGGAGCCCCCATGCCCCAAACCCCGTCCGCCCGCCTCGCCTTTATCGGCGCCGGCAACCACGCCACCGGCTCGCTCTACCCCAACCTCGCCCAGATCCCGCAGTTTGACCTGGTCGCCGTCTGCGACTTGGTTGAGGAGAGAGCCCGCTACGCCGCCCGCAAGTTCGGCGCGCTGCATTGGTTCACGGACGTCGGCACCATGCTCCACGAGGTGCAGCCGGACGGAGTGTGCGTCTGCGGCCCGGCCGAGATGCACCACGCGGTCAGCCTCCAGACCTTGCGGCGCGGCCTGCCGACGTTCATGGAGAAGCCACCCGCACTGACGCTGGCCGAGACCCAGCAACTCGCCGACGCGGCTCGCGACCACGGCACCTGGGGCATGGTCGCCTTCATGAAACGCTTTGCCCCAGCCAACGTGGTCGCAAAGGAGTTCATGGCGAGTGACGCCTTTGGGCAGCTCTCCAGCCTCACCCTGATCCACAGCTCCGGCCCCTACGACGACCTCCGGCGCATGTTGCTCCTCAACGGCATCCACATGCTGGACTTGGCGCGCTTTCTGGCCGGCGAGGTAGAGAGCCTCTTCGCCCACGGCCGCACCGACGGCGTTCAGGCAGCCTCCGTCAGCATGCGCTTCGCCGACGGCGCCGTGGGCCAGTTCAACATGAACTCCGGGCACACCTGGACAGACTGCTTCGAGCAGACCTACCTCTCCGGCAGCGGCGCCGGGATCCTGATCGACGCTTCCCAACGGACGGAGGTGTTCGCCGAGTCAAGCCGGTTCGCGAAGGGCGAAGGGCTGGTGCTGTACGGTTGGGGCAGCCGCTACCATGTATCCGGCAACATGGCCGGCTGGGAGGCAGGCGGGCATTACACGCGGGGGTACTGGGGCGAGCTGAGCCACTTTGCCCGGGCGGTGCTCGGCCAGGTGGAGCCGACGCCGACGCTCGCCGACGGCGTGGCGGCGATGGCGCTGATCGAGGCGATCCTGCAGAGCGTGGAATCGGGGCAGCCGGTGTCCGTAGGCGCGGGTCAGAGCTGACGCCCCGCGCAACTAGTGGGCAGCCCCCAGACCCGCCAACAGGATCAGCAGCGTCTGGTTGTTGGGGTCTCATCGAGTCAGCGCCTCCGAGGGCTTGGCCTTGTCCCGACCGTCACCCCCGGTGGCTCCATTCCCCTCGCCCAGGATGAAGTCGAGAACCTCCGCCAACACTTGGCTGAGAGTGCATCCGGGTGCCTCGCCTACCCCAGCGGGGGTGTGACGATGATGGGGAAACGTGGCGAGTTGAGGGTGGTGCGGGGAGTTGTCGTAGCGGAAGATCAGCGTGCCGTCCGGACGGCTGCAGTGGAAGCGGTACCTGACCGAACCCGGGAACACCGCCAGCCCCAACGTCAGGGCGGTGCCTCCGATGAAGGTCAGCCTGCCTGACAGGTATAGCGCGTCGGCATCCTCGTCGAGCTCATAGGCCAGCGTGTCCCCGACGATGAGCCATCCGTAGGTTCTCAGCGAGGAGAGGACCAGATCAAGAGGCGTTCTGGCCTTCATCGCCTACCTGCTCAAGCAACCCGAGTCGACGCGTGAGTTCCCCGCGCGTGCAGTGAAGGAACTCCCACCGCATCCAGTGTTCGTCGTCGCCCAGTTCCCCCGCGCCGTAGCGGCTCATGAACTCGGTGGAGGACATGCCATACCCGTTCTCAAACGTCGCCAGCTCCTCGGCGTACGCGTCCACCTTGCGGCGAATGCGCGCCTTCTCCAGGTCAATGCTGCGCATCACCACGGGGACGATTGCTTCATCAACGACCAGCGTACTCATGGCTGTTCCTCGTTCGTCAGTCAACACACCAATCTTATCCCTTCGGCTTGCGACCAACAATAGGCCGGACCACACACTATCCGCAAGTCCATGATGCTCCGCCGGCCCGAGCCACCACGATCTCTCGGTATCTCTCCGCTCGCATGGCAGGCTCAGGGCGCGACGGACGCCTCTTTCACCCAAACGGTGACCGGCGTGGCGCGCGACGCCTGCTGACCGCCGTGATGGCGGGCAAAGGTTGCGAGTCGCTTGGTGTTCTCCATCATCAAGCGCTCCGCCTCGGCCACCAGGGCTTCCAGTTCCGTCCGCTCCTCCCGGGAAACACGCCCGTTGCTGTTGCGGTCCAACAGCAGGTCCATCCGCTCCTGCTTCCCTGCTGGGAAGCGCTTCATAACTGGCTTGCGCGTGCTCGTCTCGCCCGTACCGTCACCTCCAACAGTCGCGTCGGGTCGTTTCCGAAGGGGTCCATCACCTTTACCAGGGTCTGGTACTTCCCTCGATTGTCGTACTGCTGCCAGTCGAGCGTCAAGGCCGGTTCGCGTTTCTTCCGGGTGCGGCAGTTCTGCCACTCGTTGTGGCAGGTGTCGCCGCTGGTCGTAGAAAGCGCCCTCCGACCGCAGACCCGTCTCGTGCCGCGCCAGGAACAGGAGCTTGACGAAGCGCGTGGGCGACAGGGGTTCGCGTGCGGCTTCGAGCAGGGCGAGGATTGCCTTCTGTCTGTTGAGCATGGTTGAGTTCTTCGGAATCCCGCGCCACACCTACGCCGGCGCCAGCTCGACGCGGGCGGCATAGCCCAGCCGCCGGAGCATCTGCTGGCAGTCTTGCCACGTCAACCCGAACGCCCGCATGTCGGCGACGCCCAGCCGGGCGACGACGCCGGCGAGTGTCTCGACTTCGCTCTCCTCGAACTCCCCCTCGACCAGGGCGTCCTCCGCCCAGTCCACCAGTTCGTCGAGTTCTGCCTCACCGTGAAGATAGGTGGACAGCCGGTCAACAATCACTTGACGGGTCACGCGCATTGAGAAGACTCCTACGGTTGTTGGTGTCCCCGGTCTACCGGGCATTCTTCGTGAATCTCGACCGAGTGTCCACCGCCCATCGTCCCCTCGTAGTGTAGCCTCTTGTGGGCGTCTGCCGAACCCCACGCAAAGTGCACCGATGACGCCCACAAGGGGCTACGCTACGTGTGCCGGTTCCACCAACCGCGCCACCACCGCCTCCATCAGCCTCTCCCCGTCGATCCGGGCTTGGTTCAGCCTCGCCTCCAACTCGTCGCAGAGCGCCATGAGTTCGTCGACTTTGGCGACGATGCGGTGTTGCTCATCCAGCGGTGGCACGGCAACGAGGATAGCGTTGAGGGTGGTTTGGTTGATCTTCGGCATGGCTACGCGCGTGTCGTTCTTGACTGCCATGTTGAGGAAGGTCGGCGAAAGGATGTACCGAAGGAGATAGTCAACACTGATGTGCGACACCACAGGATACATGTCTGCGCTGCACAACCCGTCGAAGTCCACAAGCACTGCTTTAGACAGATTCGGACGGATCTTCGAGTAGATGATCTGTCCCGCATGGAATCGGTGGTTGGGACTTCGGACATCGTCCTCCACGACGGTCCGGTACGGGAGAAGCCTCCCCGTGCCCTTCTCGATGTTGTCCGGGGCGATGTGCGGGAGATCGGGATGCTTCTGCGGCGTCACGAGATCGGACGCGATCGTTGCCACATCCCCAAATCTCGCCCAAGTCCACCCCCTCGGCAACGCGTGGGGCAACTCAGTAGCGTCTGTCACTGGTGCTGCCTTCGGCTTTCTGAGCTTCCCTTCCCGGCTCAGCCGCTCCCTTTCCTCGGCAATCCTCCCCAACAACACCTCCGCCGGCTCGTCTGACGGATCCTGCCTCACCAGCTTCCCTCGCACCGCCAACTGCAGAACCGCCTGCCTCAGCTCGTCGACGGTTTCGGGGGTGTCGTAGAGCAGGTCGAAGTGGTCGCGGACGCGCTGCCAGTGGTGGGCGAAGTCGGCGGGGGCGGTGGCTGTCGTGAGCTTGTGCAGGGCGGCGCCGTTGAGCCGCACCCGGGTCTGGCGCTTCTTCTTCTGCGCCGCCTCCAACTCGTCGCAGAGCGCCATGAGCTCGTCGACTTTGGCGACGATGCGGTGTTGCTCTTCTTGCGGGGGCAGCGGAAGCCGCAGTGATCGTAG
>Ga0210049_1002182_pt1 | contig 18372 bp, 5 predicted proteins | sample CryGeyCG2014_300_2_FD_183964 | JGI IMG/M metagenome (GOLD analysis project Ga0210049, IMG submission 183964) | Groundwater microbial communities from aquifer - Crystal Geyser CG06_land_8/20/14_3.00 (SPAdes) (version 2) | ecosystem: Environmental > Aquatic > Deep subsurface > Groundwater | place... | reverse complement strand
CCACTAAAACATCAATTAGAACATTCAAACTCAGGACCGGAGCGCTTCTCACCATGATCAGGCCGGTCAGCAAGGAGACGGTAATCGCGACCAACACCATATAACGGGCGATGCGATTAGTTTTTTCTTGCAGAGGCAGGGTTTTCTCCGCTTGAGAAATCATCTGCGCGATCCTTCCGAACGCGGTTTTCATGCCGGTCGCGGTGACGCGGACAAGCGCGCGGCCGGAAATCGCCACCGTGCCCATAAATACGCGGTTTTTGTCCGTTTCTGACGGACTGTCGGAAATTGGCAGCTTGTGCATTTCTTTAGTTTCGCCGGTGATCATCGCTTCGTTGACCCGCAATTCATTGGCTGTGAGCACAACGCCGTCGGCCGGAATTTTATCACCGGCGCGCAGGACAATCAAATCGCCCGGCACGATTTCTTTAGCCAGGATCGTTTTTTCCCGTCCGTCCCGGATGGCGATCGCAATCGGCACAATCAGGTTTTTCAGAGCGCTGATCGCTTTTTCCGCTTTGAATTCTTGAAAGAAGCCGGCGCCGATTACCACCGCGATCACGGCCAAAATGGTGAAGCCGGTCGTATCCTTGCCGACCAGAAAACTCATCAAGGCGGAGGCGAATAACAAGTAAATGATGAAATTGTTTTTTATTTGGCGCCAAAGGATCAGCCAAGACGAAACGCGGTTTATCTCCTTGATTTCGTTGAAGCCATGAGCGGCTAATTTTTTTTTCGCTTCTTTTGAGCTTAAGCCTTTTTTTTTCAGCATAATTTTGCCGTTTACGCGATTTGATTGCGCGGATATTAGCGCGGTTTCGCTTACTGTAATTTAAGAATCCTCAGGGAAAAATTTTTTTCCGCGTGCTTTGCGAATAAATTAGAGCCCATAAATAAAATTTGCGGGCGGCGCGGGAAAAAATAAGAACAAGAAAAAAATAAGAAATAAAATGTTCGCCGAGCGCGCATTAGTGTTTATTCGGGGTACGCGTCATCTATTCGTGTTCAGTGATTATATAGTAAAAAATTTATGGTTTAAGAGGATAAATTTTTTTGCGCAAAAAAATCAGTCCGATCAGAGAGCCCAAAAAGCACATAAACATATCCCATTGCGTATCCCAGATATCCCCTTGCGTGCCCAGAAAGTCGTTGCCGGTTGATGGTGAAAGCAAAGCAATCCACCATTCAATGAATTCATAGAAAGCGCTGGCACCCAGCACTGCGGCGACAATGAATACAAACTGCCAGCCCCGTTTAGTGAAAATATTTTTTTTACTCGTGATTTCCCAAAGCGCGAGCGCCGGCACGAAACCTTGGGCAAAGTGCCCCAGCCGGTCGTAATAATTCCGAGAGAGATCGAAATAATCCTTCAGCCAATTAAAAAGCGGCATCTCGGCGTAGGTGGTTTGGCCGCCAACCATCAGGATCAGGCTGTGCGCCAGCATCAAGCCATAGAGCCAATTGGAAAAACGGAATTTTTTAAAAGTCAGGGTCAGAACCAGCCAGGCGAGGAGCGCGGGAAAAACTTCTAAAAGCCAGATCAGATGATCCTGGGCGTGCCAACCGGTCCAAATCAGGCCCAGAAAAAAAATGGCAAGCAGGGCATAAAGAAAACGATTTTCTTTGCGCATAGAAAAAAGTTTTATTAATTCACGGCGCTTCCGGTCCCGAGTCGCATTTTTTAAGCGTAGATCCGCCCTTGGCCGGCAAAAATATTATAACAGAAAAATCCAGATGCCGCAAAAAGCGGGAAAAGGCGCTGAGAATAGAAGCCCGGCCCAAAAACGCCGGTCAAAAGGCTGGGTGATTGCCAATTATTTGATTTGTTTGCTATAATTAAAAATAAAACTTAACAAAAAGATAAAATATAAGGGAGATAAGCAATACAAGAACTAAATATAATATTAAACTATTTTATGATTTTAAATTTCCGCTCAATCTGGTTAAAAACAAAAGAAAGAAAATTTATTTATACAACCGGGGCGGCTGGTTTGATTCTGGCCGGACTGGGTTTGCTGGCGATTTTCGGATCATCGCCGCTTGAACCGCTTGGGCCGGAATGGTCAGAAACCGTTTTTCGGGAAGCAAAAAATGAAACACAAGCCGGCTTGACGGCCGATAAGATTTCCCGCAACGCGGCGATTATCATCAATCTCCCGCCTTTTTCCGAAGCGGCCACGGCCGCGGAACAGATCAGCTTTGAGCCGGCCGTGGCTGGCCGATGGCTGGCCGCAGAAGAAGGCGCACGCACGCTGGCCTACAAGCCGGATCAGCCCTTGGACGTCGGGCAGTATTACGCCGTTACTCTGGCATCGCCGGCCGGGGAATTGCGCTCTGGCTTTATCGCGGATGAAGATCCGGCCGTGGCCGCGGTTTTTCCGCCGGCGGACAGCGAGGCGGATGAAAATTCGGTTATCACCATCATTTTTAACCGTCCAGTCGTGGCTTTGAGCGCTCTGGATATAATGGATGAATATGAAGCGCCGGCCGTGATCACGCCGGCCACGCCGGGCCGGGGCAAATGGACCAGCACCCGGACCTGGCAGTTCATTCCGGACAGCACTTTGATCCCCTCCGCCCATTATGAGATTGCCATCAAGCCGGATTTGGTGTCTTTAGACGGCTTGACGATTAAACCCATGAAGAGTTATTTTGACACCCGGCGCTTAGATTACCAAAATAATTTTCAGGATAATCAAGATCATCAAGAGATCGTCTATAACCAAGCGTTCTTGGTCTATTTCAACCAGCCGGTCAATCTGGATAAGACGCGGGCGGAAATTAGATTATCCCGCTTAAAGGACCAGAAAGATTTTATTTTGGAATATTATAAAAGCCTTGTCTATAATCCGGAAACAAAAAAAGATGAGGTAAAAATCAATGAATCGGTTTTGGCGATTTATCAGAAAGCTGATGCGGCCGGCCGGCCGAAATTTTGGGACGAAAAAGCCGAGTATCAATTGTCTATCAAAAAAGTTTTTCCCAAAAGCGGGGACATTACCCTTAAAGAAGCGCGTGATTTTAATTTTGCCGCCACCGCCGCGATCCGTTATATTTCCGCACGTTCAGAGCGCTCGCGGCTTGTTGGCCAAGACCTATTTGATCCCGAGGGCGAATTGCTGGTGGATTTCTACGAAGACATTGACCTGGATAAATCAGCTCTGGAGTCCGCTAAGAAGATGGCCGTCCGTTACGGCGAACAGTGCCGGGCCGGACAGGAATGGAGCGATGAGATTGAATGCGCCAAAGAGGAGAACAGAAAACAACTGGTGATAAAATTTGACCGGCATACGCTCAAGACCGGCGAGAAATTTGATCTGGTTTTTTCCCGCCTTGTTAATCACAGCGGCGAAACAATCAACCGGGCGCCGATTGTTGAAACCATCAAGGTCTTTCCCGTCTTGGAGATCAAGGGTACGGCGCCGGCGGCCAACAGCCAGAACGCGCCTTTGAATGCCATGACTTTATGCACGAACGCGCCTTTGGTGGCGCCCGCCAAAGAAGAAATCAAGGATTATGTGCGCGCCAATCGGCCCTTTGAATGGCATGATCAATATGGATCTTTTTTTGTTGCTGGCAACCAAGCGGACAAGTTCTGCCGACCAGGCGAATATCGCACTGATCTGAGCCTGGGTCTCCAGCCTGACAGCGACTACCGTCTCGTGGTTAAAGCCCTGGATCCTTTCGGCCAAAGCGCGGAAAAGGAATGGACTTTCCTGACCGGCCCGCTGCCGGACGCGGAATTGATGTTCTACCATTTGCAGGAAAAATATAATATTTTACCGGCTGGCCAGGGGGCCAAATTGGCTTTTGCCGTGGAAAACATGGACTATGTAAATTTGGAGGTCTGCCGCCTGAAACCGGAAAAAATGCTTGAGTATTTATTTGATCGGCCGTCTTATTACGCGCCGATTGATTTGTCTGATTGCCTGGCGCGGCAGGAGAAAAAGATCATTTTGGAAAAAAAATACTGGGTCAAGAATTATTTCCAGGTGGATTTAAGCGAATTTGCGAGCGAACCGTCCGGCCATTACCTTCTGACTTTTTCCCATCCGCGCTATCGCGAGCAATGGGGAGAGAGGCGGCCGGTTTTTGAAAGGACTTATTTCAGCTTTACGGATTTGTCCGTGGTGGAGAAAAAAGTTGCTTATGTCGTTAATGATGACAGACTGGGCGAAGGCGGACCGCAAGACGAGAATCTCTATTGGGTAGTGGATGGCCGGGATTTGGCGCCGATAGTTGGGGCAACGGTTGATGTATATAAAACGGCGACCACCGGTTTGGCGCTTTTTACCACGGCCACGACCGACGCCCAGGGCATTGCCCGGTCCGGAAAGTCGGAAAATTTGGCGGGCGCGGTCATCAGGCAAGGCGGGGACAGCGCGCTGGTCACCAGCGCCGAAAATAATTTTGGCTGGGCCAGGTACATTTCCAAGAATAAAAAGTTTTATGTTTATACGGATCGGCCGATTTACCGGCCCGGCGATACGGTGCGTTTCAAAGGCTTGTATCGGATCGGCTATGACGGTTTTTATGAAATCAGCCAGGCCGAGATTGATTTTTCCGTCAAAGACAGCGCCTATCAGGATATTTATCGCGCTGTTTTGTCGCCTAATGACTTTGGCGCTTTCCAAGGGGAATTTGTCCTTCCCGCGTCCGCGCCGCTCGGTCCTTATTCCTTGCGGGCCGAAGATGATTACACCGGCAGTTTTGATGTGCAGGAATACCGGCCAGCGCCTTTCCAAGTGAGCGTGAACAGCGACCGGGAAGAATATTTTGCCGGCGACCAGTATGCGGCCAAGATCCAAGCCAGTTATTATTTCGGCGCGCCGGTCGCCGGGGGAGAAGTCCAATATAATCTGGCCAGCCAGGATTATCATTTTGACCGCTATCAGGATGAATATTTTTCCTTTGGCGCGCCCTGGTATGATTGTTATTATGATTGCTCCTATAACGACAAATTCCTGCTCCGCGGCCAAGCCGAGCTGGACAGCCAGGGCCGGGCGGACATCGCCCAAATTTTGGATTTCAACCGTCTGTTTCCCCGGCCGGCGGATCGGCAGAGCAAGATTTTCGTTTTATCCTACACCGTGAAAAATACCAATGGCCAGACAGTTTCCGGCCAGCATTCTTTCATCGTCCATGCCGGCGATTATTATCTCGGCATCAAGGCGGATAAGTATTTCGCGGGCAAAAACGAGAATTTCGGCCTGGCGGTCAAGACCGTGGACACCACCGGCGCGCCGGCCGCCCTGGATAATTTGGAATTGAGCATCAATCTGGTGGAGTGGGTTTCCGCCAAGCGCCGCGAAGTGGATGGCGCTTATTATTATACTTGGGAAGAAAAGTTGACGCCGGTGGAAACTCGGCGTCTGGCCACGGACAAGAAAGGCAATTGGCGGGGCCAGGCCGCGATCGCCGGCGAAGGCGAATACCGCCTGATCGTTAAGGCCGCTGATCGCGTCGGGCGCCAGTTATCCGGCCAAAGCCAGATCTATATTTTCGGCGAGGGCCGCGCTTCTGTCCGGCCGGATAACGACAACACCCTTGACCTGACCGCCGCGAAACAACAGCTAAAAACCGGCGAGCAGGCCCAGATCATCATTCCTTCGCCCTTTGCCAAGGCCAAAGCATTGATCAGTTTGGAAAGAGGAAAGATATTCTCCTATGAAATCGTGGATGTATCGCAAAGCTATTTTGATTATTCATTCCCGATCAAATCTGAATATATCCCCAATATTTACGGCACGGTCACCCTGCTCGCGCCCGGCCAGAGAGCCAAATACGGCTCTGTTAATTTTTTGGTCAATACAGCCGAAAAAGAACTGAAGATTGAGGTCCAGACCAAAAAATCGGCTTATTACCCGGGCGAGGAAGTAATCTTGGATTTGAATGTCCGCGACTATCTGGATCAGCCGGCGGAGGCGGAATTGTCCGTGGCCGTCGTGGACTTGAGCGTTTTAGCCTTGAAAGGCAATCCCAAGAAAAATCCGCTCGTGTTTTTTTACGGCGGACAGCCTCTTGCGGTCTACACGAGCGCCAACAGCAAGAATCTTTTTGAAGCCATTGACATCAAGGATCGGACCAAAGGCGGCGGCGGCCTGGCGCCCCAAGATCTGGCCAAGAAGAAAAGGGGCGATTTTCGGGACACGGCTTTCTGGCAGGCGGATTTGCGCACGGATCAGGACGGCCGGGCGCGCGCGATTTTTACCCTGCCTGATAATCTGACGACTTGGCAGGCGGAAGTCGTCGGTCTGACCAAGGACACGAAAGTCGGCGTGCAGTACCGCGACTGGACAGCCCGCAAAGAGCTGATGGCCGTGCCGCTTGCTCCCCGTTTCATTATCCCCGGCGATGAGTTCGCTTTGGGCGCGGAAATTTTCAACCAAAGCGACGATAATCTCCGGATTGATGTTGAAATTGAAAGCGCGACTCTGGATCTGGACGGCGCCGCCCGGACAGAAGCCAAGATCGGCGCGCACAGTTCGGCCAAAGTCTATTTTCCGGCCGCCGCGCCAACCAGCCAAGACTCCGGCGAGCATGTGTTTACGATCACCGCGCGCGCCGGCCAATTCCTTGACCGCGTGGAAAATCGCCTGCCGATCCGGAAAAACCAAAGCTACGAAGCCGTCGCCACGGCCGGCCGGACCAAGAATGACCGGCAAAACGAGTATCTCTATCTGCCGGCCGCGGTTCTGCCGGACCAGGGTTCTTTGGCCATTACCACCAGCGCGACTTTAGCGGTTTTTTTGTCCGACAGCCTGGAGTACCTTTTGGGTTATCCATACGGCTGCGCTGAGCAGATCGCGAGCAAGCTGGCCGCCGCGGCTTTAATCAAACAGGCAATGTCAAAAAAGAATATTAATAACTTATTAAAGGTAGACAAGATTAATTGGGAAGGGCAAGAATATTCTTTGGAAGAAGTGTTGAATCTTGGTTTAACGGCTCTTTATCAAGATCAAACCCAAGAAGGCGGGTTTGCCTATTATGCCAACGGCCAAGCTGATTTGTATTTGTCTTTGTATGTGTTGTCAGTATTTCATGATGTGGTAACGGCTGGCCAAAATGTAAATCAAGATGTCCTGGCTCGTTTGAACAAGTACTTATTGCGAGAATTTTCAATCATTGGTAGCGGCGGAACCGCGTGGTTGTCTCTTAACCAGCAATGGGAAAGAAAAATCAAAATCGCGGAAACGCTCAGCCTCTTTCCGGAATTTTTTCAGCCCAACAAAAATAACTGGAGAATCAATCAAAGCAATCCGGCCGATCCGAACACCGCTTCTTCCCTGCTGTTGTCGTTGGCCGCGCTGATGGAGCGCCGGCCTTCCGCTTTCAGCGCGTCAGACCGCGAAGCCGTGCTGAACGGCTTGCGCAACCGGATCCGGATTGACGCGCGCGGCGCGTTCCTGCCAGTGGGGAAAAATCATGATTGGCGGTCTTTTGACCTGGATGTCACCAACACCGCGCGTCTGCTCACGGTGCTGGAGCGCACCGATGCTGATGACGCCTTGTCTGACCGGCTTTTGCGTTGGATTCTGACCGCGAAGCAAAAAGACGGTTCTTGGGGATCAACCAACGCGACCGCGGTGGTGGTGAAAAGCTTTCTGGATTTTCTCCTCCGGCAGAAAGAGAACGAAGCGGATTTTTCCCTGGCCGTCAGCCTGAACGGGCAGGGCCTGGGCGATTTTTCCTTCGGCCCGGAAAATATCTTCGCCTGGGAACGGATCAAGGAACCGGTCAGCGCCTTGCGCCCCGAGCAGTTGAACAGCATCGGGTTCGCCAAAACCGCCGCGCCCGGCCGGGCGGATAATTTTTATTATGATATCGCTTTCAAATATTTCCTGCCGGCCAACGCTTTGCCGGCGCGCGATGAAGGCCTGGCCGTGGAACGGAATTTTTTCCGCCTGGCGGACGAGAAAATGACCGCGCCGCTTGATCAGGCGCGAGTCGGCGAGGTGCTCAAAGGCCGTTTGCGCCTGTCCGTGCCGGCTGACCGCGACCGCGTGCTGGTGGAAGATTTCATCCCGGCCGGGGTCGAGCTGGTCAATTTCGCTTTAGCCACGGAAAATGTCTCTTTGCTTGATGAAGCCCAGGCCAAAGCCGGCTCGGCTGGATCTGGTTCCAGCTGGCTGGACGCCAAGTCGGGCGCTGGGCCGCTCTGGCCGGAACAGGAAGAAAAGCGCGATGACCGGCTGGTCCTTTTCCTGTCTTTTTTGCCGGCCGGCACTTACGATTATTTCTATTATGTCCGGGCCTTGGTGCCGGGCAAATTCAACCATTTGCCGGCCGTGGCCGCGGAAATGTATCGGCCGGAAAATTTCGGCCGCACGGACGGCCGCTGGTTCGTGGTGGAGAAATAAGCAAGCGGATGAAATTTCGGGCAAATAAAGAAAGCCGGGTTTAAACAGTCCGGCTTTTTTTATTTTGTTGCGAAGTTGATTCAGCGATTTTTAATTTAGATATCGCTTTGATATTGAGTGCTGGATATTGGAGATGATTAATTTTCTTAAATTTTAAGGCGCTGATTTATATCACCTTGCGGCTCGTCCACAGTATCTTGCCAAGAGTATTCTTATTGGCGGTTGAACCGGACATGGATCATTTCCGAAGATTCGCCGTCTTGGGCCGTGATTTCGTAGCGGCCGGGCGCGTCCGGCGTGAAAATCAATTCGGCCGCCGGTCCGCCGATTTCTTGGCCGTTGATCCGCCATTCCACCGGCCGTTGGGCGCGCAGGGTCAGACGGCTTTCCGGCCACAAAAACTCGTCGCCGTCGTGCGGAAGCAGGATCAGCTTGTCTTCCAAAAGCATATTCAGAACCCGGTTATAATCGTCTGCCGGCAATCCGTATTCCGTGCTGTTGCCGGTTGGGAAATCTTTCAGGCCGGAAAAATCAAAAGCGCTTTGTTGATCGTAGGACGAGGCGGCCAGCAGATTCATGGCCGCCTGCCAGACGCGGCCGGCGCCCGCGGCGCCCGCGACTTCATCCATGGGCGAGCCGTCGGCGTTGCCGATCCAGACACCGACGACATAATCCGGCGTGTAGCCGATCGTCCAGCTGTCGCGGTAGTCGCGCGAGGTGCCGGTCTTGACCGCGTAATTCTGGCGCGGCAAGGCCAGGAAGCTAACCGGTCCGAATTGGTCAACGGCCGTTGATCGGTCGGAGAGGATCCGATTGATCAGCGCGACCAGCGCCGGCGGAGCAATGGTTCTCTGCAATTGGAAATTTTCCGTGGCCGGCAGGACCGTTTCTGCTCGGCTGTCGCCCAGGCGCAAGGGGGCGAGCCGGCCGTTATCCGCGAGAGCGGAAAAATAATAAGTCAAGCCCAAGAGGTCCATTTCCAGTCCGCCCAAAGCCAGGCCCAATTGGTAGTTGCCGATCGGCTGGATCGGTTTCAAGCCTAGGTCATTGGTTAGAAAATCGCCGAAATTTTTAATTCCGACAAATTCCAAAACCCGGACCGCCGGTACGTTCAAGCTGTTGGCCAGGGCGTAATGCAAATTGACCAGGCCATGGTAGCGGTAGTCGTAGTTTTTCGGATAAAAGGCCCAGCCGTTGTCCACCGTGTATTTATATTCTTTATCCATGACCAAAGTGTACGGCCGCAAGCCGGCGGCCAAGCCTTTCAGGTAGATGAATGGCTTCAAGGTTGAACCGATCGGCCTGGGCCTGATGGCCATATTGATTTGGTCGCCGGCTTGCTCGCTGTCCGGCCGCGCCGTACCGATAAGCGCCAGAAGCGTGCGATCCGGCACGCTGATCACGGCGAGGGCGCCATGGGCGGCTTTTTTTTCCGATAATAGCGCCAGGTTGTCGCGCAGGATCGAGCGCAGTGTTTTGGTTAAGTCCGCGTCTAACGATAAAGCGCAATCAATTGGGCAAACCAAGCGCAGGCTGTTCATTTCCAACATCGCTTCATCGGTCCGCGCTGAACGGAAATCGGCGCGTCGGGCTTTCCTTTCCGCGCTGTTTGGGCTCTGGTCTGTCCAGGACAGACCGAAATTTTCGGCCAAACGCCGGCTTTGTTCCGCGTTTTCCAGAGTAAAAGGATGCTGGCGGCTCGGGCTGGAGAGCGCGGCCAAAAGGGAGATGATTTCCGCTTCGTTCAGATTAGCCGTTGGTTTTTGAAAGAATAATTGCGCCGCCTCCGCCAAGCCTTGCGTTTGTTCGCCGAAGTAAGCGGTGTTGGCATGCATCGCGAGGATGGCTGGCTTGGATAAACGGGCTTCCAGACAAAGCGCCAGTCCGGCTTCTTTGATTTTGTTTTTCAGGTTTCTTTGGTTCTCCTGGCCGAGCAGGTTTTTCGCCAGTTGCTGGGTGATGGTGCTCGCGGCCAGGTTTTCGCGGCCCAAGAGCCAATTTTTTACGGCCCGCGCCAGGCTGGCCGGATTGAGGCCGATATGATAGGGAAAATATTTGTCTTCCCGCCGCCGGACCCATTGCGCCCAAAGTGGCGGCGCTTCATCCAGGTAGACGGAATAATAACCTTTGTGGTTCGGTTGAAGGCTCAGGAGCCGTCCTTGCCGGTCAAAAATGCGGACTGAGGCCAGGTGTTCATATTTTTCCAGGGCCGCGCGGACAAAAAATCCGGACATCGCGTAGAAAAGCAGGGTGCAAACCGCGGCCCCGGCCATCAGCCACAGCCCGGTTTTGAAGATCGGCAGATTTTTGCCTTCAGGATAAATATTTTTCGCCATAGATATGAAAAATCATCTTCGTCCGTGGCCTTCGCTATATATTTTTATACTTAGCCTTCGGGCCATATCACATAGCCAATATCGGATATTGCGCGTCGGATATTGGATGATATCTATTATATCATAGCCAGTCCGGCCAAGCGAGATTGGCCGAATAGGACATTTCTAAAAAACGCCAAATAGGACATTTCTATAAAACTTTTACACATTACCCCAGACTCTTGAAAAAAATCGGTTTTTGTGCTAAGGTTTTTTAATCCTGTAAAAAAATCAGCCTAATTCTGTCATATTTTGTTTAATTTTAAATAAAAAATAGTATTAAAAAACTATTAATATTTGTCTTATGATGAAAAAAACTTTACCCCTGATCCTGGCGGCGGTCATGTTCAGCACTTTGGCTTTGCCGTCTCTGGCTTTGGGCAAAGAGCCGAGTTTCAAGTACCGCTCCACGGTCTTCGGCTTGGGCGTCAATGAAACCAGGCAGAACGTGAACGAGATTGTCAAAGAAAGCAATTATTTTTATGACAATCAGAGCATCTATTTTTTGACCCGGATTTTCGCCATTGACAGTGTGGACAAGTTCCAGTTCCGGCACGAAGTGCAGGACCAAAACGGCCGCGTGGTCAAACGTTTTGATTCCCGCGTGTTCGCGCCCCAGCGCTATTTCTGGCCGGAAGTCTATCATTGGGATGTCATCCATTCCCTGCCCGGCGGCGAATACCAGATGAAAGTCTATATCCGTATGGACGAGCAGGCTTTCCGTCTCCATGACACCAAGACTATCCAGGTTATTTCCGGCCAATACAACGGCCAGCGCGCCGCGGCCGGCGCGAGCCATTACCAGGACTATAATTATTATGCTTATGGCCAATCCGGCCAATACTGTTCTTATTGCGGCCGTTATATCTGCCAGCCCAAACCGGGCTATAAATTGGTCTGGACCAGGACTGGCCGCGATGTCTATAATACGAGCGGCTACGAATACGCTTTCCGCCAGGAAAAAAATGTTTTTGACCAGAATGAGCCGGTGAGCGTGATGACCAAATTGACCGATATCAGCCAGGTGGAATCTTTCCAAATCAAGCACGAGGTTTTGCTGAACGGCCGCCGTTTCTATGACAGCAAGATTTCGCCGGTCAAAAAGCCCGATTACGATTTTTGGTATGTTAATTATTCCGATACCTATTTCAACCGCCTGCCTTCCGGCCAGCACACCATCAACACTCTGATCAGCCTGAACGGCGGCGCGTTCCAGAAAATCGGTTCCACCGTGGTTACGGTCAAAGGCGCGCAGGTCCAGCGGGACGTGATTTGCGCCGGCAGCGGCCAGGGCGACAACGGCGCTTGCGTGAACATTGACCAGAAATCCGTTTTCCAGAGCTATGAGAACGTGATCGTGGTGACCAATTTTTCCCGTTTGTCCGGTTTGGATTCCCTGACTGTCCGGCACGATCTTTACCGCCGCGGCGACAGTCAGCCGTTCTTGAGCAAGGAAGTGCCCACCCAATATCCGAACGGGAGTTACTGGGGGCGCGTCCATCTGGCGAGCGACTTCGGCCGTTTGGCCGCGGGCGATTACGAGGTCCGCGTGCAATTGTCCGTGGACGGCAACAGTTTCCGCGAGATTGACCGCGTCGGCATCCGGGTCCAAGGCGCTTACGGCTACCGCCCGGGCGAACCGGCTTTCAACACGCCGCACCAATATTCGGATTTCGTTTATGACGGCACCCGGACTGGCGCCCGATACTAATCGTTATCCTGCCTAGACTTTTATATAGCGCTCCGCCTAATCGCGGGGCGCTTTTTTATTTTTGCTTAATAAAGAAAATTTGTGTTATAATATAAAATAATCAAGCATTCCAACCCGACTAAAATCTGATCTCCTTAAAAAATTCTTCACCTCCTAGGAAATCGTCGTCGCGTAGAATAATTTAGTGATCAGTTAATCAGTGATTATGAATTTTTTGCCGGATTGGGTATTGGTTGGATATTGAGCGTTGAATATCGGCTGTTTAATTTATTCCCGATCTGATGACAAAGAGAGAGAAGGGCGAAGCCGAGCAAAAGCGAGGCGGGGGTGAGTGATTCATCCCTATCCACTCTTATAATAAGGGGAGGAGAAGGAGAAAAAAAGAAAATGAGGGAGAAAGACCATATTTAATCTCCCCTTGGCAAGGGGAGATGTCCCGCTTGAGGCGGGACAGAGGGGTTTGACCCCGCTTCATATGACAATAATCTATAATAAACGGTTGCAGAAAAAACGCCGCCAATTTTTAAGAAAAAATTGTACTCCAGCCGAAAAATTCTAATGGCCAAAACTTAATAAAAATAAATTAAATGTCCGTTTCCGCCGCCAATACGGTATCGGCCATTATATTGCTGATTTTTGTTGTCCGCGGCAGAAGTTGGTTATTGAAATAGACGGTTCTGTTCATAACGGACAGGAACAAAAAAGTTATGATCATGACAGGGCGCAGGATATTGAGGCATTGGGTTTTGGGGTATTGCGTTTTAACAATTCGGAAGTAATAAATCAAACTAAGCAAGTAGTTGAAAAAATAAGGCAAAGATTAAAATGAAATCATTCTTGCGCAAAAAAATTTTTCAACTGATTATCATTTTCAGCTTGTTGGCGATTCCGGCGCTGACCGCCTATTTTTATTTCACTCGCGGCGCCCGGATGGCCGCGGCCACCTGGTGGAACGAGTCCTGGACTTACCGCCAGGCCATTATGGTTACCAACAACGGTTCGGCGCAAAGCAATGTCTATGTCGCCTTGACCCTTGATACTGAAACCGCTTCCACCAGCATGCAAAGCGACTGCGGCGATTTCCGTTTCACGGCCCGGAACGGCGAAGTGCTGGCCCATTATCTCATGTCCGGCTGCCGCACGGCCGCCAATGTCATCCAGGTCAATTTTAACAGTTTTCCGATCGGTGCGCAGACGATTTATTTTTATTACGGCAATATGTCCGCTCCGGACGGCTTCAGTCCGGCTGGCTTCAGCCTTGAAGCTTCCGATTACACCATCGGCAATGTCCAATCCGCCGAGACCGGGCCCGGTCCGGTCGGCTACTGGCCATTTGACGAAGGTTATGGCGAGATCGCGCACGACGAAACCGCGCACAAAAATGACGGCACCATCAACGGCGCGACCTGGCAGGATGAAAGCATGTGCGTGAGCGGTAAGTGTTTGTGGTTTGACGGGGTAAGTAAATATGTACAAATATCGGATAGCAATAGTTTACATGTTGAGAATTTTGCATTGTCCTTTTGGGTTAAACCTGTTTCCTGGACAACTGACTCTAACCCACGCCTGCTATCAAAGCGTAATTCAGAATCAACCATGGATTGGGATTTATATTATAACCAAGGTAATTATTTAAGAATGAATGTTGGTGAAAATGCGTCTGGGGCTGTATTTAATGCTTTAAGCATAAGTTTACAAACATGGCATAATATTGTTGCTGTAAAAAATAATAATGATTATTTTTTATATGAAAATGGCGTTCTTATTGAATCAGTAACATTTGGAGGATCTTGGATGGATAGTGATGATATTTTTATAGGAAGTTATGAAAATGGCACTGATCGTTGGTTTCACGGCTTCATTGATGAAGTAAAAATCTATCCTTATGCCCGCACGGCTGACCAGATCAAACAAGACTATAATGCCGGGCGCGCGGGTATCAAATCCAGCCAAGGCGTGTCCGCGGCTTTCGGTTCCCGATCCGCTTCTTGGCTGACTGACGGATTGGTGGGGTATTGGCAGATGGATGAGAGCGCGACCACTTCCGGCGCGCTTGATGCGAGCGGGAACGGGAATGATGGGACATATTATGGCTATGCTTCAACCACTGGCGGGAAATTCGGAAACAACGGAGTTTTTGACGGAAGCGAAGATGGCGGTTCAATTAATATTTTATCCAATAATAGCAATTCCAATATTGGTCCTATGTCAATTTCATTATGGGTAAAGGCGGATAGTTTTGGTTATGTAGGACAAGGTTATTTAATCTCAAAAGCAGATTTTTCCGACCATGGCTGGGCATTACAGTATGTAACAACAAATAGCATAATTAGCTTTTGGTCCAGTTTTAGCGGGGATAATTTGGTTGTAAACTATAACAGCCAAGCAGAATTAAATAAATGGCTAAATTTTATTTTAGTTTGGGACGGAACAAACCAGGCGGAGATGGTTAATCTTTATAAGAACGGAACATTACTTCAACCCACATCCATAACAAACGGTAGAGGCGTTAAAGGTGATGATAGTAATGAAAAATTAACAATTGGGAATTTATACAACGATGGTTTATATAATCGTGCTTGGGATGGCCAGATCGATGAAGTTCGCATTTACAATCGCGCCCTTTCCCCGGACGAAGTACGGCGGCTTTATGAATGGGCGCCCGGGCCGGTGGCGCATTGGCGATTTGACGAAAAAAGCGGCACCACTGCTTTTGATAGCGCGGCTTCAACGACTTGGAGCGGGGGCAATCATGGCAGTTTTGGTGCTGGCACCGCCGCGCCAACTTGGGCAAAAGGAAAATATGGCGGTAGTTTAGAATTTGACGGCAATAATGATTATGTTTCAATTAGACCACAGAATTATCCAAGTATTACTGTTAGTGGATGGTTTTATCGTGAAATTTCGGATAATGTAAATGCTGACGCTATTTTTGGCGGTTGGCGTTGGAACAGTGATACCCAATTACAAGAGGGTTATGATCTGCGTTTTTATCAAGGCAACCCTAATTTGTTAGATTGGATATTAGTGACAAAAGATTCTTCTGGTTTTAAAACACAACAATCAGCTGTTTTTGACTTGAAAAGTACACAATTTAATAAATGGCACAGTGCTGTTGGTGTTTATGATTCTTTTACTGGCGTTCAATCGTTATTTGTGAACGGAATATTACGTTCAACGGTACAACATACACCTGGTAATACTATTGTTCCTTTTTTTCAATATACTGATATGAGAATTGGGTATTCGCGCGTTAATAGCGGTTATTTCAACGGCCTCATTGACGATGTCCGCATCTATAACTACGCCCGGACCCAACGCCAGATCACTGAAGACATGCTGGCGGGCAATTCTCCTTTGGGCGCTCCCCTTCTCCACCTCAGATTTGACGAAGGCTATGGCGCGCTGGCCCAGGACGAAAGCCGCTTCAACAAAGATTTCACGCTGTCCGGCGCGAGCCATCGGACCCTGAACGGCCTTGAAGGTTCGGCTTTCCAGGGCGGCGACAACCGCCGCGCGGCTGATGACGCTGATGACGCTGAACTGGATTTCGCGGCCGCCACTGATTTTACTTTGTCCGCTTGGATAAAATACGGCCCGGCCAATCCGGCCGCCACGGAATATATCATTCACAAACAAGACGGCAATGAAGGTTATTCTTTGTCTTTAAACAGCGCCGGCGCCCTGGCCTTCGGCATCGGCGACACCTCTTCCGCTTCTTTTCCCGAAGACAGCGCGCTTTCCAGCGGCCGGGATTATGCGGACGGCCAATGGCATCATGTGTTGGGCGTAAAAACATCAAACACCAAAATAGAATTATACGTTGACGGGGTATTGGCCGGATCCGATACCTCATTGGCCGCGGACGGCACTCTGGCCAATGCCGGAATTTTCTACATCGGCGATGCCAATGCCACGGATGGCACGGATGAATTCCAGGGATTGATTGACGATGTCCGCGTCTATGGCTTTGCGGCCAACCTGGACGACATCAAGCAATTGGCCAACCGCGGCCAAGCGGTCGTTTTCGGCTCCACCGGCTCAGTCCCAGCCGGTTCCGCCACTTCCAGCCAAGCCGCCAGCTTGGTTTACTGCGTCCCGGGTTCGGGCGACTATTGCGCTCCGCCAGTGGCGGAATGGAAGTTTGACGAAAAGGCCGGCACCACCACTAATGACACAAGCGGAAATGGTAATGACGGACAATTTGTCAGCCAGGATTCAAGTCCGCAATGGACCAGGGGCAAGTTCGGCAATGCCCTCCAGTTTGACGGGGTGGATGATAAAATACTTGTTGCGGCCAACGATCCAATCAATAATTTGGAACAGATGACAATTTCCGCTTGGGTTAAAGCTGAGAGTTATGGAGAGGGAAGTTTGGAATTTATTGTGTCTAAAGAATATAACTCAAATAGCGGTTGGTATAGTCGAATAGCCCTGTCTTACTCAAATTTGAATTTTATTATGGATTATGACGGTGCTAATGATTTGTTGGCCGCTTCCGCGCAAAACAGTTTTACTTCCGACAATTTTAATTCTTGGCACAACATATCAATTGTTTGGGATGGAAGTAATTTGGCTAGCGGCGTTACATTTTATCGGGACGGCCAAGCGCTTGGCCATATGACTTCAGTAGAATCGGATGGCGTTGGCAGTCGGGTATCTGACGCAACCAGCGCTTTGAATATAGGCAATAATTATTTTCAGGGTCGTACTTTTGACGGTTCAATTGATCAGGTCCGTATCTATAATTACGTCCGCACGCCGGCGCAAGTCGCGTGGGAATACAACCAGGGCAAGCCGATCGCGCATTGGCGTTTTGATGAATGCCAGGGCGGGACCATCCATGATGAATCCGGCAATGGCCGGCACGGCCAGCTGTATTTGGGCGCCTCGGATGTCATTGCCACCGGCACCTGCGCCAGCTCGTCTGCTTCTTTCTGGTACAACGGCCGGACCGGCAAATATCACAGCGCCGGCAGTTTTGACGGGGCGGATGATTATGTTAATATCGGCGATACTAATCTCAATATCAACACGGTGGCTTTTTGGCTTAAGCCCGAAAGTACAACTGAAAATATAATTGATCTGGATGGCGGTACGCATTATATAATTATCACGGACGGCATAATTTCCGCTCCCGGCTTTGTTAATCCGGTTATTTATATTGATGGCCTGTCCACTAATCGTTTAGACACAAATTGGCGGCATATTTTAATCAAGACCGCGACCGCATTTGAGGCAAGCAATTTAACAATCGGCAAGCGTGGAACGAATTTTTTTGACGGCCTGATTGATGATGTCAAAATCTGGAATTACGCCTTGACCGATGAACAGGTGAAAACAGAATACAACGGCGGTGCAGTCAGGTTTGAATGATCGGCAGGCTTTGCTAATTTTTTATCAAGGAGGGATGAACACGGGATTATTCAAAAATAAATATCGGATCAATTCAATCCGTCTGCCCGGATATGATTACCGGCAAAACGGATATTATTTTGTGACGATTTGCGCGTTTCAACGGCAATCATTTTTTGGCAGGATTGACAATGGTCTGATGATATTGAACGGCATCGGCTGCATCGTTGCCCGGGAATTATTGCAAACCCCGGCCATCCGGCCGTCTGTCCGTTTGGATGCCTGGATGATTATGCCCAATCACATACATTTTATTTTGGCCATTGATTATGAATATCCACCCATTGTTGATTTGGTTGCGACCATGACGCCAATGACGGATGTGTTATTCGGCAAAACACCAACCGCTGGTACATCAATGGTTGGGACGCCCATTGTTGAAATGCCCGTTGTTGGGACGCCCATTATTTCGACGCCCGTTGTTGAAACGCCAACCGTTGGGACGCCCGTTGTTGAAACGCCAACCGTTGGGACGCCCGTTGTTGGGACGCCAACCGTTGGGACGCCCGTT
>Ga0210049_1002169_pt1 | contig 18424 bp, 20 predicted proteins | sample CryGeyCG2014_300_2_FD_183964 | JGI IMG/M metagenome (GOLD analysis project Ga0210049, IMG submission 183964) | Groundwater microbial communities from aquifer - Crystal Geyser CG06_land_8/20/14_3.00 (SPAdes) (version 2) | ecosystem: Environmental > Aquatic > Deep subsurface > Groundwater | place... | reverse complement strand
CCACTTCTTGTTTGGATGTAACGCTCCTCCCCGTAAAAAGAAAGGCGGGTCTTCTTCTGTTAAAGGAATCATTTCTTCTGGCTTGTCTATTGCTACTTCGAGTAATCGTACTCTTTCGTTTCTGCTTTTGTCCTCGCCCACAATAACTGATTTGGAGTCTGGAGCAAAATCCACGATGAATGTTGCTTCTGGTGTTTCTGTTAAGGCAACGGGTCTTCTCGATCCGTCGGTTGGGACGAGAAAGACATCGAGATTAGGATGAACATTTTTCCAAGTAAAAGCAACGTATCTTGAGTTCGGAGAGATTTTGTAATTGTATATTGCTGGAATGGTTAACAAAGCCTCTAGGAAATCGTTTTCTCTTATATTGTCTGCGGCTATTTTTACTCCTCCTGCCGTTATACTTTGAACTGTGCTTTACTTGCCTTATTTGGGTTATTAATTTCCTATAACTCGCGGAGATCTCAAACTTGGCGAATTGAAACCAAAGATGCGGTGACATTTCAAGTAGAGGTTACGCAGAGGATTCAAGAAGTCGCTACAGATATATCAATCCTGCAAAGTCTTAACTGTTAAATATATTAGTGACTTCACGAAGAGTATGTTCAAAACTTGGGGAATGCTTTGGCGTCTCAACCAGTCATAACGGTTTCAAGCCTAACCAAATATTATGGAAATTTCAAAGCCCTAGACTCGGTTTCCTTCGCAGTCGGCAAGGGCTGGGTGTACGGCTATCTCGGCCCGAACGGAGCAGGAAAAACCACAACCATAAGAACCATGCTTGGTCTCCTAAAACCAGACCAAGGTGAAGTGCAAATAACTGGCATTAACCCAACTGAAAACCCGGTTCAAGCACTTCAAAGCCTAGGATACGCCCCAGAACTGCCAACTATGCAAGCCTTCTTCACCGGAGAGCAGATGCTAGACTTCATGGGAAAGATGTTTGGGTTGGCTACACAGGTTAGGAAGGAGAAGATTAAACAACTCCTTGACCTCGTTGGCTTAGAAGAATGGGGAGACAAAAAAATTGGAAAGTATAGTAAAGGAATGGTTCAGAGGCTCTCCTTAGCCCTAGCCCTAATCAACGATCCCATGGTTCTCATTATGGACGAACCTACGATCGGTATGGACCCAGAAGCCACAGCCCACTTCAGAAATTTGTTCACAACCCTCTCAAAACAAGGAAAAACCATCTTCATTTCATCCCACCTTCTGGACGAAGTTCAACGCATCTGTACCCACGTGGGAATGATCAACAAAGGAAAAATGATCTTCGACGGCCCAATAACGCAAGTGTTAGAAGCCTTCACCCAACAATGGGTCATAGAAGCAGAACTGGAAAAAGTAACAAAAACAATGATCTCATCCCTCAAAAAACTCGACTACGTACAAGATGTGAAGGCGGAGAGAAACAAGCTGAAAATAGAACTGAAGGAGAAGAAGGACTTCAGAGGCGATATTTCTTCAGAAATTTTCAAGCGAAAAGGCGTGCTTCTAAGTCTGAATCTTCACAAGATTACATTGGAAGACGCTTACCTCCACGCCCTAAAAGGAGGTCAGTAACATGAACGCCTTTCAAAGAATTGCGACCATCATAGGCTACGAGTTGAGAAGAGCTCTGGCTAAAAAGAAATTCCTTGTTTTGGCGATTTTGGCTTTGGCGCTTCAAGTCGGAATATTTGCTTTGTTTTACTACTTTTTCACTAATCCACCTCCAGGGTTTACCATCATTGGGCCTGCTCTGGAAGAGGTTAAAGTTATGATGTGGCTTGTTGGCGTGTTAGGCCCTCAGGGTCTGTTCATCCCGCTCATAGCTATCGTGATTGCCGGAGGCTCCATGTCCGAAGAATACGAGCGAGGAACTGCTGACATATTATTATCGAAGCCCATTACAAAGATTGAGTATATGACAGGGAAGTTCTTGGGTGGTTTGACGCTCTTGGGTTTTGTGATAGCCCTGACCACGGCTCTCGGAGCTACATTAGCCTATGGGCTCTTCGGTCCTCAGGAGTCAATCCAGTTTGTCCCAGTTATCTACTTTGCACTCCTTTACTCAAATATGCTTTTCTTTTCAATGGCCTTCATGTTCAGCGAAGTCTTCAGGAGAACCACCCTTTCAATGCTGGCTGTCATTGGCATACTTGTGGCCTCCTCGCTTATAGGTGGTATTCTTTCCACGATGTACTTTATGACTCAGGAGCAACTTTACCTGGAAGTTAGTAAGTGGCTTCCGAACTGGAGCGTCTCTAACCTTCCTAGCTTCGTAGCCTCGGAACTCATAACTGCACCGGAGAGCCCCTTCGTATCTATGCCGGGCGGGGATATTCAACTGGCAGCCGCCATCATAGCGGTTTACACAATCGCCTCTATCCTAATAGCCGCTCTTAAACTTGTGAGGTCGGATGTCACGAAAAGAACAGAATAGTGAATCATCTGTATTTCCACGTTCATATTTCAGCCTTGATCAGGAATTCTTCTGCGTTTTTTAGAGCTATTTTGTAGAACGCAAAGGTTATGATGAGGGAAATGACTGCACTTATGAAAACTGCGATAGAGAGCTCTATTTTTGGTAGAGGCACAGGAAGGGGTATGTATCCCACCGTAACTGCGTATAGAAGGAGAGGAGAGAATATTACCGACGCTAAGACCAAGCACAAGATCATGTTAACGAGAGACATCAACGGCCTAACCATTCTAGGCCTTGGAACTTCCGTAAAGTCAGCTCCTTCTATTCCCATTACGAGGGAAACGGCGCTTAAAGCGAAAATTAGCAGAATGGATTCAATTAACAACGCCACAGTAATGTCTAGCGAAGGACACATGACTAGAATTCCAACAACACCACACACCAACGTTACTACGCATGAAAAGATGACTATAAAGGCATACTTACACTTGACTAAACTTCGCGCAGTGATGGGTGAAGAAAAGAAATGCCACACAGCCCCACCTTCCTCACCAATAATCATGGTGCCCAACATAACAGCCATTATGGCTCCAGGCCCAAGAAGTATCCAAGTGAAAAGGAAACGAGAAGGCTCTGACGCGACGGGTCCACCGAACAATCCCAACTGCTGCATCAACGGCATAAGAATGAAAACTAGGGGCATTATGAAAATGTACATGAGTTCCCGTCGTCTCGTGAAGGCCTTAATGTCTTTCCTTACCACTGCAGCCTCTAACGAAGAAAAACCGAGTTTTCCCAAGAAGCCAACCTTCGGAGCATAGACTCCTCTGGAAATCGTGATTGCTGGCGGTTCATACAATCCAAATCTGGCGTTCAATTTAACCGCCATGTAGAAGAGGACAAGAATAAACAGAAGAGAAGCTAGCGAAAAAATAATGGTTTGCACTAGCAATCCACTCATAAAAGAAGCTAAAGTCAACCCTAACCAGAGGTAGGGAATGAACCAAACCGCTTCTTGAGCACCAGCAACCACTTGAATAAGGGTGACGAAGCCAGCGCCAGACGTGAGCGCAAACCAAACTACGTAGAAGGCAATCAAAAAAAGTAGGGATCCGAGGAATCTCACCCAAATAGCAGCCTTTCCAGAAGACTTGTAAACAGCTCCTATAAGCCTCACCTGCAAAACTCTGAAAATCTCCGTCGTCGTGCTAGCTAAGAAAGCGCTAGCCAACAAAGCAAGAACCGTGAAGACGGCGAGAGGCAATTCTCCCAGAAAAGTGGAGAAGGCTGCTATGGCTGAACCAAATAGAATGATGGAAGCCAAGGGGACGCCAATAAGGTGAGCTAGAGTGGAGGCTAAAGTGTGCTCTTCCCATGTGATGGGCAGCCAGTACGGAGGTTGGATTGAAGATCTTACTCCGGCTCGTTGAATTTGTCCCATCATGGTGAAGACCATGCTTGAAATGAGAATTAGGGTGGGGAGGGATGGGAAAATGGAACGAGCGCCCTCATCGAGCAATCTTTTCAGTTCAGGGTCATGCACCCCGTTATAGAAGTTTCCGACGGCTAGTCCTATCGCTAATCCTAGGACGCAAGCTCCCCCATACAACAGATATTGAAAAATCCTGTTTTCTCGGTACCTTCTTAGCCTTTGACCTCTAATCAGTCTTCCAGATCTTATTTCAATGCTAATGAGCCTGACAACGTTTTTCCAGTTCATTTCAGAAGTGCCTCAACAAGGTCTCTTATGTCTTCTGTTCCTGTGAGTTTTAGAAAGATTTCTTCTAGGTCTGATCCGGGGAGCCTTGCCTTCTGTCTTAGCTCCTCCATGTTACCTAAAGCCAATAACTTTCCTTCGTACATTATGGCTATGCGGTCGCACATGGCCTGTGCGATCTCTAGAATGTGGGTTGACATTATGGTTGTTACTCCTTGGGTTGTAAGCTTGCGTAGGAGATCTTTTACGATTCTAGCCGACTTTGGGTCTAAGCCGCTTAAGGGCTCGTCTAAGATGAGTAGTTTTGGCTTGTGAAGAAAAGCTGAGATTAGGGCGATTTTCTGTTTCATACCTTGTGAGTAGCTGTTTATCATGTCGCCCTCCCTTCCCTCTAGGTCAAGAGCAGACAAATGCTCTTCTATTCGCATCTTCTTCTCTGACATCTCCACGGCGTAAATGTCACCAACAAAGTCGAGGTATTCTAGTCCAGTTAAGAATTCGTAAAGACGCGGAGTCTCGGGAACGTATCCCACCTGCCTCTTCACCGCCACCGGATCCTCTTGTGCATTTATGCCTAAAACCTTGATAGATCCAGAGTCTGGCTTGACCAATCCTAAAATTATTTTTAGCGTGGTGGATTTCCCTGAGGCGTTTGGGCCTAGAAGACCGAAGATTTCTCCGTATTTAACATTTAAGTCTATGTAGTCTACGGCTACTATGTCAGCGTAGCGCTTAGCCACTCTCCTTAACTCTACAGCGTATTCACTGGTTGAAAGCATTGATAATTACCACACTTGAATAGACGAAAGAAAATATTTAAACATTATACAGTCCAACAAGCTCTCCACAGTTAAAATCGTGTGGCAACCCAGTCGCTAAACTGCTTAAACGCTTCAGGAGGTTATTGGTGGAAGAAAAAGCTTTTTTGCCAAGTCTACGTTTTCTTGATTAAACCAATCAATGCAATGATGATGCCGGCTGACGCTATAATCCCGCCTAGAATCTCCATGGCTGTCCAGAAATTCATGTAGCCCCTCGTAATGAAGCCTATTAGGCAGTTCCTCTGGGAAGCGTAAAAGCCCAAAACGACGCCAACAATAAAAAGAATGAAACCGACGATAATCAGGCTTTTTCTCAAAGTCATCCCAACAAGTTCTTGTAATCAACCTTTATTTGCTTTTCATTCATTCATGTACGCAACTCTGATTAACTCGCATAGTTGAGTTATTATTCTTTTAGGCTGCATTAATCAGAAAAGCTAAAAAAATATAAAACAAAAGTTATAAGCACACCAATTCACCATAAACCGCTAAAAAGAGGGAGATCTTTGGAAACATTAAGTATTGTGGAAGATGTTGCCTTCAATCTTATAAAGCAAGCAGTAATCTATCTTCCCGAAGACGTTAAGCAGGCACTGCGAAAAGCATACGCTGAGGAAACAAGTGACGCAGGAAGAACACAGTTAAAGGCTATTTTGGACAACATTGAACTTGCCGAGAAATATCAGGCGCCTATATGTCAAGATACGGGCACAATAATATTTTACGTCAAAGCTGGTGCTAAGGCGAAAGATCTTGACAAGATTGAAGCAGCTTTGATAAAAGCTACGAGAAGAGCCACTGTGGAGGTTCCTATTCGTCCGAATGCTGTTAACCCATTCACTCAGAAAAACAGTGGAGACAACACTGGAAGGTTGATACCGTGGATAAATTGGGAAATTGTGCCAGGAGATGAAATAGAGATGACGGTATTACCAAAGGGCGGAGGGGCAGAAAACACGTGTGTTATGGGTATGCTTGTTCCAGGTGAGGGAATAATGGGCGTGAAGAAATTTGTTGTTGACGCTGTTATAAAGGCTGGGGCGAAACCTTGTCCACCAAACATTCTAGGCGTTGGCATAGGAGGAGGCTCTGACATTGCCATGAAAATAGCGAAAAAAGCTTTGCTGAGACCTTTGAATGTTTCAAATCCAGACCCTGAAATAACAAAGCTTGAAAAAGAGATTCTAGAGGCTGTGAACATGACGGGGATTGGACCGATGGGACTTGGCGGAAAAATCACGATTTTAAGCGTAAACATAGACTATGCTTATAGGCATCCAGCGTCCTATCCAGCGGCTGTCGCCTTCAATTGTTGGGCTGCGAGAAGAGCTAGCGCAAGAATAAGTGCAGACGGAACGGCTGAATATTTAACTCATAAAGTCAGTGAGGTGAAACAAAATGGCTGTTTACAAATTTAAGACCCCAATATCGGAGGAGGAAATACGAAAACTAAAGGTAAATGACGTTTTATACGTGAGTGGAACGATGTTTACTGCAAGAGATCAAGCTCACAAGAGAGCCTTAGAATACTTCAAACAGGGCAAGCCTTTGCCACTGAGCTTAGAAGGATTAGCTGTTTTCCATTGCGGTCCAATAGTGAAGAAAAAGGAGGATAGATGGACCATAGTTGCGGCAGGTCCAACAACAAGCACGCGAATGGAAATTTTCGAGGACGAGTTCATAAAGAACTTCAAGGTTAAAGTAGTAATTGGCAAGGGAGGAATGGGAAAAAGAACAACGGAAGCAATGGCAAAGTACGGTGCTGTTTACGGAGCTTTCACTGGTGGAGCTGCAATACTGGCTGCAAAAGCCATAAAAAACGTGCGAACCGTTGAGTGGCTTGACTTGGGAATGCCTGAAGCTATGTGGATTTTAGAGGTTGAAGAATTCGGTCCGCTGGCAATTGCCATTGACTCTCATGGAGACAACCTCTTCGAAGACGTCAAAAGGAAGGTCGAAGAAAACAAACAGAGAGTCTATCAGAAACTTGGCTTGTCGCCATAGTTCAGCCACTGTTTTCTCTCTCAATTTCCGCCGTTTTTGAGGTTTTTCCGCGAGGAAACAGGCAAAACGCGGATCTCTATATAGCCATGGCGTTCATAAAAAAAGGGAGAGGGATTTCGGCTTCGACTTTCGCTAGCCGAATTTGAAAACGAAAGTTCTGTTGAGTATCCGTGTAAGTTGGAAATAATGCTGAACAGCCTCTTGTTTCAACGACGTCATTTGTGACCTTTGAGGCCTGTGGAGAGTTACTGTTTTTTCGCCTCTCCCAATAAGACAGTGATTGAGGAATTATATAAAAATTGTGAACACGAAAATTGCATAAATGTTTTTTTGGCAATGTAAAAACTTGAAGGGTCTGTTTGCAACCTTTAAGCATTGAAATAAGCGTGAATAATAAAGCTTGATAAATGGACAAAGAGTAAAGCAGAAGTGAACCTGATTTAAAGAGGAAAATGTGTCCTTTAATTGTTATGTTTGATTTTTGATATCTAGTTTAGATTTTGTTTATTGTTTCAGAAGATTTAATATTACATTCCACATTCAACTCAAACAGTGTCAGAATCATGCTCAAAAATTTTAGAGACAAAATAGCCCTTTCCGGAGTAACCGTGTTAATCATAGGTGTAGCCCTGCTAGTCTTCACTTTCATAAGTGCCTACGGATTTCTAACCGAGAGCCTATCGATAATTGCTTCTGAGAACTTGATGCAGACTTTCGGTGCAGCGTTGGCTCCTTTAATTGCAACGTGTATACGCATAATGTATCTCGGAGTTATGGGGTGGATAGGTTCACTCCTAACCATCAGAGGCATAACGATAATCGCCCATGCACCAAAGACGCAAAGAATTGTCCAGCAGAAACGAGTGTTAACCAAACCAACTCCTCAAAAGGAGAAAGTTGAACAATCGAAAGAAGAAAACAAGCCAAAGGAGCCGAAGGCTGAACAACCAAAGGAAGAAACTAAGACGCCAGAACCAGAAATCACAGTCATACCGCCGGAGCAAGCTTCACAGGTGCAACCGCAGCCTTCACAAGGGCAACAGCAAAAAAACAGCTCTTCGCAATAACCACCTAACTCTTGAAATGCATACAAACGCTCGGAAAAGGAGAGACTATGAGAATACCGATTCGAATGATAAGCATTGCTACAACTTTTTTCTGGATATTCCTAATTGTTTTTTTAGTTTCTGCTGTTTATTCCTTTAAAGATGTTCAGTTTGATTTCGGAGAACCACAAATAGGCTTAACTTCAGACAATAAAATACTCTTTTCCCTGCCGATAACAATTGATAACAAGGGCTACTACAATATAGGCTCCTTCAACGTGACAACGGAAATCTTAGATAGAAAAGGCTTCATGATCACACGAGCATCCACGTTTATTCCTGTCATAGAAAAAGGCGGACAGGTTATGGCAACTCACAACGTTACGATAGACATCAATGATTTGCAAAACAGCCAAAATTGTTTATTCAATGACACGGAACTGGAAGTGCGTGAAACTGTTAGCATTAAACTTGCTGAGGTTATTCCAGTTCAAGCGTCAACAAACCTTTCCATGCCTTGGGGTGCACCACTATACAACTTCACGCTGGGAGAAATTGAATATGCTGGATTTAATGGAACTCACATGACAGCCACTGTTTTGATAAGTTTTGAAAACCACGCCTCATTTGACTTGACGGGCAACATCCAAATTCAGATGTATAACGGCACCGACATCCAAGTGAGTGAAGGACAGACAACGATTGAAACTCCACAGAATACTCCATACTACGGGCGCATGGAGCTTAACGTTCCAATAGTGGGAGCCACTGAAAGCGGATATTTCGAAGTGTATTTCTCATTTCCATCTTTCACTTTAGAAGAACCACTGGTGATTCCTTATGACTGAAGAAAACAAGGACTTGAATAAGCGTCTTCAAAAATTCACTCGTAAAGCGCTAAAAGCAACCATAAAAGGCGTACTTTTCTACGGAATATACTTCGTTCTATCAATGTTTTTGGCTCCAGTTTCAGAGATAATTCCAGGTTTTCAACAGATGATTGAAGTTTTTGTTATGGTTTACATCTTTCTGATGATTATTGGGGAACTTACTGCGGGAACGATTGTTCATCACTTTTTTAACGGTGCAAAGGCGTTATTCGTCATTCTTTACTTAATCTTCGCGTTAAATGGTGGGATAGTGGGCATAACTGTCCAAAACGTAAATTTGATTGTTGACCTTCGTTTGTTTCTGGTGGTTGCTATGCTTCTCGGCTTGTTGGGATTTGCAAAATCTGTGCTTCAAGCAATAAACTTTCTGAATGAAAAAGCAGAACATGCACACTTCTGAATTCTTTTCGCATTGACGCTGAAAGTTTGTATCAGCAGGGTTAGGAACGGCTGTTTAGATGCGGTTAAAATTATCCCAGACAAGTTTACGTCTGTTGAGAAATAAATGTTATAATGTAGGTATGGTTTCAGCGATCCCGTTGATTATGAACTGCACTGCTATAGCCAACACAATTATCGACATCAACCTCGTTACAACATGAAGACCTTCTTCACCTAGAAACTTGAATATCCTAGGCGCATACGTCATCCCTAAATAGGACACTAACACTCCAGCAAAAATTCCCACCAAGACAAGAGAAGCCTCCAGTAGGCTGCTTGCCTCAGAAACGAGAAGTATTACCGCCATAATTGTTCCAGGCCCAGCTGTGAGAGGAAACGCAAGCGGGACTATGGCGATGTTTTCAAGCTCTTCCCGAGAAAATTCTCTCTTTTTAGGATTAAGCATTGAAAATGCACTTGTCACCAAAAGGATGCCTCCTGCAATCTTGAACGCAGCAACTGTTATGTTAAAGACCAAGAAGAGAAGTTGTCCCGTAAAAACAAAGAACGCCAAAACAACAAACGATATCTTCATAGACTTTGCAATAACCTTGCGACTTTCCTCTAAGTTCATGTCTCTGGTCAGAGCGATGTAAATCGCCACGGTACTTGTAGGGTTCATCACTGCAATTATGGAAGTTATTGCCACGAGTGCAAACTCTACAGGCTCCATTCACTTCATCTCAAAATGCCAAACTATTCGAAAGTTTTCTTGTCACCACATATAATGTTTTGACGTGTTCGTTCTTCATCTTTATTAGGTTTCCTAACAAGTGAGATAAAAAGGGTATTGTCCATAAATGTTGTCAATGGCGCTAGCGTGTTGCCCCAGAATCACTCAATTTTTCTTAGGTACGTCAAATCTTTGAAAACAACCTTAAATCCGACTTTCTTGTACAGTTCGATAGCCTTAGTTGGGTTCGAGTCGTCAACGCCGAGTTCCACATCAGTCATTCCCTTTGACTTCAAGAATTCCATGCCCTGCTGCATGAGTGATGTGCCTATTCCTTTTATACGAAGCGGCTTCAACACACCTATCGACATTATCCAACCGCGTTTTATACCCTTATGTTTGATGAACTTGCTGTCTATCCCAGCCCACACGTATCCAACTGGTTCATCATTTAAGTAAGAGAAGAAGACTCCGAGTATGTCACACCAAGGCTTCTCCTCTATCCAAAACTTTGTTTCCTCAACAGTGTCCGGTCTGAAGTTAAAGTGTTCCTTGAAAGTTTCGTTACTAAGCCAATTGAGCAGTTTTATGTCGTCCATGTTCATCTTCATTTCACGCATCTTTAGCTCTTCATGTTCACCGATGTTATCGGGGATTCTCAAGTCTCTTCGCATCGTGCTGAAAACTCTGATTAAGTTAAATCCCATACTTTCCAAGAGAGACTTACAGGCAACTTTGTTTTCTCTCGTCCAACCTTGAACGGACTCCATTCCCCTCTCCTTCAAGCTTTCTATTGCTTTCTCCGCCAACCGTCGGCCCATGCCTCTTTTCCTGAACTCTGGAACGACACCTAACGCTCGTAGAAATCCCATATTCTCCTTTCTCTTCCTATCTATGTAAGCGTTAACCGCGCCCACGGGCTTTCCATCCAATTCCGCAATAAACATTCCAGTATAGTCGAAATTTGGGCTCTTCTTCCAGATTTCCATGTCTTCCATGGTGTCTGGTCTGAAATCCTCATATTCCTTGTACGCTTCATTCTGTATCCTAATCCAAACTTCTTCGTCCTCTCCCTCAACAAATCTTCTGATCTTCAACATTTAACAACACCTGTTATGAGACAAACCAGACCTTAACGGAAAATGAGATACTTAACCATTTCTTTGCGCACTCTACAGATGTTCTTGCCCAAAAAATCAATCCTTTTCCAATTTAGTCTCCATCACGTAGGCGCCTTCTCCATCAGCATAATAACCCCGAACTGTTCGAGAAACCTCAAATCCCAGCTTTTTGTACAGGTCTACCGCTGCCGTGTTGGCTACTCTAACTTCCAGAAAACAATGTTTCGCCTTATACAATCGCATGTTTTCCATAGCCTTAGCAACCAAAGCTTCTCCTATGCCCTTACGTCTATACTCCTGCATAACAGCCACAGAAACAATGTGACCCTTCTTGATTAATCCACGGAAAATAGAGCTTGACAAACCCGTTTCAATACGACACATTATGTAACCTACAACTTCTCCATTTTCTTCCGCAACAATGAAAGTTTCTGGAAACCTGCGATGCAAATCAACAAAAAAATAGTCCGAGTAGTTCTCAGGTAAACAAGTACGATTAATGTATGTAATACGTTCCAAGTCGTTCGTGTTGAATTTCCGCAGTCTGAAGTTTTGTTGCAAACGTCATCCCCTTTCCAACTCAGTCCTTAACGTGAATTCAAGGCTATGTTAACTCCATCTAGATTATAATTGTTTTTTGAAAACTTCCAAAGTTTTTCACTCTTCACCTGTTCTGACTTCAGGCAACGTGAAGTTTCCATAAGGCATCGCCCAGACCTTCGCCTTTTTTCCAGCAATGCTGAAAGCCTCATTCAAAGCATCGTTTACGGCTCTAGCTGTTCTTAATTTGAAAACATTCGTGGCATAATAATCCGGCATTGACGAAACCAAAATTATCTGAACCTTTCGTAAAGCTTTCATCAAATAATAGGCTTTGTGCCCCCCTAAAACAAAACGGCGCTTAATTTCCCTTTCAACAGCTTTTAAATCCTTAAAATTAACCATCCAATCATAGAAGACTTGGTTTCCATGCCCTTCAGGGCATTCAGCTACGAGAATTATCACTCCGCCACGCTTAACCACTTCGAGGGCGTTGTCAACACCCTTATAGGCTTGGAAAAGATTCACATCCGCTGGATGCCCACCCGGACTGACTACAACTATGTCTGCTTTGCGGTCTACCTGTACACGGTACATCTCATCAACAAGTTTCACTCCTTCATAGAAAGCTTGTTCCAAATCGCCAGCAAAAGCCTTAACGATCTCACCTTCACTGTTAATCACAACGTTTACAATAAAATCAACCTTTCCAAGTTTTGCTGCTTCAACCATGTTCTCATGAACCGGATTTCCTTCAAGAACTCCCGTTTTGGCTTCAGGATGCAAAAGCATGGCATGATTATGCTTTATCGTTTCTTCGCCAGCAACAGCAGGCAAAACGCTTTTTCTCCCTCCGCCATAACCAGCGTAATAGTGAAAACATACGTCTCCTGTCAAGATTTTAACGTCTGCCTCGGCGAAAACACGATTCAAATAAACTTTTGTCCCATGCTTCCCAGTTTTACCTAGATAAACCAGGTCTTCTGCCCTGCAATCGTGGCTGATAACTTTAACACGGTTAAGAACATCTTCACCCAACAGCCTTACAGCTTCTTCACGAGTAACCGCCCTGTGCGTGCCACACCCAAAAATAACCGCGACGTTTTCTTCTTTAACACCAGCCATGTTTAACTCATCGAGTATTGGCGGCACCATAAGATTGCTCGGGGCAGGTCGGGTTGCATCATCAACAACTATTGCCACTTTATGTTCTGGTTTTACAATGTCGCTTAGAGGTTTAGAGCCTATAGGCTGGCTCAAAGCTCTTTCAATCTCCGCCCTAGCGTCTGACACACTGGGTTTCTCCGCTGGTTCGATCGAACCCAAAAAGTTTCGAGTTGGAATTCTCACGCATATCTCTGATTTCCCATAGGGAAGCCACACATCAACCATGTTTAGCTTCGCTCCGATGGAAGTTAAAGGCTATTACAGGTCTTTTAAGTGTAACGGACCTCCTCATCAAAGGTCTTTTAAGCATTTGACACAATAATATTTTTCCGTGATTCTACATGTCAATTAAAAAAACACCAAGCAAAAATGAAATACTATTTGTGTGGTTTAACCGCTACGCTGGAGTAACCATTAAAACCCCCTCAAAAACATTAGTTATAGACCCTGTTGACATTAAACCCCGAAACTTCAAAAACGTTGACGCTGTTTTAATCACACATGAACACTATGACCATTTAGACCAACCACTTGTTTCGCAGATTCACAAGCTCACACAATGTGAAGTTGTGGCTGACCCAACATCCGCAAGAAGACTTCAGAACGTGATTCCTCCAGAAAAATTACGTGCGATTCATCCAGATTCAGAGGTAAAGTTTGGAGAAGCTTCGATCAAAGCAGAAAAAAGTAACCACCCAGCAGCCACACCAGTGTCTTTCATAATAACAAGTGAAGATGGAGTCAAAATTTACCATACATCGGACAGTTTACCATTTCCAGAAATGGCAGCAATAGGCAAAAGAGAAAAACTCGACGTAGTTTTCTGCACTGTCGGAATCGCGCCCAGCACATCACCGGAAACTGGTGTTGAAATCGCAAGATTAACAAAGCCTAAGGTGGCTGTTCCCTATCACACAGGCTTAACCCAAGACCTAAAGAAGTTTGCCGAACTACTCAAAAAGGATATGCCAAAAGTTACATGTCTAATCCCTGAAATAGGCAAAATCTACCAAGTCTCGAAGAAGGTGTGAGACATTGCAAAAGAAAAAAAGCAAAGAAGCCATAAAAGCTGAAATCTGCAAAATCCTAAATAAGATAGGCGCCCTAAAATTCGGAGCGTTCAAACTTACAAGTGGAAAAATAAGCCCATACTACATAGACTTGAGAATAATTCCAAGCTTTCCAGACGCCTTCCAAAAAATCTGCAACTTACAAGCGGCCTTCATTAAAGAAGAAATAGGGCTAAAGAGTTTTGACAGAATAGCCGGGATTCCCATCGCTGGCATACCATTTGCTTCTTTGATTGCTTACAACTTGAAGAAGCCGTTCCTCTACATTCGCAAAGGCGTGAGACTTCACGGAAGAAAGAGGAGAATAGAAGGAATTCTCACGCCAGGAGATCGTGTCTTGCTAATTGACGACTTAATTACAACTGGTCTATCTCTAACAGAGGCAAAGAAAGCCATAGAGGCTGAGGGAGGAGTAACAACAGATGCTGTAGTGCTCCTAGACAGAGAAGAGAAAGGTAAAGAAAAACTTGACAAAAACGGAATAAGACTTTATGCACTGCTTAAGATGAGTGAGATAGCTAATAGACTGTGCGAAATCGGAGCAATAGACGAAGTGCAATTGAAGACCATTTTGAAACAGATAAAAAAAGGATGAAAACAGGCGAAAATTGAAGTTACACGGCTGAAGCTTGTTCGTAGAATATGAGTTCTTTTTCCTCTAGAATGATGTGAAGCTTGGCCACTGCATCGTAAACGTCTTGTTCTCTTTTCGCTCCTGTACAAACTAGTTTACCGCTTGCAAACAATAATATGACAACTTTCGGCTCAGCCATTCTATATATCAACCCTGGAAACTGTTCAGGTTCATACATCGTTTTCCCCAGAGAGTAGGCAGCTTTTTCCAGATCTATCAGCCCGCCCAAACTCGCAGAGGCAACGATGTTCTGGATTTTCATCTCCGGCTTGCTAATGATTATTATTCCGCCCTTTTTCAGTTCTTTAACCACTTTCTTAACTGCTCTACGAGCTTCTTTTTCGGATTTCGCTCCTGTGCAAACCATTTTTCCAGAGTTAAAAATTAATGTGGCTGTCTTCGGTCTTTTCAACCTGAATACTAGTCCCGGAAACTGTTCTGGACGGTACTCCACACTTGGATAACCCTTCACAACTGCGTTCAAATCGACTCTCTGATGTAAGGTGGCAGAAGCAACTACGTTTTCGATATGTATATATACAGCTTTCGGCATGAACAACAACTTCTTATAAGCTAATGTTTACGTATCCTTTATAAATAACCTTTATAAAGCCTTAGGTTTCAGCTACCTTCTCCGATTTTCCTCCAATGTCAACTTCAGCTTTCTCGCTTGAAAACACTGGAATTACAAACTCCACAATCACCAAGATGACTATCAGAATTATTATTATGAATATTCCAGAGGAATTGTGCAGCAAAAGAGCGATATGCCCAATCCAAGGAACCCGCAAAATAACTTTACCAACAACCTGATCCTCCAGAACTGGCACAGAGTCTGATCCAGCGTTGCCATCGCCTTTTGTCGTGAAATAAATCTCACCGTCTATTGTTTGGTTTGCAATAGCTCTATGAACGATTAATTTATTGCCACCAAGCGGTTGATGAAATACGATAATGTCACCATCAGGCTCTGGAGCGGCCTTAATTTCTTTTGGGTCTACTCCTTGGACTATTATTAGGTCGCCCACATGTAATGTTCGGCTAAACGGATGGGACCAACCGTCACAGTACATGTGTTCTGCTTTGCACATGCTGCCGGAAGCCACAGCTAACGCTGGGTATTGTGTATTTAACGCTAGTTGCGAGCCATACCAGAAGCCAAAAACTACTGCAACAAGTAAGATTACCATTATTGCGGTTTTGACGTACTCGTTTTCCCAAAGTTTTGGAATAATGTCCATCGTCAATGTCATGCCTTCTTTTAGTTGATGCGCTCTTGTTGACATAGTGTTCTATGTTTTAAAATTTAACGCTTAATTTTTGAAAAATGGGGGAAAGGTGGAGATAATTTTAAAGCTGTATGCCTTCTGAACTTAGTTTGGTTTTGTTTAGGGCGTCTCGGAATTTTTGCCGCTTTTAGGGCATTCGTGCATGCCTAGTATTGTTGCTGTTATGCGCATTTTTTGTCTGGAAATAGAGCTATAAGTTTCCACGCTTTACATGGTTCCTTTATGAGTGTTCCTCATTCTGGACAGAGGTTTTGTCCTTTTGGCATGCGACATGCCAGCGTCAGAGCGTTTTTAGGCTTAAATCTTCTTTTTGCTCAGTACTTTTCGGAAAGATTTCTTGCATTTAGGACAGTCGAAAAGTCCGATTTCCAGTTGCATTCTTTTTCCTTGTCTGTCTGGACGTCCAGCCATTTTCCATGTCTTTCGCGGTTTAGAAACGTCTATTCCACATTTTGGACAGTTAGCCATTCAATTTTCCTCCAACATTCTCAATAGCCATCGTTTCTGATGATGATGGATAAAAAATTTTCCATTGTTTTTGAATAGAAAACAATTGTTTGAACATCACGTTTAGACATATTTTTTACAAAGGGGTATATACTTCACAAAAACTTTTAAACTAAACACTAAAAAAAGCGCACATCAACAGGATGGAGCGATTTATGAAGCAAGATTTAGCTTTATTCACTGTTGAACATGCTTCCAAACCTTGTGCAGACTGAGTTGACGTTATGCCTGGGCCTCATTACAATGAGCTCATCATAGTTGTTGATGACAAGATTCAGCGCGAGGTCATTAATCGTAAACGTGGAATGACGTGAGAATGTTAGTTGATCATGCATAGGTTTTTCAGTCAATAACAGATTTTACAAAAATAGGATAAGAGAAGTAGTTGAAATTGCGTTTAAAATGGCAAAAACGTCAAACAAACATGTTCCAACACTAGTTCAGTGTCTATGTTTTTTGTATTGGTGTTTCAATCCAGCATTTTGCGTCGTAGAGCTTTCCTCTCAGCCCTCGATGTCTTCCGCCTTTCCTAATGAGTGAAGGAGACGTTACCTTTCTAGCTTCATAAACCAGCCTTTTCCCTAAAATGCAGTCGCCAGCTTTGTGGACAGCCATTTTACTCGGCCTCTTTCACTTCACCTTCAGCCTTCAGTTGTTTAATCGCTTCGAAGACTGGTTCAAGCTCTAGACCATAATGGTCGGCTATGTCGCTCGGGTACACTAATCCTTGATGCTGGTTTAGGTATTCCTCTATTATTTTCTTGGCTTTTTGAACCGAGGTTTCTTTTATGCTGATAATTTCTGTTTCTCCGAGCTTTTCGAGTTTGTCTTCGATTGCTTTTCGGGTGAAGTCTGAGAAGTTGAGAAACATGCCTGCGTCGATTAATCGTTTTATTTTCACGTAGGTTGACTTGGAGACTTTGCAGGCTACTTGGTATGAGAGTTCTTGTGTTTCCAAGTTAATTCCTTCTGTTATAAATATATAGAAATGTGTAACAAATATTAAACATTTATGTCAACATCCGAGCGTGCGAGAACAAAGTGAGGCTTTCCAAAATGCAAAATGCTTTTACTTGTGGTTTCCAGCTTATTCCTTAACACCGAGGTTCAACAAAGCTTGAAAGATTATCCGGAAAATGCTTTTGACTTACTTGTTAAGCCAGTTCGAAGGCTGATTGAGAAGAGGGGATTCTCAAAACCAACAGAACCTCAAGAAAAGACTATTCCGAAAATTCTTGAAGGAAAAAATGTTCTACTTATTTCACCTACTGCTACTGGTAAGACTGAGGCTGCTATTTTGCCTGTTTTGAGCATGCTTCTTCAAGAGCCGCAAAGGATAATGGGCATAAAAGTCTTGTATATTACGCCTTTGCGGGCTTTGAACCGAGACATGCTCGAGAGACTTGAGTGGTGGTGCAACAATCTAGACATAAAGTTGGCTGTCAGACACGGCGACACCGAAACAAAAGAAAGAACAAGACAATCCAGAAGCCCACCAACCATCTTAATCACAACTCCTGAAACTTTGCAGGCTATATTACCAGGATGGATCCTGCGTCAGCATCTAAGACATGTGCGTTGGGTAATAATCGATGAAGTGCACGAGATGGCTGACAGCAAACGCGGAAGCCAGCTATCCCTAGCCTTAGAAAGGCTTAGAATGATAGTCGGTAAAGACTTCCAAACAATAGGCTTATCCGCAACTATTGGTACTCCAGAAAAAGTGGCTCAGTTTCTCGTTGGAAATGGCAGAAGCGTTGAAATCGTCCATGTCCCAGTTGCAAGAATATTACGGTTTAAAATAGTTTTTCCAAAACCCACAGGCGAAGATTACAAGCTCTCTACAAGGCTTTACACGCATCCAGAAGTAGCAGCAAGACTGAGGATAATACGGGACTACATAAGCAAACGTAAATCAGTGCTATTATTCACAAACACACGCGCAATATCAGAGGTCTTAGCCAGCAGATTCAAAGTGTGGGACATGAACTTTCCAGTGTCAATACATCATGGTTCTCTTGCTAAGCCGTCTAGAATTGCTGCTGAAAGAGGACTAAAAAACGGTGAATTAAGAGGACTTGTCTGTACAAGCAGTCT
>Ga0210049_1002161_pt1 | contig 18463 bp, 13 predicted proteins | sample CryGeyCG2014_300_2_FD_183964 | JGI IMG/M metagenome (GOLD analysis project Ga0210049, IMG submission 183964) | Groundwater microbial communities from aquifer - Crystal Geyser CG06_land_8/20/14_3.00 (SPAdes) (version 2) | ecosystem: Environmental > Aquatic > Deep subsurface > Groundwater | place... | reverse complement strand
GCAAGAAGCAGTGGACGCGTTGATTGATAATTCGGCGCGGCGGGGACAAGGTCCGGTGATGGCTTCAACCGGTCAGAAGCGCCAATTGCGCTCGTTGGCCGATATGTTAAAAGGTAAAACCGGCCGCTTCCGTCAGAATTTGCTCGGCAAGCGCGTTGACTATTCGGGCCGTTCGGTGATTGTGGTGGGTCCGGAACTTAAGATTCACCAGTGCGGTTTGCCCAAGTACATGGCGCTGGAATTATTTAAGCCATTTGTCATTCAAAAACTAGTGGAACGCGGCTTGGCCTATAATATTCGCGGCGCCGGGCATTTGATAGAGCAGGAAACGGATGATGTCTGGGGAATTTTGGAAGAAGTGATTCGCGATAAATTTGTTTTGTTGAACCGCGCCCCGACGCTGCATCGTTTGGGTATTCAGGCCTTTCAGCCGGTGCTGATAGAGGGTTTGGCCGTGCAGATTCACCCGATGGTTTGCCGCGCTTTTAATGCTGACTTCGACGGCGACCAAATGGCCATCCATTTGTCTCTAACGCGCGAAGCGCAAGCTGAAGCCGGCAAAATTATGCTGTCGGCCAATAACTTGCTTAAGCCCGCCACTGGCGAACCCATCACCATTGCCACGCAGGATATTATTTTGGGTGCTTACTGGATGACTAAAATTGTTGAGGGCGCTAAGGGCGAAGGTAAATATTTTGCCAATCCCGAAGAGGCGATTTTGGCGTATCAATACGGCGACATTAATCTAAAAGCCAAGATATTTTTAGCCACGCCCGCCAATTGGCTGCCCGAAGGCGAGGATAAAGAACGGCCCAAGTTCATTGAAACGTGCGCTGGCCGGATAATTTTTAATCAAGTGCTGCCGCCGGAAACCGGTTTTGTCAACTCGGAGATGAAAAATAAAAAGCTCAAGGGCATGGTGGCCGAACTTATTGATAAGTGCGGCGTGAAAAAAACGGCGGTTATTTTAGATAAAATAAAAGAAATCGGATTTGAGTATGCCACCGAGTCGGGCATTTCTTGGGGTATGGACGATTTGCGCGTGCCAGAGAAGAAAAAAGAGCTGTTGGCTGAAGCGGAGAAAGAAATTGAGACCATTCACAACCAATATTTGGACGGGTTGCTGTCGCGAGAAGAACGGCGGGCCCGAATTATTGAGACCTGGTTTTCGGTCGTTGACCGCGTCGGTAAGCTAGTGGTGGAAGAATTGCCCAAGCACGGCCCGGTTTTTTGTATGGCCGATTCTGGCGCACGAGGTTCTTGGGTACAGATTTTTCAGATGATGGGTATGAAGGGCTTGATGACCAATCCGGCCGGTGAAATTATTGAATTGCCGGTAAAAAGCTCCTTTAAAGAGGGTTTTAATGTGTTGGAGTATTTTATTTCTACGCACGGCGCCCGAAAGGGTTCAGTCGACACCGCCTTGCGTACAGCCACGGCCGGTTATTTAACGCGGCGCTTGGTTGATGTAGCGCAGGACATGGTGGTGAACGAAGTTGATTGCGGCGACCAGGAAGGGATAAATATTTATCGGGAAGACGGCAAAGAAATGGGCCGCTCATTTGCTTCGCGCATTGTGGGTCGGGTGGCGCTGGAAGAGGTGAAATCGGGAGACGAGAAAATTGTTAAAAAGAACACTTTAATTGATAAGGGCGCGGCGAAAAAAATTGACGCACTGGGACTGGCCAAATTACGGGTGCGTTCGGTGATAACCTGTAAGGCGTACCATGGCGTGTGTCAGATGTGTTATGGCTACGATTTGGGTCGAAACCAGCTGGTTAAAATGGGCGAGGCGGTGGGTATTGTGACGGCACAGGCCATTGGGGAGCCGGGCACGCAGCTCACCATGAGAACTTTCCATACCGGCGGCGTGGCTGGCGGCGGCGACATCACGCAGGGCTTGCCGCGCGTGCAGGAAATTTTTGAGTGTCAGCCGCCCAAGACACGGGCCGCTGTTTCAGAAATTGATGGTAAGGTAAGCGGAATCAAGGACTCCAATGATGCCCGAGTTATCACCGTTATGGGTGATGGCAAAGTAGTGGCGCAAAAAACTAAGGCGGCCATTGGCAAAAAGCGTAAAGTGAAAGCTAAAGAAGAAGGGGGTTTGGAAGCCCGGGAATATGCAATTTCTATGCGCAGCGCGTTATGGGTGAAGGATGGCGATAGCGTAAGCCGAGGCCAGCAGTTATCCGAAGGCCACATTGATTTGAAAGACCTATTTCGCTTGGCCGGCAAAGAAGCAGTCCAGCGCTACGTTATTCGCGAAGTGCAGAATATTTATATTTCCCAAGGTGAAGGTTTAAATGATAAACACATTGAAATTATTATTCGTAAGATGTTTTCCCGCGTGCGCGTTAAAGAGCCAGGAGAGACGGATTTGTTAATCGGCGACGTAGTAGAAAAAGGTAGATTTTTAGCGGAGAACGAGCGGGTGAAAAAAGACAAAGGTAAAACAGCCACCGCGGTGCAATTGCTGTTGGGCATTTCTAAGGTGGCGCTGTCTACCGAGAGCTGGCTGTCAGCCGCTTCCTTCCAAGAGACCACTAAAGCGTTGATTAACGCGGCCATCCAAGCCAAGGAAGACAGCTTGCGGGGCTTGAAAGAGAACGTAATTATCGGTCGTTTAATTCCGGCCGGCACGGGTTTTAAATTGGAAGATAAGGAAGAGGAATAGAAGCGCATAAAATTGATTTTTAAGACCCCGCCATGGCGGGGTCTTTTTATTCACAATTAGCGCTTTGCGGGGTTAGCTGGAAGTGGTATAATAAATATGTCTTACTACTGCTTTTTGTGTCGGTAGCGTGAAAAATTAAACAGAAAAAATATCAATGGCTAAAAAATTTAAGGGGAGGAATGGCAAGCGTTTTAAATTGGAACTGGACGATGAAACCAAAAAAGGTATCACCGCGATATTGCTTTTAGTGTTGGCGCTGATTGCGGTGCTAAGCGCTTTTGGTTTGGCGGGAAGCGTTGGCAATTATTTTTATAAAGGCCTCGGAGTGTTGTTTGGCTGGGGCTTTTTTATGGTGCCGCTGGGGCTGGTAATTATTGGCGTCTTGCTCCTGCAGTCATTGCATAAAGACATCTACGGCGCGCCGTTTTTTGGCGTTGGCCTTTTTATTTTAAGCTGGCTGGGTTTGCTGCAGCTTTTTGTTATCAATCAGCCGCTGGAAGCCACGCGCGGCGGCGGCTATATTGGTTTTGCTTTAGCTTATCCGCTCAAAGAGTTTTTTGGCATTTACGCTTCCTATATTATTTTAATCGCCCTAATAATCATTTCGTTGTTGGTGGCATTTAATTTTTCGTTGAAAAATCTGATGGCGAAAATTGCCGCTTGGCGTCAGAAGCGAGCCAGCGGTCAGCTAAAAGTGACGGACGGCGGCAAAAAAGTTGATGAAGAATCAACTTTGGACTCTTTTATGAAAAAGATTATGCCCACGCCCGGCTTTAAGGTAAAAAATTTAGGCGAGCAGAGCAAAGAAATGTCCAAGTCCGCAGAAACAGAAAAAGGCCAGCCAGGCAAGAAAGACGACTTTTTATTGCTGCAAAGCAAAATGGTGATGGCTAATTATAAATTCCCGCCGCTTGAGCTGTTGGAGCCCGACTCCGGTGAACCGACCAGCGGTGACATTAAAGCCAATGCCAATATTATCAAACGCACACTGCAGTACTTTGGTATTGATGTGGAAATGGCGGAAGTGAATATTGGTCCAACGGTCACGCAATACACTTTGCGGCCGGCGCAGGGAGTGAAATTATCTAAAATCACTGCCCTTAGTAACGATTTGTCGATGTCTTTGGCCGCTCACCCGATTCGTATTGAAGCGCCAATTCCTGGCCGCTCGCTCGTTGGTATTGAGTTGCCTAATAAGGCCGTGACCAAGGTGAGATTGCGCAATTTGTTGGAGCAGTCCGAATTCCGCGAAGACCATAAGATGTTAACGCTCGGCTTAGGACGCGATGTGGCCGGTATGCCGGTGTTTGCGGGGCTGGAACGTATGCCGCATTTGCTGATTGCCGGTGCTACGGGTACAGGCAAGACAATTTGTTTAAACGCCATTATTACCAGCTTGCTTTATCGCCAAGTGCCCAATTTTTTAAAACTTATTTTGATTGACCCCAAGCGCGTGGAGTTTCCGGTTTATAACGGCTTGCCGCATTTGTTGACACCCGTTATTGTTGATGCGGCAAAAACAATCAACGCTCTGCGCTGGGCGGTGGCCGAAATGGAAAGGAGATTTGAAATTTTATCAGCTGTCCAGGCGCGGGATATTATTAGCTATAACAAAAAATATGTTGACGGCAAGATTGAAGAGCCCTTGCCGTATATCGTCATTATTATTGATGAGTTGGCTGATTTGATGGCTTCACACGGTCGCGATGTTGAAGCGGCGATTGTTCGTCTGGCCCAGATGTCGCGCGCCACCGGCATTCACTTAATTTTAGCCACTCAGCGGCCGTCGGTGGAAGTTATTACGGGTTTAATTAAAGCCAATATTACCTCGCGCATTGCTTTTCAAGTGGCCTCGCAAGTTGACTCGCGCACTATTTTGGACGGCGCGGGAGCAGAAAAATTGCTGGGCAACGGCGATATGTTATTTTTGTCGGGCGATACGGCCAAGCCCCGGCGCGTGCAGGGCACTTTTGTTTCCGACAAGGAAGTGCGCAAAGCCGTTGAGTTTTTAACTAAACAAATTGAGCCGGATTATTCCGCTGATGTCACGCAAAGCCGCACGGCTCAAGGAAATCTCTGGAGCGGCGGTGGAGATAGCAATGCAGATGATGATTTATATGAGTCGGCCAAAGAGATAGTAATTCAGAGTGGCAAGGCCTCGGCTTCTTTGTTGCAAAGGCGTTTACGGGTGGGCTACGCGCGGGCCGCTCGGCTTCTGGATATGTTGGAAGATAACAGCCTAGTTGGGCCGGGCGATGGCGCCAAGCCCCGCGACGTGTTGGTGGGCGAGGCAAAAAATATTCCGGGCGTGCCCAAGGTGGGAGAGAATGACGAGGAGGTGTTGGAGGACTACTAAATGCATATTAACATCTAAACATTTTAACATTTAAACATAAATATGCCGGTATTTTCAGAATGTTTTTATGCTATGCTAAGATGTTTGCATGTTTTTATGTTTTAATGAATCATGGTTTTTACCTCGAAAAAGGTTGAGTTGCCTAATTTTGGCGAGCGATTGAAAAAGTTACGAGAGGAGGCGGATTTTTCTGTTCAGCGCGCCGCCCATTTGCTGAATATCCAGGCCAAGTATCTGCAGCGGCTGGAGAGCGGCGAAATGGAAAAGTTGCCGGCGGATGTTTACAATAAAGGTTTTTTGCGCCGTTACGCCAAACTCTTGGACGCGGATCCGGAGGCGTTGGTTGAGGAATATGAAAAAGAGGCCAGAATTGCCCAACATTTAAGTCAAGGAAAAGTCCATCAGGCCCTGCCGTATTTGCGCGGGCGCCGCTTCATCATTACGCCCCGTTTCTTTACCGCCGTGCTGGGGCTTTTTATTTTATTAGTGGTTGGCGGGTATCTGTTTTATCAGTTGCATTTTTTAATCAGTCCGCCGCGCCTGTCGATTTTTGAACCAGCCGAGGACTTAACGACTGATCAGGCGTCGTTAATTATTAAGGGTCAGGCGGAGCGGGGGGCGCAATTGACAATCAATGGTCAGGTAACTTATATTGATAAAGACGGAAATTTTGAGCAACCGGTTAATTTAATTCAGGGAATAAACTCCATAAAAATTGAAGCCGCCAATCGTTTTGGCAAGAGCCGTTCGGTGGTAAGGCAGATAATGTTGCGATAAATCATTTAAACATTCAAGCATATAAGCATTTTAACATTCAAGCATTTTAACAAAGAGTATCTGTATTTATGTTAAAATGTTTCTATGTTTAAGTGTTAAAATGGAGCATGACAAAACAACAAGCCGGAGGGGAAAAAGATGAGAAAATGAAAGCGCTGGAAATAGCGGTGGAAGAGATTAAGGATAAGTTTGGCGAGGGGGCAATTATGAAGCTGGGCGAGGCCAAAAGGGTGGACGTGGATGCTATCCCGACCGGCTCTATTTCGCTTGATTTGGCTTTGGGAGTGGGGGGGATGCCCAAGGGTAGGGTAATAGAGGTTTATGGGCCAGAGTCCAGCGGAAAAACGACTTTGGCGCTTCACACCGTGGCTCAGGCGCAAAAGAAAGGCGGACTATGCGCGTTTGTTGACGCCGAACACGCCCTGGACCCAGAATACGCCAAACGTATTGGTGTGAAAGTGGATGACCTGTTAATTTCCCAGCCCGACACCGGCGAGCAGGCCTTGGATATAGTGGAAAGTTTGGTTCGTTCGGCGGCGATTGACTTGATAGTCGTTGACTCGGTGGCGGCGTTAACTCCGCGGGCGGAAATTGAGGGCGAGATGGGCCAACAGCATATGGGTTTGCAAGCGCGTTTGATGTCGCAGGCCCTGCGAAAATTGACGGCTATTGTTGCCAAGTCCGGCACCTCGGTGCTTTTTATTAACCAGATAAGAATGAAAATCGGCATAATGTTTGGCAATCCGGAAGAGACGCCCGGCGGCAAAGCGTTAAAATTTTATTCCTCGGTTCGCTTGGATGTTCGCCGCACCGCGCAGATAAAGCAGGGTGACAATATCATTGGCAATCGCGTGAAAGTAAAAGTTGTTAAAAACAAAGTAGCCGCGCCTTTCCGTATCGCCGAGTTTGATATTATGTACAACAAAGGTATTTCCTATGAGGGGGATGTTGTTAATACCGGCGTCAAATATGGCGTGGTTGGCAAGAGCGGTTCTTGGTTCACTTACGGCGATGCAAAGCTGGGACAGGGGATGGAAGCGTCCAAGGCATTCTTGATAGAAAATCCAAAAATCACGGCGGAAATTGCCAAGAAAATAAAAGACGAGGCGAGCAAGGAAGTTTTATAGAAAATTTTAGTATTCTACTCTTGTAATAAATTGTGGATAACTTCTAAAGAATGGCTTATTTGAGCCATTCTTTTTATATTTGACAGACCAAATGGTCAGGGTATAATAAAAATATGAGGGAAAATGTAACTGAAAAACAAAAAAATATCTTAGAAGCCATTTATAATAGCATGAATTCTTTTGGTATGCCTCCGACATTGGCAGAATTAAGGCAATACATAGGGGTTCAATCAAATCAGGTAATTTTAGATATTTTAGAGGTACTTGAAAAAAAAGGACTTATTAAACGAGAAGCGGGAAAAATAAAAAGAAAAACAAGAAAAATAACAATTTTACCCTTAGGATTTCAAATTTTAGAAAAAGAGCAAAAAATTCCACTTTTGGGCGTGAGTTCTGCCGGTCCTTTTATTGAATCATTAGATACCAGTATTAACTGGTTTTCTCTACCTAGCACATCTTTGGAAAATAAAAAAGTAATGCAATCAAAAGAGGAGTTTTTTGCTATTCAGGTTCAGGGCGATTCAATGATCAACGCCGGAATAAATGACGGGGACAGACTATTGGTTAAGAAAACAAATGAGTTCAGGTCCGGTGACATAGTGGTGGCGCGGTGCGACGATGGCACAACCGTAAAAAGATTTATTGCCGAAAGCGATGGCCGCGCTTACTTGCGACCGGAAAATCCGGCCTATGACAACATGCCTATTTATGAAGAGATGATTTTTGAGGGAAAGGTAATTTTAAATTTAAGTCAAATAAAATAATATGGCCGACGAAAAATTAACCAGTCAAATAGTGAATAAAATATTAAAAGACCCGTCAGTCCAGTACGGGTTAAAAGAATTTGACGGCATAAAAGCCGAGCAGGTTTTGGATATTTTTGAAAAAGAAAAAGGCAAGTTTTATTTAAAGTGTCTAAAAAGAGAAAAAGATATTTTAGTTTTAAACGAAGAAAAAAACTTATCTAAACCGGAAGAAATAATTCGCCAACTTTGGATTTATAAGCTGACTAAAAATTACGGTTATCCTTTGGATAGAATAGACCTGGAAAAAGACATTCGTTTTGGCCACGAAATATACTCTAAGGCGGCCGATATTATTATTTATCGCGAGGACAGAGAAACGCCATTATTAATTATTGAAACAAAAAATCCCTCCGAGAAAAAGGGGTTAGACCAATTAAAGACCTACATTAATTCCGAGGGCGCGCCGATTGGCGTTTGGTCAAATGGCATGGAAAAAGTCGTGCTATATCGCCCTTATCCCCGTGAATTTCAAACTTTGCGCGAGATTCCAAGAATTAATCAAACCATTGAAGATGTTTTGTCCGAAAAATTAACGCTTGATAATCTTCAAAAAAGCTACGATTTAGTTAAAATTTTAAAAATATTGGAAGAGTTGGTTTTGGCTGGAGCTGGCGTTGATTCTTTCACGGAAATTTTTAAATTGATTTACGCCAAGTTATATGATGAAAAAGAAGCGAGAAAAAGAGGTGGAGAAGTTTGGTTCAGGCAGTCCGAAGATACTAAAATAACTTTTGATACGATAAATAAATTATTTCGGGGCGCGGCGCAAGAATGGCCAGGAATTTTTTCATCTCAAGATAAAATAGAATTATCGTCTAATCATTTATCTATCTGCGTCGGTAAATTGGAAGATATAAAATTATTGGATTCCGATTTGGAAGCAATAGACGCCGCTTTTGAATATCTTTTGCCTGACGTTGTCAAGGGCAAAAAGGGGCAATATTTTACTCCCCGTCACGCCATTGATATGGCAGTTAAAATGTTAAATCCCAAGGACAAAGAATATGTTATAGACCCGGCCTGCGGTTCGGGAGGATTTTTAATTCACGCTATGCGTTATGTTTGGAATAATGAATTAAAACATTCTGATAAGCAGGCAAAAACAGAATACGCGCAAAAATACATTTATGGCATTGATTTTGACGATAAACCGACAAAAATTGCTCGGGCGATGATGCTAATTGCCGGTGACGGCAAGTCGCACATATTAAAATTAAATTCTTTAAACTCCAAAGAATGGCAGGGCGACGAAAATGAAAAACTTCGCGCTCGCGCCGAATTGCAGCAACGGTTGCACAAATTTGACGACTATGATAAAAACAAACAAAACCAAGATAATTTTAAATATTTTGACTTTGATATTTTGTTAAGCAACCCGCCCTTTGCCGGAGAAATTCACGAAACTTCGCTCTTGCGTGATTATGAGCTGGCGAAAAACGGCAAAGGTAAATTACGCAATAAAATGGAACGTCATATCTTGTTTATTGAACGGGCGCTGGATATGATAAATCCGGGCGGTCGTTTAGCCATTGTCTTGCCGCAAGGGGTTTTAAATAACATGAATATGGAATATGTTCGCGATTTCTTGTTGGCTAAAGCGAGAATTTTGGCAGTAGTCGGATTGCACGGCAATACTTTTAAGCCTCATACTGGCACAAAAACCAGCATTTTGTTTTTGAAAAAATGGGGCGAGAAAGAGAAGTTATTGGCTGATTACCCTATCTTTATGGCAGTTTCTAAAAAATCTGGAAAAGATAATTCCGGGGAATATGTTTATAAAAAAGATAAAGACGGGCAGATTCTTTTTAACCCGCAGGGCAAAAAATATCTTGACCACGACCTAAACGAAATCGCGGAGGGATTTATAGAGTTCGCAAAAAAGCAGAAATTAAATTTATAAAATTATGGCAAAACAAATTTGGGGAGGTAAAAAAATAACCGAGATAATTAAAGATGCGGAAGAGAAACAAATTAAACTCGGTCAAGCAGCTGAACAAATTAATTCTATCGCTAAAGAAGCAAATGAAAAGTTTGCGGGTATTGCAAAAATCTCAACCGAGATTCCAGATATTTTTTCAGACATTCAAAATGCACAGGAAGAAGCAGGTCAGCTTAAAAAGGATGTAGAAGAATTAAAAACAACCACTGAAGAATTATTGTCAACAAACAAATCTCTCGTTGAAGAAATAAAAAATCAACTTGGAATTGCTGCCGGTGGTTCTCTTTCCCATACCTTTAATGATAGAAAGGAAGAATTAGAAGAATCAACAAAAAGATAGTTCTGGTGGCTGATAATAGATATAGTATTTTTAGCTGGAGCAGCATTTTTTGTTTTTTGGGAATTAAAGAGTAGTCCAGCACTTACTCCAATTTTCTTTTTGAAATTTACTTTCTCTTTTCCATTTATATATGGTGCTTTTTTCTTTCACAGCCAGTTCAATAAAGAGAAGCAGCTATTAGAAGAATACGCATTTAAATCCGCGGTTTCTTTATCATTAGAAGCATCCCGTCAGCTATTAGAAGATGCATTTAATGAAAATCAGGATAAAACGAAAATTATCGAATTTATGACATCAGCCATAAATAGAATATATACATCACCGAGAGAGAATATAGCAACCCATCCGAACAAGGAAGACAATATTGAGGTTGATGTTTTAGATAAAGTAGCCGGAATTTTTAAAAAAATTATTAAATAGAATAGATGATCTACTCTATTATCCAAAAATCTCAACTTGAAGGCGCGAAAAGATTGGATGCTGAATATTATCAGCCGGAGTATTTGGCGATAAAAAATAATCTAATTTCTTTTGGATGTAAAAGTTTTGGTGACTTTTTGGGTTTACTTTACCGGTACCCTACTTTTTATAATCTGCAATATTATAAACAAGGCGTTTTAATTTTAAAGGGCGAAGATATGACATTAGATGGTTTTGTCCAAAATCAGAGCCAAGATTTTATTTCCCAAGAAGATGCAAAAAAATTTCCTATGACAATTTTAAACGAAGGAGATATTATTTTTAGCGTTCGGGGTCTTGTCGGCAAAGTAAGTATTATAGATGAAAAATACAGAGGATCTATTATTAGCGCGAACCTCATTAGGGCTAAAATTATTGACTTCTCACCTTACGCTTTGTGGGTATTTTTAAATAGTAAATATGGTGTATCACAAATTAGCCGTGTAAAAATGATTACAGCACAAGAGACAATCGTTGCAGATGATATTAAGGGAATTTTAATTCCTAAAATTAGCAGAAGCCAACAATCAGAAATTGAAGAAATAGCTAAGCGGTCGCTGGCGATTTTTAGAGAAACAGAAATTTTATATTCTCAAGCAGAGAACTTACTTTTGAAAGAATTAAAAATTGATAGTACGAGTGTGGATGATGAAATAGGTTTTGTGGTAAATTTGTCGGAAATTAAAGAAAATAATCGCTGTGACGCGGAATATTTTCAGCCAAAGTATAAAAAAATTAGCGAACATATTAAAAAGAATTGTGGCGGGATGGCGCTGGGGGAATTGGTGATGATAAAAAAGGGTATTGAGCCGGGGGCGGAAGAGTATTTGATGTCGTCCGATGCTGCCTCCTTCGCGCAATGCTACGGAAGGCCAAAGGAAGATATGGAGGAAGAAATGGGCAAACAGTTTATCAGAGTTAGCAGTTTGTCAAAATTCGGTATTAATGATAACAACCAGAAATACTTGAGCGAAGAGCTTTATCAAAAATTAAAAGACAATTTTGAGCCGGAAAAAGGTGAGATTTTATTAACTAAAGACGCTTCGCCGGGTATTGCTTATGTTTTAAAAGAAAATATTGAGGGAATTGTCGCTGGCGGAATTTTGAGATTAAAATTGAAGAGTCCTTCGACGGGCTCAGGGCATAAGATAGAAGTTGAGGATGAATATTTGGCTTTGTGCATAAATTCTATTGTCGGTCAAATGCAGGCTGAACGCGACGCTGGCGGTTCGGTTATCGCTCATTGGCGGCCGGAACAAGTTAAAAATATCTTGATTCCGATTTTGCCAAAATTAATACAGCAAAAAATCAGTGGTTTAATTCGCCGATCTCACGAATCGCGTAAAAAAGCAAAAGAATTGCTGGAAGAAGCAAAAACAAGAGTGGAAAAATTGATAGAGCAGGCGTAGGGCGATTGGCAGTTGTGTAAACAAAAAAACCGCGGCTGGGGACAGGGCGGTTTTTTTAAATCCCTCCTAACCTCCCTTTAAAAAGGGAGGTTAGGAATTTTATCGAGTGGTAATCGCCAAGAGCGCCATGAAGCGGGCGCGTTTAATGGCCGTGGCCAGCTGGCGCTGGTGATAATTGCAAACACCGGTGCGGCGGGGCGGCAAAATCTTTGCTTGGCCCGACAAAAACTTGCGCAGGAGTTCTGTGTTTTTGTAATCAATGTATTGAGTATTTTCTTGGCAAAAATAGCAGGATTTGTCCATGGCTCATTTTAACATTCTAACATCTTAACATTTTAACATCGAACCTTTGACTGCATAGATGGTCTTAATGTTTTTATATTAATATGCTTAAATGTTTGTATGTTCAAATGATTTAAAAGGGTATGTCGTTAACATTGACTTTGCCGTTTTTTTCGTCCGAAAAGTCCTCGTCAGCGTCAATAATGGGAATTTCTTCGCTGGCGGTGTTTTGTTGGGGACTGGCGCTGGGAGCATTATCGCTGGTGCCGCTGCCGCCACTGCCGCGCGGTCCGAGCTGCATATTTTCCATAACGATTTCGGTGCGATAGCGCTTGGAGCCGTCTTGTGCCTGCCAGGAACGGGTTTGAATTCGTCCTTCCACCAGCACAATTTTTCCTTTATTCAAATATCGGCTGCAAATATCGGCTAGCTTTCCGAAAGCCACCACATTGTGGAATTCGGCGGTTTGCTGTTTTTGGCCGCTTTTATCGGTATAGATGCGGTTGGTGGCCACGCTGAAATTGCATACCGGCTGGCCCGAAGGCAAGGTGCGTGTTTCCGGGTCGCGCGTCAGATTTCCCAAGACAATGGCTTTGTTAAAATTCATTAAAATTACAGATGTACAGATTTTTACAGATGTACAGATTTTAATTTTATCTGTAAATTTGTATTTATCTGTAAATTTGTATGTTTATTCCTTAAGTAATTCCTCTAGTTTTCTATCCAGTTCCTCAATTTTGACTTTCTCGCCCTTGTGAATTTCCGGCGTGACCATGGGTTTGGGCTTGGCGGGGCGGCGCTGGCGCAGGGGCTGTTCTTTTAGCAGTTTTCTGGTGATAATCATAAAACGCAAAATGTCGCTGTTTGATTTTAAGTTTTTTTGCAGTTCGTCAATCTTGTCGCTTTCCAGGTTAAATTCCACCACCGCGTGATAGCCAAAAATCTGTTTTTTGATCGGATAGCCAAGCTTTCTTTTATCCCAAACATCAGCGGTTTTAACTTGGCCGCCTAGGTCTTTGATAATAAAACTGCGGACTTTGGCAGCCGCCGCATCAATGTCTTTTCGCTCCATTAAAGGAGAGAGCAGGTAGATGAGTTCGTACATGGGTAAAATTATTGCTTAATAACACAGCCATCTTAGCAAATAAAAAGCGAATAGTCAACCGCGTCAGAATATGATAAAATGAACTCATGATTAACCCAAAGATTTTTAAGGCCTATGATATCCGGGGGCTGTATCCGTCAGAAATAGACGAGGAAACTGCTTATCAAATCGGCCAGGCCTTTATAGGATTTTTGAACAAAAAAGGGGGACTTAATAATCGCCAGATTGTGGTGGGGCGCGATATGAGGGTTTCATCAGACGACCTATTTGAGGCATTGACGCAATCGCTAATGAGTCGGTCGTTTGACGTGATAGACATCGGCCGCTGCAGCACGCCGCTTTTTTACTGGGCGCTAATCTCGGAGCGCGCGGCCGGCGGCGTGATGATTACCGCTTCTCATAATCCCCGGCAATATAATGGTTTTAAGCTCTATGGCGCTGAGGCCTGGCCAATTGGCGAAACTAGCGGCATGCAGGATATTAAGGCCCTGGCAATGAAAGAGATGGCGACGCCAATTGCGGCTTTGCCGGGCCGAGTGGTAAAAAAGGACATAATGAGCGGGTACTTGGCGTATGTAAAAAGCCGGATTGATTTGAAGAAACTCGAGCCCTTTAAAATAGTGGCTGACTGCGGCAACGGTATGATTGGGCCGGAATTGACGGAGTTGTTGAAAGTTTTGCCCGGTCAAATAAGGGTCTTATTTAGCGAACCGGATGGTACTTTTCCCAATCACGAGGCCAATCCCATCAAGGAAGAAAATCTGGTTGCTTTGAAGCAGGCGGTTAAAGAAGCAGGCGCGGATTTTGGAGTGGCGTTTGACGGAGACGGCGACCGCCTAACTTTTGTGGATGAGAAAGGAGAGAGTGTCCGCGGTGATTTTATCACGGCTTTAATTGCTGAAGAGCTTTTAAAAACCAGTCCCGGCCAGAAAATATTTTATGAGATTCGCAGCAGCCGCGCGGTGCCGGAAGCCATTGTGGCGGCGGGCGGTATGCCGATATTGGGTCGCGCCGGCCATACCTTAATTAAAATGCAGATGCGCCGGGAAGATATTTTGTTTGGCGGTGAATTATCGGGTCATTATTTTTTCAAGGACCTCGGTTTTGTTGATAGCGCATTGTTGCCATTGCTGATGATTTGGGAAGTTTTAGGCGTTGAACAAAAAACGCTGTCGGCCATAGTTGCGCCGTTTAAAAAATATTATCATTCGGGCGAGATAAATTTTAGCGTGGCTGACGCCGATAAAATCATTGAGGCAGTGGTCCAGCGCTTCAGTGATGGTCAGATAAAGCGGATTGACGGCATTACTATAGAGTATCCGGATTGGTGGTTTAATTTACGCAAGTCCAACACCGAGCCCTTAGTGCGGCTGAATATGGAAGCAGACACCGCAGAATTGCTGGAAGAAAAAAAGCAAGAAATTATCGGTTTAATAAAATAGTCCTACACACCTAAAAAGAGCACAAATTAAAAAGGCCTCAGCGATTAAACTGGGCCTTTTTTGTAGAGTCGTCTGGATGGTTGGCAATTAGACCTCTATCACAACCCCGTAAAGCCGCCTACGGCGACCACGGGGCAAACCGGCAGAGACAATCTTGCAGCGTCGTATGTATCGTCGGCAATTATACTTCTATTACAACCGGTAGAACCATCGGGCGGCGTTGGGTTTTGGAGTACAGGAATTGACCGATTTTATCACGGATATTCTCCTTAATGTAATTTTCATTCATCGGGCCTTGGCCGCCGGCCGCTTGGCGAACAATGATTTTAACCTTTTCCCTTACTTGGCGCAATAAGTCCTTGGACTCGCGCATATAGATGAAACCGCGTGAAATAATGTCGGGGCTGTTGCGTACCTGATGAGTTTTGGCGTCAATGGTCACAATAATCACAAACATGCCATCTTGCGCCATGGCTTGGCGGTCGCGCAGCACGATATGGCCGATATCACCGACGCCCAGGCCGTCTACGAACACGTAGCTGGTATCAACTTTTTTGTCGGTCACGACGGCTTGGCGGTTGTTAATTTCCATGACCGAGCCGTTATCCAGCACAAAAATATCTTCTTTGGGCAGGCCAATTTCTTGAGCCAGCTTAGCCGCTTCTTTCAGAAAGTAGTGGTTGGCATAGACCGGTAAAAAGATGTCGGGCTTAATTTGTCGGATAATTTCTTTGATACTCTCGGCGTTGCAGTGGCCGCTGGTATGCACGTCCATAATCTCGTTATGAATAACATTATCGCACTGGCGGTAAAGGTTATCTTTGAGCCGTTGAATAGTGCGTTCGTTTCCCGGAATAACGGAAGAAGAGAAAATAATCGTGTCCTGTTTGCGGACTTGAATATATTTGTGCTCGCCGCTCATAATGCGTGACAGCACGGCGTTGCCTTCGCCCTGCGCGCCGGTGCAGAGCACTATAATTTTATTGCTTGGATAGCGGTGGACTTCCTTAATGGAAATCAAAGCGCCCTTGGGAATTTTGATGTAGCCAAGCTCCTTGGCAATCTCCACATTGGTTTTCATGCTGTACCCGTCCAGCGCCACTTTTTTACCAATTTTATGGGCAAATTCAATGATATTGCCAATGCGTCTTACTTGAGAAGAAAAAGTGCCGATAATCACTTTGCCCTGGGCGGCGGCAATCAGTTTTTCTAGATTTGCGTACATTTCGTTTTCCGAAACCAAATTCGGTCGAGTATCGGTGGCGCCCAAACTTTCCAGCATCAGTATTTTGGGCGAGGGGAGTTGCGCTAAATGATGATAGGTGAGCGGCTGTTGGTTGGCTGGGTTTTTATCCATAGTCCAGTCGCCCGGGTGGATAATTGTGCCCTGCGGGGTGAAGAGGATAACGCCGACTGCATCCATAATGGAGTGTTCAACGTTGAAAAAACCAATTGTAAAATTACCTAGCCGGATTTTTTCGTCTACCGATTTGATGCGAGTAATATTTAAGTTGCGGGCTGATTTTTCTCGGTGGTCTTCCAGTCGTTTTTTAATCAGCGCCACAGTTAAGTCCCGGCCGATAATGGGCGGATAATTTAACTTTTCCAATAGGATGGGAGCCGCGCCGATATGGTCCATATGTCCGTGGCTGAAGATAACGCCGCGGATATTTTTTTCTTTGCCGCGCAGATAGCTGATATTGGGAATGATGTAGTCAATGCCCGGCATATCCTCTTCCGGAAATTGAATACCCATATCTAAAATAACGATGTCATCGCCATATTCAAAAATAGTCATATTGCGTCCGACTTCTTCCATGCCGCCCAGCGGTATGATTTTTAAAGAAGGGGGTTTTCTTTTGTCGGCCTGGCTTCTGATATCGGGCTGGTTTCTGTTGTCAGGACGGCCTCTAAAACGGGCTTGCCTCGATTCGGCGAAGCGGGATTGTCTCGCCCGCCTAGATTCGGCGGCGCTGGCTGAAGACCCCGCGAAGCGAGGTTGAAACCTTCGGTTAGAGCCCCTTTTTTCTTTTCTTGGTTCGATCGGTTGACTGACCGCCGGTTGACTGGCTGCTGCGTCGGCATTTTTTACTTTAACCTTAACAGCGCCGCGTCGCGACGGACTGCTTGAGTAGATAAGCATATTAACTTAATGCAAAATGCAAAAATCAAAAATCAAAATGAAAATGAAAAAATTCAAAATCATTTTGATCCATCCCGCTAGAGGCGGGATACCAAAATTTTACACTTTGATATTTTAATTTTTAATTAGAGTATTTTATGGTGGGCGGGAGAGGATTTGAACCTCCATGGTATTGCTACCGCTAGCTCCTGAAGCTAGTGCGTCTGCCGTTTCGCCACCCGCCCAATTTCAAGTCCTAAATTATGCTTTGAGGTCTTATTCTAGATTTTCTATTTCGCCCGGATAAATTCATTATCTGTCAGGCTTCTTTTTTACCCCGCACCACAGAACGTCACGGATGGACTAAGCCCAGAAGGACAATGTCCCGGAGTCACAGCGTGAGCCCTGTGGTGCGGGGTTTACAGACAAACAAAGCATAATTCAAAACTCGAAAGAACAAATAATAGCGTCCCCGCGGGACGGATTATATGAAGAGTTTTATGTTTTTTAGATAAGGCGCCAAGAGCAAGAGCAGGACGCCGAGAAATTAACGATATTAGAAGTATATCACACAATGATTTTAATGTCAAGGCCTAAGGGTAATGTCCACACACATATGGCGGTTTTCATTCCCGGCTACTAAGCTGGGAGCATGTCTATCCATATGCCAACAACAATTAAAGAAGAGCGGTTAAGGTGGGTTTTACCGATAATTAATAAAGAAATTAAGCTGACAGACGCGGCCAAGGTCTGCCCGCACAGCCAACGGTCGCTGGAACGATGGCTGGCCGCTTACAAGCAGCGCGGGGAAGCCGGACTGGAGCCAAAGTCCACCAGACCAAAGACCAATCCCAGAGAAACACCGATCCGAATCAAAGAAAGAATAATTAAATTAAAGAAAGCCAAAAACATTTGTGCTTTAAAATTGAAATGGCAATTAGAGAAAGAAGGCATCGTTATCCATAAAAATACAATCCAGAAGATAATCAAAAAAGAGAATCTGGTCAGAAAATATCGGGTTAGGAAACTGAAGTATAAATATATTAAGATTCCGTTGGAAAAAGGCGAATTGGTGGAGATAGATATTAAGTATGTGCCGGATTTGGTCGGGAACAAGCGATATTACCAGTTTACGGCCATTGATTGCGCTTCAAGATGGCGATACTTAAAAATCTATGACAGTTTTAACAACGGCGACTCAATGAAGTTTTTAAAAGAATTAATAACTGTCGCCTCCTTCCGCATCCGGGCCATTAAGACGGATAACGGCAGTAATTTCACTAACCGCTGCACCGGCTATCTGAAAAGCTCCGATCCCTTGAACCCGCGGCTGCATCCGCTGGATATCCTGTGCCAGGAGCTGAACATTATCCACTACCTGATTGACCCGGGCAAACCGGCTCAGAATGGGAAAGTGGAACGAAGCCATCGAACCGACCAGGAGATGTTTTATGAACGTAATCATTTCAAAGACATTAATGATTTAGAAGAAAAAATACGAAGCTGGAATATTCAATACAACAATCTTGAACATTGCGGGCTGAATGGCAAAACACCAAATGAGATGCTACAATTATTATCAATTAATTAACCGACAAATGTCTGTGGTTAAAACAAATTTTTGG
>Ga0210049_1002160_pt1 | contig 18464 bp, 15 predicted proteins | sample CryGeyCG2014_300_2_FD_183964 | JGI IMG/M metagenome (GOLD analysis project Ga0210049, IMG submission 183964) | Groundwater microbial communities from aquifer - Crystal Geyser CG06_land_8/20/14_3.00 (SPAdes) (version 2) | ecosystem: Environmental > Aquatic > Deep subsurface > Groundwater | place... | reverse complement strand
AATTTTTCTCCTCAGTTGGGGAAGCTTGGCGGGTTTAATTTTATGAACATCGATTCCATCAAAAAAAATTTGACCCTGGGTTGGTTTTTCTTCGACTAAAAAAAGCTTTAATAAGGTGGTTTTCCCTGCTCCCGACCGGCCAACAATCGAAACAAACTCCTTTTCTTTAACTTCAAAAGAAACATTTTCTAAAGCCACTATGGGCGGATTTCCTTTACGACCCGGATAAATTTTAGTAATATTTTCAAACCTTATCATTATAATTTAATCTGGGCTTCAACAAATTTATCTAAATTACCATCTAAAACCTCTTCGGTGTTCGATGTCTCAACGTTTGTCCTTAAATCCTTAACCATCTTATAAGGATGCAAAACATAGGAACGAATTTGATTTCCCCAGCTGGCGGAAATTTTTTCTCCTTTGATTTTTTTTAATTCTTTTTCAGTTTTTTCTTTTTCCAGCTGATAAAGTTTAGCAGTTAAAATTTTCATTGCTTTCTTTCTATTGTCACCCTGCAATCTTTCACTTTGACAGGCAACGGAAATTCCGGTGGGTAAATGAGTAATTCTGACTGAAGTTTCTCTTTTATTAACGTATTGACCGCCGGGACCAGAAGCTCGGTAAAATTCAATTTTTAAATCTTCCGGTCGAATCGGAATTTCTTTTTCTTTGGCTTCTTCAATTTCTGGCAAAACCTCAACTAAGGCAAAGGAGGTGTGACGGAGTTGTTTTGCTGAAAAGGGAGAAATTCTGACTAAACGGTGAACTCCGGTTTCTTTTTCCAAAAATCCGTAAGCATAATTTCCCTTAACTTCTAAAATGGCTGACTTTGTTCCAATTCTACCTTCCGGTCCTCCGGGCTCGCCAAAAGATTGATGCAAAATCTGGGTTTGAAACCCTTTTCTCTGGCAATATCTTTCATACATCCTTAGTAACATTGTCGCCCAATCCTGGGCATCCTGACCTCCGGCTCCAGAAAAAATTGATAATATAGCATTTCCTCTATCATGTTCTCCTGGAAGAAAAATTCGTAGCTCAATTTTCCTTAAATCTTCCTCGGTTTTGATTGCCTCAAATTCGGAAACCTCTTGCTGGAGATCTGATAACTCTTTAGTAACTTTTACCGCTTTCTCCTTGTCCTTCCAGAGATTTGGATTCTGCATTTCCTCCTCCAATTCTTTTATTCTCTCGCGTTTCTTAGCAATGTCAAAGACGGTCCTCCAAAAGGAGGAGTTTAGATTGTAAGTCCTCAGTTTTACTATTCGGGTCTATCATTTTAAAATATCTTACCACATTTCTCCCAAAAATAAAAGAGCCACCCGTCGGGCTTGAACCGACAACCTATCGCTTACGGAGCGATTGCTCTGCCATTGAGCTAGGGTGGCAAAGCGGCAGATGGGATTCGAACCCACGACCTTCTCCTTGGGAAGGAGACATTCTTCCACTGAACTACTGCCGCACTTTACTTTTTAGCCAGTCCCACCAATCTTGAGGATTCCAAAAACCTTTTTCTTCTTTTTTCGTTTCCTCTTCTTTCGGGGGTAAAACCACTACTTGTTGTTCTCCTTTTTCTACATAACCCTGTTCATAGAGTCTTCCTTTCCAGTAATCTTCAGTTTCGGTCTGAGATTTTCCGGCTCGCAAATTCGCATTTTTCTCTTCTAAAATTTGGATTTCTTTTTTTAGGGTTTCGATTTTGCTTGTCAGTTCTGCTCTTTTTTGGGTTATCTTCCAGTTAGAGTAGATGAGAAAGGTAATGACTGCTAAAAGTAAGAGACAGAGAAAAATTGAAAAAAAGACTGTTTGATAAGAACTACCCTTTTTAAACCTTCTAGATTTTGGTAACATAATTAAAACAGATGAAACTTCGACCAAAATCAGTCTTTAGAATAATTTGGATTATTTTAATATCTCTGGTGATTTTGAGTATGGTTGGCTTTTTACTGGCTCCTCTATTTTAGCACAAAATTAGGTACTTTTAAACATCTCTAAAAATACTTTGGACGGAATTTGAATCCGGCCTTTTTCTTTTAATTCTTTCTTTCCCTTCTTTTGTTTCTCCAATAATTTTCTCTTTCTGCTATAATCTCCGCCATAAAGAGGAGCTATCACATCCCTTCTTTTTGCTTTAATTGTTTCTCTGGCAGCAATTTTCCCGGAGATGGCTGCTTGTAAAGGAACAGAAAAAAGCTGGGCCGGTAGAATTTCTTTTAATCTTTCGACCATCCTTTTTCCTTCTGAAAAGGCATCTTTTTCAGAAACAATTTTGGAAAAGGCCTCCTCCCGTCTCCCGGCAATTAAAATTTCTAACCTAACCAAATCTCCTGGTCGCCAAGATAAGAGCTCGTAATTCATTGAAGCGAAACCTTGAGTTCGGCCTTTGAGGTTATCGTAAAATCCAATAATAATCTTTCTTAAAGGGACCTCGTAAATTAAAAGTAATCTATCTTGAGTAAAGTATTTAGTCTCAATAAGATTTCCTTCGGAGTTTTTTAAAAGCTCTGAAACCTCTCCTAAATAACTGGTGGGGGTCATTATTTCTATTTTTACCCAGGGTTCTCGGGCTTCTTTAATTCCAGCTGCCTCTGGCCAATCGCTCGGAGAATAAACAAAAGTTTCCTTTTCTTTTTTATTTATAATTTTGTAAACTACCGAAGGGTTAGAAACTACCAAATCTAAACCAAATTCTCGGCGCAGTCTTTCCGAAACGATTTCCGCGTGAAGGGTGCCCAAAAAGCCGCAACGGAAACCCCGGCCTAAAGCCTCTTTCATTTCGGGTTCAAAACTAAGTGAGGCATCATTTAGTTTCAATTTAGCCAAAGCTGTTTTTAAGGCGTCGAAATCATCAGGACTTTCTGGATAAATTGAGGCAAAAACCATGGGTTTGGGTGTCTGGTAACCTGGTAACGGCTCAACATTTAAATTTGAAATTTTTGTTATTGTTTCGCCAACCCGAACTTTTTCAGGTTCTTTAATACCGGTAGCAATATAACCAATCTCGCCGGCTTTTAATTCGCCAGTGGCTACTAATTCCGGCTTAAAATATCCCACTTCTTTCGCTTCACCTTTAGTTTTGGTCTGGATTAAATAAATTTTATCACCCGGCGAAATTTCGCCATCAACTACTCTCACATAAGCAATCACTCCTTTAAAAGAATCGTATTTTGAGTCAAAAATCAAAGCTCGCAACCCTCCCTCAACGAAGCCCGAAGACCTTGACGGACAAGGAATTTTTTCGATGACGGCTTGTAATAACTTTTCAACATTGGTGCCATATTTGGCAGAAATTTCAAAAACCTCCTTTTCTGGAATATTTAATAGTTTAGCTAAATCGGTTTTTGTTTCGGCAGTTCTGGCCTGGGGTGAATCAATTTTATTTACGGCTGGGATAATCACGAGGTTCTGCTTTTGGGCTAATTCTAAATTAGCTAAGGTTTGGGCCTGGATTCCTTTGGTCGCGTCAACTAATAAAACTGCGCCCTCAACCGCTGCTAAAGAACGAGAAACTTCATAATTGAAATCGACATGGCCGGGAGTGTCAATTAGGTTTAAGGTGTAAGGTTTAAGGTTTAAGGCGTAGTCCATCCTGACTGGGTGCATTTTAATTGTAATTCCTCTCCCTCTTTCTAATTCCATTGAATCCAAAAACTGTTCCCGCATCTTAGTTTTTGGAATAGTTCCCGTCAATTCCAAAAACCTATCCGCCAGAGTAGACTTCCCATGATCAATATGAGCGCAAATTATAAAATTACGAATATTTTTCATTTTAGAATATTTTTTTGATTTTTTGCTTAAAAGAAAAATAAAGAAGAATAAATTGAAAAATGGCGGAAATGGAAAAAGCTAAGGGCAGTCCCAAGAGAGAAGTATTTTCATTTCTCAAGAGAGAAAAAAATTCAATTAAAGAATTACTAAAGATATTGGGAGATTTCAAAAGCCAGACAAAAGAAAAGCATAAAATGATATTTAAGGAAACTGCCCAAAAGGTAATTAAGGTTGGGGTTTTAGTATCTTGAAGAGAAAAAAAAGCCCGAGCCAAAAGAGGAATTAGAGATTGGGCGAAAATTGAAAGGGCAAAAATTCCCAAACAAGCTGAGGTTAATTGAACATCGCTTAAAGTAAATTTTCCTGTTTTATAAATAAAAGTAATAATTGGAGTTCTTAATAGGAAAATCAAAACCGAAACCGGTATTACAAAGAAAAGAATCTGGCGGAAAATTGAAGAAAAGTTTTCTAAAAATTCTTTTTTTTGATTTTCAGCAAAGAATCGAGAAAGAGCTGGGAAAATAGCCACGGCAAAAGAGGCACCGATAATCCCTACCGGTAAACTCTGAAAATTATTAGAAATACTGAAAATGGCGATGGAGCCAGCAGTTATGGTCGAAGCAATGGCAGTAATGACAATTAAGTTGATTTGTTGAGCCGCCACTCCAAAAACTCGAGGAACCATTAACTTGAAAATTCTTTTTAGGGCCGGATATTTAAAATCTAAAAGGAATTTGTAAGAAAATCCGCAATTTATTGCCGTAGGGATTTGAATTGCCATATGCAAAAAGGCGCCAAAAACCACTCCCATTCCAACTCCGAAAATACCAAAATAGGGAACTAAAAATAAAATTCCAAAAATTATTCCTAAATTATATAAAATTGGAGTTAAACTATAAATAAAAAATCGCTGAAAGTATTGTAAAATTCCAGAGAGAAGATTAGAAATACCAAAAAAAATTGGACTTAAAAACAGTAATCTAATTAAAGGAATGGCTAATTTGTAATGCTCCTCACCAAAACCGGGAAAAAGCCATTTAATTAACCAGGGGGTAAGAATAAAAAAAATGAAAGAAATTGAGATAAGAAAAATCAAAAAGGCATTTAAAACATGGTTTGCCATTTGCCAGACTTCATCTTTGTTTCTGGAAAAATATTCAGCAAATAGGGGCAAAAAGGCAACAATTAATCCTCCTAAAATTAAAATGTTGTAAACAAAATCGGGAATCCTAAAAGCGGCAAAATAAACATCGAGTTCTAAACCTGCTCCAAAACGACCAGCTAAAAGTCGATCACGCAAAAGCCCCAAAATAGCCGAAATAAAATAAGATGCACCGATAATTAAAGCTCCTCTGGTAATAGTTTTCGTTTGGGAATTAAAAATTTTATTAAACATTTTATTTTATTCTATTATTTTTACCCCCACTTTACAAACCTTGCATTCTCTGTTATTCTTTCTCTTAGAAGAATTTAGTTCTTTATATCCAATCAAAAAGAGGAGGTGTACTGAAAATGGAAAGGTTATACCATCTGACCAAAAGTGAGGGTCTCTCTCTACCAATTATCGAAAGGCTCTTTCAAAGAACAGAATTTTATGAGGAAGGTCTTAGAAAGAAAGTTACTGAAAGAATAGCCCTTCCCCGCGATTTAGATGGAGTGAGAGTTTATATTGTATTTCTGGAAGAAAGCACCAGAACCTATTCCACCTTTAATAGCGCAGCCTTAGAATTGGGGGCTTTAGTTACTGGCTTTCCTCTGGCTAAGGTTTTTTCATCCTTTGCCAAAGAAGAGGCTTTAAAACATGCTATGGAATTTTGGAGTGGAGCCGGAATCTCTTATCTGAGATTAGCTGACATAATTGTCCTTCGCCACTTTGAAGTTGATGCAGCCGAAAGAGCGGCCGGATTTTCGAGGGTTCCGATTATCAATGCCGGAACAGGAGGCGAGGATGGCGAACATCCTACTCAGGGCCTTTTAGATAATTATGGCTTTCGAAAGTTTTTAGGAAAATCGAACAGCCTCTCCATAGCTTTTATGGGCGATGTCAGATTTTCTAGAATTGTTCTCTCGGAATTGCCAATCTTGCATTTGCTCTATCCTAATCTTAAGGTCTACATTGCAGCTCCCGAGGGATTTGGATTAAATACAAAGGCTAGAAACTACCTTATTGAAAAGAAGATTCCCTTTGAAGAAACGAAAGATGGTAGAGAGGTAGTCAATGAATGTCAAATTTGTTATGTACTAAGGGTCCAGAAAAACCGCCTGAAAGATTTAGTAGAAGGAGGTTTATTAAAGGGAGAGGAGGCAGAAAGATTATTACAGCTGTACCAAGAAAATAGGGATAATTATGCAGTTACCAAAGAACTCTATGAGATTTCTGAAAGGAAAGGAACCATCTTCTGTCATCCGGGGCCGATTAGTGAGAAAGAACAAGAAATCCGGCCGGAGGTTGAGAATTTGCCTCGAGTGAAATTTTTAAAGCAATGGGCTTATGGATTCCCCATGCGAATGGCTATCTTAGCCGAATCGTGGGAGACTCAAAGAGAAATTGATATGGCTCGCTAAAAAGCGAGCTTCTTTATTTACGCGAGCGTCAGCGAAGCGTGGAGATGAAGCGATAGCTTCATCGACGCCAAAACAAAAAGCTCAAGTAGGCAATAAGCCGAATTCTGTTTTGGGCAATCATCTGTCTAGGCCAAAGATTACTCTCTGGCTCAGGCGAACTACTTTTCACCCTGTGAGATGATGATTCTATCTCACCGGGCTTTGTTCTTGCTTCCAGTAAGGATTTAGCCGTATCAGCCCCGAAATTACTTTCGGGATTCGCCCTATTCCATCTTGCGATGGACGGGCGCCCGACGCCTTTCGGCGTCTAGGGCGTTTCTTTTCGCACCTCTAGCCTCACGGCCGACGGCTGTTAGCCGCTACTTTTTTACCCTGTTAAATTCGCTTTCGCGACTATTTAACAGGGGGAAGTTCGGACTTTCCTCCAAGCTCATAACAAGTTATAAGCTCAGCGATTGCCTTGCCTACTTGAGCAATTTAAATCTTAGCAAATTAAATTTTTTTTGTCAAGACAAACAGTATTTTTCAATCCTAAATTAATTTTTGAGTCCTGTCTTGAGAATCAAGAACTTCATTAACTAACCTGTCTGCTTCTTTATTTTTTTCTCGAGAAATTAATTTAAATTTCACTTTTTTAAAATCAATTTTTAAGTTCCAGATAGTGAGAAATAAAGATTGAATATTTGGTTCCAAAGTCTTGTATTCCCCATTTAATTGGCGGATTAATAATTCCGAATCTGACCTTACTTCAATTTCGGTCAGGGCCGCCAATTTTTTTCCAAAGAGAGCTTTGAATTTTTCGAGAGCAAAAATTACCGCTTTATATTCGGCTTCATTATTGGTCGTCTCTCCCAGAAAATTAGAATATTTTTTAATTATTTGACCTTTCTCGTTACAAAAAACAGCGCCAGTTGCCGCCGGCCCAGGATTACCCCGAGAACCACCGTCGGTATAAATAATAATCTTTTTCATAGATTTTCAATTAAGCAAGTTTTGAATTTCTCTAAGTTTTCGTTTTTGATTCGAAAGCCAGAAGCTAAAGGGTGGCCACCGTAAGTTAAAAGATATTTAGAACACTTTTTCATTAATGCCACGCTGTCTATTCCGGCCGGAACCCTCACTGTTCCCTGTGATTCGTCTTTAAGAATTTTGTAAATAAAAGTTGGTTTTTGATATCTCTGACAGATAATTGAGGCGACCGAACTGATTAGAGTAAAATCCCAAGTAGAATTTCCTTCAAAAATAATCGAGTGAGCTCCCTTAGTAATCCTTTCTTCAATTTCTCCAGTAATTTCTTCTATTTTTTGTTTTCTGATTTCGCTTTTCTCTATTAATCTACTAATAATCTTTTTTGATTCTTCCAAGTCTGGGCTGGTTAACAATCTAAAGCTAGCCGGAAAATTATTTTCAACATCCCTGACATTTAAAATAGAAATCATTTTGGAAACCTTTTGGTTTAAATTGGAATAGTGATTGAAAGCTTTTTCTTCAAAAATAGCTCTAATTCCCGGCCGCCAAGAATTCTCTAAAGATACTAGGCCTTGTTCAATCATTATTTTATTGTCCTGGGAGCGCGGCATCATATCAGCGATGGTGGCTAGGGCTACTAATTCTAAAAAATTTTGTTTTATATTTTCTGTCAGTTTCTTTTTTAAAAGAAGCTCGGAAAGTTTAAAGGCAATCCCCACCGTCGCCAGCTCTTTAAAAGGATATTTGTCGCCTTTTTGTTTTGGGTCAACAATGATTTCGGCTTCGGGTAACTTATCCAAAACTTCATGATGGTCAATAATGAGCACTTCAAAACCCAGGTTTTTAGCCATTTTCACCTCTTTGAAATTGCCAATACCACAGTCCAAAGCAACCAATAATGCCGGAGTAAAGTTTTTTAGATGCGTTAAACCGGTTTCTGATATCCCATAACCTTCCATCTCCCGGTCGGGAAAATAAAGCTCTGAGATTTCGCCGTTTAAATTTTTAATTGTCTCTTTCAAAATAATAACTGCTGCCACTCCATCTAAATCGGCATCTCCATAAAGGATAATTCTTTCCTTGTTTTTTATTGCTTTTAAAATCCTCTCGGCCGTCTTTTTTAAATTTTTTATTTCTGCCATTTTTCTAAGGCTTCAATTCCTGGTAATTTTTCTTCAGCTAAAAATTCCAGAAGGGCACTCCCCCCTGTTGAAATATGATTGAATTTTTCAATGACCTTAGCCTTATTTAAAAATTCAATCGTATCCCCTCCCCCAACCACTGAAAAGGCCCGGCTTTTAATTATTGCCCGGGCAATCTCTCTTGTTCCTTTTTGATATTTTTTTTCCTCAATTTTTCCCAGGGGACCGGCCCAAAAAATTGTCTTTGCCATTTTAATCTTTTCTTTAAAATTTTCAATTGTCTTTTTATCCAAATCAAGAATTTGGCCATTCAAAACTGGGAAGATAATTTTTTCTAAATTCTTCATTGTCATTTCCTTTTCTCTAATTTCTTTGGCAACCAAGTTTCCCACCAAAATCCAATTTCCAATTTCTAAAAATTTTCCAATAACTTTGGCCTTATCTTTAACCTTGCTTCCGCCAATAATCACAATCAGGGGTCTTTCCGGATTTTTAATAATTTGTGATAAAATTTCTATTTCTTTTTCCAGCAAAAAACCGGCTCCCGAGGGTAAATATTTAGTTATTCCTACCACTGAGGCCTGAGATCTGTGGCAAACTGAAAAGGCCTCATTAATAAAAATATCACCAAGTTTAGCCAGATTTTTTGTAAAATTTTCCTCCCCTTTCTCTTCCTCTTGATGGAATCTCAAATTTTCCAAAAGTAAAATTTCTCCGGGTTCCATTTCTCTGACCCATTCTTCAACTTCTTTCCCAACACAATCTGGAGCTTTGGTCACTGAAAGATCCAAATATTCCATCAATTTCTCTTGAATAGGTGTTAACCTTAAGCCTTCAACCACTTTTCCCTCTGGTCTTCCTAAATGACTCATTAAAATTACTTTGGCTTCCTTTTTAATTAAATATTCAATTGTCGGAATAGTTTGTTTAATCCGAAAATCATCTAAAATCTCTCCTTGACCGGAGAGGGGGACATTAAAATCACATCTAACCAAAACTCTCTTATTCTTAAAATTAAAATCAGGCAGGGTTTTCATTTGGCTTGTTTTTTTAGGGCTTCTTCTAAGGTCTTTTTTAACTCTTCAACATTAACCTCTTTTCTTTTTATCGGTTCCCTTTCAGTTTTTGCTTTTTTTGATGGCGAAAAAGAAATAGGCTCTGTTTTTGCTGCCTCCTCTAAAGAAATAGTTGGCGCGGCTGTTTCTTTTATTGTCTCTTTGGTCGCCGGGGCTCTTTCTAGGGGCCCACCTTCGGTGGGAGGGCGGTGGGTGGGTTGTAGTCTGTTTTTCTTTAAACAAGATTTACAATAAATTGGTCTTTTTCCATCAGGAGGAAAAATGACCTTGGTCCACCTTCCACAAACAGCGCATTGAGCATCATATAATACCTGGGGAGTAACTTGAGGAGCCTCGGCTGACTTTATCACCCCTGCCCATTTAGAAATTTTTTCTTCAATAATTTTTCGGGGAGTACCATATCTTTCTCGGGAAACCTTAATGATTTTTTCTCGATAAGATTCTGCTGATTTCGACGCAGGAGGTAGGGTTTCAGCCGAAAAAGGCCGACCGGCTAATCCATCAATCATTAGTTTCAAATAAACATTGTATTTCCCTAAATTAACAAAATCGGCAGCCAGAAACTCGGGAGTGAATTCCTTTTCCATACACTCGGCGTCCTCAGCGCCTATCCTGAAAGAAACAATAGTCCCCACGTTGCCAAAGACAGCATCCCGTACCATGGTACTCCTACCACTGGGCGTCATTTCGTCTAATTGGGCTAAATATTGGTTTCCCAAAGTCAAAGATAATCTATATTTTCTGGCTTCAGATAAAATGTTACAAAAAGCTTCGGTGGCAAAATTCTGAAACTCATCAACATATAAATAAAAATCCCTCCTTTTCTCTTCCGGAACGTCCACCCGAGACATAGCTGCTAATTGGAGTTTAGTTACCACCAGGGCTCCCAATAATCTGGAGTTATCCTCCCCAATTCTACCTTTTGAAATATTGGCTATTAAAATCTTTCCTTCATCCATTAGCCTTCTCATGTCAATTTTCGACTTCACCTGACCAATGATATTTCTGATGAGAGGGTTAGAAATAAATTGGCCAACCTTATTTTGAATAGCCGCTGTTGCTTCAACTTCATATCTTTGAGTATATCTGGCAAATTCCTGAAGCCAAAATGATTTGACTACGGGATCCGTCACCCTATCAATAATTTTTTTTCGATAATCGGGGTCAGCCAGCATTCGATTTACCCCCAAAAGGGTGGAATCGGGATATTCCAAAAGGGCTAAAATACAATTATTTAAAATATATTCCATTCTGGCCGACCAGACATCTGGCCAGATTTTCTTAAAAACACCCATTAATCCCGAAGCCACCAGGTGGCGATGCTCACTTTCAACTTTTTCCATCACATTGAAGGCAATGGGAAAATCTAAATCAGCCGGGTTAAAATAAATGACATCATTAACTCGGTTCGAGGGAATAAAATCCAATAATCTTTCAGCCGCTTCGCCATGGGGGTCGATAAAACCAACTCCTCGACCAGCTTGAATATCCTGAATAGCCATATTAACCAACATCTCGGTTTTTCCCATACCGGTTTTTCCCACAACATAAACATGCCGACGCCTGTCGTCGGTTTTAATCCCAAAGCGCTTTCTCAGATTGCGGAAAGTGGTTACACCAAAATAAGTTATTTCTTCCTTCATATCTATTCGGTGGGTAGCCCTGGAGGAGCTTCTTCTTTTCTGGCTTCTACCCGAGGAACACCAGGAGCTGGCGCTACCGCCCGAGATGGGAAATGATAAATGGAAGCTAATTCCTCAATATTTAAAATAAAGGTTCCGGTTCTCCGATTGCCTATTAGGGGAAAGAGCGGACGAAATCTTTCTCGGTAAAGCCGGAATATCTTCCTTTTTCTTAGATAAAGTCTTCTGGTATCTAAAATTGAAATAGGAGGACGGCTATAAACCTTGGTAATTGTTTTTCCTAAAGGAAAGGGGGCGTTCATATTTTCTGTAACATAGTGACCTAAAAAAGCCAAACCCAATCTCAGGTTTCCCTTAAACCAAACTCCCCTTTTCCCCAGCCAAATCCATCTAATTGAAGTTAGATAAGGCGGTTTGGAAATTTTTCTCTCCACTCCGGCAACTACTTCCTTTTCTCCAGGAGTTAACCTCAATTCCGGAGCAATTAATTCGAATTTTTCTGGAGCTTTCTCTTCAGGAGGTTTACCAGTAATTAAGATTTCGGCTGCTTCTTGAAGTATTGGCTTTGGTTTTGGTTTTTCCGGCCTCTTAGATAACTTTTCTTTCAATGCCTCGCCTTCCTTCCAAAAAGGCTCGGCATAACTTTCGGAAATTGGAGTGGCCTGAATTTGAATCCAAAATTGCTCCCCTGGTCTGACTTTGGCTAACCATTCCAAAAGCATGGCTACCGGATCAACCCTTTTTTCCTCTTCCTTTTCAGCCTCTGTTTCAAATTGGGTATAGGTCTTGATTGGATAAGGATCGGGTCTAAATAATCTATAATCTGTTGCCCAAAGGTCCCAATCTGTGTTGGGCATGTCTTGAGGGACATTTCTGGTATAATCTTGGGCTAAAGTAATCTCCGCTTCTGGATATTGAGAATAAATACAGGCTTCAAGGGTATCCCGGCGATAATCAGGACATCTGATATAAAAATGGATTTCTCCACCAATGGAAACCGTTTCCAGGAAAAGACCCATAATTACTTTCCCATCCCACCATTTTTCCCAAAAAATGGGCGGGTCATAAAAACCCTGCCACAAGCCGGCAAAAACCGTTTCCATTGCCCGAATTGGCTTTAGAGATTCTTCCGGAAGTTTAATTTCCAGCAAAATCATCTTTTGCTTTTTTAAAAAACCTTCCATCCGCCAAAAGAGCCAAAAATAAACAGCCGGTTTTCGTAAAATAAAAGGCAAAGGCAACCACCACCAGGCCTTAATTAGTTGCCAGAGATAACCCAAAATTAAAGATATTGAAGCTTCCGGCATATTAAATTTCTTTTACCTCATATTTTCCCTGCGAGTTTCTTAAAAAATGTTTTTTATTGCTCAAATTTAGAAAAACCGTGTTTTCTTTGACCAATCTTTGTTTTCGAACTTTTTCTAAAATTTCTTCTTTGGTGAGGGGTTTTCCTTCTTCCTTTAAGATTTTTAAAATAACATCTTTGACTTGGCCCGGGAAATAACCCCACTCCTCCAGGGCATAGATTCCCCGGCCAACCAAAACGAATCTCGGGTCTTTTATTAATTCATTATGAACGGTTTGAACTAAGCTCCCTTCAATTAATCGCGCTACCTCAGCAAAATGGAGAGGTTTGCCAATTTTTTTAAAAACTATGTAGGCCTTGTCTTTTACTCCCCGGGGATTAATTTCCGGCCAATCAAGCAAACCAAAAAGTCCTTCAGAATTTCGCTGAATTTTTTTAGAAATCTCTAAATAGGAAATTAAAACCGGCTTTTTCAAAGAAATAAAGGAGGAAATCTCCTTTAAGGTGAGGGATTTTCCTAATTTTTTGAGTCTTTGAAAAAGGGAGTCAGTGATTTCTTCTGCCCGCTTTAAAGAATCTTGATCAATTAGCCACAAAGAATAAAAATCTTCTGTTTCTCCAAATCTTTGAAGATTTTCTCCCAGAGTTAGTAAAAAATAAACCTGGGGTTTCTGATTTTCTCCGCCTAATTCTTTCAGTAAAATCTCTTCTTTTTTGAGACCGCCCCGATTTTTGAGGTATTTTTGGAAATGTTGAAAAATTTTTTGATATTTCTCGGTTTTTGGTTTCAAATTCAGAATTCCATCTCTCTCAATCTGCCGGACCCTTTCTCGGGTAATGCCGTAGCTTTCCCCAATCAATTCTAAAGTTTCCCTCTGGCCATTTTTTAAACCAAACCGACGAAAAATCACTTCTTTCTGCCGCTGAGGTAGATCTTTTAGAAGATTTAAACAAATTTTTTGGTAATTAAATAACATCTTATTTTATTTAAACATTTCTGGGAACAACTGTCAACCCCCTCATCCTCCACCTCAACCAAGTAACTAAAATGGGAACAGCTAAAAAGATTGAAGAATAGGTGCCGGCAGTAATTCCCAAGATTAAAGTTAGGGCAAAATACTTTAAGGTTTCACCGCCCAAAAAGAAAATGGTCATTAAAGGAAATAAAGTGGTCAAAGAGGTATTAATTTGCCTGGTCAAAGTTTGATTTATGGCTCGGTTTGCGGTTTCCTCAAATCCTAAAAAAATGTCTCTTTGAAGGGTTTTTAAAAGATTTTCTCTCAATCGGTCATAAACCACCACCACATTATTGACCGCATAACCAACAACCGTTAAAAGAGCACAAATTATGGGTATAGTCATTTGGATTTGGTAAAATTTTCCCAGAAGAGCAAAAATTCCCAAAGGTATTAGAATATCGTGAGAAAGAATGAATAATGAAGCAATTCCATATTGCCAGGAACTTACCGGTTTTTGAACTTTGCGAAAGGCTATGGCAATATAAAAAACTATTGACAAAAGCGAGAAAGCTATTAAAATTTTCGTTTTCTCTTTTAGCTCCCGGCCGATTACCGGCCCGATTGATTCAAAGCGTTTCTCTTCCAGTTCACCGTTTACCTTTAATTTTTCGAGAATTTGCTGGTGAACATCTTCTGAAATATCTTTCATTCTAAGAATGAGACCTTTTTCATTAGCCGGTTGAAGAGAAAAATCTCCTAAATCAAATTCTTTCAGCCATTCTCTTATTTCGGGATTTGAGGGACGTTCAGTTTTAAATTCTAATTCTAAAATGCTTCCGCCAGTAAAATCAATACCGGCTTTCAACCCGAAAATAACTAAAAAAACTAAACTTCCGATAATTATCAGTCCAGAGAAAATGAAATAAATTTTTCGATATTTAACAAAATTCATAAATATCTAAGAATATCTTTAATTTTATCAGTCTTTTCCCAGGTAAAATCAGGAATGTCTTTCCTTCCAAAATGGCCAAAACAAGCGGTTTTCCGATAAATTGGCCGCAAAAGATTGAGCTGTTTAATTATGCCACCGGGGGATAAATCAAAAACTTTCGGAATAATTTTTAATATTTTTTCTTCCGAAACCTTGCCAGCTTGCCCTGAGCTTTGTCGAAGGGTTCCAAAAGTATCAACACTCACTTCAGTCGGCTTTACTCCGCCAATAACATAAGATAATCTAACTAAGCATTTCTCAGCCAGACCTGCTGCCACAATGTTTTTAGCAATATATCTTGCCATATATGCGCCCGATCTATCCACTTTTGTCGAGTCCTTGCCCGAGAACGACCCACCACCCACCGGAATCTGGGGACCATAAGCATCAACCACATTTTTTCTGCCTGTAGTGCCTGTGTCAGAAACTGGACCACCGATGACAAATCTGCCGGTGTTATTAACATAATATTTCGTTTTTTTATCTAAAAATTTCTGACAAACAGGAAAAATAACTTTTTCAATAATATCTTTTCTAAGTTTCTTTAGAGAAACGCTGGATTCGTGCTGGGCAGCAATAACTACATTATCTAATCTTTTGGCAACCCCCTTTTGATACTCTAAGGTTACTTGGCTTTTTCCATCCGGTCTTAAATAAGGCAAAATTCCTTTTTTTCTAACCTCAGCTAATTTCATTACTAATTTATGGGCCAGCATTATTGGCAGGGGCATCAATTCAGGAGTCTCATTGGTGGCGTAACCGACACAGCTACCTTGATCACCACTCCCTTGTTTTTTAGTTCCGGTTTTTCTCACTCCCCTGGCAATATCTGGCGATTGCTCGGAAATCGTATTTAAAACTCCAACTGTATGGCCATCGAATCCACATTCTGGTTTGTCATAACCAATATCCAAAATTACTTCCCTGACCAAATTGTTTATATCAACCCAGGTTTTGGTGGTAATTTCTCCGCCAACAACGATATAGCCCTTGCTAATAAAAACTTCGCAAGCTACCCTGGCATATTTATCGTCTTTTAAAATTTCATCCAAAATGGCGTCAGCAATTTGGTCAGCCACTTTGTCAACGTGTCCCCGTGCCACCGATTCAGCTGTTAAAAATTTTTTTACCATAACCGTTTCACTCGCTCGAGTCGAGTGTTAACAAAACATTTAAGAAAGTTTTTAGTGATAATAAGGGCTGAAAACATGGAAACTAAAATCCCTAAAGTCAAAGTGGTGGCAAAACCCTTAATAAAACTGGTGCCAAAACCAAACAAAATCACTGCCACCAATAAAGTAGTTAAATTGCCATCTCTAATTGCCGGCCAGGCCCGATTAAATCCATCTTCCAAGCTCTGAAAAAAACTCTTGCCGCTTTTTAATTCTTCTCTCATTCGAGAAAAGATTAAAACATTGGCATCCACTGCCATGCCAATAGAAAGGATAAAACCGCCGATGCCGGCTAAGGTTAAGGTAACCGGAATCAATTTAAAAATAGTTAAAACTAAGACAATATAAATTCCCAAAGCCAGTGAAGCTAAAATTCCGGGTAAACGATAAAAAAGAATTATAAATAAGATGATGGCTAAAAATCCAAAAATCCCGGCTTTTAAAGATTTTTCTAAAGAAATGGCTCCTAAAGTTGGACCAACCGATTGTTGAGAAATTAATTTTATCGGAACGGGCAAAGCCCCGGCATTTAAGTTTCTGGCCAGGGATTTAGCTTCATCAATGGTAAATTGCCCGGTAATTTGAGCCTTGCCGCCAGAAATTTTTTCCTGAACAACCGGGGCAGAAATTGGCATTCCATCAATATAAATAGCTAAAATTTTGCCAACATTTTTTTCAGTAAATTCTTCAAAAATCTTTGCTCCCTCGTCGTTAAACTGGAGCAAGATTAAAGGTTTATAAGTAGCCGTTTGGTCAAAACCAAGCTCGGCTTTTTTTAAATATTTGCCGGTTAAAGGAGTGGGCTGGAAAGGGTCTTCAATCCCTTGTCCCTCTTGGGTTTCAAATACTTTTCTATTTTTTTCCAAAATTTCTTCAAAATTTTCTTTCTGTTCTTTGAATTCCAAATAAGGTGTCTCGCCAATCATTTTTATGGCTTCAGCCGGCTTTTGTATTCCGGCTAATTCCACAATTAATCTCTCCCCTTGAATTTGAACTACCGGCTCCCTGACCCCAAAAAGATTAACCCTTCTATCAATTACATCACGTAGCCCTTCCATACCACTGGTTTTATCTTCCACATTAGACAAATCTGCTTCATAAATCAGGTGGGTTCCGCCTTGCAAATCTAATCCTAACTTAAAAGGTTTATCTGGCATTTGAGGGATATTACTTAATTTCTCAATATATTTAATCTCGTTTTTTCTGGCATTTAACCAATCGGCAGATTGGTTCCAATATTGAGGATAAATTAAATTAGCCAAAAAGAAGGCCAAAATTAAAATAAAAACAGTGATTAAATAAGTTTTCTTTTTTGGCATAATTATTTCATTTTATATTTTAAAATCCGGCAAGTAAAGCGGCAACTATCCCGACTAAAAATATTCCATCAAATACACCGGCTCCACCAATCGAAATGAATCCGCCAAATTTTTGAACTTTTCTTAAATTCAAAATGTCAGCTCCGATTAAGGTTCCCAAGGTTCCGGCAATAAAGGCAGAGATAGCTACAAATCCCGGGCTTAAAATCAGAGAAATGAGGGCCGAGAATATGGGCGGAATTAAAGCCGGTAAAGAAATCCCCTTTCCCGGAATAACTCTGGCTAAAGATTTACAAATTATAATCATTAAAATAGTGGCTATTAAAACTGGCTGAAGCGAAAAACCTGCCCTCAAAGTTAGAAAAAGAAAATAAAAAGAAAGTAAAATGGGTATGACCGCTCCTCCTAAATTAATAGCTATTCCCCGGGCTTCGATTTTTGGCCTTCGCCAGAGCCCAAAAAATCGGGATTCTTCAGTATAAACTAATTTTTTTCTGGTAAGAGGAATATTAATACCCGAACCAATGAGAATTAAAAAAAGTAAAAATATGGTTATTTCGGGAGAAATTCCCAGTTTTTCAAAGCCAAGGGTGACAATATGAAAATAGCCCAAAATAAACAAAATGGGCAAAAATAATATGAAGGCAATAAAAATTAAAAAAGCTATTGGAAAGAAAAACATATTAGCCAAATTTTGGATAACAACACTTTTTGTATTTCATTGGTTTGCCGGTTTTGAGATTAATTTTACCGCAGGGGCAAGGGTCATTTCTGCCGAGCTTTCTACGTTCCCCGGCAACGTAATGAGGGGTGGCAGTGACTGGTTGCGGTGCAGTCACTGGCTGCAGAGAAACTCGTAAAATCATATTGGCAACCGTTGATTCAAATGTCTCAAGCAGCTTGCGAAACATTTTATGGCCTTCATTTTTATATTCAATCAAGGGGTCTTGCTGACCGTAAGCCCGCAATCTAACCGAATCCCTTAAATATTCCATATTTTCCAAGTGTTCCAACCAAAGCATATCTAAGGTTCTTAAACTAATAAATTTAGCTGCCTGATTAAAATTTTCACCCAATTCTTTCATTTTTTCTTCGAGAGCTTTTTTTGCTTCCGGGGCTTTCAGCCAATTTTCAATTTTTGATTTCCAATTCTCGGTTTCCAACATCTCTCTTCTTTTTTTATAAATCACTTCTCGATGTTTATTCATCACATCGTCGTATTCCAAGACATGTTTTCTCAAATCAAAATTCATTCCTTCAATTTTTGACTGGGCTTCTTCAATGGCCCGAGAAATAAGATTGGCTTCAATCGGCTGATCTTCGGGGATTTTTAAAGTATCCATCAAGGCTTTTATTCTCTCTCCACCAAAAATTCTCATTACGTCATCTTCCAGAGAAACAAAAAACTGGGAAGATCCCGGATCTCCCTGACGTCCCGACCTTCCTCTTAACTGATTATCAATTCTTCTGGCTTCATGTCTTTCCGTGCCAATGACATGGAGCCCGCCAAGTTCGCAAACTTTTCGACTCTGCTCAGGGTCTTGGGGATTGCCTCCC
>Ga0210049_1002155_pt1 | contig 18486 bp, 19 predicted proteins | sample CryGeyCG2014_300_2_FD_183964 | JGI IMG/M metagenome (GOLD analysis project Ga0210049, IMG submission 183964) | Groundwater microbial communities from aquifer - Crystal Geyser CG06_land_8/20/14_3.00 (SPAdes) (version 2) | ecosystem: Environmental > Aquatic > Deep subsurface > Groundwater | place... | reverse complement strand
TCTCTCTCTTGTCAATATTTTTTGCAAGAGTAATACTAAGAGTGGGATAACACTAATCTATGCAGGCGGTGAACTTATATACATGCGAGAATTATACACCAGTAAATAGAAAATTTAGAAGACTTAGATGAGCTACTTCTCAAACAAATTTATAAAATTGGAGCCTCTTTGGAGGCTCCAGAATGAATTCTTAGAGTTAGTTTTTGCACAAAAATTCTACTTAAATATTAGATGCCATATTAGATACCAAACTATCGCAAGAGCAATTGTAATTAAAATAGAGGTGATAACTGCATATACTGGAAACTTAACTTTGCGAATTTCTACACCCTTTTTCTTAGCAAGGTTCTGTGTATATTTAAGACTATAAGTGTTTAGAGCAATCATTCCGATGGCAAAGATTATAAGAATTGTTCCCGGAAAGGATTCTGGTAGCTTAAGAATAGCAAAGATAATGTTTGCAATAAGAAGCGGAAGAGTAAAAGCAAGAGTTAAAAATGAGGATTTCTTGTTTGCTTCCTTCCATATTTCAGGATCGCTGAGGGATTCAGGAGTTCTAACTCCAAAAAAATAATTTTGCTTTACTCTCATTCCAACAATGGCACGTAGCATATAGACAACAATGACTAAGGTGGTAGGAATGTAAAGGTTGGTGCCTTCAGGCAATGGTCCAAATGGCATATTTTACCTCTCCTCTATGGAAATATTGCACAGAAATCATAGCAAATTCCCCAAGCTACTGCTGCACATATAGGATAGATAGATAGGTATGTATTGTAAACAATCATACAGAGCACCTGGAATACAACTCCATACACAATGCCAATTAATATAAAAGTCTGGTGTAGCAATGTTTGATGCAGAGGCAATTTCTCCGTTATTGTTTTCAATAAGAATATCTACTGACATAGATTTTGGATCTTTAATACTATCTACTTCAACCATATATGAGAGAACTCTTTTCTGTGAATAAACAAATATGATTCCTGCAATTTTGTTGTCATCAAATGCGTTAATAAATGGGACAGATAAGATATATGGTCTCTTGACTTTTAAGTTGACACCATAAGAAAATTTAAAGTCATTATTTTTATCACCATATCTAACATCTTTTTTAATCACCGGTGTTTTCTTGAAGAATCCACCAAATATACTATTCGTACACTCAGCATAACCTTTGTTCTTTAAAAACTCGCTGTAGTCTTTGTATATTCTTTGCGATTTTGTAGTTGAAATAAGACTTTTTAACTCTATCTCAGAAGGAGTGTCATAAATTTCATTAAGTTTTGGTTTTTCATTGCATCCACAAGGACTTGAGGAAACATTTGAACTTGTTGCTTTTGCACTTTGAGTTGATACAAATGATTTCTTATTATTGAAGGAAACAAACAATGATGTAGTTATTAGAATTGTTAAAAGAAGAACTACAATAAGTTTCTTCTTATTAATAAAAACTTTCTTCATTTTAACCTCCTCGTTTTTAGATTTTTTGTTTAAAATTACTTTCTTTTCGTGATAATTTTTCTGTCTCTTCACCTCCTATCTCAACCTTGAGGAACTACTCTCTCTTGCACAACCATCACCTCCTTTCGAGGTTTAAATTTATTCCTTCTTCTAAAAATAGTATAATCATTTTTTTTTTTGCAAGAGGTTTTTTAGTCTTCTGTAATCTGTGATCTTCTCAGCAGATTTACTGGTCTCATATTACATCGTCTCTTTTCTGAGAGATTTTTCCTCTCATATATATAGGCTCTCAGACTCCAAAAAAGTTCCACTTTTTTCGAAGAATTTTCAGACTTTATTTATATAAATTCCTTTCGCGTGCTTTTAACAATGGGTTAATCAATTGTTTTTAGTCACAACGGTTTTGCAAATTTTCAATATCCTCTAAAAATTTTTCCCTCATATGGAATTGCAATTATAGAAGAATAAAGACCTCGGAAATGGAAAAAAGTTATATATTTTTTGCAGAAATTTTTCAGGAAATTTTCGAAAAAATTTTTCTTTTAGTAGCAGTTTCAAAGTACTGTAAATTATACAACACGTAATCTTAGAAAATGTTTATAATAGAATAGGGGTATTATGAAGACTGTTGCAATAGTTGATGATGAAAAAGATATAGTAGAGCTTGCATCATTTTATATTGAGCGTGAGGGATTTAAGACAAAGAAGTTTAATTCAGGAGACACTTTTGTTAATTCCCTTTTGAGGGAACATTTTGATTGCATTATTCTTGATTTGATGCTTCCCGTTGTGGATGGAATTTCGATTTTAAAATTTATAAGGTCAAATGAAAAGACTAAAGACATCCCTGTTATTATACTCACTGCAAAGGGAAGTGAAGGTGACGTTGTGCTTGGGTTAGAAAATGGAGCCAATGATTATGTAGTGAAGCCATTCAGTCCGAGAGTACTTGCAGCAAAGGTTAAGGTTTTCACAAGGGAAAAAGAGGAGAAGTCATTGTTGGAAAAAGGAGTGCTGAAGATAGATTTTCTGAAGTACCAGGTTTTCTGCAAAGATATAAAACTCGTTTTAACACCAATTGAGTTCAAAATTTTGAGGGCTTTGGTAGAGCATGAAGATAAGGTCTTTACAAGAGATGAAATTCTCGCAATTGTATGGGATTATACAGCCTCTCCTTCAGGCAGAGCCATTGACGTGCACATAAGGCATTTAAGGGAGAAACTTGGAGAATGTGGTAAGTATATCAAAACAGTAAGAGGGGTGAGGTACAAATTTTCACAGGAAGAATTAGATTAAGCGTTTTTATTTCAATTTTGATCTATATACTGTCAGCTATCTTATTCTCTGCAGGACAGATTATAGCAGGATGGGTATTTTTTGCTTTATCTTCAGTGATCCTTATTTTTAATTACATTTTTATAAAATCAGAGCTCCTTAAACTTGAAAATATGGTTAAGACTGCAAAAGAAAAGGATTTTACTCCTAAATATGTATACCCTGGTCTAAGTGAATTTAATAGATTAGGTATCGCCACGAGCGAACTTATCGAATCTTTAGGTAAATTGAGAGAGATAAGAAGACTCAGGGAACAGGAATTTATAACGATATTGAATGCTATGGATATGCCTGTTTTTATCGTAGATCAGGAAGGAAGGCTCATAGTGCATAATAAAGCCTCTAAATCTTTTATGAGGATTGCTCAGGACGAACCTTCGGTGAAATATTATTATGAAATTCTCCGCTATGAGGAGCTTATTGCTTTTATAAAAGAAGCAATTGTCTCAGAGAGTCAAAGAGAAGAAAAATTAGAGATAGAAGATTCTCTTTTTGAGGCAATATCTTTCCCATTCATTTCAAGAAGTGAAAAGTTTACCCTTTTCTTACTTGAGGATGTCACAGTAATAGAAAGAGTTGCTAAAATGGAAAGAGAGTTTATATCAAGTGTTTCACACGAGTTAAGGACACCCATATCTGTCATAAAAGGTGCTCTTGAAATTATTGAAAGCGAAAAATTAATAAAGAAAAATGGCGAGAAATTTTTAAGTGCTATTAAAGAGAACAGTGAAAGAATGGAAAATCTTGTATCGGACCTTGCAAAATTCAATGAATTAGAAGTATGGAAAAAGCCTTTAGAGCAGGAGATCGACTTCTCCTCAACTGTTAAAAGAATTTATGAAACTTTTTTACAATCTGCAAAAGGTAAAAATCTTGATTTCAAATTAAATTGTGAGGAAGGTGTATTCATAAAAGGCGATCTATTTCTAATAGAGGAACTCATTAGAAACCTTGTAAACAATGCTATCAGGTACACTGAGAGTGGCTCAGTGGAGTTAGCTGTTTATGTAAATGTTTTTGCAACTCTCCAAGTTAAAGACACAGGCCCGGGCATTCCAGAAAGGGACATTTCGCACCTTTTTGAGCCATTCTTCAGGGTAGAAAATTCAAGGAGCAGGGTTGGTGGTGGGAGTGGTCTTGGTCTTGCAATTTCTAAGAGGATTATAGACCTTCACAAAGGCAAAATCTCTGTTGAAAGTAAGATTGGTGAAGGAAGCAAATTTACTGTTCAGCTTATTCTGTTAAGAAAAATTAACTGAAATTTAAATTAAAATTAACAGAACTCTAATTAAAAATAAACGCTCTCCATTTAGAATAAGAGTAAGGAGGCGATAAAGAATGAAAAGAGTTATTTTAGTTGCGTTAGTGATTGTTTTTGCAGGAGTCTTATTTGCAGGCTGCAAATCATCTCAACCCACGGAGCAACCAGTAAATATTACAATTAATGGGTCGACTACTGTTTTTCCTATTGCACAAAAAGAGGCAGAAGTTTATATGAATAAACATCTAAATGTGAATATATCTGTTGAAGGAACTGGTTCAGGCAACGGAATTGCGGCACTTATTGATGGAACAACCGATATTGCTGATTCTTCAAGAGAAATAAAGCAGGGAGAGATTGATAAAGCAAAGGCTAATGGGGTAAACCCGTATGAAATTCCTATTGCACTTGATGCACTTTCTGTTGTGGTAAATCCACAAAACCCTGTTAATGCATTAACGACGGAACAGGTTAAGAAGATTTATGTAGGGGAAATTGCCAATTGGAAAGATGTTGGCGGTCCTGATATGCCAATTGTAGTTGTAGCAAGAGATACTTCAAGTGGAACATATGAAGCATTTATAGAGCTTGCACTTGGGAAGGGCGTAAATATTACCGATAAGGCAATTGTGCAGGCCTCAAACCAGACAGTTAAGAACACAGTTGCATTAACAAAAGGCGCCATTGGATATATAGGACTTGGATATGTTGATTCATCAGTTAAAGCCATTTCTTACGATGGAGTCCTTCCCTCGAAAGAAACTGCAAAAAATAAAACATATAAACTTTCAAGGTATTTATATATGTATACTAACGGTCAACCAACAGGTGCTGTAAAAGATTTTATTGATTTTGTCTTAAGTAGCGAAGGACAAAATATCGTTGATAGTGTCGGTTTTATAAAGGTAAAGTAGGATTATGAAAAAGAGGAGAGCTGTCATTGAATATCTTTTACCTGTTTTTGCTTACATAGCTTTAATAGCTCTCCTCGGGATAGTTTTTACAGTATTAGTTGAAGGCTTGCCCTTATTTAAATCATATTCCGTTTTTCGTTTTATCACAGGGAAAGAGTGGAGACCAACCTCTGAACCCCCGCTCTTCGGTGCACTTCCCCTTATAATCTCCTCGATTTTTGTTACTGTGGTCTCAATGCTTATTGCAGTTCCCATAGGAATTGCAACTGCAATTTACCTTTCAAAACTTTCTAACCCGTTTATAAAAGATTTCTTAAAGCCAGTTGTTGAATTGCTTGCAAGCATACCGTCTGTAGTTTATGGATTTTTTGGGTTGGTATTTCTTGCACCGTTGCTTCAAAAAATTTTTCATCTGTCCGTGGGGCTAAACGGCTTTAATGCAAGTATAATACTTGCATTTATGGCTCTTCCCACAATTGCAAGCCTTGCAGAGGATGCAATTTCTTCCGTACCTGTAGATATTGAACTTGCTTCTTTTGGATTGGGTGCTTCAAAGTTTGAGACGATATTTTATGCAGTTCTCCCTGCCGCTTTGCCTGGAATTTTCACAGCTGTTTCCCTTGGTTTTGGGAGGGCAATTGGTGAAACAATGGCAGTACTTATGGTTGCAGGCGGAGCAATCGGAATACCCAACTCAATTTTTTCACCTATGAGACCCTTAACTGTGACAATTGCTGCAGAAATGGCTGAGTCACCTGTTGGTAGTCAACACTATATGGCTTTGTTTTCACTTGCCATACTTTTGCTTTTGTTTGTAATAATTTTCAACTTGCTTGCAGAATATTTCAGGAATAAATTCAGTTTCAAGAGAGGTTGAATTGGACAAGATAAAAAAAGAGAAAATTGTCTTCACAATTATTAGAATTATATCTTTTTCATCGGTTGTGTTCCTTTTGACTCTTCTTGGATTTATATTTTATAAAGGTTTCAGTGTAATAAACTGGCAATTTCTTACTGATATCCCGAGGAATGGGTTCACTGAGGGTGGTATTTTTCCTTCTATAGTTGGCACTGTTTATCTTATTATTGGCACTATGATTTTCGCAGTGCCTGTGGGTATTCTTGCAGGTATTTATCTTGCGGAATATGCGAAAGAAAACAGGTTCAAGAATTTACTCAGAGTGTCGATTAATGTGCTTGCAGGTGTTCCTTCAATTGTTTTTGGGCTTTTCGGACTTGCAATATTTGTTAAGAGAATGCATCTTGGTGTTTCTATTATTTCAGGATCTCTTACCCTTGGAATTCTTGTTCTCCCAACAATAATCCAGGCAACCATTGAGGCAATTAAGAGTGTGCCCGATACCTTCAGGGAAGCTTCCTATGGGGTAGGAGCAACTAAATGGCAGACCGTTTATCATATATCTTTAAAAACTGCAATATCTGGAATTTTTACAGGTATAATTATAAGCATAGGAAGGGCTGCAGGTGAAGCCGCACCAATTCTATTCACTGCTGCAACTTTTTATACAAGAGGATTACCTACGAGTATTTTTGATAAAGTGATGGCGCTGCCTTACATTATTTATGGGCTTATTACCGAAGGCACATTCCCGGATAAACAGGTTCCAATTGCCTACGGGGCAAGCGTTGTACTACTTATTATAGTGCTTCTTTTTAGCACTGTAGGGATTATAATAAGATTAAGGGTTAGGAGAAGAAAATCATGGTAAAAGTAGAGGTCAAAGATTTAAAAGTATGGCTTGGTAAAAATTTTGTTATAAAAGGAATCAACCTTGAAATTCTTGAAAATTCTGTTACCTCGATTATAGGGCCTTCTGGATGCGGAAAATCCACTTTTTTAAGGAGCATAAACAGGATGAATGATCTTATCTCGGACGCAAACATTGAAGGAGAGATAATGATTGATGATAAAAATATATATGATCCCGATGTAAATGTTTTTGATTTGAGGCGTAAAGTTGGCATGGTTTTTCAAAAACCAAACCCCTTCCCAAAATCAATATACGAAAATATTGCATACGGCCTTAAGATCCATGGTACTAAAGATAGAAATAAAATTGACGAAATTGTGGAAAAGTCATTAAGAGATGCAAATTTGTGGGATGAGGTAAAAGATAAACTTTTTGAAAATGCCTTTGCTCTTTCAGGCGGCCAGCAGCAAAGACTTTGCATTGCACGTGCGATTGCCATAAAACCAGAGGTTATACTTATGGATGAGCCTGCCTCTGCACTTGATCCCATTGCAACAAACAGTCTTGAAAGGCTCATCGTAGAGCTACGAAAAAACTATACCATTGTTATAGTCACGCACAATATTCAACAAGCGGCAAGAGTATCAGAATATACCGCGTTCCTTTACTTAGGAGAGCTTGTAGAATTCAATAAGACGGAAAAGATTTTTACGATGCCCAAGGACAAAAAGACAGAAGAGTATGTAAGCGGGAGGTTCAGCTAATGAGAAGTGCTTTGTTTATTTCAGAGCAAAAAATGAAGGTTATAAATTTGTTAAGCAAAAAATAAAACCGTGCTTTCTTACGGATAATTGGAGGTGGTTATGTTAGAAGATAAGATAGTGAGCATTAAGGAAAAGCTTATAAAAATGGCGAACATTGTCGAGGAAATGGTGAAGTTGTCTGTAAAAGCTCTCGCAGAAAAAAAATTGACATACGCAAAAAAAGTAATTGATGAGCTTGAGCCTCAGGTAAACAGCCTTGAGATTGAGATAGATGAACAGGCGATTGAAGCCCTTGCTTTATATCATCCCGAGGCAAAGGATTTGCGAGTTGTCTCAATGATTATGAAAATGGTGAAAGATCTTGAACGTGTTGGAGACCATTCGGTAAATATTGCAGAGTTTGGCCTTCAACTAATACCTCAGCCAGATGTGAAACCTTATATAGACCTTCCAAGAATGGCGGACATTTCCGCAAAGATGCTTGATGATGCAATCACAGCTTTTATTTCTCAGGATATAGAACTCAGCAAAGATATTCTTAAAAGGGATGATATCGTTGATGCTCTTAATGACCAGATTATTCGAGAACTGATTACGTTTATGTTAAGTGATCCCGCTACCATAAATAGAGCTGTACTTATTATGAGAGTTTCAGAAAACATGGAAAGAATTGCAGACCAGGCAACAAACATTGCAGAATATGTAATTTACATTGAGGAAAGTAAAGTGGTCAAACATCATTTTGAAGAGCCCTGAGGCTTATAAACCTATTTAAAAATTATTTTTTAATTTCAAGGAGTATAAATCCCATCGAGGCAAGTGTTACATATATATCTATCAATATTTTATTAATATTATCAATAAATAATAATTTTTTGATAGAGATAAGGAATAATTTTATTTCCTTAAGAAAATAAACTAATTAAACCTAGAAAAATACCTAAGATTAATATCCTCCTTCAACCTCAGTCATTCCATCTTTAATAAAAGCTTTGAATATTCCCTTTGTGTTGTACCCGAAAGAAATATTCCCATTTCTATCAAGTGCGATAATACCGGCTTTTCCATTAGCCTTTGCAAGATCTTCAATTACTTTCTTTACTGACTCATCAAGACTTATTGAAGGGTAATAAAGCATAATCCTGAAACTCATTACAACCTTCATTATATCTTCACCTATACCTGTTGACACTGCACCATAGATATCATTTGCATAGAAACCTGAACCAACAAGTGGAGAATCACCAACGCGACCTCTGTGTTTGTTTTGAGTTCCACCTGTTGAAACAGCCGCAGCAATATGCCCTGTGTCATCAAGTGCAACAGCACCAACGGTATCTCCGTATTGCCCTTTCCATATTTGGATGAGTCTTTCAGTAAGAAAATAGTCGAATGGTGCGAACTCAATTCCGTATTTTTTCCCGAATTCCTCAGCTCCTTCACCAATTAGGAAATTATGAGGAGATTTTTCCATAACGAGCTTTGCGAGTTCAACAGGATTTTTTACTCTTTTTATCCCGGCAACGGCGCCAATGAAGAGAGTATCTCCTTCCATAATGCCTGCATCCATCTCAACTTCACCTTCCTCATTAAGATAAGAGCCTCTTCCTGCGTCAAAAAGAGGATGATCCTCCAAAATTTTCACTGCATGGACAACTGCATCAATTGCACTACTACTATTTTTAAGAAGTGAGTATCCCTCGGTTGCAGACTCTTTTACAACCTCAACACGCACAGAAATTTCTTCTGCTTTCTTTGCATCTCCTGCGCCACCGTGAACAATAATTGCTCTCATTGTTCCTCCTTGTTTATTTATTTTATCTTTAAAGGTATGATCCCCGTTACCGCAAGCGTCACTATAATTGAAGCACCAATTATTCCCAAAGAGACAGCAAAAAATGCTTTCCATTTATTCATTCCGAATATCTCAGCAATCAAAGCTCCTGAATAGGCGCCTGTCCCCGGTAATGGTATTGCAACAAATATAAGAAGTCCCCAGAAACCATATTTATCTACAAGAGGTTTTGCCCTTTTTTGAAGCCCTACTATGTATTTATTGAAAAATATTCCGAAAGGTTTTATTTTTCTTGCAAGTAATAAAATAAAATTCCAGAAAAGAAAAACAAGAGGAGTAATAAGAATATTTGCAGCTGTTATTACTACAAATGAAAAGAGAACAGGCTCTTTGTATAAAAGTACTGCAAGTGGTATTGCACCTCTCAGTTCGACAGCAGGGAAAAATGTAACAATAAAAAGATAAAACCATATCTTGATCTGTGAGCTCTCCTTAGGGATTTGAAGAGTTAAAGCCTTTACCGTAACTGGCACTATAATTATTATTGCGGAGATAATTGCTATCTTTATTAATTTTTTCACGAGATTATTATACAGAAAAAAGGCTGTTTGCTAATATTTCCGAATTGCCTCATTAAAGTCGTCATTGTAAGGGCGCGCTTCTAATTAGTCATTGCGCACTCCTTCCTTGCCAAATGCAAACGGGCGTCTTTTGCCCATGGCAATCCCCCTTCTTTTCTCTTTTCTTTTATCTTTAAAGGGTTAGCATTGAGGGGGATCTTTTTTTTCTCTCGGATTTAAAGGGATGTGTCCCTTTACTTTCTTTACTTTATTTTGCAGGTGTGATGGACCCAAACACCCATCACCGTCACTCAGAGGGCGATTTTTGCACGTAGGAGTCTCCTGTTTTTTCATCATTCTTTACTCCCTTCCTTGCTGCATTCAAGCACTTGTTTCAGAATGAAGTCATTGAAAGACGAGACTCTGAAATAATCCTGAAATTTACAACCCTTTAAACCTTATAGCATAAACTTTAAATGGAAAATCGCCTACAACATATTCAATCTTCTTTTCTCCTTTTACAACCTTTTCGTCTGCGTACGCCTCTACCACTTCTCCTATGAAAAGATATTTATCCCCTGTTTCTATTTTCTGAATAACTTTGCATTCCATATGAGCCACGCATTCTTCGATAATAGGAGCCTTTACTTTCCGTGCAGGTTTTGGCGTTAATTCTGTTTCTTTAAATTTATCTACCTCGTGTCCTGAATGGTAACCGCAGTAATATATCTTTGCTTTTAGTTCTTTTGTGGGAACATTTACAATGAATTCCTTGGTGCTTTCTATTAACTTTGATGAGTAAGCCTTCTTTCCAATAGCGCATGCTATAAGTGGGGGCTCCTTTGAAACAGGCATGCAAAAACTAGCTGCAATAATGTTTGACTTGTCGTTTATATCCCCACAGCTAATTAGAAAGTGTCTCATAGGCCACATAAACTGCAAATATTCAACATCGATTTTCATCTTATTTCACCTCTTTTTATATTCCTCTAACATTCTAAGAGTATCTAAAGTTCGGTAAAGCTGGATTTGGGTAGGCGTAAAGTGAGATTGGAACTGCTTTGTCATATGCTTTTCAATTAACTCTTTTCTGCTGGCTCTGCTATAGCGATTAATCCTGCCCTTTGCCGCGTCCCGGGCCCATCCCGTAATATTTCTTTATCGAAACGTTCACAAAGGTCCAAGAATTCCTCAAACAAAACTTTGTTTCTTAGTACTTGTTCGACTGTTTCCTTTCCACACAGGTTTGCCAGTGAGCCAAGACCGCCAATCCTTAAAATTCTCATACCTGCTTGTTTTAATATTTTCTCGAGTTCGTCTGGTAGAAAAGCTTTAAATGCTCCGAAATAGTTTTGAGTTAGCCCCTTAGTCATCATAGCGTTCTCAGGAAACTGCTCTTGGTGCCATTCTCCACGTTCTAACATCTCATAATCAGCCGGGGTAAAATGCTTTACTGCTTCCAGACTTGAAGCCAACCAAACAGGAAACATCAAGATCTTGTTGGAAACCGTTATAATTAATTTCTTTTTAGTTACTCGACAACTCTCAAAAATAGCTTGTTCTGCCTCAGAACCGCAGAATGAAATTGCACCATCCATGTTCAAAACAAGGTCGAAAGAATGGTCTGGAAACTGTGACAAATCTACTGCATTCCCTTCTACAAAATGAATATTCTTCAAATTTAGACTCTTACTCTTTTGACTAGCTATTTTTAGCATGGAAGGAGAAAAATCTATGTGAGTAACTGAAAATCTACGTTGAGCAAGAGGGATCGAATAGACGCCTATTCCTGCTCCGATGTCTAGAATAGTCTTAATTCCCTCTAAGTGTCTTTCAATCTCACGCCAACGGAGAGCTCTATTTATAGCTTCGTCTGCCAGGTCTTGCTCTTCTTTTGTGGCTTTGGCGTTCCACCATTGTTTTTCTTTTTTAAAGTTTACCTTCAAAATGTCGCCCCCCTTGGCAAGGAAAGTTTCATCTATTTATTCACATAGCAAACTATAACTTGTTTTGGTGAAGTTGATGTGAAAGGCGTTTCATCATAATCTCCGAATTTATCCTCAATCTTAAACCCGTTATAATGGAGAAGAACATCAATTTCTTGAGGATAAAATATTCTCATATTTAATTCCTTCATTACTTCTGGTTCACTTCCGATTTTGTAGTACCATTTAATCCTGTTTATCTGGGTAGAGGTATCATAAAGGTTATTCTCGGTAATAACAACAGTTCCCTTTCCATTGGGGTCAGGATATTCAGCCACTGGATAACGAATAGATGAGTCTCTTATTAAAATATCAAGGCAGGGATTGAATATGTCGATGATAAACCTGCCTTCGTCTTTTAAATGCATTTTTACACAGGAGAAACACGATTTGATACTTTCAAGGTCATGAAGATGTGCTATCGAATTGAACGGGAAGAAAATGAGATTAAACTTTCTATCCAGTTTGAAATTACGGCAATCAGCCTTGACCCATTCAACGGTAACACCTTTCTCCTTTGCTTTTTTCTTTGCATAAGAAATCATGGGTTCTGAAATATCTAATCCAGTAATATCTATTCCTTGTTCAGCTATAGGAATAGTTATCCTTCCTATCCCGCACGCTAATTCAAGAATAGGTTCGCTATATTGTCTGGCTTTGCGCAAGTAAAATGGAATGTCATTTACATAATCTCGATTCTGAAGGTCGTAATGCTGACCATCCCAGTACAAATCATCAAAATCAATAGGTTTCATTTTTCACTTCCCCACGCTATTATGATTTTATATAAAATTTCTATATAATTCCGAATATTTATTCTGGAAGAAGTTTTTATTTATGCCGATACTTTCATGCCACTGAGCAACCTTACATAACTGCTGAGGAAAAGATGTTCCTCAAAATCTTTGAACCCTGCCAGGGATAGCATTTTTTTGCAATCCATTTCAATAAAGTCAAATGCATATTTGCACTCAATGCGTTTAAAAGGAATTCTTAAATAAAAAGGCATTTTTCTCATTGAGAATTCATTGTAATCAAGAATAAAAAAACTGCTGCCATTTTTCAACGCCTTGAACGCATTCCTGACAATTACTTCCCTAACATTTTGAGGAAAACCATGTAAAACAAAAGAAATAAAAACTTTGTCAAAATGCTCTTTATAATCTAAATCCTGGTCTATTCTTTTATTGATAATATTTGCATTGGGAAATTGAGCGCAATTCTTTTTAAATTGATCAATCATCTCTTGAGATATATCAAGTCCTATTAGTTCTCCCTGCTCTGAAAGGTATTTCATCATCAAACATGCGTTCCTACCCGTACCTGCGCCTAAATCAAGAATTTTATCATTTGGGTTAATTTGCATTAACTGAATAGCTTTTTGTATTAGAGAGGAATACTTACCTAAGGTAATCACATTCATTATTGTATCATAATATTTTGCAACAAATCCGCTGATTTCAACCTTTGACTCAGGATAGTAAGTACTCATCAACCTTTCCCCTCTTTTATGGACAGATTTTTAGTATTTTTATTCTGTACTTTTTCGCATACATTCCATTTAAAACTATATTTTTTCACTTTTTATCCCTTGTTAAAAGTCCCATTCATGAGGTTTTTCATTACCTCAAATGTTTTCATCGTACATTATCTAAAAACTTTATCTTACAGTCATTTTACGAAATATTTTTAAAACTGGAAATTAAGTTCTTACGAACCAAAAAAGGCACAACAAAAAATAATGGTGTTTGATACACAAAGGGGGATATTTTACTTTTTACAATCCAAAAAAGGGCGCCAAAAAAGGCGCCCAGTTAAAGTTTTTAAATCAGGTTTTATGCTTTTGTAACTGTTTCAATAGCTCTATCAAGCACATCCAGTCCTTCATTGAGCTGTTCTTCTGTAATTACAAGCGGAACAAGCAGTCTTATTATATTTTTGTGCAATCCTGCACCTGCAAGCAACAAGCCATTTTTAAGTGATTCCTGAATGACTTTTCCGCAGGTATCAGGGTCTGGCTCCCACTTTTCTCTGTCTTTAATGAACTCAATTGCACACATTGCGCCAATGCCTCTAATTTCTTTTATCACTGGATATTTTTTCTGCATCTCGTCAAAACGCTTTCTTATGATTTTCCCCAGCTGGATTGCCCTGTCAAGCAGTTTTTGCTCATCGATCATTTTTATAACTTCAATTCCTGCAGCGCATGCTACGGGATTTCCACCGAACGTGCTGCCGATAGAGCCCTTAGGTAGTGCATCGAAATACTTCTTATTTCCAACAACAGCAGAAAGCGGGAAACCTGCAGCAATTGATTTGCCCAGAGTTATAAGGTCTGGTGCAACGCCCCAGTTCTCGATGGCAAAGAACTTTCCAGTTCTTCCATATCCACTTTGTACTTCATCAGCAACAAAGAGTATTCCATATTTCTCGGTCACTCTTCTTATCTCTTCAATGAACTCCTGAGGGGGAACATTAAACCCGCCTTCACCCTGTACTGGCTCAATTACAACTGCTGCAACATCTTCAGGATATGCTGTGTCAAGAAGCAGTCTTTCAAAATCATGTGGCGTATATTTATTCCTGTGAGGGTTTGGAGAGGGTAACCTGTATACATCAGAAGCAGTGCCAAAATTATATTTGTAGGGCATTGCCCTGTGAGTCATTGTCATTGTAAGCAACGTTCTTCCATGAAATGCCTTATCGAAAACAATTACTCCTTTTCTTCTTGTTGCACCTCTTGCAATTTTCACTGCATTTTCTACAGCCTCTGCACCGCTATTTAAGAAAATGACCTGCTTTTCAAAGTTGCCTGGTGTTTTTTCAACGATCATTTTTGCAAGTTCTGCATAAGGTTCATACGGAGTTGCGGTAAAATCAGTGTGAATGTAATTTTCTACCTGTTCTTTTACTGCATCTACAACGGTTTTTGGTGAGTAACCAACCACAAGACATCCCCATCCGCCTGTAAAATCCAGGAACTTGTTGCCATCAACGTCTTCTATGACGGCTCCTTCGCCCTTTGCGATGTAAAAAGGGGCAAGGGAGTCTAGAGTAGATGCGACATACTTTTCTCTTTTCTGTGCAATTTCTCTGCTCTTTGGTCCTGGAACTTCAGTTTTAATTACGATATTTTCCATTGTACCATCTCCTTTCCTTCCAATTAATGATATCAGAATGTGTCTTAAAATCAAAATTTCTTTTTTATAAAATTTTAGTTAAAATAATCTTGGCAAGGAGGAGATAATGGCTATAAAACATCTTGAAGACCTTTATACTCTTATAAAAGGCAAAGGAAAGAAAGTTTCAGTGGCTCTCGGAGAAGATGCGCATACTCTTGAGGCACTTGCAAAGGGTATCTCAGAGGATTTGTTCTCTGCGGTTATTTTTGCTCGCAAAAGTGTGCTGCAAGCCGAAGCAAAGCGACACGACATTGACCTTTCAATGTTTGACACGATCTGGGTTTCTGACGAGCTTGAAGCAATTGAAAAATCAGTAAAGGCAGTAAGAGAGGGCAGAGCAAATGTGTTAATGAAGGGTTCTTGCAGTTCTGCAAATTACCTCAGAGGCATTCTTAACAAGGAGTGGGGTTTGCTGCCCGAGGGTAAGCTTCTTTCGCATGCGTTGCTTATGGACATTCCGCTTTATCATAAACTTCTTATGGCTTCTGATGGAGGAGTAATATTAAAACCTTCCCTTGAAAACAAGGTCCAACAGATAAATTACTGCGTTGACCTTGCAAACAAACTTGGTATTGAGAACCCCAAGGTTGCTATCATTACTGCCGTAGAAACGGTAAGCCTTAAGATGCAAGCGACAATTGATGCTGCGGCAATTGCACAGATGTACAGACGTGGGCAGATTAAGAACTGTATTGTAGATGGACCTCTTGCAATGGACCTTGCAGTTTCAAAGGAAGCAGCCAAGATTAAACATGTTGATTCCCTTGTTGCTGGCGATGCCGATATTATTATCTTTCCGGATATCGAAACAGGGAATGCTGTAGGAAAAGCTTTTACGCATCTTTGTAATACAATAAGCGGGGGTATTCTTATAGGACCCGATGCTCCCTGTGTATTAGCTTCAAGAGGAGATTCAATTGAAACAAAATTTTTCTCGATAGTTTTTGCAATAGCTGTGTCAAAATGATTTTTGAGGCGTTATGAGGATTCTTGTCATTAACCCTGGTTCAACCTCGACTAAGATTTCAATATTTGAAGATGAGAAAGAGATCTTTTCAAAGAAAATTGACCATCCTGTGGAGGAACTTGCAGTTTTTAAAAAGATTTCTGACCAGCTTGATTTCAGGAAAAAGGCGCTATTCAAAACGCTTGAAGAATCAGATTTCAAAGTTAGCGATTTTGATGTGGTTGGAGCAAGAGGCGGCAACAGCCACCCGCTTGAATCAGGTGTATATAGAGTTAACAAAAAGTTGGTGGATGACCTTTTGAGTTTACGATACGGGGCTCACGCCTCGAACCTTGGTGCACCACTTGCTTATGAAATCGTAAAAATTACAAAAGTCCCCGCTTACATCGTTGACCCTGTTATTGTTGATGAGATGGAACCTATTGCAAAGGTTACAGGCCTTAAGGGAATCGAAAGGGAGGCGCGGGATCACCCTCTTAATCAGAAAGCAGCAGCAAGAGAAGCAGCAAAAACGCTTGGTAAAAAATATAATGAGTGCAATTTTGTAGTTGCTCATCTTGGAGGCGGTATTTCTGTTGCCGCCCACAGGAAAGGACGGATGATTGATGAAAACAATGCTCTTAATGGTGATGGTCCTTTTTCTCCAGAAAGAGCTGGTGATTTGCCAAATATAGCTCTCCTGAACCTCTGTTTCTCAGGTAAATACACAAAAGAAGAGATTCAGAAAATGCTTACAGGAAAAGGTGGCCTTGTGTCACACCTTGGCACGAATTCACTTATCGAAGTCGAGAACAGAGTGAGCAAAGGTGATGAATGTGCAAAACTTATTTATGGGGCAATGATTTATCAAATCTCAAAAGAAATAGGCAAACAGGTTGTTGTTTTGAAAGGTCAGGTCGATGGCATCGTCCTAACTGGAGGACTTGCCTGCTCTGAACGGCTTGTAAATAACATAAAGGAATATATATCATTTATGGCTCCTGTTTTTGTTTTTCCTGGCGAGCACGAAATGGAAGCCATTGCCGCAGGCATTTTAAGAGTTTACAGAGGAGAAGAGAAGGAAAAGGAGTATTCCTGAAAATTTAAAGTAGAGGGTTATCTTTCAGGTTTTTACTATGGGCAAAAGACAAAATGTGGGTTTTTGGCCCTTGTCAAGTTTAGGAAATCCATTGATTGTTGACATAACGCTCTCCTCTTTTACAATGTTAAGAGACGCTTTAAAGAATTTTATTGAAGGGATAATGTAAGTAGGCAAGGATATATACGAAAGAAGTTTTCATAACAGGTAATATCGGGGCAATTTGCTTTTTTGAAAATTGATAAATCTTGCTGAATAACTATAATTTAATTGGAGAGATAGATGGATTTAATAAAGCAGGAAAGCACCGAGTTTAAAATTTCTGTGTTGGGGGAATCAGCAAAATACGATAAGAGCGCAAAAACTTCTTTCCGCCCTGGTATCTTCAGAGAAGCTGAAGCAGAGTATGCGCTTGATTTTGGTGTTAGAAATAAGGATTCTTACAAAAATATAAGAGAATCGGACTTTCTCTCCAATATATATAAAACTGTTACATCCAGCGGAAAATGTGTCTCCCTTTTTAAAGTTTTGCAGACAAATAAATGTGAAAGAAATTGTCTCTACTGCGTGAACAGAAAGTCTCGGAACACCGTGAGAACTTCCTTCAAATCAGACGAACTTGCAAGAATCTTTATGAATTTCTACGGGAAAAGGTACGTATCAGGCATATTTTTGAGTTCGGGAATTTATGAAAGCCCTGTAAAGACAATGGATGAAATGATCAAGACGATTCTGATTTTAAGAAATACTTATAAGTTCAAAGGGTATGTTCATCTTAAAATCCTGCCTGGCGTAGAGGATGCTCAAATTGAGGAAGCAATTAAAATTGCTGATCGTGTTTCTATAAACCTTGAATCACCAGAGGAAAACCTTTTAAAGAGAATAGCACCCGAGAAGAGATTTAAGGAGGAAATATTCAGAGCAATTAACTCAATCAAGAATTTTGATGATAAAGGGCTCAAGATCAAGAGTGGTTTTACGACACAATTTATTTCAGGTGTGCTTGAAGAAACAGACTTTGATTTGTTGAAAAGGACAGTCATGCTTTATGATGAATTCAAACTAAGAAGAGCTTATTTTTCCGGCTTCTCTCCGGTTACCTATACTCCTTTTGAGAATAAAGCTGCATGTCCTCTGATGAGGGAGCACAGGTTATATCAGGCAGATTTCCTGATGCGACTCTACGGCTTTAAATTCGCAGAGCTGCCTTTTGATAATGGTAATCTTTCTCTTGAAAAAGACCCCAAGGAAATCTGGGCAGAGCAGCACCCAGAACTTTTCCCTCTGGAATTGAACAACGCATCTTATGATGAACTGGTTAGGATTCCGGGTATCGGTATAAAGTCTGCCAGGCGGATTATTGAAGAGAGGAAGCAGTCTGCCTTAAATGAAGAGAAATTAAAAAATATGAGAGTAATGTTGAAGAGAGCTCATAAGTATGTCCTTGTATCAGGGAAAAAGGTAAAATA
>Ga0210049_1002152_pt1 | contig 18498 bp, 19 predicted proteins | sample CryGeyCG2014_300_2_FD_183964 | JGI IMG/M metagenome (GOLD analysis project Ga0210049, IMG submission 183964) | Groundwater microbial communities from aquifer - Crystal Geyser CG06_land_8/20/14_3.00 (SPAdes) (version 2) | ecosystem: Environmental > Aquatic > Deep subsurface > Groundwater | place... | reverse complement strand
ATGCCTACTTCTATGCCGAAAATGAAGCCTGTTTAGTAATTGAAGAAGCAAATTTAACTCCCCATTTTTTCTTTGAAAGATTAAAATATTTATTTTCTTATCCGGAAGAACTCGAAAAGATGGGCAGAAAAGCCAAAGAATTTTCCAAGCCCCGAGCGGCTCGAGTAATTGCCGAATATATCGTGGAATATTTAACCCAGTAACCGAGCTTCCGAAGGAAGCGACTCGAAGAGATAAATCTCTTCTCCACCCTTCGCTGCGGCTCGGGTAAATAATGAGTCCCGAAGACTTTAAATTAAAAAAAGCCGGAGAGGTAAGGACGCGATTTGCTCCCTCCCCCACAGGTTTTTTGCATATTGGCGCTGCCAGAACTGCTCTTTTTAACTACCTTTTTGCTAAAAAAAGTCAAGGTATTTTTGTCTTAAGAATTGAAAATACTGATATTAAAAGATCTGACCGTCTGTTTGAAAAAGACATTATAGAAAGTTTAAAATGGCTGGGAATTGAATGGGATGAAGGCCCCCGCACCGAAGCAGAATTGACCGCGGGGCAAGTAAGCTACATAGGAGATTACGGCCCTTATAGACAGAGTAAAAGATTAAATATTTATAAAAAATACTTAGAAAAATTATTAGATGAAGATAAGGCCTATTATTGTTTTTGTGAAGAAGAAGAATTAGAAGCTCAGCGACAATATCAGCTATCTATTGGCGAGGCTCCGCGCTACTCGGGGAAATGCGGACAACTCTCTAAAGAAGAAATCCAAAGTTACTTGGACGAAGGAAAACCTTCAGTTATTAGATTTAGAGTATTGCCAAAAAAAGTAGAATTTGATGATTTAATTAGAAGCCGTTTAGAATTTGATGCTGCTTTGATTGGGGATATTGTCATTGCTAAAAATTTAACTAGTCCTCTCTATAATTTTACTTGTGTTGTTGACGACTTTGAGATGAAAATTACTCATATAATTAGAGGAGAAGATATTCTTTCCAACACCCCAAAACAGATTCTGATTCAAGAGGCTCTAAACTTTCCTCGGTTAAAATATGCTCATTTGCCCCTAATTTTAGGTCCGGACAGAGCTAAATTATCAAAAAGGCATACAGCGGTAGCTATTGCTGAGTATAGAAAAGCAGGTTACTTACCAGAATCCTTAATTAATTTTATGGCTTTTTTGGGTTGGAATCCGGGTGAAGAGAGAGAAATTTATTCCCTTCCATCTTTGATTAAAGAATTTTCAATTGAAAAATGTCAAAAAGGGGGAGCAATTTTTAATATTAAAAGGTTAGACTTTTTAAACGGTTTTTATATCCGTCAGCGCTCAATTGAAAAATTAACAAAAATGTGCCTTCCTTATTTATTTGAAGCTGAATTAATAGAAGATTACAAAGCATCCACCGCTATCCAGCCGGAGGAGGTTCCAAAAAGGGGAAATCCTGAAACGCTAAAGCTGATTCCAGAAATCGAACCCAAATTTAGAATTAAAGAGACCGGAGAAATTATCGGTTTAGATAAATTAGAAAAAATTGTTTCACTTTATCAAGAAAGATTAAAAAAATTATCTGAAATTTCTGATTTGATTGATTTTTTCTTTAAGGATAAACTGGAATATGATAAGAATTTATTGAGATGGGGAGAAATGACTGATAAAGAAATCAGAACTTCTCTTGACAAATTAAAAAAAATATTATTTAAAATAGAATCTGCAGATTGGACAAAAGAAAATTTAGAAAACATTTTGATTCCCGAAGCAGAAAAAATAGGCCCCGCACCACAGCGAGCTGGGTACGGGGTAAAGGATAGGGGATATTTACTTTGGCCATTTAGAGTAGCGCTTACGGGTAAAGAAGCCTCGGCTGGACCATTTGAAATAGCCGAAATATTGGGAAAAGAGAGAGTGTTAAAAAGAATAAAAGAAGCTAGGGGACTACTTAGATAAAGTTCAAAATGCAAAATGCAAAATGCAAAATTATAATTAATTTTTTGGTAATTTTAGGTTTAATTTTGCCGTGCTTTAGTTTTGCCCAAAAAGAGGTGACTTCTCCTCCAGAAACTTTAGAAGAGGTAAAAACGATAGGAATGAAGGCCTTAAAACTTCTTCCTGAAACCTTAAGGGGAATTTGGCAGGAGGCTTTGGATATTTGGCAGATAATGGGAAAGAAAGCTAAAAATTTCTCTGATTCTTATGTTTGGCCTTGGTTTCAAAATATCTGGCAGAAAATCCAATCTTTCTTTGCAAAAGAAATAGAAGAAAGAAAACCTGGTATTGAGAGAGAATTTAAAAAAGAAAAAGAAGAAATGAAAGAAGAGATACCGAAAGTTGGAGAATCCCTCTGGAAAAGGTTTAAGGAAATAATAAAATAGTCATCCAATCGGTGGGGAAGTGATAATTTCCCCTTGACATAGCCCTTTGGGCTATTTATTATTAAGATAGATGAGTGAGCATAATAACCCAAACGCTCATTACTTAATATGAATAATATTAACTCCCCTCTTATTAACAAAATTAATCTAGGGGAACCACAATAAATCTATGCTTGATTATCTCGAGGATTTCCTTCTTCACATACAAACGAATAATTATTCTCCGGAAACGCTCTACAATTATGAGCGGGATTTAAAAACTTTTGAAAATTTTTTAAAAAATGAAGTAAAAATCCCTTTTGAAAAAGTCACTAAAAAAACCATAGAACAATATAAAGCATATCTATTTTCTCGTGACCGTAAAACTGCTTTGGGTCAAAAACCTAAAAGAAATCTAACCAGTGGCTCAATAAATCGTACCTTATCAAGTCTTCGAGGATACCTCAAATATCTTATTAAAATGGATTACCAAACCCCAATTCCACCCAATGCTATTGAATTAATAAAAACTGAAAAAAAACTACCCCGAGTTGGAGAGTTTGATGAGATAAAAAAACTAATTGAGTCTCCTATGCAATTTGAAAAAAATAAAATTGTGGCTTTGCGCAATCGAACAATATTAGAAACTTTCTTTTCTACTGGAGCAAGAATTTCAGAACTTATAAACATTAAGCTGAGCGATATTGATAAAAATGGTCGAATTTTCATTAAGGGCAAGGGAAGGAAAGAAAGATTTGTTTATTTAACTCCAAGAGCTCAAAAACTCATCAAAAAATATTTAGAAGTCCGTGCCGGAGGCGATTCCCCTTATTTGTTTATTCCTTATCGGGGAAAAAATGTAAATCTTAAAACCAAAAAACTTTCTCCAAATTATCTGGAAGAAAAAGTAAAAAAATATCGAGAATTATTAGGTCTAAATATTCCCATTACTCCTCACGGTCTCCGCAGAGCTTTTGCAACTTATTTGGCTGAAAGCGGTGCTAGCCCAGCGGCTATCCAGATTCTTTTAGGCCATGAATCTTTAGACACAACTACTCGTTATATTCGTGTCTCCAATCGTTTCGCTGAAAAAAGTTTTCAAAAATATCATCCTTTAAAAGAATAATTATGTCTTCTTTACCCAAACCTAAAACACTCTGGAAACATTGGGATATAGTAGAAAAAAAGATTAAGGAAGAAATGATTTGGCTAAGATTATCCATAGATACTTTTCTTAATAAGGAAACAAGTGCTCCCATGGGTTGCCGAGAGTGTTTTTTGCGGAAAATCGCCATTTTAATTGTCTCAGGACAGGTTAAAGCAAAAGAAATTAAAAAATCTCCTCTATTAAAAAGTTTTTGGATAGATAAAAAAATTAACAAAAAAGATAACCCAAAAATGCATCATGGTAGCGATTGGCATAAAGAAACAATGAAGAAAATTGAGGATCATTTTCTGCGTCTTGGTTTTAAGGTCGTTCGGGAACCAGATGTATCCGGAGGCCGTGCTGACTTAGGGGTGTTCAAAAAAGGTAAACGAAATTTATATATCGAAGTCGGTACCACTTCTTTCTTTAAACTTTGGTTAAACTTACAAAAAATGAAAAATTTTACTTATTTAATAGTTCCCAATGACGACAAATTAGTAGAATTTACCTGTAGTTGAAGTTGTTTATCACTCCCCTATCTTTGGGGTAAATACCTCAAATATGGCCTATTTTTAGCCCCTTAGAAGCCCTTCTGAGCCGTTTTCCCGCCAAAGCGGTATATTCCTCTCTCTTCCACCTTCAGGGTCCACCGCCAATTTCACAGCGGCAAAAATTTAAAAACTCAATGAATCAGTAATTCATTTTGACCTTCGATGAATTTTCAATTCATCTCGGTGAATAAAAAAGCCGTTAGTTCTCCTGTCCGTCCGTAGCTTTAGCGTAGGAAAACCTAACGGTTTTCTCTCTTTTATTACTTGTCCTTCCTAAGTTTTAACGAAGGAGGAAATGTCGCACAATATCGACACAGTGGAGAAGCTTTTCCCCCTTTCCCTGATTTAATTAAATTCTTACGGGAAAATTAAATCAAGAAGTTTATTAATTGACAAGTTTTATTTTTTAAATCTCGCCCGATAGATATTAATTTTCTTAACAACGGAATTATTGAGACTCTTTGCCTGTTTGACAAAATTATCCGTAAGTTCTGCGTTCTTCATAATTATTTCTTTCCAATCTTTAAGAAATTTTTCATTAATTTTATATATATTACTTTTATCACTTTTATCACGAGGTGGCATGAAAAAGGGATGATAATCTTTGCCATAGTAGATACGGTGAGTCATGGCTTTTCTTTTCTCAAAAGCCTATGTGAATGATTTGTTTTTATAAAATTTTTTGATCTCAGTATCTAAATGATACTTTTTTGCTATTCCATTGTGTTGTATCTTTTCAACTAGACCCATTTCTCTTTCTCCAAAACCTAATTGCAGGGCTTGGTTTATAAAATTTGCCATTTTGTCTTTGTATGCTCCAGCTCGAAAACAAAAATTTTCCAAATGGTATCGTAAATCGTTAAAATCATTAGGGAATTCTCGTGGAAAGAAACTTCCCCTATTTAACAATTCTATATCACCTTTACATAAAAGAAGAGATCGACTAACTCTCGAGGCTATATTAATTAAATCACCCGTCAATCTTCTAATCTCGGTATAGTAATCGACAGTTTTTTTACTAAATTTATTTTTTTTAAAATTAAAAAAAATATTTGTCCTTTCCTTTTTTATTTTTGTTTGTTTTTTCTTCATAACTTTAAAATAATTTAATAAAAACAAGCCAGGGAAACCCCGGCTTGTGGTAATTTTAGTTAAAGTCAGGGCTCTTTCGCCCTATTTTTATTTGATTATACCTTAATCATAATATAAAAAATTAGGGCAGTCAAGCTCCTAAAAAAACTGCCCAGCGATGGGCGTTTTAAAATTTCTTCAAATACCGGAGCGCAGCGATGGTGAAGATGAACGGAACGTTCATCGCCTAACTCATTTTATTTTAGGAAATTAAACAATGTGATATGGAATCTTGATTTTCATGGTATTCTATTTTTATTGGTTCCTTAGTTTGCTTCTTGGCCACTATATAACCTGCGGCGAAAGAAAGTAAGGAAATCAAAATTACGCCAATCACTAAAATTACATCTGTTTGATAATCTTTGACAAATTGTTTTATTTTTTCTATCATAATTATATAAAGGAATATGGCTAAGACTAAAGCAGCTGGTGCTACAAAATTAGGAAGGGATTCCCTCCCAAAATATTTAGGCGTAAAACTCTTTGAGGGTCAGAAAACTCGACCTGGCAGTATTATTATCCGCCAGCGAGGTACCAAATTTCTTCCCGGTAAAAATGTTAAAAGAGGAAAAGACGACACCTTATATGCCTTGAAAGAAGGTGTTGTTCACTTTGCGACAAAGAGAAAAAGAGGATTTAATGAATCTCAAAGAATCGTTAAAATTGTCAATGTTGGTCCTGTTAAATAGCTGCCCTAATAAACTCCCTAAACAATGGATGAGGCCTCAGCGGCCTTGATTTATATTCCGGGTGGAACTGGGTGCCGACGAAAAAGGGATGGTTTTTAAACTCAATTATCTCAACCAGGTCTCTTTCTGGATTAATCCCGGCCATTATCATTCCCCTTCTCTCTAAGACCTCACGGAACTCATTATTTAGCTCGTAGCGGTGCCTATGACGCTCGGAGGTAAAATTACACCTATAAGCTGAAAAAGTCCTGGTTTTTGGCTTTATTTCGCATTTGTAAGCCCCTAATCTCATTGTTCCTCCATATTTTTTTTCTTTCAAAAGAGCTTTTTGTTCGGGCATTACATCGATTACGCGAGCTTTAGCGAAGCGTGAAGATGAACGAAGTTCATCGCCTACCCGAGCGAGGCGAAGCCGAGCGAAGGGTGAAGATGAAGATTTATCTTCATCGCCTACCGGATGTCGGCTTTCTGGCAAAAATTCAGTAGAAGCAGCCCTCTTCAGACCGCAAACATTTCTGGCAAATTCAACTACCGCTAACTGCATTCCTAAACAAAGTCCCAAAAAGGGGATTTTTTGTTTTCGGCAAAATTCAATTGCTTTTATTTTTCCCTCCACTCCCCTACTTCCGAAACCGCCGGGAACGATAACGCCATCGAATTTTTTTAATTCTTTTACAGCTTGAGGATTCTTTTCATATTTTTCTGTTCCTACCCAAAAAATTTCTGGTTTTCTTTTAAAAAATGCTGCACTGTGCTTTATTGCTTCAATTATGGAAATATAAGAGTCCATTAAAGTGAAGTTTCCTGTTTCAAAATATTTTCCAACTATGCCAATTTTAACCGGTTTCTTGGCAGTTTTAACTGTCTTTATTAATTTTTGCCAATCCCTTAAATTTTGTTTTTTTGCCTTTAAACCAAATTTTTTTAAGATTCGACTGCCTAAATTTTCTTTCTCAAAATTAAGAGGTATTTCATAAATTGAATCAGCGTCGGGGGCGGAAATAACATCTTCTTTAGCGACATTACAAAAAATGGAGATTTTTCTTTTCCTCGGCTCATCCAAGGAAACCCGAGAACGGCCCAGAATAATATCCGGCTGGATGCCGGCTTCGTTTAGCAACCTGGCAGCATTTTGGGTTGGTTTAGTTTTCATTTCTCCAATCATTTCAGGAATTGGCAAATAACTTACTAAAATAAAAAGGACATTTTTGGGCTCTTTCAAGCGCATCATTCTTGCTGCCTCCAGAAAAAGAAGGTTTTGATATTCCCCTACTGTTCCACCAATTTCTATTAAAACAAACTCAGCTCCGGTTAATTGAGCTGATTTTTTTATTCGCGAAATTACTTCATTCGGAATATCGGGAACGACCTCAACGCACCTTCCTCCGTATTCTAAATTTCTTTCTCGGTTAATTACCGCCTGATAAACTCTGCCAGTAGTAATATAATTGAGTGTATTTAGATTTTTATCTAAAAATCTTTCATAGTTTCCGACATCCTGATCACATTCAGTTCCATCATCAGTTACAAAAATTTCCCCATGTTCAATGGGGTTCATTGTTCCGGCATCGACATTAATGTAAGGGTCAATTTTAATTGCTGTTACCTTGAATCCTTTGCTTTGTAAAATTTTCCCAATGGAAGCTGTCGCCACTCCTTTACCGATACCAGACATTACGCCTCCGGCAACAAAAATAAAACGCGAAGCCATATTATTTCTCCTCAACTATTTACTTTAATTTATTAAAGCGAAGATGGAAAAGAAGATTCATCTTCTTTGGCTATTATTACTTTTATTTCTGCCTCTAAATTATGTTCAAATTTAATCTTTACCGGAAATTCACCGAGTTCTTTGAAAGGTTCTACTAAATCAATTTGACTCTTTTTAACCTTAAAACTTAATTCTTTTAATTTTTCAGAAATTTTTTGGGCGTTTATAGATTCAAAAAGTTGACCTTCCTCTCCAATTTTAACTGGAATTACGACCTCCAAACCTTCCATGCTTGAGGCAAATTCTTGAACTTTCTTTAATTCTTCCTCGTCTTTTTTTACCTCTATCTCTTTTTGGGTTTCCAGCCAGCTCATTACCTCTTTTGTTGCCAGCTTTGCCAACCCCTTGGGGAACAAAAAATTCCTGGCATAGCCATCTTTAACTTCCTTAACCTCGTATTTCTTTCCCAAATTCTCAACGTCTTGTAATAGGATTACTCTCATAGGCGATGAACTTCGTTTATCTTCACGCTTCGCTAACGCTCGCGTATTAGATTATTCTATTATTATTCTATTACAAATTTTTAATTATTTCAATAGCTTTATCCAATTGGGGATCCCGGTCTTGTTCATAATCTTCTTCGGTCATTTCTACTTTTATATCCGGCTCCAGACCTTTATCAGTAATGAACTCACCTGACGGAGTTAGCCATCTTGCCACTGTAATCTTAAGAGAAGAACCTCCTCTTAAGTTCTCTAATTCCTGAACTGAACCTTTGCCAAAAGATTTTTCGCCAATTAATTTTATACCCCGATTATCACGAAGAGCTGCGGCTAAAATTTCCGATCCCGAAGCCGAACCCTGGTTAATTAAAATTACTATTGGATATTGTAAAAATCTGGCATTACCTTTAGCTTTATAAATCTTCTGTTCCTTATCTTGACCAAAATCCTCAATGGCTACAGTCTGTCCTCTTTCCAAAAACCAGCCCGAAATATCCCGGGCCACTTCCAGATAACCTCCGGGGTTATTTCTTAAATCTAAAATTATTTTTTCAGCCGGACTATTTAGAATCTCAATCGCTGCTTTGGCAAAGTCAAAACTTGCTTTCTCAGAAAATTGATAGAGTTTTAGATAGGCAATCTTTTCCCCTTCTGAAGTTTCTTTTAATTCCCATTTTAAAGAAGGGACTTCAATAACTGCTCTAACAATCTTGATTTCTTTTGTAGTCTGCCATCCCTCTCGAAAAATCGTCAAGGTAACCTCTGTTCCTTTCGGCCCCCGGATAAGATTTACTGCCTCATCAATAGTGAGATCTCCTGTCAAAGTATCGTTTATTTTTATAATTTTATCTCCGGGCCTAAGTCCTGCTTTCTGAGCAGGGGTTCCCTCCAAAGGAGCGACTACCTGAAGCTGGCCTTTTCTAATTCCAATTTCCATCCCTACTCCTTCAAAATAACCAGTCACATCTTCTAAAAATTTTTTACTATCTTCGGGATTTAAAAAGGTGGTATAAGGGTCTTCCAAAGACTTTACCATTCCTGAAATTGCTCCATAAATCATCTTTTGAATATCGAACTTTTCTGGGCTGACAAATTTTTCTTCAAGTTTTTTCCAGGTTTCCCAAAAAAGCGAAAGGTCAATTTCCTCTGGCGGGCAAATTTTACATTGTGATTTCCCAAAATAAAAACCGAAAACACCGCTAGATGTAATAATAACGAAAAATAGAAAAACCAAAATAATTTTTTTTCTAATAGAAAATGTCATCATATTAAATCTTTATACTAAAAATTAAAGCATTAGTCAAAAAGAAAAAACAGCAAATCGAAAATGGCTATTATTTCCTCTGTTTCTATTTTAGCAGATTTTAACCCTCAGTCCTACTAATCTAACAAGCTTTTTATTTTCTAATAAAGGCCTTAAAAGAAGTTTTTTGGCTTCTTTTTTTAAAATTTCTATATTGTCAGTTGGCTCTTTTAATGTCTTTGATTTAGTATGAGTTTCAAAACCCTGAAAGCGACAAATAACAGTAATGGTTTTAAAAGCGAGGTTAGCAGAGGCCCGATCTCTGTCAACTTCCTCTATTAATTTTTCAAATGTGCCAAAAATAATTTCTGGGTCCCGGGTATCTTTTTCAAAAGTGTGTTCTTTGCCAATAGATTTTATAATTTCCTCTGGACTTACTTCCTCTTCATCAATACCTCTAGCTCTTTCATAAATTGTCTCCCCCACTACCCCGAACATATTTTTAAGTTTCATTTTCGATATCTTTTTAAGTTCTTTTATTTTATTTACGCCAATGGCCTGCAATTTTACAGCAGTTTTTGGTCCAATACCAGGAATTTTTTTAATATCTAAGGGGTTGAGAAATTTTTGAACTTCGGGGGGCTCGACCTTTAAAAGTCCATCGGGCTTAGCCAACGAGGAGGCAATTTTTGCAATCAATTTATTTGGCCCGATACCCACTGTTGAAGTCAATTTCTCTCTCTCAAAAATCTCTCTTTTCAATTTTTTAGCCAAATTTTCTGCTATTTTGAAACTTTTTAAAAAACTTAAATCCAAATAAGCCTCATCTAAAGAAACAATTTCCCATTTTGAGGAATATTTTTTGATAATTTCCATTATCCTTTCAGAAACCTTTGTATAAAGTTCCATATTAACCGGTAAAAACACGGCTTTCGGGCAAAGCTCATAGGCTTTTGAAATTGGCATAGCTGAACCAATACCAAATTTTCTTGCCTCATAAGAAGCACTACTTACAACTCCCCTTCCCTTTCCTCCTTTAGGATCGGCTCCAACAATTATTGGCATCCCTCGAAATTGAGGGTTTTCTCTTTCTTCCACCTGGGCAAAGAAGGCATCCATATCGATATGAAGAATAATCCTTTGCATATCTTTATTTTAACATGTCTCAATAAAAAACTGAGCCAGTTCTCAAAACCAGCTCGGTTTCTCTAGGCACTATCTCGAAAATAGTTCGAATGCATTTCGCCGCCTTCGGCGGCGATGAAGCCCCCAAAAATCCAGAGCGGCTTCGCCGCAATCTTTGACAATTTCAAGTTTCTCTTGGGCGGCAAATTCTTTTATGAAATTTTAGATTCGGAAATTAAAAAAGAAAAAACCCCCAAGTAGAATTAGATTCCACAAGGGGTTTGTCGTCTGGTAACGAAGCTTTTCGTTATTTTCCCAGATGTTTCAAGTCTTCGAGGATGGCACGCTGACGCCGACATTCGGGGGATGCCTCCCATTTCTCGTAGATGTCTATCTCTTCCTCGCGGCGGATGGCTCGTTGACCTTCGGGGGACTCTTCCCATCTCTCGTGGCAGTATTCCGATTCCATATAATAGAATTGCTCGATAGAATCGGGGTCGTCGCCGGGGTTCGCCTCGATTTTGATTCGTGGCGGTATGCCATTTCCACGAATTTCTAACTCGGCGACCACCTGTTCATTGCTCTCATTCGCCAGGGCAACCATGTTCTGTACTATCTCGCTAATTTTTTCACCAGCGAGAGGCTCATAGATTCTTATTGCCTTTCCTCCTTTTTTGATTGTCATTGTTTTTTACCTCCTCTTAAAATTTATTATTGTTAAGGTGCAAAAATCGCACCGTTTCAACCAAAAACTATCGTTTCTGATTCTGCGTATAGTATAGCAAATTACACCATAATTGTCAATAGCTGTCCAATTTTACAAAAGAATTTAGGTAAACAAAAAAATCCTTTAGGATTTTATCAAAATAAATATGAAAAAAATTTTCTTTTACTGAAATATGCACTATATTGAAAATAGCTCGAACATTTTTCGCCGCCTTCGGCGGCGACACCGGGCCTGCCTGATATTGCGGCTCGCCCGCTTCGCGGGCTCGCCGCGTTCTTTGACAATTTCAAGTTTTTCTTTGGCGGCAAATTATTCTAAAAACCCGAAAGCAGAAAGGATTGGATTAAGTGTGGCTGGCTTTGCTATTTTGATAGAATAACACTCATAAAATAGTAAAAAGAATCATAACAACCATTTTTCAGCTCTTGATTCTGTATTTCATCGCATCTAGTTGGATCTTGTGTAGTTATTGCAACACAATAATCTTTTTTTGTATGAGTTGGCGGAATCTTTTCGCAGATAGTTGGGTCTTGTTTGGCTGTGGCAATATTATAATAACAATCTTCTTTCGCTGTTGGGTCCTGAATTTTAGTACATAAAATTGAATCTTGTTTAACTATGGCAATGCAATAATCTTTTTCTGTTTGGCTTGGAATCTTATCGCATATGGTTGAATCTTGTTTAGTTGTGGCGACATTATGATAGCAAGCACTTTTTTCTGGTAAATCTTGGATTTTATCGCATATAATGGCATCCTGTTTAGCTACGGCAACTTTTTTATAACAAGCGTCTTTCATATTTTGATACGGCAATTTATCACATATGGTTGGGTCTTGTGTAACCTCGGCAACATCATAATAACATTCAACCTTCCAAAAATAGTCCTGATTTTTATCGCATATAGTTGGGTCTTGCTTAACTACACCAACACAATAATCTTTTGCATTCTCGTCTGGAATTCTATCACATATGGTAAGATCTTGTTTAGCTGCAGCAACTTTTATATAACAAAAATCTTTCTCTCCTTGATCCTGAATTTTATCACACGCAGTAAGATCTTGTTTTGTTACAGCAACATTTCTGTAGCAATAATTTTTCTTTTTTTGATTTTGAATTTTATCACATATTGATAATAAGTCTTGGTTGCTTATCTCTTCTTTCGGCGCTCCAAAATACTGCCAAGCAAAAATTCCACCAGCAACAAGGGCAATAAGAGTAATTACAATCCAAATTTTAGAAAAAGCTTGATTGTTCATATTTTAATAAATTATTTAATTATTATGGAAAAATTTATAGTTTATAGTAACAAAGCCCTGAATCTTAGTGTCACCCAAAGAGCGAGGACACTAACCACAATAAAGGGAGACAGTGAGACTATGGTAATAATAGTCTTTGCCCTTTTTGGCCATTTCCCAACTGTCCACATCAATATCAATCCTACGGGCAAAAGTAAAACAAGAGATACAGCTGTCAAAGTGTCTTTGAGATCCCAAGAAGAAGGAAAAGTACCGGGCAATGGAGATGGGATTTTTTCTTTACCCGCATTAAACCAGGCCTTTCTTTTATAAAAATAGCTAAACCAGAGATAAGCAATAGCTAACCCAATGATTATAAATATAAATGATTTAGTTCCTCTGATCAAACCTATTATACTTCCCAAAGCGCCTAAACCCAACTCTGCATAAACTAAATATAATCCCCATTTCTTCTGCTGCAGCAATCCTATAATCTGAGCAATTGGGAGCCCAATAAGTACACCCAACAATAGAAGGAATCCTAAAAATCCCAACATTGCCATCCAAACAGACATGAGGGGAAGTTCAATTTTGGGCAAGAAAATTAAGAAAACAACCACCCCGATAGTCGCCATAAATCCATTAAAAATACTTAAACCAATCCAGCCATATCCCCAGCCAAATCCTAATTGTTTTTCTCTTTCTTGGCATTCGTGCTCAGAATATACAGGGTCATATTCCTCTCCGCATTTTGGGCATTTAGTAAGTGGCATAAAATATCATATTTTAATTTGAAAAATTTTTTTTTACAAAATGTGGTTTCAAGCCGATATTTTCCGGTTCTTTGGCAGTTTTTAAAGAACGCGGCGAGCCCGCGAAGCGGGCGAGTCGCAATATCAGGCAGGCCCGGTGTCGCCGCCGAAGGCGGCGAAAAATGTTCGAGCTATTTTCAATATAGTGCACACGGAAGAATTTGTCAAACATTCCGCCTCGCCGCTTTGCGGCTCGGCGGCCAAATTAAACGGGATTTTCCAGCTGAAAGACAATTTTTGGTTTTGTTTGCCGGCTTTGCCGACAGGTAAAAGAAAATTTTTCATTATTGTCATTAACTTTACAAACGTATGAGATATATAATCTACGCTCGCAAATCAACCGAGGATGAGGACCGGCAGATTTTGAGTATCGAAGCTCAGCTGGCTGAGCTCAAAGAATTCGCCGCCAAAGAAAAACTTGAAATTGTCACCTCGCTTTGTGAGGTAAAAACTGCCAAAGAACCCGGGCGAATGAAGTTCGCCGAAATGTTGTCATTTCTGGAACGAGGGAAAGCGGACGGAATAATTTCATGGCACCCTGATAGATTGGCCAGAAATTCGGTTGATGGCGGTAAAATTATTCATTTGATTGATAAAGGAATTATCAAATCTCTAAAATTTCCCACTTTCTGGTTTGAACCAACGCCACAGGGATTATTTATGTTAAATATCGCCTTTGGCCAATCAAAATATTTTGTAGATAATTTGCGAGAGAATGTGAGGCGTGGCTTGCGGCAGAAAATACGAAATGGAGTTTGGCCCGGTTGGGCTCCGATTGGCTACCTAAACAACCCTAAAACTCGTGGCATAGACATTGACGAAATGAAAGCCCCAAAAGTACGAAAAATGTTTGAGCTATATGCTACCGGAAATTACACACTTCATTCTCTCGCAAATTGGTGCAAAGAAAATGGTTTATGTGGCAATCTTGGCAAGCCGCTTGTTATCGCTAACATCCAGAAAAATCTACAAAATATTTTCTACATTGGCCTGATGAAATATCGTGGAGAAATTTTTGAGGGAAAACATACTCCCTTAATTTCAAAGAAACTTTTTGATAAATGCCAAGAGGTTATGGCGAAACGCGGCAAAGTACAAGAAGTAAGGAAAAATCGCTTTGCCTTTCTTGGTTTGATGAAATGTGCCTCTTGTGGTTGCTCAATAACTGCCGAAATTCAAAAAGGCCACAATTATTATCGCTGTACCAAAAAGAAAGGTCCCTGCCAAGAAAGGCATTATTTGAGAGAAGAAAATTTAATTGAGCAAATTAAATCTTTTCTTCAAAAAGTTTCTTTGTCGAACCAAGACACAGAAAAAGTTTTGGCCGGACTAGAGAAAGACGAACAAAAAGCCAAAGAACAAGCTAAAATCGCTGTTCGAAATCTCAAGAAAGAATTGGTAGAAATTGAAACAAAGTTGGAAAAACTTTTGGATGTTTATCTGAATGAGGTAATTTCTACCGAAGAATACACCAGCCGGAAACAAAAAATCCTAACCCGGAAGTTAGAATTACAAGAGAGAATTAGAGATTTTGAACAGAAAGGATTGTCTTGGCTCGAACCGGCTCGTGAGTTTGTTTTGAAACTAAATCAAGCTGAAAAATTACTTGCCTCGGAAAATTACACGGGAATGACAACATTTCTGAAAAATATCGGCTCGAACCACATTTTACAAAACCAAAAATTGTCTTTCAGCTGGAAAATCCCGTTTAATTTGGCCGCCGAGCCGCAAAGCGGCGAGGCGGAATGTTTGACAAATTCTTCCGTGTGCCCCCGATAGGGCTCGAACCTATAACCTTGATCTTAAAAGGATCCTGCTCTACCAATTGAGCTACGAGGGCTTACAAACCTTCTTCTTTTAATTTTTCCAACAATTCTTTCTGTTTTTTGGTTAACTTCTTTGGAGTCTTAATAATCAGTTCAACATACAGATTCCCTTTCCCATAACCTGAAAAATGAGGAATTCCCTTGCCAGAAATTCTTAAAATTTTTCCTGATTCAACGCCAGGGGAAACTTTAAGTAAAATTTTGGTTCCCTCAAGAGTAGGAACCTCAAGTTCTTCCCCTAAGGCTGCCTGGGAAAAAGAAATGGGTAAAGAAATATACAAATCATCTCCTTTTCTCTTGAAAATTGGGTGCGATTTCACAAAAATTCGAACATATAAATCTCCTGTCTTTCCTTCTCTTCTGCCTGCCTCTCCTTTACCTTCGATTTTTATCACTTGATTGGTATCAACTCCAGCTGGAATAAAAATTTTTATATCTTGGACTCCCTTAACTCTCCCTTCTCCTTTACAAACATTGCAGGGAGTTTGTGGTCTTTGGCCCTCCCCTCCGCATTCAGGACAAGTAACAACTCTGGTAAATGATCCGAAAAACGTTCTTTTTATCTGCTGAACTTCGCCTTTGCCCCGACAAGAAAAACATTCGTTTATAGGAGTACCGGGTTCAGCTCCAGAGCCCCGGCAACGAGAACAAGAAATCAGCTTTTGTAAAGAAATTACTTTTTCCTTTCCTCGCAAGACATCCTCCAGGGAAATCTCAAAATCAACTTCGATATCTTTCCCCCTTCTTAAATTTCTTCTTTTCCGAGGACCACCAAAGCCAAAGACTTCCTCAAGCATCTCTCCTAAATCTAAATCTCCAAAATCAAACCCTCCCTCTCCACCTTCTCCAAAGTTTCCCCAGGGCCACTGAAAACCCCCTTGGGTGGAAAATCCTGGCTCTCCCTCAAAAACTTGACCGAACCTATCATACTGAGTCCTTTTTTCTTTATTTGAAAGAATCTGATAGGCTTCATTTATTTCCTTAAACTTCTTCTCATCTCCGCCTTTATGAGGATGATGTTTGTGAGCTAATATATGAAAGGCTTTTTTTATTTCCTCTGGCGAAGCGTCGCGGGAAACACCTAAAATTTGATAATAATCTTTTGCCATAATTATTTCTCTTTGTATTTGCCTTCTTCGGCTTCCGGACCTTTTTCTTCAGGTTTCTTTTCTTTTGCCGATTTATATAATTCTGCTCCTACTTTTTGGATCGCCTGAGAGAGTTCCGAAGTCTTACTTTTTATTTCTTCGATATTATCACCATCTTTGACTTTTTTCAACGCCTCTACCTTTTCTTCAATTTCCTTTTTCAAATTCTTATCTATCTTATCTCCAGCATCCCTTACTGTTTTTTCCCAAGTATAAATTAAACTATCAGATATGTTCCTTGCCTCAATCAGCTCTCTTTTTTTCTTATCTTCCTCGGCATGAAGTTCAGCCTCTTTTTTCATTTTCTCAATTTCTTCTTTTGAAATTCCTATTGACCCTTCAATCCTAATTGACTGCGATTTTCCAGTTGCCTTGTCTTTAGCTGAAACATTTAAAATTCCATTACTGTCAATGTCAAAGGTTACTTCAATTTGAGGAATGCCTCGGGGTGAGGGCGGAATCCCGTCTAAAATAAACCTTCCCAGGGTTTTGTTGTCTTGAGCCATTGGTCTTTCTCCTTGTAAAACATGGATTTCTACCGAGGTCTGGCTGTCGGCAGCTGTTGAAAAAATCTGAGTTTTGGCAGTTGGATAGATGGTGTTTCTGGAAATTAAAATCGTATTTACATTCCCCAATGTTTCAATTCCCAAAGAAAGAGGAGTAGCGTCTAACAAAAGCACTTCTTTTGCTTCGCCTCCAATAATTGCTCCCTCAATTGCAGCTCCAATTGCTACCACTTCATCAGGATTAATTGATTTATTGGGCTCTTTGCCAAAAAGATTTTTAACTGCCTCTTGGATGGCAGGCATCCTTGTCTGGCCGCCAACTAAAACAATTTCCTCAATATCTTTTGGCCCAAGCTTCGCCCCTTTCAAAGTTTCTTTTACCAAATAAACTGATTTCTCAATATAATCTTTAACTAAATTTTCAAGCTTGGCTCTGGTTAGTTTCAAATAAAGATGTTTGGGTCCTGAAGAATCTGAAGTTATGAAGGGAAGATTAATTTCTGTCTCCAGGGTTGTTGATAATTCAATTTTTGCTTTTTCTGCTACCTCTTTAATTCTCTGCAAAGCCAATTGGTCCTTTGATAAATCAATTCCCTGGTCTTTTTTAAACTCTAAAATTATCCAGCCCATTATTTTCTGGTCAAAATCATCTCCGCCAAGATGAGTATCTCCTCCCACGCCAATTACTTCAACTGTATCAGGGTCTTTATGGACATCTAAAATTGAAACGTCAAAAGTTCCACCTCCAAAGTCATAAACCAAAATTTGCTGGCCTATTGTCTTAGTTAAACTATAAGCTAGGGCAGCAGCCGTTGGCTCGTTAATTACAAGTTTAACATTTAATCCGGCAATTTCTCCGGCAACCTTTGTTGCTTTTCTCTGGGAGTCGTCAAAATAAGCCGGGCAGGTAATTACGGCATCAGTAATTTTCTCTCCTATTTTTTCTTCGGCATCCTGCCTCAACTTTTGCAAAATCATTGCTGAAATTTCCGGGGGCTTTAACCACTCATCTCCCATTTTCGCTTCCACTCCTCCATCACTGGCTTCTCTAATTTCATAGGGCAAAAGTTTTTTATCTTTTTGAACCTCTGGATCAGAAAAGCGTCTACCCATCAGCCGTTTAATAGAATAAATAGTATTTTTTGGATTGGTAATCTGCTGGCGTCTGGCTGTAATCCCCACTAATCTTTCTCCGGTTTTTGTCAAAGCAACAACCGAAGGAGTAATTCTTCCTCCCTCTTTGTTCTCAACAATCTTTGATTCACCTGATTCCATTACCGCCGCAGCTGAAAAAGTTGTACCTAAATCAATACCTAATATTTTTGACATATGTTTATTGAATAAAAATTAAATTTATTTATATTTTTTCCAATTTATTTTTGGTCTTAATTCTGAGTTAATTTTTGTTCCATCAGATTTCTTCATTACTAAAAGATGTTTAAATCCTCGTAAAAAGAAATTAAACTTTTTAGCTCGATAATGCCAGATTCCTGTATTTGAGCTCTGGTTGCTTCTACTCACACAAATTAAATCTACGGGTTCAAATCCTACCTTGTCTGTCAACATATCATAAATTTTAAACCCAACTGGCGTAAATTTTCTTTTTACCCATTGATCGCCAATAAGCCACCCCATCACTTTCCCGGGCTTTAGAATTCTATGAATTTCTTTTGCTACTTTTTCTAATTCAATGTAGAAATTTTCATCTTCGGCAGAAATTTTCCCAATATCTGCCGGGTCATTAGAATAATTTACATTGTCTCCATAAGGAGAATCAATAAAAACCATATCAACGGAATTA
>Ga0210049_1002151_pt1 | contig 18498 bp, 9 predicted proteins | sample CryGeyCG2014_300_2_FD_183964 | JGI IMG/M metagenome (GOLD analysis project Ga0210049, IMG submission 183964) | Groundwater microbial communities from aquifer - Crystal Geyser CG06_land_8/20/14_3.00 (SPAdes) (version 2) | ecosystem: Environmental > Aquatic > Deep subsurface > Groundwater | place... | reverse complement strand
TGGATAAGAAACCGCGCCCAGGGTGTAGGTATAAACACACACATCGTTGACGTACACTGCAATATTCTCATCATAGATGAATGTTCGTACCGCAAACTCTAGCGTAGAAGTATTGCCAAGCGCGAAGTTGGATTTGTCGATTGCTGTACTTCCAACATAGGTGTAGACGGCAACATACTGAACGGTAGAGATTACTTCTAAGTTGACCCTAATTTTGAGAATTTCCGTTGGATCTGCCAAAGGCGTAAAGGCAGGAAGAGCAAGAATATCTGTAACTACCCAGACGATTCTTCCTGTCGCTGGAGTAAAGTTGAAGAAAACCTCAATACCACCACTTGTAGTTGTCATTGTAAGTTTACCTGTCCACCAGAAGCAATTGTTGCATTGGCGGGCGCGAAGTCGCCAGGAAAAGTTGCCGTAGTTCCAGCAATTTTGCAGAACTTCCCTAGTAGGGACTTTAGGTTCTGGTCATGGTCGCCACTTACGGCATAGAAGCCATAAACGTCAATCTTGTCGTCCGAATCTAAGAAAACAAAAGTTCCTTCCTTATAAACAAACTCGTTTTCAATTTTGTCTATTGGCACTACGCCATCCATGCCGTTGGTGATATATATTTTGCTTGAAAGAGTACCAAAATCATCTCCAATTAGATCGGCATACTGATCCTCTACATAGTGCCTAGCTCGTTCTCGTATCCAAACAAGTTTGCCGTTGGTAGTTATCCATATTTTCCACTGTGCGGCATTTTCAAAGAAAGCATATCCGTTGGTACTGCCAATGGTTGCGCCCGCAAACAATCCTTCATTTTCAACAGTATTTTCAAGCCACGCAAATTGTAGGATCGCAATGCACCTACCGCCAGCGCCTGTCATTGGATTATCGTCGCCCTCAGATGTGGGGGGGTTGCTGTAGGGCGCCACTACGTTTCCGACAGAACGTAATTGATAGGGCCCAAGTGGTTCTGTGTAAGGAATAGATACGTCGGTAAACGTGGGCCAAATACCGTTATAAGAATACTTTGTTCCCTCAATATCGATCTGACCAGACCACGGAAAAAGTGTCAGAGCGTCAGATGCGCCTGTGCTTGGATTAATGTCTAGCGGTAGTATTGGAATAATTGAACCAGACGATCTAAATCCAACGGTTCTAAATTTTGGAGGATTAATAAAAGTAAAGACGCCAACGTGGAATATGTCATCGATAGTTGCCATTACTCCATCTACTTCCAGCCAGGAATAAGTCAACTGCGATCCACGAGTAGGCCACGTAACACTAGTAGATTTTTTTGTCTCTACGCCAAAAACACCATCTCTGTGCCAGAATCTAACATCATAGATCGTGTCTGGGACGATAGTGGCGTCAACAACATCTACCAAAGTGGTTTTCACACCACCGCGGATCACACCAATGCCAATCTTGCCATTTTCGATATATCCAACAATATAATTATTATCGTCACTGGCAAGACCAAGCAAACCACTAAGAGCATATTCGCCGGTAAAACTGGTTCGGGAAATACAGTCGAAGTTCCAGGTAGAGAATGGGCGCTGAGAGAAGTAGACGGTTGGTCTACCCTTTTTGGTGATTTGCAGATTTTTTGTTGGTTCTATCTCGGCTATTGGAACACCCCCTGGCGTAAGAACCTCTACGGTAAAATAAACATTACATATTTCCGGTAGTCTGCCATGGGGATTTGAAGCAAAATACATATTGGTATAATAACACATACGCGGAGAGGCACCTCCGCTAGTAATATTAGCAACAGAGGTTTCGTTATAGTCTACGCCATTTACTGTATATATTTCTACAGAATCGGGATAATTCTCTAACCAAAATCCCTCTATTTCGTTATTTTCTTTAAACTCTGTTCTTAACGTTATTCGTAATATAGCGTCGACAGCCACTTTATTGTCTACACCAAAACCAGTGCTGTAATGATGGGCGGCGTCAAAGGGAGTAGATATTTGTGTTTCAAAAAACGTAAATTGTTCACTTGGATCTGGCAAAGGAGGACGAATTGTATTAGAGTTGTAGGGGCCCTCCCCAATTGTGAAATAACCATAGTCGTCAGTAGGAGAATCAACCAACTCTGCGCTCGGACTAGAGGGTGTTGTTGTTGGATTATATATTACTGTAATCCCGGGAAGTTCTACTCTTTCAAGATTGTATGTAGTGTTTCCCGTATTTGCAATTACACGACAACCAACTTTAATTATCTTCTTTCCTGTTCCGGGATTAGCTATTTGCCAAATTACTGGATATGATCCCTCTCTGGCGCCATCTACAAACCAAGATTGTGGCGGATTTGTGTATTCAGATACTATTTCATCAATTGTAGATACGACAGTCGACTGCATTCCATTTTCGTCCTCAAGAAGCATAAGTGCATAGAAGTCATCGTTGGGAGTATCGGTAGGAGTATCGTCTACTGGGTTTTGTCCTGGCGCGCCCGATGGAATACCAGCCCTACTCCAACCATAGATACGCACCTCAATAGTTGCCTCACTTCCCAAAACGGGATAATCCTCGGCAAATTCCTTTATATCTGGACACCACCAATCTGTTTCCACTGCTCCGGCATGTGTCTGGTAAATAAATCCGCCCTGGGCAGATTCGGTAATCTCTTTTGTCCAAAAATCACAGGATAACGTCCATGGTATTCCACCACCAGACTCAACTTTATAGAGATTGTCTAAAGCTTGCACCGTGTCAAGAACCGATTGTTTGCCCTGGATTTCCATATAGAACGGATGTGTCATCATCGATGTATGCCACAAAGCGTCGGGTACAATGTTCACGGTATATCTACGGACACCATCCTCAAAAGTGGATGTAATCCGCGAAACAATTACATCGTGATATTTTACCCATTCAATACCATTAGTGGTATATACGCCAATCTCAAATTTTGCATAGACACCGGTTTCCAGGATAACATTATCAAGATATACCTCATCTGACGCCTTTACTTTGGCGGACCATCCGGACTGAGAGGCGCCACTGATATTATCAAGAGTAATCGCAACGGATTCGGCAGATTCACCAAGAATTTGATATGGCGCTAATACACTTGTGTATCTATTAGTTGAGGAAAAGGTAAGATAATCGCCTTCCATAACTGCTAGAAAGCGTAGGTCGATTGCAGACACCAGTGTTTTGCGATCTATACTAAAAGTAAACCCATCGTCACTCCACAAGAGAAGGGTGTATTTTGTTGTAGTGGCAAATTCTTCTTGACGATAAAACTTACCACACATAAAGACTCGATTGTTGTAAGTGAATACGTTTCCTATCTCGAACACTGATATATCTTCTGGAACCGCAACAAGAAAATCTGACCACGATCCATTGATATTATCTGCCGCAAACTTGTATTTGGCAACTTTTACAGAACCATTATACATAGTCAGATAGACAAAAATATCACCATTAAGTATTGTCGCGCCAGAAAACTGTAGAGTAGTAAGATCATCTGCATTATAGGGTGTAAACACGTGGGTAGGATTGAATAATCTCCCTGGATGTTCGTGTTCAGAAGCGTTTGAAGCAATAAAAACCGGCCGTATTCCTCCCTCGTCAATGTGGAATATAACTGCTTCTGTGTCCGAAATAGGATGAATTGCGCCATTTGGGCGAGAAGAAAATTCGGCTAGAGATTCTACGCACTCTGCTGTTTCCAGCAAGACAAGTGCCGGGTCGAAAACAACCTTATACCAGGAACCGGTACTATACTCAGCGTCTTCTGGTGAATAAAACCAAAATGAGTTTTCTAGTATCCCGGGACGACAGTGTTCATCTGCCAAAAGTGGAGAACTTCCCATTGTTACTATTACCGGACTTGCCTCTCCCTCAATTTGTAGCGCAATCTCACCATTGGTTTTTATTGAGATAGTAATAAACTTTCCCAATTCTGTATTATAGGCAAGTGCTTCTGGCAAGGGATACCCAACAGCATGAGGAGCGCCCGGGCCTGGAATTGGAAATGCGTAGGCGGGCGCTTCGTCCGTGTATGTACTAAAGAATACACGAGATTTATATGCAGTAAGTCGCCCAGTTTCCTTGACGCTTTCTGGAATTGTTATTGCATCTGTAATGGAGTTTGGGACTATTCTCATAAGATTATGATACCACATTGGGAGTAGCGGATAGACACTGGAATACGCATTGGACAAGCGCCCAAGCGTTCACGCCCTCGATCATTACTCCAAGATATTGCTCAGAGAACGACCCAATCATACATACATCAAATTCTTCGCCATTGTTCATTGTCATTGTAATAATATTTGACGGAACGCCATTGGGACTATTATAGAAATAGAATGTTTTTAGATCTTCTACATCTCCATAACCCTCGCGAGTTTCACTCTCTCGCACACGAACAAGAAACTCGTACCGTAGGTAAAGACCACCCATGGAAATATCCAGACTTCCATCAAGCGTTTTGTCGATAGTCTGCGATTTCTCTAAAATGGGTTTATATCCACTTTGCAGAACCTGGAACTTCCTGGACAAAGACGCGTTACTATTGGTAAGTGTAAAGAACTTGTCTACGGCCATTTAGGTCCTCAATTCCTTGGTAACTGCATCAAGAACGAACCTGGATAGGTGTTCATTGCCGATGTATATAGAGATGTTTTGCTGTTTCTCGGTTTTCCCACTCTTAAAGAAGTAAGAGGTATCGCCTGTTTGATATTGAATGCGTTCTGTTTGGTCCTGGCCATACGGGAAGTTTTGTGCTTGTTGTGACACAAGATAAGGTTTAAAGCGGCCACCAGAATCGTCCGAGGAATCGTCCGAGGAACCACCCGAGGAACCACCAGACGAAGATTGTGCTGGATCTGAAACCGTTATGTCATAAAGTTCTCTTACTTTCTTAAGAATATTATCCATTGCTGCGCTAAACTCCGCCATTCCTTCTTTGGTAAGAAGATTCATTTGTCCACCAACTGCCTGGATATACGTTTGCCACTCACGCGTATCCAACGCCAACTGGCGCGTGGCTTCGGCCTGTTTCTTTTGAAGATTCAGTTGCTCTTGTTGAATCTTCTGTTGCTCTTTCTGGTACTTGCGTTCTTCTGCAATTTGCTGTGCCCGCAACTTCTTTTGTTCCTCAAAGTATTTTCTTTGAAGATCGAGTTGCTTCTGTTGCATTTCCAATGATTCTATTTGCTGTTTCTTTTGAAGACCAAATCGCTGATCCTCTAGTTTCCAGAGTTCCTCCTGGCGCGCACGAGTCTTGTCAATCTGATCGGTTTCAAGATTGTGCAGGGTTGTCTCTCGTCCCATTTGTCGTTCCGCCAGCTTGCGTTGACGACCCGTCATAAAGCGAGATTCTTCCGCAAAGTCTTCTTGCTTCCATCCCCATTGCATATTGCGAGTTTGGTCCTGGTATCCCCAATCTTCTTTCGCCCATGAACGAGTCAGGGTCATTTGCTGTTGCTGGATAGCATTGCCAATACCAATATTTTCTTTTGACTGGTTAATCTGTTCCTGTTGTAGGCCAAATTGTTGTGTCTGATACCAATTAGACAGGGCAATTTGCTTATCCCGGATTTTCCATTGCGCCTGAGTGTGCGCCCAACCCAGGTTCATACTTTGTTGCTGTAATCCAAGTCCCTGCATTTGATAAGAATACATATCATCTTCATATGTCCATTGCGCAGCCCGTATACCAGCAACTTGTGAAACCAGTATTGGATTACCATTCGCGTCTTTTCTGCCAGTATCAATTGGCTGATCCAGTTTATATCCACTTATTGCAGCTTGGGCATATTTACTTGGATTGGGGCCAAATATGTTGGCGCCAACTTGTTCCGCGCTCTCAGAACCCAGCTTCAACGTAGACGATCCCCATTGCATACCGGTAAGTTGACCCTTTTCGTTTACATCGGTAAACGCCAGGTAATTTGCACTCATTGTATTGCCCTGAATATCTCTTATCCCGGGCAAATTACCAAGATTGATGCCAGGAACACCCCGCGCACCATTAGCAAGAAGCGCCATGTTCAATGGTTTACCGCTAAGGGTATTAAGTATAAAGTCTCCCTCGCCACCCTTGCCCTGCTCGTTTAGATTTGTCAAAAGTTCATCGAGTTTATTTGCCACTTCGGTATTACCAAATCGCTTCATTGGAGACGTTAAAGCAGTTATTTTGTTTTCTGCCGCTTTAGCTGCACTTATCGTAGATGCAGATTGTGCTTGCCAAACAGCCATATCGCCCGGGCCCATTGTTTTAATTTCTTCAAGAGATGGCATACGCCCCCCGTATGCTTTTAGCTGGCCTGGTGTTAATTGCGCAAGAGAGTTAGCCGTTTGCAAAAAGTCCTGTTGTTTTTGTTCATTCCAACTTGCCATTACAGAACCGTATTTTATAATTATGTCGGCAATTTCCTGGGCGGTTGCCGGTTCCTTGCTAATACCATAAGCCTCTTTGGCTCGAGAACTTAATTGAGATAGAACATTCTTTGCCGCACCAAACGACTCTAATTGTTTTGGAGTAATAAGAGGTTCTTTTCCGGAGGCAGCCTCGTTTGCAAGTAACCCATATATATAACTCCTTTCTCCAGTTACCTTGGCGTTTGGATCTCCCTTTGTCATACTATCTTTATCTACAATAGTACCATCTGGAAGAGTCCAAGTTCCATCGCCATTTGATTTAATATACTCTCCGTTATATATTCCCTGGGCAGAATTAATGGTATTTGGATCATATTTGGCAAAAGGATTTTTGGGCGGAAGTGCCGACACACTAAATCCCTCTATCTTTCGAGCCTCTTGTGGAATGGTTGCGGTTATCTCTCCCTGAACGTGCGCCATACTTGTCATGCCAATAGAGGTAAGACCCATTCCGGCCTGAATATTTTTACCACCCATTTGGAAGTCGTTGGCAAGCGCGGCTAGACTTTGCCCACTTACTCCTGGGGTTCGTAGTGCGAACACAGCAGTTTGTGATGCCGCTTCTGGGGAAATGTTTGGATTGTTACTTAGTATCGATTGATACATAGCAGTATATTTATCTGTTTGCGAGGCGAACACCAATGGGTTGGCGCCAAAGATTTCGCCCATAGATTTGCCGTTGGCATATCCCTGTTCCATGGTCTGTGTTTGCGTAAAACTAGAAACCATTTTTCGGGCTTCTTTTGGGTTTGTCAAACCCAGCCAACCTGCCGCCGCCATGTCGTATATTCCTGGTAATCCAGAAGCGCCACCAAGAGTTCTACCAATGCGTTGGCCTGTTGCAGTAGGATCTTCTGATCTTGCGCCAACCTCGGAGGCCGCCATAATTCCAACCATACCTACTGCTAACGGTAAAGATAGATTCTTGAGCAAGGCTCCAGCAGTACCACCAAGTTCTCCGCCAGCGTATTGCATTAAACCCCACGTTCCAATACCGGTAGCGGCGGCATTCTTTATGTCGCGCAGCGGTGCGTTTTGGGCCATAAACTTATCGATACTACTTTGTGGATTAATCCTAGACCCATACAGCGCCATTGCGTTTGATAACTGTTGTTGTTGATTGTATGGAACGTTTGGAATATTGGTTGCACCATAAGCGCCCTGCGCTCCAATTTGTTCCATTTGTTGTGTTTCTGCTTGTCCATAACCCCAACCCTGGGTAGCAACGCCATAGATCGAACGCAAATACATTAACCCAAAACCGCCAAGCATCCTTCTGGCAAATTTGCCCCATTGATTTTTACCAGAAAGTTCTTCTTGTTGTCCGGCAATTTCTCCTAGTTGGGTATTCATTGTTTTTTCTTTAGAATACCAACCAGCCTGTTCCTTTTCTTCGTCTAGGGTTAATCTTTCCCCAGAAGCTTGCCGCTTAGTTAATTCCATAAACCTGGTTCGTCCAGAAGCTAGGTTTGATTTTATACTTTCAGCGCGTATATCTAATTCCGCTTGCTTCTGTTGTATTTGTAGAGCCTTAACTTTTTTTTCATTAAGACCGGATTCTCCTTTTTCAAGTCTTTCTGTATTTTCTACAAGAGCTGTAGTTGCTTTATTCAGTCGGACATAAGCATTAACTAGTCTCTTTGTAGCCTCTTCGTTTAGGATTACTCTTCCTTGTTTTTCGTCTTTAAAAGCGGCTGGATTTGTGCGTTTCGCTTCTTCAATAAGATCCGTAATCGCGCGTTGTTCTCTAGAAACTCTCACGCCATCTGGAATCGCGGCTTTCACGCGTTCTGCAATTCCTCCCATTTCGGCAATTCCTTCTTTTGGTAGCAAGGAGATCTGTTTACGCCATTCGTCTTCTCCAATAGCACCCGGGCCAGCAATAAGTCCACGCGATGCAAGAACACTGTAAATATTAGCAGCGCGCCCACGGCCCTCCTTTAGTCTTAGTTCATTAAGTTCATTACGCCGTTTTCCCTCGGCAGGCGCTTCCAGGCTTTTGATCCCACCAAGCGCAAGATCTACTTGATAATTATTGGTTTCCCAATAACCCTTTTGTTTGTACATTATAGGTAACACGGTAGCTTCTTGCGCAGCTCGACTTTCGGCATAATCTAGATTTGCTGCTTTTTCTTCAATTTCTTTACCCGCCAGAGCAGCAGGTTGCGCTTCTGCAATGATAGCAAGTGCCTCTTCTTTCAAATCACTATCTGGACCAGAGATTATCTTTCCAAGTATTCTTGGAACTTTAGACACGTCCACCCTACCGTTTTTGCGTGGTAAAGTAATTCCAGCGGCCTCAAGACGAGTAATTACACGATCCATTCCCTGTTGAGCAGTTTCTCTATGTGCTTCTTCTGCACCAAGATAATCTCTTTGCGCAATATTAAGTTGTCTATCCGAGAAGTAGGTAATATTTCTCTGACGAGGATTTGGCCTACCCATATCGCCGGCACGAACTTCTGTTCGATTATTACCAGCGCCGCCAGAACCGCTGCCCTGTCCCTGCAAGAATAACCAATCTGCTTTTTCCATGCTGTTTACAACGGTATTACCCATTTTGTCAAAAATACGAATTCTATCTTTGGACTCTTCTGTGCGAGGTCTTGGGATGGCGGCGTTTCTTGATTCAACAACTTCTGGTGAAACAATACTTCTATTGCTTTCTACAGGAGCAGCGGCAGTAACGTTGTTCCCGCGCACATAATCACCTCGAAGAATATCCTCTGGATTAATGGATGGAACGTTGTTCTTTGACGGGATGGCCGCCTCATCAAGTTTCCCAAGTTCTGCTCTAATAATCGGAAGTTCGCTAGCGGGAGTTTCTGGATTATTTAATATATGAGTAAGATTTTTTCGTCTTATTTCTGGAGAATCCAGCATTACGGCATTTCTTGGATAATCACGCGGTTGCGCGAGTGGCGTTTCTCCTACTTGGAGATTTGGTGTGCCTGCAACAATACCAGCACGTTTCATTGCCATCATAATTGTATCGTCTACAATGCTATTTCCAGATAACATTTGTTGAACATCGCTAGTTCCTGGACGGTTTTCCTGGGCAACATTCTTGAAGTTGCGACTTAGCTGTAGATGTGTAGCAATATCGGTAAATCTTTTGGTAAGTTTACTTGCCTTTTCTTTGTTACCACCACTTAGGAAATTGGATAGACCGCCAATAAACTTATCAACTCCCGCAGAAACTTTTTTATCAGAGCCGTAGTCTTCTACTTCGCCACGACGATTCTTGTTCATGGCAATGGCAATCATCGAGGATGGGCCTCTTGCGCCAATCCACTGACTGTCCATATCTGTTATCTCGTCGCCAATAAGTCCAGAATAAGACTCGTTCACTCTATCGACCAGAGTTCTAGTCCAATCAGAACGATCTGTACTCTTTAAAATTCCCTCTAGTTCTCGTGCGTCATCCTTATTTCTTCCAAAGAATTTAGCAAGATATTCTGGAGTTGCAACCACCTCATCGTTGAACGGAGAAGTGGCATCCATGACAACTTTTCTCATAAAGTTGCGTACACCGAATTTTGCTACATTTCCTCCACTAAGTTCAAGATAGCGATTTGTTTGTTTGGCATTGCTGTTTTTATTTACTTTCTTCGATGTTGAGTATTGTAATCGCATATTTCCCTCTGCATCTGTGGTTATTCTCGAAGAAGATAACATGCTAGAAAGATCAGACGAACCAATTGACGGCTTATCAATACCCAGGTTCACAAAAGCAATGCTTTCCTGCCTATCTGTTGCTTCACCTTCAATGGCATCGGCGGAACCAGCCGCGTTTGTACCATACCAGGCAGACGCAGATGTATAACCAGTTCTACTTGCGGCATCTGCTTTCTCTATGGCTTCATAAGACAACATTGTTTCGCTTGATTTTGTCAATTTTGCAATTGGATCTTTACGTTCCATAAACGCAACGGCTTCTTTTTGCCCAGAAAGAAGTTCTTCTTGCAATTTAGGGGTTAGTATTCTGTCAATGGTTGCTTGCAACATTGCGCCAGCCTGCTTTCCATGAGGTGCAAGTCCACCGCTAAGCGACCACATTCTATCTCCATTTTTCGTTGGAAGAAGATCGCGCAAAATTGTAAGTGGATCTAGATCAAGATCCAAGAAGTCGGTTTTTTCCAGACTACTACCGATAAAGAAAGTAGATGCGTGACGACGCATAAATGCCTTAAAACTTGCTTTTTGCTTTCTATTCATGCCTTCCATAAAAGCAGTAGCGGAAACGGCAGAAAGTGCGGCTACATTTGCTTGGCGCGAGGCGTATACACCATGTACATTGTGAATTGCTTTTCTTGCTTCTTTTAGCGGTACACCATATTGCTTTGCGTATGCTATTGCATCAGCCTCATTAATATTTTCTCCAAAAAGCACTTGATGGATTCCAAGTTTCCTAATCGCCGCACTATGCGTCCAACTAGCGCCCGCAGTTTCTATAGACTTTAGACTCTTTAGCAAAGTTCCACTAGATCTATTGATTTCTGTAAACATATCCATGGCAGACCATTGAGCGGGCGTTCGCCTATTTGCTTCCGCTGCTTTTTGTTTCTCGTAAATTCGTTCGTCTTCTGGCAGAAGCATTTGTTCGATACCAAAATTCAACGCTTTTTGCCATCTACCGGCAGCACCATAACTGGCCGTTTCTGTTTCCCATTGCTTTCCCGCAATTGCGGCCGCGGATGGAAAAAGCTCGCCATTGAGTCTCATGGTGTCGCCTATTCCAACGTCTGGTAATATTTCCTGAACTGCATTCGCAAACGCAACTCCAGACAACTCCTCCGCAGTTTCTCTGCCCTGGTTTATATTTTGAATTCGTATTGCTTCTTCCCTGGTAACTTCTCTGGAAGATACAGATTTGCCACGATCAATATCTGTTTGATCCATGACATACTTAAGCAAACCAGCGCTTGCCATCTGATCAACAGTCATACGAACGCCATCGCGCAAACCCAATGCTTTTGATGCTTGTGGATATTTGCGATACATCTCGTTTAGAAACAGTCCGCTTAGATTTCCGAATGAAGACGGATCGCCAACTTTTGATACCCCAGAATCTGCAATTAAATGCGGAAAATCTACGTTCACAAATAGGTTATTTGGGTATTCTTTGTTTTGTCCACGCTGATACGTCTTATTAAATTCTGTTTCTATGTCGGCATTAGACATTCCACGGCGCTGGCGGACAGCCGTGAAATCAGCTTTTAGATCATCATAATGCTCTTGTGACCATGGGCCAGCGTTATATATAGCACTCTGTACATAACTAAAACCAGCGACTTCTGCGATTCTCTTTTGCTTTTTAACATCGCCGCTTGATTCAGAAACCATACCAAATAAACTTTGTAGAAATTGCACTTCGCCACCCTTAAAACCACCGGCGGCAGCAAGTCGACTTGGACTAGTACCAACACCCTGTTCTTCGCCAACTTGCGCCTGTAATTCTGCTAAAACTCTTGCCCTGGCTGGGCCGCCGCCCTTTTCGGACGCCCACATCTTAACTAATCCTAGTTGTTGTTTGTTAGTCATGGCGCCCCAAATGCCCTTGAAACCAGCGGCAGTTTTCATATTGTCGCCACCAACATATTCAACACCGTATGGCTGATCGGCACCAGTCCACATGAACGTAGATTTTGCTGTGGTAAATTCACCCTTATTACGAACATCCCAGATTTCAGAACCTCTCTGAACAAGACGAGGGGAAGTTAAATTGTATATTTGTCTTACTGTATGTCCTTTTGCCTCAAGAAGTTTTACGTCTTCATCTGTCGATTGTCCCTTTTCGGCATCCATAGACCAGGTATCGCCACTTTTAAATGCTGGTATCTCGATAATGCCGCCACCGTCAATTTCAGACCAAAACTCGTTTTTGTTTTTTGGAGCCATTATCTTTTCGCCATCAATTGTGGCGATTGGCATTTGTGATTTACCAAATCTGGAATGCTCACCAAGAAATCTAATGTCTGCTTTTGCCAAACCCAATGGAGACATAGTTTCAAGTTCTGTTCTTACAATCGCGTTATTAGATCCATAGGCATCTGGAACTCTAACATTTGCACTTTCTAGCGCAGCGCCACCGCCAAAGCCAAGAGGTACAAATGCCATCTTGTGAATTGACGCGGTCCCTCTGTAACCCTCTTTGTCGCTATAGTTTAGAATTGCCCAAAGTGGTTTTTTCTTTTCATCGACAATAGATTCGATTGGCGCCTCTTCGTATCCAATAATCTTTCCTTTTTTACGAATTGCGCTTAGGGCGCGCGCTTCTACCTGCGAACCAACTTGATGAATCTTAGGACTAAATGTAGTTTTTCCGCCAAGCGGATACGTGTTTTCGTATGTTCCGGCATATCTGGTTGAATATCCATAGCCTATAAATATCTTTCCACTATTGTAGGTGGCGGCGCCCTCGCGAAGAATCTCTTTATATCTATTTTGCTCAGCAACATCTTTTTGGTAAGTTGCCGGATCTGTATTTCCCTCATCAATATAGGTTGGGCTTAGATTGCCGTAAATAAATCTATCCAAATCCTCGTTTGATTTCTGTCCTTGATAAAATATATCATCCGAAGTTACCCTTGGAGTAACAGCATCAAACAAACGCCGTTTGGCAATGTTTGGAACAGATAAGCCTGCTTTTGACGCGTTGGTAAGATGTTCTTCGTTGCGCCGAACAACATCAGCGGTAATTCCATCGAATACTTCTTGTGGACTTTTCCCTTTATGCCCTTTTCCGCCAGCGTATAGAAAAGAGTTTGTTATTGCCGTAGCAAGTTCTTGCGTTCCACTTGCCATACGAAAACTAACCGTCTCGGGATAGTAAATTCCCTTTGAGTTTTTGCCAGCAGAACGATGAATCTGTTCTAGCGTATGCCCGTAGATACCACCTTCTGTTATTGTCTGTCCATTGCTTTCCCTACCGCCAACAACTGGAACTACCCCAAGAGGAGAAGAAGTCTCAAGCCTAACAGTTATATTTATATTACCGCCCTCCGAATCGGAAACAGACAAGACTCTACCATGTGCGCCTTTTACCCAGCTGGCATTCATGCCGGTCTTGGATTGAATATCTTCCAAAAAACTATCGTAGATACTACTCTGAACATTTGGGCCAATCATAGACGCAGTGGGAATATCGTTGCCGGTTATTGGAGATCCAACACCAGTTACGCCAGGAGGACTATCAAGCGCGTTTATATCTTGCGAAGACATTACTCCCATCAACTTCTTTTTCCGATGATAGGCATCTCTTGCTTTCCTGTTTTTTTTCTCTCGTGATTGTGCCATAGTTAATCAGACCTATCGGTAGATTGCCCATTGCGGGTTTTGGGTTTCAATACATTCTATAATTTCAAACGCTATATCATATGGCAATTTGTACCAAGCATCGTCAAACTCCTGTTCAGTCATATCTATTCTATTATTCAAGAACTTAAACAACGGCTTATCGTTTTCCCAGTTGATGTTGCACGATGCAAGCGTTAGAAACACACCCTTACGCCGAATATCGTCTGTTGAAATATCTGACATGTATGATACGCCGCCATATTCATCAACCATTTGCTTTACCATAGCAAAGAGATGCCCACGCGTCTCTTCTTCGCCCTGCATGGCTTTGCGAACTTGAATCATGGTTGGAAATTTATCGCTTCCGCCATACTTATCATCAGACCTTGAAAGATGGAACTCTTTTATTTCTGCGGGACTAAGTTTTATTGGCATAGTTTTCCTTATTGCCTTTGCTTGTTCGACGCGGCTTCGAGCATTTCCTGCAACATCTTTTCTTGGCTAATTACCTCGAAGATGTCCATCCAGATATACGGCTGATCCATAAAACCTCCAGCCAAAATCGGCAGTCCAGACTCCTTGACCGCCTCGTATACTCTTAGCTTATCTGGTTTTGGCGGTACTTTTGATCTCGCACCAAGCCGAACTTCGTTCATTGCTCCGAAGTATTCTCTTACTTCGTCTCTGGTTTCATCTAATATCTCTGCTACTAATTTTCCCCCAGGTTTTTCCACACCACATTACTTTCCAAAACCTTCTCGTGGATTTCACTAGCAACCATGGGCGGAAGTTGATTCCAGGCGTTTTTGAATTTTCCCTCATCGTCAAGACGCTCATTACTAAAGACAAACAGTGGTTTGCCATCTTCGGTCTCGATATTGCATGCCGCAAGAGTCAGAAAAACTTCTTTACGTCGAATATCATCGAACGAAAGACGTTGGGAAACAGTGACCTTCGATCCTTCATATTCACGTTTGAACTCAGCAAACAATTCGTTTCTTGCCTCGACTGCTCCCTGGGTTGCTAAACGGACCTCAATAATAGTGGGCGCATCGGTTTTATATTCCGCATCGCTCTTTTCAAGACGATATGTACTTTTCGTGGCTGGCAATAATCGAACTGGCATGGTATTTTCTCCTAATAGGTGTTTTGGGAGGGCTGTTTAGGCCCTCCCAAAATGGGATAATCTAACTAACTGGCAACGGGCCAGACGTAGGAAGTAGCCTGATTGCGCAGGGTGAACCTGGCATATGTTCCGTTAGAGTCCAGGGCAACGCCAGTAAAACGGAGCATGACAGCGCCGCCAGCGGCAAGAACAATACCGCCAACGGGAGAGAGCATGATCTTATCTGCTTCAACGCGTAGAGAATAGGGTTCTGTTTCACCTGGAATGTTGACCGAAGAAACACTCTTGACATCAAGCGCACCGGTGAACGGAGCAGAAGTCCAAGCAGTGCCGTTCACAGCGCCGGTAAGCGCTTTGGCATACAGGTCAGGATTGTTCCATTTGACAGTCATTTCAATCGCCAGACGACGCCCGACAATCGTAATGTCTTCCAGGAATGGATCGCCATAGACTTTCTCGGCGCGCAGATCAAGCGGCCGATTCTGCCAACTCATCTGACAAGCAACTACAGGGAGTTCCTCGGTCTCGAACTTGATAAATCCGCCGGTGGCACAAGCAATCGGGACAGACTCCCACGACTCCATGGCGTTTTCCCATGTCCACAACGTAGGATCGTGATCCAGGGTGAAATTACGGCCCAGGAAGTCGCAACGCATGTTGATTGGCGAGTCGTTTGGCAGAACCAAATTGCCGCCAACCATTTTGCAGTCAACGTAGGTTTCGCCAAGATCAGTAGCAACGAGGCCGTCCCGACGAGCAACGGCTTTGCGAGTACTCATCCAGGGAACAAACGCCGTATCGGTTGCCATCTCGAAGACATGATCGTAGATACCACTACCAATACCAGTCTCGGCAGAAGTCACTTTACCCATCATTCCATAAAGCAACCAACCAAGAGTATCTTCGAGGCGAGGCTGGAGAGTAAATCCACCAGCAACAACGGGACCAGCCTTATAAGGGAAGGTCGGAACAGGAGATCCGCCAACTTCTGGATCGCCCTGTCGGATATCATCGTTCACGCCCAGATCAACCTGGGTAGCGCGATGTCGGTACCAGGTAGTAGCTACCGATTCTTTAGTAATTTGTGGGCCGAAGCCTACAACACCGTTTGCAGCGAGCACTGCCATGATAACTCCTTGTGGCAACAATGCCACAATAATAACTAGGGACGTTCAGTGAAACATTGCCAGAGAACTTTGCCGCGGAAGATGAAACTCTTCGGCGGACCACCACTTTCAAAATAGGTATTGCCAAAACAGAATATCTGCTGGGCCCGTTCTCCATAATCATCCACTAAACCAGTAAGATCTACGTTTTCTATTGCACTCTGAACTCGTCCAAGCACCTCGTAGCCAGCAGCGTGCGCTTCATCTTCCGTTAGGCGTTCTCGAATGAAGAAGCACTCTATCCTAACTACGCCTCTACGCCACCATGTTTGGCCGCCACCAATTTCCCTGGCGGCAATCTGCATGGCGATATTTGGCAACTTTTCAAGGGTAACGATGCCGTCTGTGTAGTTCGGATCGTCATGATCTCCACCAGAAATACCAATCGACACATTCTTTTGCGTCTTAGACTGTTGAAGCAAGCCCTTCTTTACCACATCGGCATAGGTCAGATCATCCGCATTCACCTGTACTTGACATACTTCTGTCAAACGAGCAGTGAGCGCATCGAGGATCATGTTAACGATTTGCGTCATTAATACATGCCTTTCTGCATCTGCGGGATTTGCTGTAAACAATACTCAAAACGCTTCAAAAACGCGTGCGAGAGATCAAGAATTGGATTGTCTGTAGGATTACCAGAATCAACCTTGGTGGCGTATTGGCGGATATCGCCACTTCCTGCCGCTCGAGAGAGTAAACAGTGCGATGCGGCAAATAGAGTGAGCGCGGCAACGCAGGTATCTGGCGCTTCAATGACATCATTGTCGCCTGCCGGTTTTGTCCAGGAGGCTGAATAGTAGATTATTGCGCCAGACGCATCCAGATCGTTTAAGAATGATATGTATCCACGTGGATAGGTCATCCAACTGTTGTCCTGGATAGCGCCAAGAAACTCGCCAGCACGAAATGGAGCGCGCGGAAGAATGGCGCCAGTAGTGACCATTCTCACGGCCTCTATCTCTATCAGATCGGTGGGTAACTCGAATTTGTCGCCAACCTCTTCGATTGCAAAGACGGATGGTTTCCAGATGCGAATAGAAATAGCATCAAGGGCAGCATGAATGGCATCAAGCAACAGGGAAGCGTCCGTTTGCGAACCAGCAAGTGGCGAAGAAGCCGCTAATACTTCGTCCGCAAGCATACGAATGATCTTTCCTTTAAGTTGCAAAACAGTTGTACTCATGCTGCCCTCAATTCAACTAGGACACAGGATCAACAGGGCTGATGATACCGCCCGGCTTCGGCAGGGACACAGGAACGAAGTGGCACTCGAACAAGTTCGGTTCCCAGATGTTCCAACCAGCATGGATGTCATAAACGAAGCGCCAGACACTCTCGTAATCATCGATAGGTTTAGGTTCGTAGAACTTCAACGGCTGGGCCACATTACCCATAATGCCACCACGAGAACCAAGCACTAGCACGAAACCGATGTGAAGACCCTTGGTAACATAGGCGTAGGTAGCGGTCGTGAGCAAAGTTGTGTAGTTCATCATAACCGGACGATCAAATGACAGACGAAGATTGTCCGCGTCAATCAGCACGACGCGGCGCTGAATGGTCTTGCCGGACAGCGGATCAACGCCATTGGTCACGCCAAAGGCAGAGGTGCGTAGAGTATGGATGGTTACAATGTCGTTGACAGCAAACTGAGTCATATCAGTTCCAGCAGCCAACTGGATGTAGTGAACAACATCCTTCTGACCAACACTCCACACATTGTCAACTTTATCGGCAACGGCAGTGAGTTCTGGATCGGGAGCGCCAGCGCCAGCGGCGATAGCCGAAGAAACAACGGCCTGATACTGAATAGCGCCGCAGTTGTACAGAACGGCATTGTTCATACCGAAGCGGTCGTTCGGGACCTCAACGAAACGAACATTCTTGTAAGTACCAATCTCGTACTTTAGCTTCTCCTGATACAAAGTAGCATCGCGCCACATCGAAGCCTCATTAGCGGTTGCGCCAGCGAGACTGGAAAGGAAGTCGTAGACAACGCCAGGAGGACAGATCGCAACACGAACGCCAGCGCTCGTGCCAGGGATAACGGGCGAACCCGTATTGCCCAGGCGCAAGTTCCAGGCATTCACAATCGCCAAATCGAACTTATCGGCAGCAACAAGAGTGCCGATGGAAGTAGCGTTGCCACCATAAGTCCAGAAGGACTTAGGGCCACGCAGGTAAGCGTTACGGGAAATCATCTCGATCTTGCGAACGATGTTGTTGCCTAGAACGCCACGGAGCAGAGGGCGCCAGTCGCGGCCACCGCTGTGACGCCACATCGTAAAGATGTTGGAACTGGAGTGAATCTGCACCTTGTCACCGTAGCGAGTTGTCGCGAGTTCGCGCGAGCGGCTATCGATATGGGCAGGATCAAGAATGTACTGAGCGGTCATTTCAATCTCATCAAAGTTCACATCACCTTCGAGCAGTTCAGTGTAGATGGATTGAGTCGCACCGGTCTGTTGCGACCGGTCCGTCCAGTCAATAAGCGGAGTGTAAATAGTA
>Ga0210049_1002143_pt1 | contig 18526 bp, 15 predicted proteins | sample CryGeyCG2014_300_2_FD_183964 | JGI IMG/M metagenome (GOLD analysis project Ga0210049, IMG submission 183964) | Groundwater microbial communities from aquifer - Crystal Geyser CG06_land_8/20/14_3.00 (SPAdes) (version 2) | ecosystem: Environmental > Aquatic > Deep subsurface > Groundwater | place... | reverse complement strand
GTTTGGATATGTAGATTAATCTGTTCTACGCCATTACCCTCCAATTGAGGAACCACCATACCCCGGCTGGAGTTGGCTATAATCAGCTCCTCGGTCCCTTCGCGGATGGCAAGAGACAAGGGATCCAGCCATTCCTCCGGTGTACCAGACAAACCAGTTGAGGAGGTGAGATGGCCGGCATACGTAGGAGCCCCTTCGTCTCTCATAAAGAATGTCATACAGCCACCAATCGAGTATCCGAACCCACCAGCCGCCCAGCGATCGAAATCAGGACTTTTGGTTTGGAAGAGCTTGTTCAGTGGCCTAGTGACAGCAACCTCTGGGTCGTCGGGTATTTTGATCTCAACAACTTCAGAATCTGGGTTAACTTTAGGCACTTTTACCAACACAGTGCCTTGCCGTTCTACAACCGCCTTATACTCTGAATGCAACATTTTCTTACCCCTTATTTTCCCAGGGTTGGGAGATTTGCAGCTTTAGCAGGACACTTTCGTGTTTTATTGCTAAAACTTGCATGTACTACTCGTGCTGATTGTTAAACTACTTGCTCTTTTGCCTCCTTTTTATATTTTGTTGTCACCCACCTAACCCTTAATCTCACGATACGGCATATCATTAAGTGTTTTAAATTCCCAACAGAAAGTAGGGCCTTTCTTCACCGGCTGCCCGTGATCCTGAGGAATGATATACGGAGGGTTGGTTCTGTCTCGCCATTGCTGTTCCGTAAAGACATAAACCTCACTTAATACAACTATTTTTTCACGCCTCATTAAACCAAACAGATACCTCCTCAAAAGTTTATGAGGCATGGTACGCATAACCACCTTCCGTTTATCTTTAAGATGGATAACAACAGACAAGGGCACATCCTCATCCTTTAGGACCGATGGATTAAAAATCGTTAGACGAGAAGATCTCTCATGTGATTCGTAAAGCTCTAGTAAAATGTTAGCCCTGGACAAAAGCCACGTAATCGCCTTCATCTCTTTTCTTGTGTCTAGCATCTTCCTTCACCTTCTTTTTTATTTTTTACCAAATTGTTAAGTAGCTTGGCTAAATGTAGCCTAACACACTTGCGAAAAAAAGTCAATAAGATATAATAAAAACAAAACCTTAAGCACCAAATTCGAAATTCCAAACAAATTCTAAAACTTTAAATTCAAAATCCAAAACGGTTTAGATTATTTGAAAATTTGTCTCCGACCCAGAGGGAATTTATTATTTATTTAGACCTGCCCACGGTAGGCAGAAGTTAGATATTAGAATTTAGAATTTACATTATCTATGAAAAGAAATTGGTTATCAATAATTTTTATCTTAATTATCGTTGGGTTGGCCGGTATGTTTGTCTGGCCGACGGGTCCTAATATTAAAATCGGCTCTTATTTTAAAGAAATAAAGATTCACGAAGGCCTTGATTTGCAGGGCGGCACAAGATTGGTTTATCAACTAGATATTTCAAAGATAGGGGAGAAGTCACCGTCGGCGGCTCAGCAGGGCGTAGTTGATGTAATTGAAAAAAGAATTAATTTTTTGGGCGTATCAGAACCGGTCATTCAGCCGGCAAGATTAGGAAGCGCTTACGTGGTGATTGTTGAATTGCCAGGCGTTTCTGACATTAACCGAGCAAAAGACCTTATTGGCAAAACTGCCCAGCTAAAATTTATGGAAGTTGGACCAGATAATAGTTTGTCGGAAACCGGTTTGACCGGCGCTAATTTAAAAAATTCAGACGTTCAATTTGACCAAAAAACGGGCGAACCGCAGGTGGGTTTGGAATTTGACAATGAAGGCGCTAAACTTTTTGAACAGCTGACGCAAAAAAATTTGCAAAAACCCCTTGCTATCCAACTTGATGAGCAGATTATTTCGGCCCCGACAGTCCAGTCAGTCATCACCGAGGGTAAAGCGGTCATCACCGGCAATTTCACCATTAAGGACGCCAAAGACCTCTCCAAACTTCTAAATGCCGGCGCTTTGCCCGTGCCTGTTAACATCGTTGAACAAAAAAATGTGACCGCCTCGCTAGGCACCAATTCGGTCCAGCAAAGCTTGCTGGGTGGTTTGCTGGGCGTATTGCTGGTGGCACTATTTATGATTTTGTATTATCGCTTTTTTGGATTTTTAGCTGTAAGCGCCCTGATAATTTATTCATTAGTGGTAATTTCTTTGTTGAAGTTAATTCCGGTGACAATGACTTTATCAGGTATTGCCGGTTTTATTTTGTCAATCGGCATGGCGGTTGACGCCAATATTTTGATTTTCGAAAGAACCAAAGAAGAGACTCGGGCAGGCAAAAGTATTGATGTAGCAGCCGAAGAGGGTTTCCGCCGCGCCTGGCCATCAATTAGAGATTCCAATATGTCGTCTTTGATTACCTGCGTAATTTTATATTACGGCACTACGGGACTTGTTAGGGGATTTGCCGTCACTTTGGCTTTAGGTATTTTAGTTTCCATGTTTACGGCTATTATAGTAACTCGAACATTTTTAAGATTATCTTTAAGGAGAGCGATTAAATGAAAATAAGAACCTGCTTCGCAGAACCTTGTCGCTCGTTTCACTCGCTGATAAGAACCTGCTTCGCTAATGCTCGTCAGAACCTTGTTTTAATTTTTCGCAGGAGCTCAAAATGAAAATAATTGCGCGGCGAAGATTGTGGTTTGGCATTTCAATTTTTATGGTTACCATATCTGCCCTTGCCTTGATATTTTGGGGATTGACATTAGGCATTGATTTTAAAGGCGGAACAATCTATGAAGCCGAATTTAACAAAAAAGTTGAAGCCAGCCAAGTTAAACAAGCGCTGGCAGATTTGAATTTGCCAAATTTACTAGTGCAAATAAAAGGTGAGAGCGACGTCACTATCAAAACAGCGCCGCTTTCGGAAGAACAAATTAAAAATGTAAAAGAAAAATTTTTACAAAAGATAGGGGAGAGCAGGGAAATTAGTTTGGATAATGTCGGGCCGACCGTCTCCAAAAGTTTGACTAAAAAAGCCATCATTTCGGTAATTTTGGCCTGTGTGGGTATTGTCCTCTACCTGGCCATTGCCTTTCGTAAGGTTCCCAAACCTGTTTCTTCCTGGCGTTTCGGAATTTCAGCTGTTATTGCCTTATTTCATGATATTATTATTACTTTGGGCGCATATTCTCTTTTTGGGCATTTTTTCAATTTTGAAGTTGACAGTTTATTCGTAGTCGCACTTTTGACAATTTTAGGATTTTCGGTTCATGACACTATTGTTGTCTTTGACAGAATTCGTGAAAACCTGCGCAACAATCCTGGCGAGGATTTTGAGAACGTCACAGAACTTAGCGTCAATCAAACATTAGTAAGGTCATCAAATACATCATTAACGGTGATGATGGTTTTAGCCGCGCTGCTTTTAATCGGCGGAAAAACATTGCAACATTTCATTGCGATTTTATTAGTCGGAATTACCAGCGGCACATACAGTTCAATATTTAACGCAGCGCCCGTCTTAGTAGTATGGCAAAATTTTATCAAAAGAAAAGCGCGGGCATGAAATCATACAGCTTGTCATATAAAAATGCGCTACAGCGCATTTAAATGGCTGTTTTTACAGGTTAATTTATAACAAAGGAGGTGATATGTGGTTTGGCATTTTGGGACTGGTTTTTGGGCTTGTTTTGGGGATTTTTGCGCCTATTTCAATTCCTATAAGTTTAGCTAGATATACGGCCGTCGGTATAGTAGGCATACTGGATTCAATTTTAGGAGCGATGAAGGGGAGTCTGCAGAAAAAATATCAGACATCGATTTTTTTGTCGGGGTTGGTGACAAATATGGCTTTGGCTATTTTTATAACATATATTGGCGATAAACTTGGCTTGGATTTATATTTAGCAGTTTTGGTTGCATTTACAATTAGAATGCTAAATAATATTGGTATTATTCGCTACTCTTTCTTGGAAAAATTCATCGGCGGTAAGAAGATACTGGACGAAAAGATAAACGAAGAAAAACAAACAAACAATTAATTTCCAAAAGCACTCCCCCAGCAGGTAAGACCATAAATACGTCGCAAAAGATATATTGCGCGACGTATTATTTGTACCCCTCCCTATGTCGGACTCTAGCACTATTTTTGCTCTTTGATATCTACCATAGTATTACTAGGTATCTCGGTATAGGAAGAGTCACGGCCGTTGGCGTCGTCCTTCGCGGAAGATTTGGAAGAACTATTAGATAATTTAGGCGAATTTTTATTTTCAACTGATTTTTCGTTTTCGGCTGTTTCCTTTTTTGCTATTTGTTCATTTGGAATTTCAACATACCAGCTTGTTCCGCGCGAATCGTATTTTTCAAAACGCCTCTCCCCTATCTTGGCTGTTTGTGGTTGAATAATTTTGTTACTTTCTTCACTGACGTTCGTCACTATTGCTGGTTTATTAGTTTTTTCACCAACTAAATATTGTGCCCAGGCCGCAATATCTTCTTCCACCTTTGCCCTATCTTGCCCATAATGCTCACGCGATACTTTGATGATTTTTTCTTTGTTGGCATTTTCTCCCTTAATCGGACCTAATGTTGAAGCAGAAAAAGCTGGACAAGTTACCCCATCAATAGCCATTTTGACATAGATGTGATAATTATCTAAATTGATTAAATCATTGGCTTCAAAAACCGGCTCAAATTCTTTAACCAAAAAGGTGGCATCAGTGGCGCCTACTCGAAATGCCACAAATGTCCCGACATTGCCAAAAATAGCGTCGGTAACAATTTCCGGCATCTGCGCAATATACTGATTAGTCATAATCAGCGAGAGCCGGTATTTGCGCGCTTCGGACAAAATTGTGGCAAATGAATCAGTGGCAAAATTTTGAAATTCATCAACATACAAATAGAAATCAATTCTCTCGTTTTCGGGAATTTCAGCTCGCCTCATTGCGGCCAGTTGAATTTTAGTAATCATCATTGCGCCCAGCAGCGCCGAGGCATCCTCCCCTATCTTGCCGACTGACAAATCTAAAAGTAAAATTTTACTTTTGTCCATAATGTCCTGCATATTTATTGTTGAGCGGGGCTGACCGACAATATTGCGAATAGTGGAGGATGATAAAAATTGGCCAACTTTATTTTGAATTGGCGCAATAGCTTCTGTCCTAAACTTGGGATCGTATTTTTCATATTCATTGATAAAGAAATCACGAATGACTGGGTCTTTAAGTTTTTCAACCACTTTTTGACGATAATCTTTATCAACTAAAATGCGCATTACACCAAGCAAGGTGGCGCCCGGATAATCAAGCAGAGCTAAAACTGTGTTGCGCAAAATGTATTCCAGACGCGGTCCCCAACTTTCGCCAAAGATTTTTTTGAAAATTCCCACTATACCAGAAGCGACAATATTTTTCAAATCAGGTTGCACCTGCTCTAAAACATTGAAACCAATCGGAAAATCACGGTCTGAGGGGCTAAAAAGCACCACATCGTTGATGCGTTCAGCCGGCACAAAATCTAAAATATGATTAATCAAATCACCATGCGGGTCAACCACGGCCACGCCCTTGCCTTCGCGAATGTCACTGATAATCATATTCTCCAGCATGGTAGATTTCCCGGTACCAGTTTTACCAATCGCGTACATATGCAACCGGCTATCTTTTGTTTTAATCCCAAATTTATGCGTTATGTGACGAAAATTTGTTTTGGCAAAAATATTTAATTCACCTGAATGAATAGAGCCCTCAATCGGCAAGTTGGAAGGCGGTTCACCTTTTTTGGAACCCGCCCACACAATAGACGGCGTAACAACGGAAATATTAGGCAAATGGTAGAGCGAAGCTAACTCCTCAATGTTAAAGATATAACCGCTGGTGGAAAAATCACGCTGGCTGTAAAGTTTCAAAAATGATTCATCATTATAAATATCGCCTAAATTAAAACCATTCATATTGGTGGTATTAAACTGTTTGAAAGCGCCAACTGTTGAAATGAGTTTAGAGCGCGCCGTTATCTCATGTTTGGCAATGGCTAAAATTCTGACCTTGCTTTCAAAACCGAGTTTGGCGGTTTTTTCTTCAACACCGGTTAAAGCCGCTTCAACGGTTGCTGGCAATTTTATTTCTTTTTTATCCTCTATTTCTTTAGGACCTGGTGAGGTAAAAGCCCTAAACAAATCGCCGAGGAAAGCAACAAGCGATGAAAAGAACATTGCGCCAAAGCCCTTATTTAAGCCCTTGCCTGCCCTGATTGCCGAGGCGTAAGCCAAACCCTTGTCCTGCCAATTATCAGGCACCGGACGAACTGCAATCTGCAGCCAAATTTGCTCATCTGCGCCAACCTGGCTTAAGACGCCGGTTATCCCGGCTAACGGATCAACTTCAAAATTTAGAAAAGTTTTAATTGGAAAAACATCACTTTTGGTTAAAGTTAATTCGGTTCCTGCCAGTTTATACCCGTCTAATGAGACAGTTGTATAATCTTCTGTTTCGCTAATTTCGGCAGTCGGATACTGAGAATAAATTTGACCTTCTACAAATTCTTTCAGCTGAGCCGGCACCCAAGCAAAAAACTGAATAAATTTATCTTTTGAGGTAATTTCCAAACAAAAATGTTCTTGTATTTGTGCGCTAGTCTTATAAATACCGTGTAAGGCGGCAAACATTTGTTCAGCCGCTAAAGGTGTTTTTTCGTTGTTTTTTGGCACCAAGATACTCAGCAGCACGTAGCTTTCGGGTATAATTTGATTAAGTTTGTTTCTTGACGGTTTAGCCACAAACCAAATGAGTCCTGTAATAAGTACCAAAGTTATAATTAGAATTGCGTAAATCATTTTTTACTATTTTTTACTGGGGAATAATATTTTCCACCGCCGCCCAATCGCACTCCCCCTCTTTGGGCAGTAAAATGGTAATTTTATCGCCTGCTTTACCTTTAAAATAAGTTACCGAAGCCAGCAATAGATTATATCTTTTATTGTCAATACAAGCTTGATATTTGCTCTCCGCGTCCTGCTCTAAAATACCTATCAATTTCTTCCGTTCAACAGGCGCGATTTGTTTAAAGACAAAACTCCCGTCTTCTAAAATTGTCAACTTCAAAACATCACCGACGACCAATTTGCTCTTTGAGGCGTAATTAGCCGGTATGGGATATTTTTTGCTATCAGGACCAACCATCTCTTCGCCATTGAAAACTCCCTCCACAACTTCCCCGCTGCCTTGACTAGACAGGGTTTGGGTCTGCTTTTGAATTTGCTCGTCAAACATAAGTTTGCGGACTGTTTTAATATTATTTTCCGCTTCATCAAGCATCTGTTTAATTATTTTTAAGCTTTTTTCGTCCATTTTTAACTGATTGGTCTGGCTTCAGCCGCAGGCGCAATTTCTTCAATTTTTGTTCTGGCGCTTATTTCTTGAGAAACTTCCTGCTGACTTTTGCCGTATTCAAGTTTTGACAAAGTCAAAATTGCCTGCCCTAATTTTTCATCAGCCAAAGTTTCATCTTTAAGCGTTTTCATAGAAAAGGCCTTAGTTGGCGCATTATCAATGAGAATCTTAAGGTAGGCGTTGAACTTATCGATATTAATTAAATCATTTTGTGAAAAAACCGGCTCAAATTCTTTAACCATAAACTCGGCATCAGGCACGCCTATTCTGAAAACAGCTAAATTGCCAACATTGCCTATTATAGCATTTCTGATGTCTTCTGGCAACTGGGCAATGTACTGGTTGGTAATATTTAAGCCCAGCCGAAATTTGCGCGCTTCGGAAAGTATGGAAGCAAAAGTTTCAGTAGTAAAGTTTTGAAACTCATCAGCGTAAAGAAAGAAATCTCGGCGCTGCTCCTCGGGAATATCAACTCTTGACAAGGCGGCGGCGTAAATTTGGGAAACTAAAATCATACCCAGTAAATTAGCATTGACTTCGCCGACTTTTCCTTTAGACAAATTAATCAGCAGAATTTTCCCCTCGTCCATCGCTTGACGAAAATCAAATGACGATTTTGCCTGGCCCATAATGTTGCGCATCATTTCGTTGGTCATAAAACGGCCGAATTTGGAGATGAAATAATTGTACATTTCCGATTTGTGAAAATCGGCTGTTTTGGCCATTTGTTGCGTCCAGAAGGCCTTGACCACGTTATCGTTGATATTGGCCAGTTTTTTTTCGCGAAAATTATCATCGGTAAATAATCTGGGAATTTCAATTAAAGTGCCTCCTTCCGGCGCCTCCATTAAAGTTAAGGCGGCATTGCGCAGCCAGTGCTCAAACTGCGGCCCTACAATGCCTATGTGCGTCGGGTCAAATAGTTTGTAAAAAATAGTGATGCATTCCTGCACCAAAAAATCTTTCTGCTCGGGCGTTTTCCATTCCAGCAGATTCAAACCAAACGGTCTTTCGATATCTGCCGGATCAAAATAAATAACATCCTCCGCCCGCTCTTTGGGTATTTTGTCAACAATTTTGCGCACTGCCTCGCCATGCGGGTCAATAAAACAAAGTCCCCTACCCGCTCTGATATCCTGCAAAATCATGTTTTCAAAAAGAGTGGTTTTGCCCGTGCCAGTCATACCAATGGCATAAAAGTGCCGGCGCCGGTCGTCATCTTTGAGGCGCACCAAAACCTGCTGACCGCGATAATGATTCTCGCCTAAAATTATGCCTTCAGCGGGCATATTGGCCGGCGCCGGCGCGCTTTTAGAACGCAGCCAGCGAATGCCAGGCGTTTCAATATATTGATTGGGGAAGTGAAAAACTGAGGCAATTTCCTCCGTATTTAAGATATTGGCACGGCCGGCAAACGACCTTAAAATAAAGTTCTGCACAAAACGGACACTGTCAGAAGAATTATAAGCTTTGAAATGATTCAATGATGGATGAGTAAATTGGGCGAAAGAATTTAAAATATTTTGCAAATTTAATTTAGCTTCTGGTTCAGTCGGGCTGGTCGCAACTAAACGAATAATTGTTTGATAACCAACTTTGCCCCCCTTTTCGGAGACACTCTTGATAATTTCTTCCTGTGCGGGGGTAATGGCTGGCGGCAATTCTTCTTTGGAGCTGTCAGATTTTTTGGCCGGTCCATGAACTGCCTCGGACAAAATATCCGAAGAGGCGGACAAAACCTTGTTGGCAGTAACCTTGGAAGAAGCACTTTTACCTTGTTGAAGCAATTTAGCGCTGTGCAAACATTTTCCCTGCCATTTATTATCGGTTGGCCGGATTAAAATTTGAATCGTCGCTCGACAGTTTTCGCCTAACTTTGACAAAGCATTAGTCAGCCCGTTTAAACTTTCCGACTGCAGTTGGGTATAAGTTTTTATCGGATAAATTAAATCTCGTTTGCATAAAAGTTGGGCGGTGGCAATTTTGTCGCCTTGGCGAAAAATTTTAAATTCATCTGATTTTTCTATTTGCGCCGATGAATAAAAACTGAGAATTTGTTTTTCCACCAGCGATTCTAAATCTTTAGGACAAGTGATAAAAAATAATATTTCCTTGTTTTTGGCAATAATTTCCAGTGAAAGATATGGCTGTCCGTAAAAAAGCGGCCCCAAACCCTTTTCAAAAAGGCCGGAGAAAGATGCTAAAAAATGTTCAAAAACAGAGATAATTTCGCGAAAATCCTTGGCCGGCTCTCCCTCTTTAATCACTGTTTCCTGTGGTAAAGTTACCAAGAGGAAAGTTTTATCCAGCGCCAGCCGTACCCTTAATTTCTTTAAAAAGCGCGAACGCCATAAAAAAAAGCCCGCGATTGCCAATAAAAATAGGCCAACTAAAACGGGCATCACATAAGCGGTTAACGGATTGTAATATTCAACTTGGGAATACATTTTGTTTTTATGTTGATTGACCCATTCTTTCCTCAAGAGCTACTGGGTCTGCATCTTTTTCATTTAGTAAATCAGCTAATTGCTTTTCTTGCTCTTCTCTTTGCTCTTGGGATAAAGCTATTTGTCCTTCAGGTTCTTCAGGCTTTTCTGTCGGTACAGCCCCCGGTTGGATTACTTCCTGCCGAGCCGGCATTTCTTGGATTTTTGACCTAATTTCTTTTAATTCTGCCGAATCTGGTGTGGACGGACCAGTTAGTGGTTTGCCTACTTCTGGCGATGGCTTACCACTACCAATATCATTCGCCTCTGGCGGAGCAGTTGGCAATCCCTCTTTTTTAACTTCAGTAGGATTATTAACCATATGTTTGTCTATAGAAATTGTATCAAAAAATCAAACTTAATTCAAACAAGCGTCCAAGATAAAAAAAACGCCCCCGTTTAAAAATATAAAAAACAGTACGATACAGTTTTACTGCGATCGCAGTAAAATGTTAATTAAAAGAAGTCCCATATTCCCCTCTTCATCCTTACTTCAATTCCACCTTAGCCCCAGCGGCTTCCAATTTCTTTTTAGCTTCTTGTGCTTCTTTGACTGGAATATTTTTCTTGACTTCTTTAGGAGCAGCTTCAACCAAATCCTTAGCCTCTTTTAAACCCAAATCCTGATTAATTTCTCGCACTGCCTTGATAACATTGATTTTCTGCTCCCCTGCTGCAGCCAAAACTACCGTGTATTCGGTTTTTTCTTCCGCGGTTTGTGCGTTCACACCGACTGCTGCCGGCGCGCCGGCAGCCACCGGCATGGCGGCTGAAACGCCGAAACGTTCTTCCAAAGCTTTTACCAATTCTGCCAGCTCTGATACTTTAAGTTCTTCAATCTGTTTGATTAAATTTGCAAATTTGCCCGATGGCGCTGGCTTGTCCGCCGACTTGTCCACCGTAGTTTTAACGGAGGTGGAAGCTTTAGTGAAGGCGGATTTTTCTTTTTTCTCTTCTTTTGGCGCTTCCTCCTTGCCCGCTATAGCTTCAGCGTCGGCGGGAACTTTAGTCACCTCAACCTTAGTTTCTTCAACTTTGGCTTTGGCTTCTTGCTTATCCATTGCGTCCTCAGCAGGGGCGGATTTTGTTTGATCTTGTTCAGTCATTTTTACTCCTCAATTTTTTTTAAGCGAGCCGCTAGCTTGAAAAGTTGACTTGCAAACGCCACAGGAAGCCCTTGCGGCGCTCCTGTAGAGCGGGCAACTTTTTCAAGCGCGGCGAGCGTTATTTAATACATTTGTTAATTTATATAAATTTGATTTTAAGCTATTTTCTAACCTGAATATTAAACCTGATAAACTGCCAACAATTTTAGCCTGTAACTCGTCTCTGGATGGCAAAATAGCCAATTTAACAATTTCATCTTTACCTTCAAATTGGCCGGCTATCAAACCGCCCAATATTTTTAGATTTTCATGTTCTTTGCCAAACAGATACAAAATTTTGGCGCCGGCAATTTCATCAGACGAGGTCACTATCGCCAAGGGCTGATTGAAAATATCATCTGGAACATCAAGCTTATTTTGCCCAAGAGCTAGTTGCAATAATGTATTTTTAATCACTTTTAAGCCGCTATTTTCCTGACGTACTTGCTGTCTTAAATGAGAAACTTCATTAGCGCCCAATCCCTGAAAATTGATAAAAATAACGGCGTTATCAGTTTTCAGATGGTTGGATAAATCAGCAATTTGTTGAGCTTTTTGTTGTCTATTTAACATGTAAGAAATCCTATATTCTTATTCTCGCTTTGCTCAAATTTAAAAAATCTCCTGCCGTGCCCGCCGTAGCCTTGGCGCCGACGCGCCATAGCTGCTTTGGCGACGGCGCGGCGAAGGTGGACCATAGACAAGAGAAATTGCTCTTGTAATAATGCAAGAGGTTTGACCTCGGCCAGAAATTAAGTCTTTGATGACACTGGCTGTCTATGGCGTATTTTTATCTTAAATTATATTAAAAATTTTGTCAAGTTTTATAAAGACACTTTGACCGATGGTCCCATGGTTGAACAAATATAGACAGATTTAATCTGATTTTTCGGCAAAACCGATAGCATTGTTTGATAGTTTTCCACCAGCTTTTTATCATCCCAAGAAATCTTGCCCAAAATTTGATGTAAAATGCCAAATTGATCGGTTTTGTAGGAAATTTTGCCTTTATTTAATTCTTCTAAAGTTTTTTTAGGGTCGGCTGTCAGCGTGCCTGATTTTTCGCTGGGCATCAAACCTTTTGGACCCAAAATCTTGGCAATTTTAGTCAGTTTTGCCAAATCTTCAGTTTTGGCCAATAGCACATCAAACGGCGTTTTTTTAGTTTTGGTTATTTCCTCAATTAATTTATCATCAGCAATGGCAACATTTAGTTTCTTGCCAGTGCCGTGCGGCAGTTTAACCATGCCACGGATAGGCTCTTTGGATTTTTTAGCCAATTGGAAATTGATATGAGCTTCAACTGAAGCGTCAAATTTGGCATTATTGGTAGATTTAGCTAACTCTATTGCCTCTTCTATGACGTAATCTTTTTGGCCAATCTTCTCTTTCGCTGCTGTCCACTTTTGCCCGCGTACACGGGGCGCTTTGGCTTTTTTGGGCTTGGCAGCAGGTTTCACTTCCGGCTTTTTTTCTTCTATTTTTTCCGCCGGTTTTTTGACTTCTTCTTTTATCGGTTCTTCTTTTTCAATTTTTTTAGTCTTTTGTTGTCCCATATATACTCCTAATTATTTATATGTGAGGCTGTTAGACAAATGAACTTAAAACTCAAATGGTAAAACTGAAAACTGCAACATAAAACATAAAGTAAAAAAATTAATTATTTCTAGCTTTTTAGTTTTATCTTGCAACTTTAACATTTGCGTTTTTAGCTTTAAATTTTTAATGGCTGCGTCTTTTCGTGCCGAAAGCCGAACGATAATTTTGGCGCGCCGAGCGCAAATTCATTTGTTATTCTCTAATTTTACTATAATCTCTGCCACTTGGTCAATGGTCTTATCTATTTCCTTTTTTTCCAAAGCCGAAAAATTTTGCAAGACATAATCTTCCGCTGGTATTTTTGGCTCTGGCAGACCAATGCCCACGCGAATTCTGGGAAAATCTTCTGTTTTAAGCTTATCAATAATTGATTGTAGACCTTTATGCCCGCCGCTGGAACCTTCTTCCTTGATGCGCATTTGGCCTAACGGTAAATTAATATCGTCACAGATAACCCAAATATCTTGCGGTTTAATTTTAAAATAATTGGCTTTTTGCAGCACTTCGCTGCCAGATTCGTTCATAAAGGTTTGCGGTTTCAATAAAATTAAATTTTTAAAATGATAATTTCGTAATTTATCAATGATCAAAAATCCCAGATTATGCCTGGTATTTTGATATTTTTTCCCAGGATTTCCCAAACCAACGATCAGTCGCACTTTGTGCTCCTTAAAACTTAAAACTCAAAAGTAAAAACTAAAAACCACAACTAAAAATTTAAAACTTTTGCCTTTTGACTTGTGGTTTTGCCTTTTGCCTTTTGACTTTTTAATTTGATTTTACATTCCAGGTAAATCTAACCCCATTCCTTTCATCATTTCTTTGGATCGCTCGGCGGCAACTTTTTGTGTTTGGGAGATGGACTGGGTAATGGTTTCTTTCAGGGTTTTTTCCAAATGAGCTTTGTTTTCCGGCCTCAAAGAATCGGCGGACAATTCAAGCTCAACAATTTTTTGCTGGCCGTTGAAAACCACACGGACACTGCCGTCGTTGCTTTTGGCTTCAACTTCGGTCTGCTCCAGCTGCCTTTGGACATCTTTAGCTTGTTTGCGCAGCTGATAAAGCTGTTTGAATTTATCTAACATATAACTCCTTTAAACAATTTTCAATTTCCAATTTTTAATTTTTGAACGAAGTGAAAAAACAAGGTTCTGCGAAGCAGGTTCTTATCAGCGAGTGAAACGAGCGACAAGGTTTGAAAAAAGTGAGCTCTCGGCAAGGAAGCGAGGCGCTAGCCCATAAAGTTGACTTGCAAACGCCACAGGAAGCCCTTGCGGCGCTCCTGTAAAGCGAGCAACTTTTGGGCGCGCCGAGCGCTGATCTTTATGACAGGAGCGAGCGAATTCTTTATTCTTTATTCTTTATTCTTTTTAAGATAACTTTTAATAAACCTATCCAAATTGCCATCCAAAACTTCGCTGGCATTGGTGGTTTCCAAGCCCGTGCGGTGATCTTTGACCATTGTGTAGGGATGTAAAACATACGAGCGAATTTGTCTGCCCCATTCCGCCGGCAAATGTTCGCCGCGCAGTTGCGCTTCTTTTGCCTTCTGCTCTTGTATTTTAAGGGAAAGCAACCGCGATTGCAAGACCTTCAAAGCAAGTGCTTTATTTTGCAGCTGTGAACGTTCGTTCTGGCAGGTAACCACTATTTTTGTCGGCATATGAGTAATACGCACTGCCGAATCAGTTGTGTTGACCCCTTGCCCGCCATGACCGCGCGAGCGATAAACTTCTATTTTTAAATCTTTGGGGTCAATAATAACTTCACCGTCAGTTTTGATTTCCGGTAAAACTTCAACCAGAACAAAAGAGGTGTGGCGGGCGTGGTCGGCGTCAAACGGCGAGATGCGCACCAACCGATGCACGCCGGCTTCGCTTTTCAAATTGCCAAAAGCGTATGAACCGGAGATTTCCAAGGTGGCTGACTTAAGGCCGGCTTCCTCGCCCGGGGAGATTTCCAAAACCCTCTCGCTGTAACTCTTTCTTTGCGCAAAACGGCGGAACATGCGCAAAAGCATTTCCGCCCAATCCTGCGCTTCAGTGCCGCCAGCGCCGGCGTGAATGGAAATTAAAACGTTGTTTTGGTCATATTCACCGCTGTAAAGCGTTTTGTTGGCCAGTTTGGCAATGTCATCAGCGCTCTGGGCTTGGTCAAATTCCGTTATTTCCTGTTGCAAATCACTCAAATATTTCGTTTTGGCAGAGGCCTTCACGCTATCTTGCCAAAAATCAGGGCTGGCCATTTCTGTCTGGATTTGTCCTATCTCCTGCTTTTTGGCGTCAATCTTTAAAAGCTTTCTTAATTTTTCTTTCTCTTCTAAAATATCCATCTTAATTTATTATACCAGAAAAACCCCGCAGCTGCGGGGTTTTTCTGTTCTATTTATTCTTAATTCAGTTGAAAGCAGTAAAAGGAAGTTCAATTAATTTTTCGCGTTTACGGCTATATATAAATCCACCCATGGAAAGCGCAAACATTGTGGCAGTCGCTATAAAACCCGGGCCGGTAGGCGGCAAAGCTTTAGGAACAGGCGCCCGTGGCAAAATTGCCGTTGGAGGATAAACTTGTGGAGGCTGTGGCTCACCTTTAATCACCGGTACCTCAATTGTCGTTGAGGCCTGGGCCATAATCGCCTCTAATCCTAAAGCAGAAAAATAAGCCCGGTTGGTCAAAACAGCCGTATGAGCCAACATAGAAGAAGTATTAACCTTAAAGGTAATATAAGCTTCTTGACCAAGTCCCAAATCACCAATTGTCACCCAATCAGCGGTTAAGTTAGACAAAGGAATTTGCTGAACATCTTTAAACATAAAGATAGAACCTGGCACTAATGAAGTAGAGGCAGGTAAAACATCAAATAATCTAACCTGCAAAGCGGTACCAGTGCCAGTATTTTTGAACCAAAGTTTATACTCTAAAATATCGCCCGGATTAGCCACATTTTCTTTGACAGAAGAAGTTTCGCCTCTGGTTAAATCACGCACAAACTTGTCAAAGCGAATCTCGGCTGGCAGAACTGGTGGTCTTTCCAAGTAAATGACCATTGAATTGCCAAAGAAGTTATACATAACCATATCAAAGTGAAAACCGTCTTGAGGATTATCTGAAAGTGGATTTTTGACTTGGATTTTGAAGGTTTTATTGACAATTTGAGAAGGAGTAATATTAACTGATGAATAAGTTATTACACCATTAGAAACTGTTCCACCGCCGTAGAAAATCACATCCGCATATTCCAAAATATCGATGATATCATCAGAAATTGGGTAATTTAAAGCTTCAGCATTACCCGTATTTTGCAAAGTTAAAGTGTAGGCAATAATATCTGATGGATGCGCCCTAACGGCCGTGGCATCAACATTTTGAGTTTCATTAAAAGCCGATTTAGACAAAACCACCACCGCTTGAGGGGGCAAACCTACTGTAACAATGGTTTTCGTTGAAGAAGCCAGTCCGATATTCACATCTTGTTCATTGGAAACAATTTGAGCCACATTCATTATTTGGGTATCACCCACTGGAAAGCCAACTGGATTGACGGTCGCATTGAAACTATGGGAAATAGCGGTGGCTTCAACATTATTGGCAGTGGCAGAAACAGTTCCATAATTGCCTTCAAATGGAGAAATGTTAATGTAATAGTTGGTATTGCCAACTGTCACATCGTCAGAAACCCGTACTGCTGTAGCATCAGATTGTCCCACATTCCAAACTAAAATTTTAAAGGTTAATTGTGTACCAGGGGTGGTTTGCAGGATTTGCTGATTTTCAGAAAAATTAAACCAGTTTTGGCCATCGGCTGAAACATACTTTTTGATTCTAAGTTCTGGTGCGCCTGGCTGAACAACTGATACTGAAGTTTGCACTTGGGCTGAAATAGAAGGAGCATTAGAAGCAGATAAAGTAGCGCTATTGGCTAAGGTATAATTACCGACGGCTAAATCCGGTTTAACTTGAGCGATTATGGTAATTGTGCCAGAGGCAGCAATAGTTAAATCACCCAAGTTCCAAGTTAGGTCTGAACCGGAAGTATTAGTGGAATTAGGTGTAGCCGAAACGAAATTAACTTGCGCCGGTAAATTATCAACCAAAGAAGCAGAGACAGCAGTAGCATTACCAGTATTTCCATAACTTAAAGTATAAGTAAGGTTTTCACCTGCTGAAGCTTGGGTCTTGTCAACTCTTTTATCTAATGTTAAAACAGGATTGGTCACTGGTTGAGCAACTAAAACAGTTTGGAAAGTAACAAAACCACGATATTCCCAGCAGTCTTGGATATTACCAATAATTACACCATCTGGACTGGTGACACCATCAGATAAAACAGTTACTTGATCAAAATTATCAGGATTGGCTGAATTTGAAAGAGTCCAAAGTTTGGTAGAACCTGAAACATAATCTAAACGGAAATTTGCCGGTAAATTTTCAATTTTAACCTGGTCTGCCACTGAACTAACGCCAATTGCGCTTAAGTTAGCGGTGGCTGTGAGAGATTTGGCAAAGGTAGTAGGAATTTCTACTTTAACTTTTGTGTCAACAGCTAAAGTACCTTCTGTAGCATTATGGAAATAAACTCGGAATTTTACCAAATCACCTTCTTTAGCGGTTGGAGCAGAAAGCGGGTCAGTAAAATCAATTGTTTGACTACCGCTTTGCCAACCGGCTTTTAAGAAGTCCTGTTCGCCGGTAAAAACATTAAATTGAGGTACAGCTGCGGAAACAGCCGCAATTTGGGATGTAACTAACAAAAAACTGGCCACCAAAGCAGTAGCCCAAAATTTTTTGTTGGATAAGATTTTTTTGGTTTTGGATAAGACTTGAGTTAGAAAGTTTTTGAACATTTTTTCTCCATTTCTGCCCGTCCGTCCTCTGACGGATGAGCAAAAAAGAAAAAGATGTGTCCAGCCCCAGTTTTTTCTAAGAAACTGGGGCTGGGCGGGATGCGGCTACTGCTAGAATCTAGCGGTAGCCATCAGTCGGCCTTCTGGCCTTCCACCGATGATGGAAAGGCCGACTGAGGTTGATTTAGTGGGTTGTGTCCGTAAAGAAAGGAATCCTTGTCCAACCAAAAGTTTTATTGTCTTCTGGTCGTCGAAGCCGAGTAAATAGCCTGTTCTGGATTGAGTAAAGGTAAAGTTACCAAGGCTAATTCCTACAGCTTCGAGACGGTCGCCGCCGATTATTACGGATAAAGGTCCAAAAGTGAGACGAGGTAGGGTAAGGTTAGTAAGAGAAAGTTTGATATCTCCTTTTTGGACAATAGCATCGCCGATCGACGGTCCACCGTCTTGAGGATCCCAGGGTTGTTCGGGATTTCCGGTGTAACTGCCAGACTGGAGAGCGTAAGGACAAGTCAGTAAGTGGTTCTGCAACTGCTGATCAACGTCATACCAAGACCAGCCTCGGAAATACCATCGCGAATCATATTCGTCGGTGATAAATCCTTGGTGAGCCAGCTCCGCAACGTGGTCTCGCCAATACGGGCATGGCTTACCATAGGGTGGCTGTTGAGGTTGGGGCGGATTATTGTTGTTAATCTGGGTGACGTCGCCGTCATGATGTGAAGCTATGGCGACGATACCCGCGATGCCAACAACATACAACCAGTCGTTGTTTTTCTTTGTTTTGATGTAAGGTTGGGATTGAGGCCGGGACTCGAGGTTGCCAACCCGAACTTCGAGATTAGATACTCTCTGTTCGAGTGCTTCTAACCGACACCTGATGGAAATTAGGACATTATTGCACTCTTGTACTTCTTTTTCGGTGCATTGTCCTTCAGTAAGCAGTCGGTTGTACAACTTCTCCCAATGAACCGCCAGTACTTTATCGGCGTCTGTGATTCCATCAACACTATTCATCATAGTGTCGAGTTTTTCAGACAACCGACCTAACGATTGTTCGGCGGCACCCAAACGACCCTCAACCTGATTCCAAC